>JGI10211J34971_10000109_pt1 | contig 62682 bp, 110 predicted proteins | sample Etolagsediment_FD_34971 | JGI IMG/M metagenome (IMG submission 34971) | reverse complement strand
GAATTCCGATGCCAATCCTGAGCCCTCCAAAGGAAGTAGTTGGCTACCTCCGCTTCGGGGATATTGAAAGCACGGGCGTCGAACATTGCCCAGCCCGACTGACCAGCGATCCACATAGTGCGATTGAATGCCATCGTCATTCGGGAAGCCGAGATGGATTCAATCTTCGACTGATTGTAGTTGAACCAACCCTCTGTCTGAAGGTTGTCATAATCCGTCATCACGAAGCTGGCTTCATCACTCTGGACATAAGCCATCTTGCAACCTTGTATGTCGCCAAACAATTCAAGGGCGGCAATCCCCATCGCCTCAATCAATTTAGTATCGAAGGGCTTATCAAACCCTCTCGTAAATGTGTGGAATGCACGACCATCAACACGCACAATAACAGGTGTACGGCGGGTCAAGAAATGTCGGTCTCGCAACTCATAGTTGCTTTTAATCCTCTCGCCAAGGCTATTCGGCATGTTTAGACCCCTATGCTGTCTACAACTCGTTCTTTAATGACACAAAAAGTATCGTGACCCCAATCTACCAACAGGTAACCTTGTGCAGCAATCATCTCTCGACAAGCCTGTTCATCTTCTTGAAGAAGCACTCTCTCGTAGTTTATGAACTGTGGCCTCAACTTGCTGAAGTCCAGTGTTTTGAGAATTTTGTAATCGTATCCTTCAGCATCAATAAGCAATAAATCAAGGTCTTCAATCTGGTGCTTTGCCAACAATTCATGCAAGGTCATACAAGTAACTTTTTCGACAACTTGGTGCTCTGAGTAGAATTGCTTGCACTTAGCTGCAAAATCATTATTTGCTTCACTAGCATCCCATAGTTTTCCCATTCGTTCTTCTCGAAGTGAACTGAGTTGTGCTAGCCACTCAGGAAAACCATGTTCGACTGGGTCTACATCTAAGCGATACATTTCCGCCTCGCCCGTTGTTTCCGAGATTGCTACATTCTCAAACTCAATACTGGGAACGTGGCTATAGGTCTCACAGAGCCGGTCGAAGTATTCATGGATTGGCTCTACCAAAACAATCTTAGCGACCGCTTGAGGATCAAGTGTTCGCAAGAAATCATACAGGGGATCATTGACAGTATTGCCAATGTAAGCACCAATTTGGACAATAGAAAATGAAGACTGCTTGGCCAGCAATCCTAAAATACCTTTGACAGGTGTGGGTATCAGAGCAGGGTCCAACATTACGTCATCATTCATTCAAGATCCTCCAGGGCGAATTCGTACCCTTCCCAATTATCGACGCCCGCATTTTGCAAGGCTTGTAATCGTCGAGAGGCGGCTAGCAATGCTTCATACTCTTCGGTCGTTATTGTTACTTCACTCATTGTTACCTTTCATGTGATACGTCTGCTTTATCGTGAGCCTCTTGAATAATTGCCGCACAATTGGCACCCCATACTCGGCACGAGCGACCCAATAGTCTACATCTTTCCTTTCAATAATATCCTTGACACTTAGCATGCCACAGCCCAGCTTCCCATTTCAAGGTAATATTTCAAGGTAATATATCAAATGATATGCTACCTCTTGTATGGACGGTAACAGGTAACCAAATGCTACGCCAAAAGCGAATACATTCAGTATGAGAAACATCGTCCCTAAGCCATATTGCACTTTCATCTTGAATTCTTCACTTTCATTAACCATTTCAAACAATCTAGTAAGCAATCATTTAGTTGTCTAAAACCCCCACAAGCATTGGAGTCCCCACGTTGCGATCCTTCAATACGCCATTCATAAAAGATTTGCGGTGAGTCTTTATTACCAGACCAATCATTGTTAATAGTAAAAACACACTCTAAATCACGGCATAATGTTGCAATTTTATCTAGTTTACTCATTTTACCATCTCACCCAGCCTGTGAATACACGTCTTACAGACGCAACGCACGCCTGACCAAGGTTGCTCACCTTCTAACTCAACATGAAATACACCAGCATTACCACGTCGATAAGCCACGAGATCATCAATCTCAAAGATACATGCACCACATACTTCGCACAGTGCGTAATTGAATCTCATTTCTTTCCTTCGTTAATAATACTCCTCAAAGGTAGTGGGTTCCATCACTCAACAGAAGGCTGTCTGACGGGTGTTTACCTTCTGTCCACTATCAGCTACAACCCTTACTGCACTGATAGCTTCGACCTACATTCTTTTTAATCCCTTTGAAGAGTAAGCAGGGGTGGGAGGAATCGAACCCGCCTCCTCGCGGTCCAAAGCCGCGCGTGAACTACCAATACACCACACCCCTATTCGTTTCGTAAAAGACTCACAAGCTCGCTACGTCCGAATCCACCACGCTCTGCGATACATTCGAGACTTTGTATATTACGTCTGTATCTCTCGCAGTAACGCTCATACGCAATCTCAGCTAACCACCAAGGAATTGTGCTTGCTTTAGGGCGATGAGGTATAGGCTTACGACGTAATCCCCAGCTTGAATCGGAAATGGCCGAGTATCATCTTTCATTAAGCACGCCCCCAAGGACTCGAACCCTGACCAACTGGGTTGGAACCAGTCATGCTACCATTACACCAGGGACGCATCATTTCAAAACCACCTTTGCATATAAAATCGCAAGGGAACCCAATCATGACTCACTAAAGCTTCTCGAATCATACCATCTAGTTTCATAAGCCTCTTTTGGTTCAATTCCGGCCACTCATAGTAACAACGTGCTTTGTTGACGGTGTGAACATTCGCACCAGGTAAATACGTCTTTAGCTTCTGAACAAGATGAGGATCTGGCCCAAGCATCTTAATTACCCCTATAAACAGAATCAGTAAATTATCCACTGACAATCCTATAGATAGTTCCGATATACCATTTAGTGGAGATAGCCGGACTTGAACCGGCGACTTCCGCCTTGCAAAAGCGGTGCTCTCCCAACTGAGCTATACCCCCATCGATATAGTAATCATCCAGAGCAGCAGGTTCGAGACATTCACGTAGTAATATTGTCACCAATGATTTAGTTCTTGGCTATTATAGGAATGATGATATAACCAATGATCAACATAACATTGCAGACCAAAAATCTCATTTCATCGACACTGTACAACGGCTGCCGAATACGTTGGAGGCGGTGTCGCCAATGATCTTCCCCACCTGTGATAAGTCTAATTTTTGCCATCTTATATTCCCACTGTAAATAGTTTCTCGACTCGTGGAATCTTTCCACCCTTCTTAGAATTCATATCAGTACGAACTGCTTTTTCCCATATAACAGTCGCCCAATCAGGTGCCACGTATTCGGACACCAATACAATCGAGCGACGTGATTGTTCACGAACCCACAGCCAAAAGGCTTTGGTATCAAACATCCCAACTGTAAATCCGGTCGTCTTAACGTATGGTGGATCACAGTAAATCAAATCAGCAGCACCTTCATAGTTCTCATATGATTCGTACCAGAATTCTACATCCTGAATGTTAGGTGCCAGCTTCAGTAAGCTCGACCGAGCATTGGCTGCGAAGTTTCGTCCAGTCGATTCACGGGCATACCCACCGAAGAATTTCCCTGAGTTACTACACCCAAAACCTGCAAAAGCTCGCAATGGGCTTGGGTCATCCACCTTGAGCAAAGCGTAGTCCTCTTCAGTGATTTCCTCAGGTCCTACCCACCCATCTCGAACCGCATTCAGTAAGAGAATCAAGTCTTCCTGAGTATCAGCTCCCGACCGCGTTGGCACAGTAACCAGCGACCCGACACTAAACATACCGCAAAAAGGTTCATGGTAGGTATCGACTTGATACTCGTTTATGACCCGAGATAACTCGCGAGCCAAACGAACTTTGCCGCCAAAATATTGCATCCTATATCCTTTCTAGGACAAACATCCTCATCTGTCGGCTCCTGTTAGACGGATCACGAGTATAGAACCAAGAGTCTACGAGATCGTAGTTAGTCATAATCGTCTCCAACCATTCTTGGGTCGGGTCTTCAGAGCGAAAAGTCGACTTAGCCCAATCAACCCACCACCCGTGGTTTCGGATTTTCTTGATACCGGCTAGTGTCAACACAATTGTTTGCACATTAGCCAGTTCATTCAGAAGTGTCAAATCCTTTCCCAATTCTCTCGATGCATAGCCAATGAGATCAGCATTAAACATCCTGAACTCAAACATCCGAAAAAAGTCTGTGTGAATAAAGTCACGTACACGCCCACAAATATTTTTCGTGTAAATGTCAAGCCCACGGCTATGTGCTACCCATCGTTCCAAAACCTTAGGATCCTGTTCAATGTTATAAATCACGGCATTAGGGCACAGTGAAAGAATATGCTTAACACACAAACCCTCTTCAGCCGCGAGTGTAATTATCTTGTGCCATTCGTCGCCGGGTGGTAAATGATTCAGACCACGTTCACGAGCGGTTTTCTTAGCCGGTGTATCGAAGTTAGTTGACCCCGCTTCAACATCGTCGGAGGTCATATATCTTCGACGCACTAGCCGTTTCCTCTTACCACGTACAGGGTCAGCGACACAAATTGCCCAATTCTTTTTGAAATACGGTTGCCCAAATAGCTTCCGCCCATTGGCATCGCCAATAATAGTACCCCGAATAGATTCTCGGCTACGACCGGTTCGCCGTTCCATCGCGGTCAATAAATCTTGCTGTGATTTCCGAATGTCGTGTTCGGCGTAAAAAACGTGTCGCATTCTCATTCTCAATCATACTCATTTCTCAAGTGTCTCCAGGTAATCAATCACTTCCAAGTCTTCCAAGTCTTTCGAGTCTTTCGAGTTATGATATAATGAATCGTCACATACGATACATCAAACATCTCAGCCAATTGGTAATAGGTCAAATTCTCGGTCGCTCTCAGGTGTCGTATCTGATTTACTTGCTCCTGTGTTAAGTAGGATAGGGTTTGCGTTTTTCATAACTAAAGTATCGGAGGTGGGACTCGAACCCACACGGGAATTACTCCCACTGGGGCTTAAACCCAGCACGGCTGCCAATTACGTCACTCCGACTTATCAAGTAATCTTTACCTCAGGTTTATCTTGTAGCCAGTGGTGTTTACATTCAGCGTAACGCTTCTGAGTTTCGATATACCACTTGGCAGTCTTGCCACGTTCGCCATGCGTAATCACCATCTCGCGTCCAAATTCCTGTTGACATTGTCTCTCAATATGATGATACATAGCATTTTTCAAACACTGAGCTAATCCCTCATACACCATCTCAACGTGGAAGGGGTAGCGACCATCCCGCCAATCCCACAACACATGTTGAAGCATACTTCCAAGTTCTGGGTAATCCAGTTCCTCTAGGCTGGTCAGCTTGAAAGTCAATGTCAATTCGTAATCGTGACTCTCTGGTACGGGATCGTCTGCACGAATTGTGTGAGATGAAATGGGGCCTAGCTTGTCAGACATGATTTTTCTTTTACCTCTTTGGCGTAGCTCTGCACGTCTTTCCTTATGTTACTCAAGTAGTTCAGAATACGGTACGCAGTAAGTTCCTGAAGTTCGGCGAGTGTCAGCGTGGGGCCACAATGAAACATGAATTGGTCGCCACGAAACATCGTCACCACGACTTCAATAGCGTCAGCCATATCACAGCAGCGACGTGCTTCGCAATCAAAGTGCGAGAATCCAAAACACACTAGTTCATTGGGTTCAAGTAGTCGGGACATTAGGATCACTCCAATAGTGAATGTAATCTGCAACTTGCTCCATCGCGTAGCTTAAATCCTCACGAAGCTTCTTAGCAATGTAGACCTTAATCTCATCAATCGTTAAGTCTGGTTTACAAAGGAAGCGACAATAATAATTGTCCCCAGCCCGTACCCCAACTTCAATATCACCTCGGTAGTGTGTGGCTGTACAATCGAAGAAAGCTATTTGAAAATAATAACTTTCGGTTTGTCCTAAACGTCTGCTTTTCATGTTTGTTCCCAAGGGTCCAGTTTACTACTAAGTTCTAGCGGCAGTGACCGCATAAACTGTTCGACCATAAGTGTACTAACGGCTAACATATCCCCACTGGCAGGCGTTTGCCGTGTTTGACTCTCACTGCTAAGTCAACCTTCCACTGAAGCGACATCAGATCGGGGTTATCATGCCCTAACCCTCAGCCCCCTCCCTTTCAATCACCTTCGTGTACATCTTGACAAGTTCAATGTGCCCCTCTTCCATGGTCATCATACTTCGTGCAAAGCCGCCGTCCAAGCTGAACGCCAATACTCTAGCGTCCAAGCCGGTACTGGCCAATACAGTATAAGTAAGAGCTTTTGGCGTGTCGTCCCGAAGGACTTCTACATCCCATGCCTTCATATTCGATCATCCTCCTCATTGTCCCAGTAATCGTCACTCCATTCATCGGGACAATCCACATCCCAATCATCCCAATCATCCCAATCATCCCAATCATCCCAATCATCCCAAGCATCTGTGTACTCAAACAATCCGTCCCCAAGCTCATCGGCTAAACTAGCACTAATAACAAAATCACACATCACGGGGTCTCCGCAAAAAGAGTTTCGATATACTCATACTCAAAATCCTTACGACGCAAAAGCAACCAATAAGCAGCCGCTCCAACACCCTCACGGGCTTCCTTGAGCCACACCATCTCATCTTCATTCAGTACATCATTATAGAACCCCAATTTATCGAAGTTCTCAAAGAACTTCAAGTAGGCCCGCATGGCTTCGTCCACATCGCGGGCAAAGAGAGTAATACACCCCAGCTTGCAATCCCACAATAGGATTCGCCCGGGATTAGGGGTGAATCTCTTAGCAATCAAGGGAATCATCTTCAGCCTCATCTACAAGTTTAAGATAGAAATCGGTATCATCATCGTGCAAAAGGTTATCAAGAATCTGCCAAGCAATCTCGTTCGCCCATGCATCCCACCCCCGGCTCTTGAGCCAAGGTTTACTGAGTGTGTGTTGTGCAAAAGAGGGGTAGATTGCATCCACTTCAACGGCAATAAGCTCTACCTCCGGTGGGGTAGAGCCATCAGGATAATAACGAACGCCAGAATCGCCAGAGGTGAATCGGTACTCAATAGAGCACTCCAGTTCATAGAACCCATCATACTTGGTCCTTGTATTACAGACGTAGGTTGTCCAATAGGTACTCATTGTTACTAGACTCAATTTGATTTGAACAGGTTTCGGTTGGAGAGGTGGGTCAAAGCATTCCGCCTCTTCCGCAGCCTCTTCTCGCGTACCATAAAGATTTAGCCGGTTGTCCTCATCAATATCCAAGGACCCGTCCGCAAACATCAATGTCCACCAGATTGCATTTGATTTCATAATACAATTATACCCTGTAGAATCTCGATTGTCAAGTGGATTCGGTGATTATTCTCTCGGGCCCACTCGAAAACTATTACAAAAAATCGACCCTAGCGCGGTGAAAAATGCCACACCCGCCGCTCTTGCAGCCAACATATAGCTAGGTACCAGGAAAGCAATCATAGCAATAAGTGCAGTGACACAAGCGACAGCAATACACAGACCAAATAGAATATCCCAAACTGGTTGATTATTCGGATTCATTTTCTCTCTCAGGGATTAGGATTTTCAATTCACCACAACGAAGGCTGTAATCGTCAAAATTGCGAGTATACATCTCACCCTCAAATTCCTAGTAGTCCTCTGCACTATCGTAACCTAAAAACATGATCCTACCTACTGGTATAAAAGGCATCCCATCCGGAAAGTTTGACAAAATCGTATCCGTATTGATCTAACAATACGTTCATTGATTCCAAGATCGTCGCATCGTACTGATACTCAACAGTGATACACTTGAACTGTCGTAGCAATCTTTCAGGTGTATTAAGGAAATAATCAATGAGAATCGGGAGTTCACTACCCTCTGTGTCCAAACTCAAGTAATGAATCACACCAGGGGCATTAGCCTCTTCCAAAGCCTGATGCAGGGTAATTACATCGACTTCCACGCCGGGATTCATTCGTTGCTGATGCTGCTGTTCAACAAACTTCCTTGTCATAAGCTCTTGCAAACCTGACCATTGCCCACCAAGCAACAGTGTACCCGTCGTCATTCCTGTTACACCTAAGGCTTTTGGACAGAATGTACTGTTCGGACGATTAGCTTCGACTTGTGGTATAAGCTCGGGATGGGGTTCAATTAAAAGCCCAGTCCAATCAAAGTATCGTTCCAGGGTTAGCGTATTATTGTCAGTCAAACCATCAAAGGCACCAGCTTCGACATAGTAACCCTTACAAAAACCCCGGATAGGGGACTCATTGATTACCCATTCATCATTGCGCGTGCTAGGATGGGAATAGAATGGTACGTTATTCGCCATTGGTTATCTCTTTACTCTAAGTAATCCACAGAACCTGTAGGCTGATACTTTACGCTGACACCAATTGCATGTATATATTAGTTTACAATGCTTCAACAGAATGGGAATAACGAAATTCACACGCCTGCCGCAATACGGACACTTCGGATAAATTAAAAAGACCCCGCCGCATACGGCGAGAATAGTAGCTCCGATAACTGCAATGATAATCATTCTCTTTCCCTTTCAAGTTTAGTCATAGTGTCCTTAAATTGGGCTATTTCCTCTTGAAGATCACGACATTGTACTTCATACTCTGTGCATCTCTACTGTCATCTCATTATACCCCTGTTAGGATGTTTCATAAACAGTCTAAATGCATCGTGTGTATTGAGTTGCATCTGAGGGGTTAGTTTCTTGTATAGCTTATTAATTTCGTCGCAAAAAGCCTCCCAAGCTATAGTGCCTAATTCTGCTCGCTCACGACCTATCAACGCAATGAGATATTCTTTTGCTAAGTCTAGCTGCGTAGCCCGGCCAGTAGTTTCGTATGGTTCATAATCTTCACAACTATGCCCGGGTTCAGTCAAGGCTAATTCATGTGCAGCGACTAGACAGGGTCGTATACAAAAGCCAAACTTCTCGAAAGGCTCGGACGATATTAACCAATATTCACACGTAATACATCGTTCCATCAAAGTTCCCCTGGTTGGGCGTTTTGGCGTAACTGACGTTGAATCACCATACTCGTATCCATAAGTATTCCCATACACGTATGCCCGTTACCATTCCAACGGGTCGTTGTCGAAAACTGCGAAGACTTAGGGTGCCCCACCCGTAATGCTGTGAAAACTCCATGGTCAAAGCGACTGAAGAGTTCGTCAATAATATCCTTGGTACCTTCCAATGCAAAGTCAATACTGCCCGCTGGAACTGGTATCACTGCTAAAGAAGTTGGAAGCGTTGTTACTAAACTACTTGGAACTTCCATCACTGGTATTTGCCCTGGTGGAATACTAATTACAGCCGAGTCAATGGAATGGAGTTTTATAAACGTCGCCCCCTGGTATCGGAAGCGAATACCCTTGTAATCACCCAAATTTGTCACCGTCATTGGTGGCTTACCCATCAGGTGCGTCCTCCAATTCAAGCACCGAAACCCATTCTTGCGTTAATCCACCATCACTCGATATCCGAATATAATAGCACTGCATCTTTTTGCCACTTTTCCATTGATTTTCACCTATTGCATACCTGCCAAAACCACGCCTATCATCCAGGCAATAAAAATCCATGTCAACTACGACACCTAAGACACCGCTCTTATGCAATACCTTATCACCAATCGCATACTTCCAAACCATCTGCTCAGGTGCTTCAGCAAAAGGGGAGGCGTCACCTGAATTATCAACACAACCAGGGATGCCCAGCATCAAACCAAACACGGCGGCCAGTGACCAAACAAACCTCAGACTACACTTCTGTTTCCCACTAAACTCGACTCTCATTGTCTCATAAACTCCAGATTGTTAGGAGATAGGTAATCTGGATCAATTACTTCCGGACGAAAATGCTCATTCAAATATGCAACAGCCTCTTCCTCTGTATCAAAGTCCGTAGGCCACCCCTCTGGGTCTTTGAAGAACTTCAGGGGTTTGTAGTTGTGTTCATCAAACCACTGCATACATACGACAGTGACCTTCTGATCGCGTGTCAAATACAGCTTGTAGTAAACTCTATTATCGTCACTCATGGAAGATACTCCTGAACTTCATCCCAGGCTTCACCTGTTACATCGGTGTCCAAATCAGTCCAATCGAATCGCCCAGCCTCAACACCCCAAATAGCTCGCTCAAAGGCATTTATCGCTGTAGCAACACTGCTACCTTCACATGGATTATAAAGGCCCGGTAGTTCGTCATCCATAATACCCAATATATCACTTGAGCAGATTGGAGCGGTTTCAATTCTCGTACCAAGTAGCTCCTCGGCCAAGAGTGCCGCTACTGCCATACATTTGGTACAACCCTCCCCAGTCCACCAAATATCAGTGACATACGTAATATCATATTCTTTAGTTACACCCTTAATTGTATGCCACCAAACTCGCACTCCAATAGCATCACCACAATCACTATTGCAGCAATGACCTACGCCGTCAGGGTTTTTGGGACCTTTACCAAACCGACTCCTATCTTCACTCAGTTGAACTAACTTCTCGGATAATTGTACATCCATTTTCTTTTGTCTCCTTAAAGCCATAAGGCTCTAACAAATGAGTTACTGTTTGCGTACCAAATAGTGCAGCATGGTAAAGTATACGATCACATACAAAGGTGACTAAAGTTCCAGTGAATTGCTCATATGAATTAGGTGGCCCACCTGAAAATTTTACTCGAACCCGTTTCGCAAAATCATATTGACTCCAAACTACAGCATAATGTGACGCAAACGTCGTGTAACATTTTGTAGGTTGACTGGCACCCCAATCAATTACTATGATACTATCCAGCATATATTCATATGCCAGACCATCAAGAAGCTGTTTAGCCTCATAGATAGTAATGTCCTCAAGCAGTCGTAGCAACTTGTTCGCTATCGACTTGCTGATTTTGTATCGCATAACAACCATATCGTTCTGCCATTTTAATTGCATCACATACTTGTGCTGTCCAACCCCTTACCTGTGCGTAGAGACAGCGATCTATAACAAAGGCCAACAATGAAGCCTTAAACCATCCCGCCGCACGAGGCGGGCCGCCATACCATTCAATAAAAAAGCATCTTGCAGGTAGGTCAAAAATATCGGCGACACAGTACAAAGCCGTAAGTGGAGTTTCTTTACCCAATCGCCTGAACATTGCATTGTCACACTGCAACCCACCGGTCATAACATCCAGGGCATCCAGGACATTAAGCGAGCGCCAATCTCGATAAAACTTCTCTAACCACTGAACGTTGTTTGGCATTTCTTCAGTGCTCGACTCAAGAGGATAAAATCAATCAGGACTGTTAAAAAACTTCCAGTAAACACTTTATCATTATTGGGTGGTCCACCTGTCCATTTAACTGGAATTAGCTCGCGTGCTAATGCACCTCTCTTTGTCCAATCATCGTTACACAAATCTTCAATAGACCAAAGTTCCTTGTCTATTTCGATTGATTGATTGAGCCATCCCAGAGAGAGAATGTGGTGACACGCCTCTTCTACAGTTATGTCATCGAACTCTCTGTATAAGGCGTGAATTAGGTGTCGTATATCAATTGCCATACATGCTTCCCGACCATTCTGCACACCCTCCATTCTGGAAACCAATCTGTACTAGACTATTTCCCTCTTGCCTGTAATTATCACCAAAATTGCAATTTGTCACCGACGTTGGATCATACGTAATCAACAATGGTTTCTTATCCTCTGTTTTCTCAATCCATGTCTTGCGCTTCTTAGTCGGCTTATTGTATAGTTTCTTGAATTCCCGGTTAATCCGGAGGAAGTTTGAGACCCCACCTTTAGATACAATATCCGCCATGATTCTATCTATAAGGAACTGAAGGAAGCTCCCATTATGTCGTCGGATATCAGAAGGCGGTCCACCAACCCAATAGGCGGCTACATCTTGAGCATAGCAACCCATAATCAATGTGTGTTTTAATTCCCAAACTCGTTTGAGATTTGACAGGTAGAGTACTCTCGGGTCTGTAGTAACATCAATTTCAACCCCACAGAGTGCGGGCACCATTACAGTGTCATTATCCACCCCTAGCTTCTCTAACCACCAGAGAACATTCTTGACGGTAAACAAACAAGCCTGCTTCGGAAAAATGCGGAACACCGCACGCATACCGGCTCGCTTCTTAGAATCAAGAGTCATCATCTTAAAAACTCATCACAACTGGTTGCTTCTTAGTAATCTTGAGCCTCTGAATTACTTCTCTGGGGCTCGACCCGTCAAGTTCTCGCATCAAACGATCAATGACAAAATTGTACAACGTACTACCAAACCATTGTTCCTCGCCGGGTGGTCCACCGTTAAACCATACGCCCTTGACCGAAGTTGCATGTAGTCTACTATATACGAGACAACATACGTCACACACCGAACAAGCCTTATTATTGTAATAGACAATGTCTTGGTCGCAACCTAACAGAAAGACTAGGTCGAGAACCTTACTCATATCCATCGGCTCAAATCGACGAACAAGGAATTTCGCTTGCGTCAGTAGTTTGGACTTCATACCAATCCTTAGACATTATAACCACACGGCGTCCAACGACACGCTTCAACTGTTCCAGCACCTTCGTGTTCCCGTAGACTAATTCCCAGGCGACTCGATCTGCTAGTAAAGTCAGCAGCGTTCCATTGTAAGTTGTGTACTTACCAGGGGGACCGCCACAAAAGGCTATCTTCAGTCTGTCGGCTGGCAAATCTCGAAGCTCGGGATGCGAACCAAGCTCATAGAGTTGGACTTTATTATCGGCAAAGATCACAGTATCTTCGCTGCTACGCAAGATAAAAGACAGAAAATTAATTGCTCTCGATACTGTAATATCATCATTACGCTCATTGAAAACGTAATTTATGACCCAAGTGGGTCTCAAACTTCGCATAACTGTTTCCTATTTCCCCCAGCAAAGACTCTTATAGCTTCATCGATCCCATACATAAAGATGAAATCGAGAACACGGTCCTTTAGCATTGTTTCAAGTGACCCATTGTAGTAGCCTAGCTTGTTTGGCGGCCCGCCCCAGAACTTGAAGTGAACATTGTTCGCCATACACCAATTCATCTCATCTGACTTTACAAAGGACTTCAGGCGTATTTCAGTCTTCAACCCTTTAGGCGTATCCTGGAGGGGCCAAATAACTTCATTAGAACCGGCGAATTGTGTTAATCGGTTATAAGCGGCCGGAACCGAAAGCCCCTCACATTGCTTCAGAAGCAAGATTGTACGTTTCCCATGGGCCAGTGGCTCAGCTTTAGGTTGAGCCACACAAACCTGTCTTTCTTCGTCATACATACAGCCACCCGGTCGTCCGGAGCAGTCTGTACAGGGATATTCATCGTTGTCCATATTAGAAGTATAGCATGGATGTAAGCACATGTCAAATCCTTTTGTCAAAAATTTATCCACAGAACCCTATAAATCCTATGACTGTTCCGCAAGCCCCTCAAGTTCATTGACCATCGTGACTCTAAGAGAATTCATATCGGGCGTGATGGGTTGCCAGTCTTCTGTCCCAGGTTCCCGAAATTGTGACACGTTCATCCACTTGTTACAGAATTCAGATAACAAGCTCTCTCTAATTCGCATGTCGGCAGGCACGGCGGCTGGTGGCCCTTCTACCTCACATAACCGTAGAAACGCGGAGGCTCCAACCAGTTTCCAATTTTCCAATTCCGCTATGGATAAGTTCTCTCGAATGTAGTCGCCAATCATGTACGTGAACATATAGCAAAGCTGTACCCGGGCCGCCTCAGGAACATATCGCTTAGCCTTGACTAGCACCATTGCTATTTGTTGAATTTTCATAGTCGCACCTTACACCCAATAGGATATATAATATCTCTAGGATACCATTTGTCATCGTTATGAAAGGGGCCTTGACGACGCCGCCCCAAAAGAGTCCAAACCTCCTTGTCCCGAGAGAAAAGTGTCTCACGTTCAAGTAAATCTTTTCCGTCGATAGTCTCGCATTCAAAAACATAGCCGAACGAAAATTCGGCTACTGTAAACTGATGACTCGCATCAATAAAAATTGTGGTCGTCCCAATTAAATCGGCTCGGTTATGGAATAGAATATCCGCAATCGTCTTTGGACGCCACTGTTTCTTTTTCCTACGTTTCGCCAAACGCTGAGAAGTTGGGTAGCGCACTTTATATCTTTTACGCTTCTTTCTCTTCTGCTTCCTTGGCTTTTCCAGTTTAAGTTTTTCATTCAGCATCAGTATATAAAGCCATCCAGGGGCGAATCATAACCGGAACGTTCATATTCTGTTCATTCGATTCAATCTCGTCTAGCGCCGCACAAACTGATCGTCCTTGCAGTGGCTGCTGTGAGTATGATGGGGCGTCTTCTATTTCCTCCACCCATCTGGGTTGATATGGAGCAGGCGGCGAAAGTCGCTGTTGGCGACACGAATGACAGTTACACCAGTAAGGTAGATACCCGTCTGCATTACAATGTTCTATACCCCACTGTCTCGCGGCGCTGCCGCCAGTCTCCATCACCATCCGACAGTCTCGAATCCAATCTATAGCCACAGAACATCGTGTCTCGCGTCGAATTCGGTCGCATTCGGAACAATCACACTCGGGAGACGCAGAGGCGTGTATCCGCTCCTCGGCCTCTTGCGGCAAGGTCATACGACCTTCCATAATGGCAGCAAGGTACTCCTCAAACCGTTCATTTTCTCCCGTTATGTCATCCTCAACATGATGTACAGACTCCGACCACCTTGAGTCTAGGGGGTAGATGCGTCGGGGTCTCTCAAGTTCCACTTGTCGAGTCACTTCCCTGTTAATCTCCTCTTGCGACGGTAGCTCTGGTTGATTGGGTTCTTCTACAGATGGCATATTCAGAATGACTGCCCCATGCTTCACGAGAAGATATTTGACCCAACCCTGATTAGCCGTGTGCGTCCGACCACAACTACACCTACCTACGAGAACATCGCAGCGGGGGCGTTCCCAGTTGCGACCTTGTTTCCAATAACCCGGAATTTCGACGACCATACCACGGTCGCCAAGTTCAGTTCCCCAGAGAATAAGGGGTTCGATCTTGCAGTTATACATTTGCAGCAACTCTTGAACCCATCCTTCATCCTCAGTATGCGTATACCCACAGGCGCAGGGGCCGATAAGCATATCACACTTTGTCATAAAGCGGGCCCGCCCGTCCACCATTCGTTTCTGAAAGAACGGTGGGAAATTCACAAAATCGCTTTTCGGGCGGCGATGTAAATAAAGGACTTGATCCCTAGGGCCTGGACGCGGCGGAAGTTCTGGCATCACTAAACTCCAAATGAAAACACATAAGTACGTCGTCTATATAAACTATAACTCGAAAAGGCGTAAAAGTCAAATCACATTGAGTCTAAACCACGTAAATCTATGATATTTTGTGCCCCATTATATCGATATTGAGGTTTAGAACACTTAGTCCGAATTACACGATACTCATCCCCAGTCTTGGCACCGAATTTACGTTGAATCATCACATCAGTTACGTAGTCAAGGAACTCCCTAACTAGAGTAGGTATCATTTGGAATGTAGGTCCACCCCTCCAAAGGCGGCTCTCGTCTCGAAATTGTAGTTGGTACACGTTCATCCTAATCACTCATAAATGCAGAGACAAAAGTCCATACGAAGCCTATGATATACAGGACTATGGTGCCAATTCCACTCACAATCCCTATTGTTGCCAGAATTGGAATTACGTATTCCATTCAAACACCCCCTAATAGCTTCCACCGAATCAAACGAATCACATCCAAAGCATCCTCAACAACCGTATGAGACACTTCACTGTCCAGACCCGCCCGACGCAAGCATTCTTGTGTACTCGGCACAACGTCGTCGATAACTGGATCAAAATACATGCTGCCAGGATCAAGACACCGGTGATGAAGCTTCACATGTTGAAAAAGCGGGAGTTTTGTTAAAAAAGGTTTGTCAAACCCCGCAAAATTCTTACCGGCTGGGACTACAGGAATGTTAGAATTGAAGAAACCACATCTCACCAACCAACCTCGAAACTGAGCCGCGAGGGATTCAACGGGACAAATGTCTTCATGCTCATTTGCAGCAAGTGTGTACAAGATTTGTTGATTCAATGCTAAAGCATATGGCTCCCCAAAGTATTTAGGTTGCTTCACAAACCGGTGAAATATTTTACAAGGTTGAGGATCAAATGGATGATCCAAATCATCAATCACAGCACCAAATTCCAAAATCTGACATGTATCTGCATCTAAGCCGGTTGTTTCAAGATCAATACTAACGTACTTCATCTACGCACCCCCACAAATAACATCACCACGATCTGTACTATGAATCACTGCATGGTCATTGACACAAAACACATCCCCTTCTACAAAGAAATCTGGTGGAAGAATATCGGGAATCTTGTCCTGCCATACGAAATTCAAAGTTGCCTTATGCTCTTGAACAGCAACTAAGGTCCGAGTTAAACCAATACTCTCAAGTATATCAACAACTCTTAGCACTCTATTGTCAAAATCCTCATCCCAGAGTATAAGAACACCATCGTAAGCAGATACACCACAAGTGGCTGGAAACTGCTTTAACATGGACAACAACTCGTCTTTTGTTATAGCTAACATATACCCCATGAGACCGTTAATTTTCATCGTCAAATAGTCCTTCCATATCTTCGTCTAGCCATTCTTGAAGCCACGGTGGATCTTTCTCTACCATCTTCAAGAGTTCTTCATTAGATAGTGTAGGTATCGGGTCTACACACAATTCGCAGCCCCTGCAATGTGAGCCAGGTGGATATTTGTCGCAATCAAACTTCTCAGGCTGGGTCGTCATCAATTTCCACCTCCGACAACATACGTGGATAAGTCCCTTGATGAGCGTCCAACCAATCTTGCTTCACAAACAAATGCGTCACCGTGCAGCCTGCACGACGCATCCCCACATCCCAAGGCGAGATGCGTTCAGCTTCGTAAAACTTTTCACCATCCAAATAACACGCCTGCCAACCATCATCCGACGAAACAATCACCATAGAGAGGTGTCGGCGCGCATTCCCGTTAGCTTTATCCCAGAGATAAGTTGTATAGTCCTTCTCTGTGACAAAACAGCGTCTACTCACTTTACACATGAATCCGATGATTTGGTATAAGGCGTAGACTGCAATCGCTAACAATGAAACGGTACCAAACCACAATGCAACGTGATACAAAACGACTATGGCATTTACGAAGCTATCTAGTTCCAAATTATTCATTAGAACCTCCACCTTCCTAAGATCACTGTAAGGTAATTTACAAGAGTCATAATTGCAGCACAAAAAATGACCCCACAAACAGCAATTATAATTACCGCCTTAATTGCATAGAAAATCTCAAGACTTTGTCGTCCACACCAGCATAATACATTCTTCATTTTACTCCTACCTCCTCGAAATTGATCTTCCCAGTGCTTCTGCGGCCTCACAGGCTCGTTGGGCTGCTCTAAGGGTTCTATAGAACGGTCGGATAGTTCCTGGTAAGCGGCCCCATCCAGGGCCGCAAGACGTTTGAGCGCGGACGCTAGCGTGGAACAAGGAACCATAGTGCTCTTTGAGGTCGATCCCTCCGCATTCCGTGTTCCAGACGATACGATATTTCTTAGTTGTATCATACCACTCTTTTCTCTTTTTGGCACTAATGCCTCGAAGTTGTTTGCGCTTCCATTCTAATACAGGTTTTGCCCTTGATTTACGCTTTGCTTTTTTACGCTTTGCCATTAGTGGCCTCGACCACGATTGGCTCTGGGATGCATCGGACTATACCGCATGTGGGCTGCCGGAGCTGGAAACAATCGTCGCAGCTTGAGTTGTGCACATTCGGGGCATTTCTTCAAATGTTCTTCAGGGCTTTCTTGAAAATGATTGAATTTATGCCCACAAGCATCGCATACATAGTCATACGAAATCAGTCGCATTACTCTCCCTTTCGTTCAATGATAACACAACGCCCAAGATTTTTGACAACGCAACGGTTGCCACGAGTATTAGTACCGATCAATTTGAAAGGTCGGGTGAAGGATTCACCTTCAGCATAAACGACCTTCTCAATAACCATATCCGTTAGCCACATGCTAGAGCCAGCACGGACAGGGTAGGCAATTCGATCACCTTCCTTAATTTCACGTCCGGTGTAATCTACGGGACGACCTAACGTATCGCTCATCGAAATCTCCTCTAAAATAGAATTATTGGCTCTCGTGTCCGAGCGGGCACCGGGTAACACAGTAGTAAGAATAGGACATATTTTATCCCACACTCTCAATCGTCTCTCGAATCGCGTTCCCAACACGACGAGTCACATCAAAGTCGGTCCAGTAACCTAGATGACATAAAGGGTTCCAACCAGTTAGAAAACTACCTATCCGAACCTGAACATCTTCAGTCACTGCTTCATAATAGGCACTATTGATTGGTTTCAATGGCCATCCCAATATATCATCTTTATCATAGATATTGTACCACTCTGCATCCTCAGGTAATTGAATTGGTACAACACGTCTATGTCCAAAATTGAAGAGGGGTATCGTACACCCAGTTGTAAAGACATAACGTATTGTTTCTTGCAACAGGAACTTGGAATCATCTGGATACGGTCGATCCCGCATAGTGTCCCAAATGTAATTCGACATTACATAACCACCTAGCGAATTCGCCACCCAAATAAGTGGGACATTACACCGACCTAATTCTAGGGTCCATGCTTGTTTGAGCTTCAAAGCAATCTTAGTATGGACTAGGTCATAAGTTGGGTTAGCGTAACCAGGTTCCTTACGGTATGCAACAGCGTCACCTAATGTATGAACAACAAAGTCCCGCTCTTGTTGCCAATCTAGCCGTGCTGCTTGGTTGGCCCGTCTCAAATAACTCTCTTGACGACCCTCCAACAAGTTGGCCCAATGTAACGGAATCCACTCAACATGATCGCTTAATTCACTACCAAGAAAATCATGCACACTATCGATAAAACCATCGGCGAAATGATTATCACTATGGCCCATGCCATGAATTATTGCGACTGCGACCTTTTTCATTTCGGCACCGTTGCTGGTACTAAGTTGAATTCAATAATCGTCATTTCCGGGGCTTCTCTCCCCCATTGACTAGCAATTTTCCTAACCGATGTTCGAGCCGCCACTGGACCTTGCTTAGATGGCCAGACAGAAGCGTCCTGTTGCTCGTACCAATGTCCACATATATGAGCGTTACGACGATACCATTTTCCAGTGTCATCGTTTCGTAGCATAAACACTACCATAGTATTTCTTCACTTCTTCAAGTCCGCCTACCTTAATAGAGGCCGCGGTGTCTAATGTTAATGGAGTAGGTAATTCATCTATTGGAAACCATCCTATTGCTGATTGTTTATTAGGCTCCATGAGCATAGGAATACGATTACCCATCAGATGCAAAGGTGCGTGAAACATCACGCAGCCAAACTTGTCTCGAAGGTCAATATAATGAAGTTGATAGAAATGAATTCCTTGCAACCCTGTCTCTTCCAGTAACTCACGTTCGGCACATTCTACGGCTGTTTCAACACCATCGAGCTTCCCACCTGGGAATTCCCATTGCTGATACTGACACTTAAATTGCATCAACACTTCCATTATATTGTAAGCGCTGATCCTGGTGCAGACAATTCCACAGCTTATTCGTCGCAATGCCATTCTAAAGCCCCACCTGTATAGAAGGGTTCCATCTTATGTTCTTTGACAAGCTCGTCACAATATGTTCTGTCAAGCTCAACTAGGACACACGGGTTACCCGTCTCTTTACAAACTCGAAGCGTAGTACCCGTCCCGGCGAAAATGTCCATCACAGTATCATCTGGTTGACAACTCAAGCGCACACAACGTTCCACTAATAGTTCATTGAGTTGCGTTGGATGCCAGCGTCGGCGTTGTTTGGAATTCCCAACTACTCGTGGGAAGTCGAATACGTCGCCAGGAACCTTCCCATCTGGATTGGCTCGCTTGTCACCGTTTAACTGCCTCCAAGATGGGACTCGAATTTGGTTAGGGTAAATGTCAATCCCGTCCCACTTCAATCGAATCAATGGGCGATGTGCTTGCCCCAAATCATACTTATTGTGTTGATAGAACGTGTATACTTGCACGTTAGGTTTGGCATCCAAATCGGGATTAAGTGCCAGGACCCATTTGATAATCATCCCCATATCAAACGTCCACACTGAGTTATACGAAATCCAAACAATATCTGCCTTTTGAACAGCTTGACTGATAACCTTTTGCAACCACTCTAAATAAACTGTGTCAGTTAAATTATCATCATAGCTAGTGTAATCCAATCCAATGTTGTCAGGTGAGTCTATAAAAATCATACGAACACGTTCCATTTGACGCAACACATTCAAACAATCATCGTTAATTAGTCGGTATTTCATTAGGCCAACAATCCGTCGCAGGGTTAAAGAATTGAGCAGCCTCACGCTTAGCTACCAGTTGACTATCAGCAGCATGGACAAGATTATTACGAACAGGGCGTGTCCCAAAATCGCCACGAATCGTCCCTGGATCGGCTTCTACACTATCAGTTGCACCAACCATCCGCTTCACAACCAATGGGGCTTGTGGACCTTCAAGTACAATCCCGATAAGAGGGCGTTTAGCCATACTTAGTGCTAGGGGACGGAAAATTGAACGATCCTTATCTGTCCCCGTGGCAAGCTGGTGGTAATGCTGTTCACACCATTCGTAATTCTTTCGCCGAGATTCTATTCGGGAGATGTACAATCCACGCTGTTCAAAGCGTTTAATAATCTCGCCGACTAGCTTCCGCTCATGGGCGTCAGGTTTAATAATCACGAATGTCGTCTGCATACTATCCACCACCTGCCTTAACTTCTACAAAGAGTTGTGAACCGACGAGATACACTGTAGTGTTGTTTGTGACAACACGCTCGATATCAGCATATCGCATCTCGTTTGGGTAGTCCATGACAAACTGAATCGTGTCAGTCGGGGTGTGCTGTTGAAGCACCATTATTAAGTCTTGTACTTTCATTTTCCTTACTCTCTTTCATGCTGGGTATTCAACAACATCAGAAATAATGCTGTAGAACTTACTATATGTTCAAGATAACCTCTCAAAGCCCGACATTCTAAAATAGTCATCCCTTAGTCAAATAAATCTTGTAAAATCAGAGACTTAACGATCCAAACCTTTAGCAAACCTTTAGCAAACTCAATGGCTTGCTCATTACTCATGTTACCTTGAACATCATAGACTAGTATCATCTAACCTCTGTCGATTTATGGAACCTTGAAAACGCTCTAATGCCTCACACTGAGCTTTTGTCAAACCATCATCATTTACTATTGTATGCCCCAACTTCAGATGAAAAGGGTTAACACACAGATTGTTCCCACATGTCGAATAAACATATGAGCCACTTGGTATTGAACCCCACCCGAACGCCAACTGATATGCGACACCCCGAGCCTTACGTGTCACAACGGTCATTGCGTCTGACAAACGGTACGCAAACTCAGGGGCCCCACCCATAGGCTGTATTGGACCATCCCAGAGCCAACAAACATCGTCAGCTTGACAAATTACCTGACTCCAGAAGTCTTTGATTTGCGCTGGATTAAGCATATTACAAGTGTACCATATTTTGATTAAGAAGTCAAGCGGTTTCTTCCTCGGTTTCTTCCTCGGGTTCGGGTCGAACTTCATCCCAATCCGAGAGGTTATCTTCTGTCACCTTCGTGACAACTAGCACGATCATGGGAATATATTCCCCTACCTTAGCGGTACCGTCAGTCTTGTATTGTAAGGACGCCGATGATTCCTTAGAATCAACACCCTCTGCATTACCTGCCAACACCTCGAACATATTGGCGATCTCGTCACCCTGCAAGGTAACGGCTCTTAATCGTTGCATAGCTCGTTCATTTAGTCCCATTACTCTGGTACCCCCGCTCTCTTTATATTAACACCTTCCGGCAGTTTCTTCTTTTTAGGCACACCAAGGACTTCCTTGATTCGAGCCTTAGCTTCACCTTTTGTAAACGCTTCGACGATGCCTGTTTGTTCTTCAAAAGACCAATCCCATTTCAGAGGTTGCCTATCCCCAATCAATCCTATCTCTTTGAACATTCGTTTTTGATGCCTCAGATTTTTAGCTACTCGTACTTCTCGCGGTGGAGTTTTAGTCCTAGGGCGATGGTCTGGTCGTTTCCCTATAAAGCCTCTGTTCCCTCTAGTCATAATCGAAATCTCCGTTTCGTGGTGGACCGTTCTCTTCCTCATCCTGCATTATTCTCAAGAACATTGGGTCCCCTTGCTCTATTACAGGATTATAAACCAATGGCGGTGTTGGAGTCCCTAATGCACAGAACGTCAAGAAGATGCCTGACACAAGACAACTTATTGAGAATGCTAAGTGCATTTCAACAATACAACTACACACCAACAAAATGCAAGCTGGCAAATACTTCATTTATCCACCCTCAGTAAAGGTCTTCTCAAACACAATCAGGTCTTCAATTTGACCACAATATAAACCCCCACCCTGTTTTACAATAGTCGCCTTGAAGCCACGATTACCTAACCACTCTGGAACACTAATACAAGTACGGTCTTGAACCATTTCGTATACCATACTCTCGGATACTTCAACAAAGAGTTGCGCACATTGATTATGCCGTACTGAAGTCTCAACAGCATCGAGTAGTTTAGTCCCTACGCCCTTACCTTGGAATCCCGGTCGAACCCCAAAACGCTTTACACACCCATTAACACCATCTTCATACCAAACTATAAAGCTTATAGGAACACCCATAGTTGTCCCAATCAAGACTTTATGCTTGTTGTGATGATTAGTGGAATAAACTTCCTCCCAGTCTATTTCATCCCATGGGTCCTCGAAGCATTTGAGGTCAATATCCATCAAATGCTTCAAATCTTGTGGGCACTGTACTGGTCGTATATTCGTGAGGATCAATGGAACCTCGTCGTTCTGCATACATTTATGAACCATTCGCTATTCTCTGTACCATCACCAATTAGAGATAGAGTTTCTTGATCCAACTCTGCACACCGTTGATCGTTTTCATCTCTCTCCATATCATCAAAGATATAACCAGTTGTTACACATTTCCACATATACTTCAAACGCTGCACTAAAGACTTTTGATAATCATCAGAAATACGGGAGCGATGTTGAGCTATGCGAAGTAGAGGTTGTTCGCCGGGTCGTGGCTTAGCTACAATTTGGTCAATAGCCATCAAAACTCCTTCATCACCTACAGATTCACCAAGCATCCAGCTATAAATTGATAGCTGGGTCGCCCAATCCGTACTTGCATGTTCTAAGTAATTACTCGAAACTTGCAACCCATTCAAATCAACTGGGTCAAATTTTGGATGTGCTTTATTATTCCCGCGTGATTTCTTCGCGGTTTCTTCTGTCCACCCATCCCGTACGCGGGCATAAAACTTGTAAGGAGATGAACCATGCTTTGAACAAAAGCCATTCACTTTCCAATCAAGAATCACATGCGTTCCATTGGAATGAACAAAACGACAGTCAGGTTTTCCTAGTAAAGGTACTCCTTCGACTTCGCCTTCAACCTTAAACTCAAATTGAGGGTCATACTCACTCTCCAGCAGCATGTCCAATAAGTCGTCATACGCTCCCGCGATCTTATAACAATCAAAAACATATTGTCCATGTTCCCTCGCCCAATCACGATTATGTGCCTCAACTTGTTCGACAAAGATTGTATCGAATTCAAATTTAGGATCTGATCCAGGGCCAAAGATAGCCGAATGTAATTCAGCTTTGACATACGCATCAAACGCCGAACCTATCGACATATAAATAGCTTGAGGAATTTTGGGGGCTTGAACAGTCGCCAGATACTTCATATAGTATTCTTCACGGTCCCGTTCAAACAAAGATAGCGATGATGGACTCAAAAATCTTGGTGTACGCATACGTTTACCCCTCCTGAAAACTCCGCCAGAAACGAGCATCCTTTGGGATACCGACATCGGAAAGTTCTCGATACTTAAATGTAATTCTATCCCCTAGACACAGCGATTCATTGAGTCGCATGCTGTCACCATAATTGTCTCTACTATCAAGAAGATCCCACACTGGAATTTCTGCCCCTGGATGCTCCTTAGCCCAATTGGCCAACTTCGGAACTAACTCTCGCTGCTCCATCGAAAGTCCTGTCCCAATCTCAAATGTTACAAAATTACGAGCCGGTCGAATTCGAGTTTCGCAAACTAGAGCACCAATCTTTCCGAGCATTTGTCCCGTCTTACCTTCCTGACCTGCTATCACACAGACGATACTAGCTTCCGCATCTTTGAAAGGTTTGTACTTCAATGTCGATACTAATCGCTTGGGTTCCCAGAGACCATACGGGTCCCGAAACATAAGACCTTCCCCACCAGCTTCAACAAGTTGAATGAGGTCTTCTTCAATCTTCCCACGCCAATCTTTCCCCAGCGAGATTTGCTCGATCAGAACTACTCGGCCCTCATCCGGGATCATAGTTTTTAACCATGCCTGACGATCCTCAAATGGAGCCATAGGGTCTTCAATGGCTTGAAAATCATCCAGGATGCTTGTTACTTTTTTACGATTACGAAACCACTCCTTAATTTCGGACGATCTAATTTTGGCCCAGAAGTGTGCATTCTTGATTTCACCACCCCGAAAAATCGCAGGCAGAGGTGGTGTATCAAAAACCTTGTACTGAATTTGATCGAAGCGACTGTCCGGCTCGTCCCCAGCACAGATTGACCGACACAACTGAAAGTTCTTTCGACCAGCCCACAACTCACCATCCAAAGGACAGCAGGGGAGTTTGTTCAAAAACCAATCCGGGGCCATAATAGGGTTGCCATACCGTGACCACAACCCAGTTGCAAAAGGTTTGATCTTTTTCTTAGGCTCACCTGTTCGAGGATGATTGATATTCGCCCACGGAATTGTATCCGTAGCTAATCCACGACTGATTCCGCCATCCCAGAAACAACGTGTGCCATCGAATTTCTCCGACATGAGCCAACCAACTAGATCATGCTTGCCTAAATCCAACGTCCTCGCTAAAAGTAAGAATTCACGTCTCGCTAAAGTCATTTTATTTCTCCAACGCTTTAGATGGAATCCAACCTTGATTCGTAGTATCCGGTCTAACTACGGGGGTATGACTAATCAACCCCTCAAGCATAGCTTTTTCAGCCGATATTTCTTCGACTGTTTCGATGAGCCTATCTCGTTCACCTAATAGTTTAGCATGTCCGTACCCAAACTTAAACAACCCACAAGCCGCAATCAAAAGGACTGCGACTGTAATACAATCCACTACTGCTGCACCGATGTTTCTATTCCACATCAGGACTCTCCGGTTGGATAATTTCTGGTTCTGGTATTACCGGTTGGATAATTTCTGGCGGCAACGGAACCACACCCGACATAAGCTCACTGATACGTTTCTTAGCTGCCTCTAATTCCAGAGTTGTTTCGTCCAGAGAGAGGAGGGCCTCCCCCAATTCTCTCTCGGCTATGACTAACCGCGCTTTAACACTTTTCAACTCAGTTGCCATCCATTGATTGTCATTTTGTAACTCAGAATTCTGGTCAATCAAATCTTTGATTGTTTCACACTGGGCTTCGACAGTTGCCGTAGCTTGTGCCAGTTGTTCTTCCAATGAACTAACCATCGAGGCTGCCATGTCCAATTTGTAGGCCAATTCACTAGCTCGTTCTTCAGCCATCGTGGCGATGTACTGAGTTTGCTCCGCAAATAAGAGACCTCGCACGCCGTACTCTAAAGAATGACTAACCTCAGTATTGTAAGCCTTGGCTTGCCGAATCTCATTCATTTCTCCCTCTACGATATACAGGTGTAATCCTACGCATGCAGTCGCGAGCAGAGTAATTACTAATACCAAGTTTACCATAAATTTCATCAGTGTCTCCTACTTAATTGCGATACTACCGAGAATTTTCTCTTCTGAGATAATTGTGTGAACTTTCATTTTGCCTTCAACAGGTTTAGGCAAAGACTTTGCTGCTTCAAGGACCAAAAAACATTTGGGATACACAGCGTCCCGTATAAACACATTCTTTTCTGTGTCCTCAATTGTACCATCTGCCATCCCGGCTTTCATTGCAACTGCGTCAGCTTGAACCTTTTTACGAAGAACTTGAATAGATGGTATAGTTTCAAACTCACCAGCCCAATAGCCATAACGGCGTCGTGGACGAAAGTGAGGTGTGATTGTAATCTTAAACATCATCATCCTCATATTTCTCAAGGAAGCGACGTTGTATGTCGCCTAGTATAAAACGAATTGTGAACTCAGTCACGTCGAGTTGTTCTGCAATTTCATCATTAGTGTCACCAACCATACGACTTTCAATAATGAACCATTCCTCTTCCGTGAGGTTCAAGGCTTCAAGTACATCGACAATCTCAAAACACCTCTGATTATCTACTGAAGCTAAACATTCCATGGTAGCTTCGCCCTCATGGTTCCAAGCCTTAGGGTGTTCGATAAGGTCTGAATCAGGTTGACTTGGTAGGGGTCTTTGTTTGGAAGCATCCATCAAATGTGTATCTACCCATTCACCTAAGAATCGCCAAATAGCGACTCGTATGTAGCCAGTGATATTATCATGGTCTGTCATTGACCCATTTTTCACCCGATGTACAGCCTCAACACATGCAAGTATACCAACAGAAACTAACTCATCTAATTCCTTTTTCAAATGTGGATAGTCGCCCAAGAAATCTTGAATCTTGAGTTTTACCAACAGCATGTGTTCTGTAATCATCTCTTGACAAGCAGCTTCATCACCTTGTCGGACCCGTACTAACAAGGTTTGAATCACATCGTCACTGGATTGTTTCGGTAGATTATTAAGCAATGGATGATTTACATCCACCCGCTTGTACTTTCGTTTTGACCAAAATTTACTCATCCTTGCCTACTTTCACTAATGCCGCAAAGTTGTTCACATAAAACTCATGGGGTTTACGTGTTGCGTCATGGTAATCATAAACGTATCCACGAGGATCATAAATCTTGACTCCATCCCATGCAACGGCGTGACCCATCTTAGGTCGCATCCCACCCAAAACCCCTTTGAGGCTTCGTAGGTAGTTCATAAAACGAATTCTGTTACCTTCAGGATACAAAATCCGTGCTGGTTCGCCCTGATAACCTTCATTTGGAATCAACAATGGATCAGATTCGATCCACATAGTCGCGTAACCTAAATCCCAAACTACGTCAAGACATTGTTGAGTATGGTATGTTCCTTTAACAGGACCCCCACGCTGTTTTAATCGTTGAAGAAATTCGTCAACGGATATCTCACAAGCAATCGCAAACGCAACTACAATACACGAATGCTTCGATGAATCTGTGGGGATTGTCCATTCCATACTATTTTCCTTTGTAACCTGATCGTTTTGCTGCCGCACCTTGGACGTGCGCCTTCTGTTTTGCTTTCTTTCGGGACGCTTCATTACCAGCCACGTAATGATATTTAGCCCCTTCACTACCCCATTGATAATACGGCCCTTTACTGTCTTGCCCTCTTTGTACTGGCATTATTTCATCCTATCCTTTAACGGGCGTGATTTTTCAATTTTCTCTTGCAATTCGGCGTAGAATTGCTTGTCGCGGAAATCTACATCCGCATTAACATCACGTTTATCAATGTACTTCAGAACTACTAGAGTTACACAGACAAACGCGACACAACCTAATACAATAATCCCCAACGGCATCATTAACCTCGCTTCCTCGCAGCATGACAAACTACAATCACTAAATCATTCATCTTCGTCCTCATCTTCCGCCCAGGTGTCCATTTCCTCTAACAAAGCGTCTAAGTCAATATCGTATTTGGACTTCCAATACTGTCGCCAATTCGGCTTCTTGAACAGCTTATCATACTCTTCATCAGACGCCGCCACAAGAATCCAGATACCGATTCCCGCAGTCTCCCATTGTGGCCACTTCCATTTTTGAGCCTTTGTAAACTCGTACTGAACAGGATTCTTGATATCAATCCAGCGTTCACCATACTTCTTATGGAAACAGTAGATATCCGGAATACCCATCTGAAACATGTTACCAATCATTCGCTCAACAAACCAGCCCCGATCCTTCAGGTATTTGATTACTTCGGCTTGAATCCCATATTCGGGGCCGTGCTTTTTACGTATTCTTGGTCGCTTCATCTACCCGCCCAGTTCAGCACACTCTACACAACATCCTTTGAAATCATTCCAGTATCCTGGACTGTTCCACGCCCACCGTTCACACAACGGGCAACAGTCCAACTTATAATAAATAATCTTTTCTTCAATGTCATCAGCCAGTTCTAATACGTCCCTACGGTCGAGTACCTCCAAAGCATCAGCCACGGTGAACTCAGTACCGACCAGAATCGCACAAACACGGTCGATCAATAACTCATCTGGTATAGTAACCATATCATGCCCTCACAGGTTCCTGAATGTCAAGCTCTTGTGCCAGTTTGGTAACAAGCGTCTTAGGCGACAATGTTTTCCATTTCCTAATGCCACGCTGGCAGGCTAGAGCGCGTAACTGCAACTGCGTCAAAGTTCGCAACCAATTTCGATTCCTAGTAATCTTCTCTTTCACCACAGGATCAATCGTCGAAGTCTTCATACTTTACCTCATAGAAGCACAAGTTGCATCACAAAATTCAATCACATCGTAACCTTCATCTCGAATCACATTTTGAACGATTACTTCGTTCTGTTCCTCTTCCGTCATCCCAGCCCAATGTTCCATGTTTTCATCCCAAGTGATACCAATCAACGGTACATCGGCACGATACTGCTCTACAACTTCTTGTGCAGTGCGTGTAACTTGTTTGACAACAGATGGATGTGTAACGCACATCACTTCATCATGGATGTTCATTGGGGCTACCAGCCACTCATTTGCCCCGCACGGTTGAATATCCCAAATTCGTCGCTGCATTCGTTTTGTAATCTGAGCACCCGGCGACTGAATCAAGTGGTTATTCGCCGACCGCATATTGCGGGCTTGAATCTGGAAAGCTGCCCCAAAGATCGCAGATTGAACCGCACCTGAGGCACTTTGCATTCGATCTCGACGGCATACCTTAATGTCACATTTCCGCCACTTCTTAGGCGGCTTTTGAGCCAAACCAAAGAGTGCCGAACAAATCTTATTCTCTAGCGTGTAATAGCGTCGGTAACCCAAGAATGTCTCACAGAAATCTTTGGGTTCCTTCCATACCACCTGGGAACCAATTCCTCCCGGTTGTGTCATAGAACAGAAATCTGTTTGAATACGTCCACGAGCTTCTTTGATACCGGGATACCGAGCTTGTAGACCCTCGAATGTCTGCTCAGCACGAACTAAATCCCAGCCCAATCGTTTATGCCACGTTGTATGATCCCCGCCATACATGAAGCCAAAGATCCCAGATTTAGCTGTCGGATACATCTTTCCACTGGCATCCTTGTCGGCCATAACCTCTTCATACGTCTTGTCGTAGTATTGCTGAGCCAGGAGTGCGTGAATTTTCTTTCCAGCTTGTAAATCCTTACGAAGACTTTCATCCCCAAAGACAGCCTCGGCAATAACTACCTCAAATGAATTGAAGTCACCACCACAAAGCTTATAGTGGTCCCACTTCAATGGAAACTTGTCACGCACAAATCGTTTCTTTTTAATACCTTGTGGATTCAAACCATCGGCACCCGACATTCGAGAACTCAAAGTGCCGATGACATTGAAACTGGCGTGGAATCGCCCAGCCACCAGTAACTTCGCATACAATTCGATTTCTTTAGCAGCGACCTTAACATCCAAAATCTCAGCGGCTCTAACGGCGGCTGGGTGCGGACCTTTAGTCATTACACCTTTGCCTCCGCAGCGAAGGCAGGGTTCCATTGTTTCTAAGTCAATACCACACTCACCACACTTCAGACACTCTTCATCATCGGTCTCGATTTCATATTTTGCAATACTCTCTAGGGTCTTCTTGTTGGTCGTCTCATCAATACCTGATACCCCAATTTCCAACTCACACATGCAGGGCGTAATATACTGGCGAACTTCCCAGGGTTTGTTAATGTTGATAGGTGCTATTGCTACACGGTTACGCGCATCTTCTAATAGTTCCTTGATACCCTCTTCGTCTATGATAAAACCATGCCAACGAACAGCACCAACCATGCAGGCTAGTTCACTATCGTCATCACCAGCTTCAGGCTTATCGAAGTATTTCCATAAGTCCCGAGTATAGACAATATCGTCAGTCGCATATTCACGAGCAGGGGCGTGTGTATGCCAATGTTCGATGTGCTTTTCAATGACGCCCGGCCACGCATAGCCTTTGAACTTGTCCTTGCCATCCTGCTTGTCTATTTTCCAAACTTCCCAACCATCCTTCTCACTCGACAGAGCTTCTGCGAACGGGGCAAACCCAATCTCCTGTGGGCGATATGATGTATCAAGTTCTACTTCAGTGTAATGATATTTGGGGACACGACCTAAGGCATGTTCAGCAAGGAATTTTAGACCACCAGCAGGGTTGAATTTCAGAACAACATCCTTAAACTCGGGATCAAGAATATCCTTTTTCTTACGGTCGTATACTCGCCACTTCGGTGCATCTTTGTCTTTACTTCGTGCAAAGTAGATTGCATCGAACTCAATCAACTTTTCAAGTTCTTCAGCCAGGGCATACGATAACGGTGTCGGAATCTTCGTGATACGAATGTCGTCACGCGACATGAGAGACTGGAAGGGGCCGTTACGGCTATGCAATAACAAGTCCATGGCCTTTCGAGGTTTTAGACAGGGGCCATCCCTAGCTTCTTTTTCCTTGGCTGCGATCTCATTGATATGCTCCTCAGGAATCCAATCCTTAGGCAACAGCGACCACAGTGTATAGAGCTTGCATAAATGAAACCAATCAAACACAAGATTAAAGCCGATCACTTCACGATCAGCAATGTACCCGAGCACCTGTAGTGTCTTATGAACAGGTTGTTTCCAAACTTCATGTAAGTGAATTTCGCCGTCATCCTCGGCCCACTGAAGAAGAACTACAATTCCGTGCAATCCACACGTCTCAGTATCAAGAATAATTCTGCCCATCGCCTACCTCAAATAAACCATCATTATCCACATGCAATGTCCATTCTTCACTGCCAAGGTCACACAGCACAATCCAGGCTGGATGCGAGTAGGCATATGAATCAGGTGCTAACCCCCACGTAGCCTGAAAGTAGCGGGCCACTGCTACACCTTTAAGTCGTTTGTTTCTCGTTTGATTCGCTGTAAGAGAACCATGATGCTGGTCCCCGTTGCTTCACCGCCCCCACCTAAGTGCATCTCGCGCACAGGTTCCCAACCTTGCTCGAACAACAAACCAAAACCAGTTGTACTCTGCCCACCGCTGCTACTTAGATCGACTATCCGAACTGTGTTAGGACCAGCGCAATGAGAAACGAGTATGTACTTGTACTCCATCTCAGGGTTTAGCATCAACGTATCAAAAGTCACAGCGTTCATTCATCGCCCTGCCGATAAAACTTCTCATACTTTCTCCTATGGTCTTACTAGGGAATGCTATGCTTTTTCTGCCCACAGATCATACGACCAACCCGCACCTTTGATTGTCGCTTGCCTAACGGCAGGCAAAACCTTCAAACGCCCGCGAATCTTCAAAGCCAACCGCAAGTCCCTTGCTATCAATCCGGGGATGATATTTCGTTCAGCACCGGGTTCCACCGCGCCTAAAATCTGGATGGGTTGCGGTCGTACAAGGGTGCCAAAATTAGCACTTGCTGTATACGTTTTGTGAGTAGGATCAGTTGCTATCAATTCCAACAACAGGTCATTATCACACTCTATGAAAATGACTGTACCGCGCATCAACCCAGTGGGCTCGATCACGCCTTGTTTACGAGCCGCTACTTCATACTTATTGCTTACATCCGTCATAATTGGTTCCTATTATAAGTATACACTATAAACTAGCAAAAGTCAAGTGATTTTGACCCTTTTTCCAAAGTTTTCATTTTGGTTCAAATAGAGGATACGTCGTAAGAATCATCCGTATTAGGTCAGGAAAACGACCCTCCAAGGGACCGAGAAAGAGGCGTATACGCTCGCAGTGTGAGCCGTGCGTAGCTCCATCGGACCCAAACAGTACCCCGACGAGAAGGCCGTTCTCAGACCGCATAGGGCCCCCAGAATCGCCGTTTCGGGAAGCTACGTCTACAACCATCAGATCATACGCTGCGGTCGATGAGGGGGCACAGAAGCCTACAACAACGCCCTCTATCTCTCGGTAAGTCTGAAGGCCCGCACGACCGAATCCTGAGAGAGTTATTTTGTCACCCTCAACTGGCTTATTCTTGCCAAGTCGCATGAAAGGCACCGTGCCCCAATCTGTACGCTTGACCACTAAAGCAGCTAAATCCCATAGCCGATCCACCGCAACTATTTCCGCGTCGAGAGTCACGACCTCCCGATTGATGAAAAAGTTGACCGTCGCTTGCCCCTGGTTGTCTTTAATGACATGCCAAGCTGTAATAATTAACCCATGGTTGGCATCCCAGCCAAGGCATGTTCCACTGCCATGTGACGACCCCTTCGAGTCTTCGGTATTCACTCGTACTACAGCGTGAGGCTTAGCGCGAACTGCCGGGCACCATAGTATCAACAAGATCAGCATCAAGACCACTATCCAGATTGCTGGTTTCAATAATAAGTTCTTCATCTTTAACCCCCTCGTCTCTAAGAGCCTGTTTAACATGCTCTTCAAACGTTGCAGTTTCCATCTCTCCTACTGCCCATGCTAACGCATAAGTGCCCAACCCCTCTGCGCCACGATGTAACAAAGAAGCCGTCATTTGTTTGATTTCTGATGCTTTTCTGAGTCGGCTTCGACGTATCCTTACACTGGCGGGTTCACCCCGCATTTTCTTCTGTACTAGAATCTCAGCTTCTTTATCTCGCTGCTCGGGTGAGACACGCAATAGAAGTTCAATATCTCGTAAAGATAGATCACCACGAGCTACATACTTTTGCAGCCGTGGTGAGAGTTCTAAAAGCCCTAGGCGGTACTTAACCCAATGGAACCCACGATTCAAGCGTCGTGCAATTTCTCGCACCGGAAGATCACCAAAAGTAGTCTGAATTGCTTTCGCTTGATCGACTACGGGTAAGTCTTCTCGATCAATGTTTTCAATTAGATTGAGTTCACGGGCTGCATCATCATCTAATCCAGGACGGATTAGAGTGGGAATCATTTTCCATTTCAAAAAGAGTTCAACAGCTTTGTAACGACGATGCCCGGCCACTAAATGATATTTGTGGGTCTCGATGCCCGCGTCTTCTGCCAAACGCACTATGATAGGAAAATGCAACCCATGAGCACCAATAGACCGTGATAAATCATGTACTGTCTGGGGAGCAATGGGTCCACGACAATTGAATGTATCGTCGTAGAAAATCTCCGTCAGCGGCAGATGATATACCCGGTCTGGATCAAACATTAAACAACACCTTTACCCTACGACTCCGTCCATCCCACCGAATCTGATCGTTGACCCAGCAATCTTCACACTGGTCTTGATAAATGGGGTGTGTAGGGGCCCCACAGCGACACACCCCCTCTTTTAGAGGGGCGGTGCTACGGGAACGTGGGCGGGCGTCGAGTTTCCGTCGCCGTCGCCTACGAGCAAGTGGTTTATTGCTCATACCAATTCTCCAATCCCGCCCATGTTTCCCTAGTCCATGGTAAACAGAATGTGTAGCTGTGACAGATCGCTAAAGTTGGTTGCACCCAAGAGGTTACTGAGGTTGGAATCCAATAACGTCTCGGCCCTACCTGCTCACATAAATACAGCTTACACCCTCTACTCAACTATATCACATTTTATGCGGTGTGTCAAATTACTCGCGGCACAGCCCGCCTTCGAGTTCTTCGATTACATATTGCTTATTGATTTCCCGCTTAAAACTAGCAGCCTTTTCGACAGAAAGATCAGGGAAAAAAGTAAGCCCTGTGAGTTTTTCAATCACCTCAACAGAGACAACATGTTTCGATGGCTGTGCCCGTCTGGCGGTTTGTTGCTTAAATACAAATGAGATTGCTCTAGGTCGGTAATCTTCAAAAACAATGATTTTCCAAAATCCAGAGGGTACGCGATGAGGTTCATTAGCATTCGGAAGTGGTGGCATATTATCTTCATATAATGTACCATTCAGCACGTAGATTTCGCCATACCAATTCACTAACTGACGTTCCCAATCCTCTACTTTTAACCAAGCCCCACGATTCAAACCCATGCGTTGAGGTACAACTACAGAATACTGATTTACCTGTTGTGCATCTCTCGACCCTACAAATGACGTCAAAGGTACAAGATGCCCTCTGTCATACCTCAGAGTGGTGTAAGCTCCGAAATAAGCATCCGGTGATGCCTCCAGAGTCTCATCCTCATCCAGCCATAGGTCAGTCTCCCATTTACGATTAAGAGACAAATCGCCTAATATCTCTCGGGACGTAAGATGGTAAGCTACCCAGTCCGGAAACTTAGTTTCATCATTTGTGCTGACTGCGTAACAATCTCGAATTATCAAGTCATTAGTTGCGGAGGTGCCCTCTGTCATCCCATTCCAAAAATGCTTACAATGAATTTCCCCAGCCCTCACAGTACAACACAGTAGACCCAAGGTCAAAAAGGGCATTAGAACCCAATGCATAGCAATCTCCTCCTACGGTTTTTCAATCTCTAATATGTTAAACGCAATTGTTCTCATGTCTTGGAGATGGTTATTCATCGCCCCCAGACGATCTTCACCGGTTAAGCTTGGGTTAGGACGAAAACCTTGCTTCCATAAGTTATTCAACAACGCCTGAGAGTTATCATAATCAAGGTGGATTGCTGGTGGCGGCCCCAGCGACCCTTCATCGGTATCCGTCCACTCTAATGCGGTTACGAATCGCCGCCCCCGTTTAATATGAATATCTACACCCAAGCGGGCGAGATTAGCAAACGGTATAATTTCTATCGGAAGTCTGTCGGGATCATAGAATGTCCCATCAGCACGTTGTAATACTTCACCCATAACGTTCACGCCTTTGTTCCCTTATGCTTCCGACTTGCTTCATGCTAAAACTAACATTAGGGGCTTCCCACTTTTGGAACATAACCTGAAATAGAAGCATAGTGCCGATAAAAATAGCACTTACTGCAACTACAGCTATAGACCAAGATGCTGCTAGGGCCGCAGTGGGTATTACCAAACTGAATATAGCCACATTCAATAGCAGCACACCAACTATGTTACAACTATTCGCCAATCGTTTCTTTGCATTACTCATGCTTCATAATCCTTCTCGAATTTTCGAGCGTCATGTACGTAAAACTTGTGACTTGCCGAGCCCATTGCGGCCGGATAGACATGACCTGTATGACATTCAGGTTCCAAAGGATAGCAGACACTATTCCAAGGTTCTACTTCTAGGTTCCAACGAGCATGTACATTATGTAACTCCAGCCCCAAGCGGTTGTCGATCATATACCATGGCCGGTGCATGTACCAACGAATAATCTTGTCCGTGTTCCATGAACCTTCCACGCCAACTTTCAACTCGATATGAGGCATGTACACATCATTGGCGTCTTCAATCAATTCCTTCCGAACTAATCGCCATTCCCCCAACTCCATTCGCTCATGGGTTAAAGGTAAGATTAAAACGCCAGTTCGACCAGTATCCAGTACTTGACGTGCTGGATCGTCTGGATTTTCTAACGGTGTTGGCATTAGAATATCAATCCTGTTAAACTCATCTTATTAATCACAAAAATCGCTAACACTACGATTGCAACCACAATCACAGCGATCCACATCATCACCCATTTTCTATGTTTAGCGATTCCGGCTTGTGCCTTCTTTCGCTCAATCACATAATCTCGCCGCTTCTTACGTCGGTCATCCCAGCGACTACGACGGTCATCTTGGGCATCCGGTTCCTGATCTATGTCATCACCTATCAAATCATAACCAATCTTGTCATCGACTGGCTCATCTTTCCTACGTCGAAAACGATCAAGCAAACCCATTATCTTACCTCTGGTATGTCCTCAATATGTTTCTCTAACTTTGGGCACGACGAATATCTGGACCCTATCCTACTAATTGATACCCAAATCATTCAAATATTTTCCTCTTTAACCAATAGGTCAAAAAAGCTACCTCTTCTATAGGACACCGAATCCAAACCCTAATGAGTTCAGAAATGATAGCCATATTTCTTTATCTCCTCGCCAAAATGATCATATACCCATTGCTTCGTCGTTTTAGTGTAATGCTCTTGGTAAGATCGGTTTGGTCGTGCTGCAGATTGATTTGCTACTACAAGGTCCTTTGGTGAATAACCTACTTCTACCAACATCAAATCAAAATGTGCTTGCAGATGCTCAAAGCTGAGAATCTTATTGGCAAATTTAGCCATGTAAAAGAGCTTCCCATCCTTGAAGTATTGTCCGTTATGCTTCATAAGCAGAGGCATAAATTCCTCTAACGGAAGTCCATAGAATGGTGACCGCTCTGCACGCCGCTTGAACCACCATGAGACAAACAAATCCCAGGGGTTTCGGACCACCGCGACTACCATCGCGTTGCTCGGAATCTTATCTACATCCATACCATGATGCCCGTTAATTTGGTGACAAGTACCCAACGTACTTAATGTCCGCTTTATCGCTACGGACGCAGTTCGGGGGTGTGCCAGAAATACAATATCCGAACGGACACCATCTCCTTCTAATAAATACATTATCCAACCTCATCCATAAGATCAATGACATAACGCTGAGGACCAAGTTGTTCTCGACGCTTGTCTCGAAGTTTAACTGGCAATCGCCACGATACACCTTTTTTAGGATGCACACCATGAATCAATTGAGTTGGTTCAGTGAAGCCCGCGAACGAGTTAAAGGCATATGCGTCAGTCGCTACCCAAGACCCGTTAATCATCATCTCACCGTCTAATTCAGTCATAGAGCCGGGACGGTGGAAATGACCACAACAGTAATATCTAACCGTGGTTCCCAACGATGGACCTAATGCCGCTAAACGACGTTGACGTTTCTCCATCCCATACCAAGGAATGCCCAAATTAGATCGAATGTCATCGCCATGAAATATACAGAAACCAATACCATTTACATCAATATTAATCATAAATGCATTCGGAATAGCAAATTGCACATTCCCTAAATCCTGGCAATACAGTTCAGCCGTCTTAGCGACCAAATAATCCCAGTTATCATGGGCACCATGAAAATCCTTCTTATTTGAACGACGACCGTGGTTACCTGCCACATAGTAGATATTGACCTCATCAAAATAGGCCGCTAAATCACGATACATCAAAGCGTGTAGTTGTCCGATAGCAATCGAATTCTTAAATGAATTTCGGAAGTAAGATCGAGACGCATGGCCATGGATTTCACCAGATGTGTGGTCACCATATGCAAAGATATGAAGTCGTGGAAAATGAAACTGGGGTGCCAGTGTATGTTGTGTCCACTTCAGCACTGTGTCAACATAATGTTCGGCACGGCAAATACTCGTCGAGAAATCATGACATTCTAAGCCGCCACATTCTTCAGGTACAATGATTTGATCATGGTGCCCATCACTAAGGTGCATCACCACATCTTCAGTGATTTCAGATTTATCTGGCTTACCATACGGCTTCCTTGCTAGCGGTAGAGGTCGCACCGGGGTTACAATAGTTTGCATCTCGTCAACTACAGCCTTGAACAAGCCCTTTTCTTTAGCGGCAGTTTTTAATTGTCGTCGAGCTTGATTTCGCTCCTCACGCAAACTCTCAATCTCAGCCTTCATATCCAAGAAGACAGGATCAAGTTCCTCTTCAACAAGATTGACTTCAAATTGACCACCAGACTTCCGGCGAGTCTCATTGACCGACTTGTTTTCTACATCCTTATGAATCCGACCACATGCAATATCTGACACGGTGGACCGACTTGTTTGGTATTTCGTCGCTATCTCTAACTGTGTTAACTTTCGTGTGGCTAGCGCCGTTTTAATCTTCGCAACAGTTTCCTTTGTCAGCTTTGACATAGTAACCTCCATTAATGTCGTTGACTCCCTCAAATCGTATGGACTAAATATGAGTCCATCAATCTCACTTCATTGCAGCATAGTAATCTGGGCTCACTGCTTTAAGAATCAATCTGCCCTGGAGTTCTTCGACATATTGTTCTTGCAATGGCGTAATGACAATACCTTCACGCCCTTTGAATGAACACCTAATCTCTCCCTCACCACAGACAGTTGTTGGCCCATTCATGAGTTCCTCGACCAACTCGTGACTGAACGGCCCTTCATAAAGTAGCGGGACCGTTGGAATTCCATAATAATCGCAATATCGCTTAACATCTCCCCAGTCTAAGTATTCCCCTCCTACCGACATATCAAAAACACGATATCCCGTAGCGCCATTCACACCATAGTCCATTTGTTGGACTCTGTTGCCAAAGATTTCACCATAAACAACTACACTATCGAACGCTGCGTCCCTAATTCGTTCATTATGAACTGCTAACAGCATCTCTTTCATTGGCGTAATCATAGGCTGCCAATAAAGAGACCGCTGGCCTCGCAAATTGAATTCCTTACGATTCGTTTGATGCGTGCCAGCCATGTACTCACCATCAACCAACCCGACACGCGAACAGGTGCCGTGAATTTTCTCGGTAATCCGCACCGGTAAACCTGAAGTCAATCGCTGCCCATGTTTATAGTAGTGCTGAATTGAAGTATACCGTGGAAAATAATCCGTGTCTGGCCTCATGTCACCAGACATGATCCACCGCATAGGTGGCTGATACTTTTCCCCACGGAAAAAGGATGTTAAATCCAGTCCCTCTTTCCACTCGACCCCTTGGCAACGCTCACGCATTTTCTCATCAAACGGCATCAAAAAACCGACAGAAGGAATCTGACGCAGACGAATAGCACCAATACGACAAGGCGACTTCGTCACATCACCGGGATATACCGAATGCTTGAGATAATTCTTAACCCCAAGCTCCTCAGCAATATCTTCAGGAATAAGCATATCTGGTGGAAAATAGATCGCTTCATCGTTGGGATGAAAACTACCCTTTTGAACACATACTTGGGTGCCCAGGATTTTAACGATCTCCAACCTATCCGCCTTGGGATGATCGTGGACTTCTGCTACACGAACGCATTCAAATGGCGTGTCACTCATTACCTAACTCTCTCCAAAGTTGCACACTTTTTGGGAATTACAAACGCTTCAAAGGTCGCATCACTGTGACCATCTTCATTTGAAGTAAGAGGTTGCTGAGCAATTGCCTCTTCAAATGACCCATTCGCAATCCCCAACGGAACTGCAAACTCGCCCGTGTACTGAGCATGTTGTAGATCGCTATACATGCCCTTACATAACCCACACTCACAAGATTTTAGTCGGTGCGACAACTTGATAATATCGTGGCAATGCCTACAATACAATAGTTTCATCTTAACACCCTATTCTAATTGGATTTCGATTTCCGTCAGCTTGAAGTCTCTCATGATTCGCAAGTAAGTAGTCGAAAGCGTCAGCAAAATAGCTTGGCTCATCGGTTACATACAAAGTTTTCTCCAAGTCTACCAGAGCCAACCGGCCCACTAACTCTAACCAATATGACTCGTTCTCAATAATCTCTACGGTCTTGTCAATGTATTCTTCGACTGTTTGCACAATCAGATCATCAAACCCGCATCTTCGTAAGAGGCCGGGGCCACACCGATTGTACCATTTTGTTCCTTCAATCGCTACGCATGGAAGGCCTACCGCAAAGGAGTCCACTACTGTATTATAGCCTCCAAATGGGTGTGGCACAAGGGATAAATTGCCAGATTCCATCTTTTCTAGATATTCATGGTAAGGTTTTTCCGCTGTTACTAATACGTCATCCCCAAATAGAAGTTTCATATCCCTAAGAAAGGGGATGGCAGAATTCTGGCGACCTACCGTCCAAGATGGTAAAAAGTTGAACACAACCCGCCGCTTGGCACGCTTCTTTATCTCAAGCAACGCTTGCAACATGGGATAGTTAATCTTGGGGGCTGTCCAACAACAGTTAATTAGAAAATCCCCTTCAGTAGGTTTGTCGGCGTGTTTCCTCTCATACTCAGGATTGACTGGGGTTGCCCCAAGCCCTGGAATCAAGACCACACGCTCATAATAGTTGTCTTGCACATGCGATGGTTCAACTTCCTCACCCGAGATTACGTAGTCAATCTCTGATCCAAAGGTACTAACTGGATGCCCTAAACCCATAATCTGAACAGGGGCGAGTCGTAAATTCGACATCCAGATGGACTCATTATTCATCCCAATATCGGGGTAATAGATTGCTGCATAATCATTATCTACAACCTCATTAAACCGGAATCCTCCCCGCCCGATATCAACATACTTCACAGTCGAAAAAACATCCCGCTCAAGAATATCATCGACATGTCTCGACCCTAAATGAACCAAATCCATATCATACCCGCGTTCTTTTAACGCAGCAATATGAGGTGCACTTGTCTTATACACCGCACTCTTGGTGTACCATCGAGATGCCACCACAGCTATTCTCTTTGGCGTAGGCGTATTCTTAACCTCGATTGTAAACTTGGGAATGTGAGCTTGAATTCGTTCATTCATTCTCTTTTTCAAAAAGCGATCACGATCTGGATCGATATATGTTGCTTGAAAATAGAGTGGGGTACATCGCCAGTCAGGTAGGATCAATTTGTCAGGGATATTTGTTATCCATTGACGGGCATTAGTATATGAACGCTCGTTGGTCAGACCAGCTAAACCTGAAGTATATTGCAACCACCATAAGGATGCTAATTGAGGATTTGTTTCAAACAGAGAGGGTACATTTACTTGAACTTCGTTCCGAACCGTACATAAAGGGAGAACTTTGAAAAAGTTGTTTGGCTGAACTAATACCGAACGTAGGGTCCCATCCGTGTTCAATACCGATGACATAGCGACCAAATTATTCAACAATGGTGACGCTGCCATTAAATTGTAGAAACTAGCCGATGGGATTTTGAAGTCGGGGCAAGTGAGAATGTACAAAAACGTCTGAATAAAACTGTCCACATTGACTTGGGATTCGGGACGCAATTTGGCAAAGATATACTTCTCATAAGCCGCAGCTACATTGATAAATAATTGCACAAGCTCCCCATATTTGCCAGCGTAATACATCCATAACATTTTTCGAGTATCGACAACTGGTGGCTCATTAGGCTTTGATATCACACAATCATCTAATGTAAATCCCAGCCCCGGTTGGAAAACACCTTTCTGCTGCTGTTGCTTCTTATTCTTGGACCGTGCTTTACGACGGTTTTTCTTTTGTTTCAACATACTTTACTCCTTGTAGTCTACCAACGAATTACCATCTAAATACAGAACACGATCATGTGGAATCTGTCGCTGTACAATTTCTTGGTAAATATCTGCAGCCCGCCAACGTGTTGTGATTACAATAACATCCACATGATTTTGCAATAGACTTGTGCTATGAATAATCTCTTGCCCCGTGCCAGGGACAAACTTTCCGCACTTCGCCTCATCGGAATCTACCACAATCGGGAATCGAGAGCCGTCAAGTTCATACGTGTTAATAAAAGCTGCCGACTTTCCCGTGCCACCCCATAAGGCTACACTTTGGTCAGCCTCTAAAACATCATTCAAACCATCTTGCACTTGGACTTTAGAGAGTGTGATTCCTTCATTAAACGAATCTGCCCACCCCTTGATAGTAACTACCCTATTATTTTCAGGGTGTGCTATGGCATAGATGACTTCGTCATCGTACATTAAATCCAACTCGACAACCTTGAAACCTGAGAAACCAAGCAGTGTCTGAAAACTTGTGCGAGTGAAATGGGAAACATGCTCATAAATCAAGTCTCCTACACGTCCGACGCGCATAGCCTTGTCAAAACATGGAACCTCAATGTAAACAAGTGGAAGTACCCCATGTATGGCACTCCAATACGAAATTTCAGTAAGAAATTCACGGGGGTTCTTGAGGTGTTCTACAACATGTCGTAGACACAAGAGTCCAGGATTGTAAAGCTTCAAGTCTCGTTCAGGCTCGAAGTAATCTCGCTCCACTGAGAATGCGTCGATGCGATCCGCTTCGACCCCCGGTTCAAAACCAATGAAAGTTTCTTTAGGGAATCGCTCAAGCATCGCAGTGAAGAAATCACCGGTGCCACATCCAATGTCGATAGCATTCTTTCCTCTCCAGTAGTTATATTGTTCCAACATAGTGATAACTTCCGCAATGTGTTGCTGCCAGCCCGCCCCACTATTATACATGTGATACGAGTCCTCTGTGTATGGGACTCGGGTATCATCAAACTCCACATTAAATACGTGGCCACAATAAGCACATGTTTGAAAATTTAATGGGTAACGTAACGCCCCTATTGCTGCCTCTTTAGTCCTCGGCAAATTCACCGTCGATAGAGGCTGGGGGCCCATATTTATGAGGGGGTGTGTCCGAGTCTGACCACATACGATACAATTTGTCATTTATTGGCTCCTCTACCCTCATCAAGGTAATAATCTCATCCACTGAAAAAGGTCGCCACTCACCAAGGCGCAGGAAGGCGTTATCCATCCCTACGTCCAAAGAGCGCCGACATTGCATCACCTCATCCAGGCGTTGTTCTGCCATTCCGTGACAGTGTCCATACAAGTGAATAGACCCATGTACCCTTGCGGGCCATGAGTAAATCGGGTAATGACATAATACAAACTTTATACCATTGAACTTACGCAGTACCATCATCTCCATCGAAGAAACATGTCTTCGTAACGAAGCTTGATCGTGATTACCACGTAAAACGTGCAACTTTCGTACATTCAAACGCTGTCGATAATGTCCATACTTCCTCGCGATCCAACCAAAATCACCAAGATGCCAAAGCTCATCATCACATGACACAACGGAATTAATACCATCAATGAGACAATCATCCATCGCCTCAATACTCGTAAACTCCGCAGCCCTCTTTAACTGGTGCGTGCGAATTCCGGTGTGTCCAAAGTGAGTATCTGCTGTAAACCAAATCATAGAATCACCATTTCCAGGATATTTTCAATAGGAACGATCTGCATACCTTCCGCGTCCATGAAAATCGCTTCGTGCTTGAGTACCGTTCCGTTATCATCTCGCGTTATTCTCTGATCATAAAGACGTACATCAGGCAATACCTTGCCCGTTACCAGAACCACATTGACATGCATACTCTCATGGACAGTGCCCTGAGAGCGTAAAATCTGCCACGTCTTTTCAAAATCATCTGCAAACATTACTCACAAACTCCTATTTCGTAAATGTCATCGAAATCAACGTCCGTAATGACAGCAAACATGGGCAACTCTGGTGTACAGAATGAAAACCAACCACCACCAACATAAAAGAACTTAATACCATGGATAATAACATCATTAAAACCAGATGCCATTATTCAATTCCACATCCAAATGAGGTCGTGAAGCTATCGGGTATTGTAACATCGGTTTGAATTGTTCCAACACCATCTGCAAATCCATGTGTTATCTCCTCTTGCGAGGGTCTACGAACTGCTTCCATATCTGACTTAGAAAATCCCCTAACCTCAAAAGGCGGCAAGACCAACGTAGGTCCATACCAATACCACTGATCGGCAAACGACTCCCAACTACCGTCTTGTATAACAGGTGGTGATTGTCCACCCATATCCCGCACGACCCATGAATCAAAACCTTCAATAAACTCTACTTCACAGAGTTCCCATGGGCCTGAGTTAGGGTCAGCAGGTTTTCGCCAATAGGTTCCAGATTCCGTAGGGCGTAATATTAACTGATTCATTCGACCCCCTCAATAAAGTCAATAGCGTCTACAGGATGGGTGTGAGTTGATTTTGTAGGATCACTCTCCGAAGCTGTGCCGTCATCCTAATAGTCTCCGATTAGCATCAATAACATCTGCAATGTCACGTAAGGCAGTTACAATCCGCCTTTCTGAAACGACACACCCTTCAATTGAACCCCAATGCTCCTCAAGGCATTGAAGCAGAAGCTCTTTAATTGAATCCTGATCGGGCCCGTAAGGTAATTTTGAGTCTTCGTATGCTTTCTCTAAACCCTTTTCCTTATCTGTAGCCCAACGATAAATCTCTTCCTCGGGAACTTCACCGCGACGAATGGCTTTTAACTGAGCCCGATTCCGCCGAATGTCAAGGTCGCCTTCCACAAGCATCTGTTCAACTTCATCCAGAAGCCGAACGACATGATAAGCAAACTTCACGTCATAGCCAAACTTCTCAACCATGTCGAAACGTTTGCTACCCGGCTCCGGAGTCTTAGTTCGCATTTTATGCAATTGATTATAGGCATACCCCTTAAACCGATGCCAGCAACCCTTGTGCAAAAAGAGCTTACGCTTGTCTCGAACCATATTCGCCACATTCGTACTATGCAGCACACAGTCCTGAGGCGTGAACAGAGACGCAATCATATTAGGATTGTTTTCCATGCACAGATGGAAGTAGTGTACGATATTGTATACGTTTAGGTCGTATTCTCGACCCTTCCCGCCTAGTTCGTCAGCTACCATGACGTGATGTTTTTGGTAACAGACAAATTTCTGCTTTTGCCTACCAAACCCATCAATATGTCCAGCCAAGTGTGGAAACACCATATCCTTCGGCGGCACACAAAAGCCAACAGTATCAAAGTCCGAAATATCCGTGGCTACACCAAAGGCGTAGGAGCCCATAATTGTTTCATACATGACATTAGCAACTAACCAACTAGGCGGGCTCATTAAGCCCTTCTTAGTCAGTCTTTCGACTGTACTAGGCATTATCAACCTCTTCAAGAACAACCATCGCACCCTCCTCAGCAGCCCGCCGAGACAAACGATCCAAAATCATCATTGTACCCACTTCACGCAACACATTTTGAGCCTGTCTGCAAGGTGGAAGAATGTTCGTCCACTTCTTTTCACCTTCCTTACGAAAAGCTACACGAACTTCCCGACTATTGATTAAATCGTTCAGTAAAGCTATGAGCCTATCAAAATAAGCTACTGCGGCGTCCCGCCGCTCAGCCTCTTGGGAATCCACAGTAGCTTCTAAACGCGATACCTCATCCTCAAGACCAGCAAGTTCAGCTTGCTTAAACTCCAAGTCCGCTTTCACCTTGTTCTTCAATTTACGTACTTCATCAAGTGTCATAACTCAATCAACCTTTCTCAACATGTGTAGTTTTGTGAATAGCAACTTTGTAAACAGACGCAGGTGGAAAATGCTGTTCTTCACCGGGGCGAAGAGATTGATTCCCATTAATACTAAACCCCTCTCTGAGGATTTTCCTAGCGAGCGCTCTCGCCTCATCACGGCTACATGGTTCATCGAAAGTATAACTTTCACCTTCAATTGTAATAACCGTGACTTTGATCGACTTGTCCTTTTCTAAACCGATACTCATTTAGTTTCCTTTTCTAGTTTGTTGCTTCCTCAGGATCAGTATCCATTCGCTCCCGGATAGCATTTACATGTACTACCAATCGTTCTAAGATACCTTCCGCTGGTATCAAAGCCCCGTATTCCGAAATCACTAAGAACGACGTAACCCTTCCTGGAATTGGTGCCGAAACAATAACCTTCGTGGTATATTCATCAGGTTTTTGAAAATGAATCCGTCCATTATTTTGGGCCAACCATTCAATGGCTTGATCCAGTGTTTCTACATCATTCATTCTGGGACTCCAAGGCGTCTTGAATCTCACCCATAGACAACAATTCGAGGCGACGATTATCTCGTAACACTTCTCGAATATTCATATCTGTTGGCAAGTGAATCAAGTCCACAATTGTGGCACCTTTATTCTCATCCATACCGATCCGATGAATTCGATCCTCAGCCTGACTTCGCGACTCAGGGTTGAAATCGTTCGACCAGAACACTGCCATCCTAGCCTCCGTTAAGGTCATCGACAAACCACCAGATTGCGGGTGAGCTACAAACGCGACTCTCGCGTTACCTTCCAAATCACCCCAATAGTCCAAGGGGTCTGTCTTACTATCAATCTTGTTTCCATCTTGATCTTCAACACGCCAACCCGAACCATCGCATCTTACAGTATGCCATCCGGCCTTGTGGCAGCATTTGATAATGCGGTCTAAACTTCCTGTGAAGCCGGCAAAAATAACAATACGACCTTGTTCTTCATTCTCGTCCAAAAGGCCCATTAACGCCTCTTGCTTCGGGGTTGGTACCTCGCGTGTTACACGTACCTTTCGTGGAATCTCTTGCTTACCCTTACAAGTGGGGCAAGTAACCGTTTTCTTCTCTAATGTTTCCACATATTCATCATCCAACATGTCAATCATCTGGAAGACCTTTTCCTCATCAGTCGGGTCAACCCACACTTCGGTTGTACCATCTTCACAGACAGGGCATACCCTAGTACCATCAACCTCTTCACGGTACTGGAATCCATCACTCAATTCACGCAGTAATGTCAACCCTGTGATGACATTAGGAGCCATATCAAACAGTGATTTCGCCACCCGCATAGTCGTCGGATTAGGTTCACACATAACAGTACGATATTGCTTATCTGGCAAATCCAAACAGTCTTTCTTGTGTTTAATAATAACAAGCCCCTTCAGCCGTTCTTCGAGATACGCCACTTCATTCGTACCAGAAACAAACTCATGGAACTCTTTAAGACTGGCACAAGTAGCTCGATCATGCTGAGGCGCGTCTGCATAGGCTCCACAAACAGCACACTTGTATTCATCGTCTTTCCAACCAATTCGCTTCATAAAGGAACCAGTTGCGAAATCTTGCAGCACCATGTGAGCAAGACGTTGTTCAAATGCGGCAGGTGACCCCTCACGTAGGAAGCCCGGCCACGCTACTTCACAATTATGAGCTAATAAACCATTCGCAGCAAAACAATGGGCATCCTCAACTTCTGCATCATAAGTCTCTTCGACACCTAAACTTGTAATACTTTGTACTACAGCATATTGAGTAGTAACATGCCGATGCCTTTTCTTTAATCGTAGGTCAAGTGTAGCCGCTTTATCGGGGTGTAAAAAACCAATTCTATCCTTAAATTTGACGGCGTCATCACCTGTTATATGAAGAATATACATTGTCTCTGAAGTTTTTATTTTCCGACCTTCAATGTATGAAGGTTTCGCATTAGGACGTTTATGAATTTGTATTTTAGAACGTATTCCAAAATAGGACAACATTCGTTGAACTACTAATATACGTTCCTGTGACACTTGACTCAGAGTAATTCGTAAACGATTATAATCTATTGATCCATCAGTATCAAAGAAACCACAAAGAAAACCCCGTAAACAATCACTAGATGCTTGAGTTTCAAATTTAGATGTGATATGTTTTTTGGGTGTAAACTGAAATTTTCGAGCCAACTTTGAAATATAGTTGTGACAAATAGTGACAGGCTCTACACCACACGGTTGGTATGCGTTTGGCAAACATTTAAGCAACCTGGGAATAAGTTGTTTTTTACTATCATAAACAGACAAGGTAGTTTGTAAGAAATTACTTTTATAATAAAGATAGCCATCACCAAACAAAAAACCTAATAAATAGCCATCATTAAAAGTATTTTCACCTTCCCAGTTGGCATCTTCAAGATTGGCAAGTTTAATCTTATCATTAGGTTCCAAATCTTTTAGTTCACACCAACCTTTGTCCGCTTCAAAAAATTTATGGTCCTGAGTAGCTTTTACAGAATATCCCTCGATTGTTTTCAATTGATATAATGTTTTACTGCCAGTACGATAAAAACCATTTGTATGGTAGTATTGATCTTGTACACGTACCTCTGTAGGTACGTTTACAAGTTGTTTAATTTGTTGTGGACCACCCTTAGTCAATATCCATGTGTCCGCCGCTAAACATTGACTCCACCAATCAACTGGCGATTTAGGTGACGGCGTACCAGACATAAGAATGACATAACCACCGTAACCATGCTCATCTCGAATCCCATCACTCAAAGCTTGAGCGGCTTGACACCGCTGCGAATGATCAGATTTCAAACGACTTGATTCATCGAAAATGACACCGTCTGGTGGAGCTAGTCCATCCGCCCAATGCTTCATCCGCTTAGTCATCATCTCATAAGACATGAGTTCAACATTGATCAACGGATCAAGATTCCACTTGAGGAATTCACGTTTAATGGAGGCATCGAGACTCTTCTTAGGTCCAACCCACCACCAGTCTTTCTTTCCAGATTTCTCCATTACTTCAATAGCAGCTAGCGTCTTTCCGACGCCCATCTCGGCTGCCCAAATCTGATAATGGTAAGTCAACCCAAAATCAGCCAGGTCTTTCTGATGCTCACGTAACGGTCGTTTATATTTCCGATGCTTGACAGGTTGGTCAAACCATTCATATGGGTTCTTACCCATCATACATTGAAGTTGAAAATGGTTACGGAAGCAATCCGTAACCGACCAAATCTTCCGTGGCTTTTCCTCAAAGCCATGCCACTTCGCACCCTTCATTGCTTTGATTTCATCTTTCAAAGCGAACGGTGATTTTACGAATTCGATACGGCCACCGACTACTTGAATCTTTGCAGGGACTTTAATACGACCACGTTTTGTTGTGGTTACTAGCTTGATATCAATAGGTCCGTCGCTCATACGTTTCTTCCTCCGTAACCTACCAGACAACCAGTTGAGTCGAAATGAAATTCAATCGTGACATTGGGGTCACCAGCGTCACAATGACCCAAGATGATCCATGCACCTGATTCGTCCTCTTTTCGCATAAATTCCCCAGGACCTAAGAAATTCTCAGGTCCTAATACCTCTTCAAAATCCTGACTTGCTAAATAGACTTGAAAGCATTCTAATCCTGTAATTTCATTTTCGACCACGTCCGTCCTCCAAATAAAAAGTCGTGTCCGCCAGTTTGTGTGGTCGTCCAATACTAAATGCTTTTAGTAACCCTTCCCGCTCGAAAATCAAATAGATTTTGTCAAAGCACAAGCGTATCATTTGATCGACCTCTAACTTGCAGGCTCGCTTGATAGCAGCTTGCCACTGCCGAAAAGTCCCCACAATCAATGCAACCTCGACCCCACGCACCATGGTTTCTTGTAAAACGAACGGCATCTTTGCAACTTCAAGAATCAGAGGCAAGTCACGTTCATCTGCACCCACTAAAAAGCCAAAAGAATACAAGTCGTGGAACTGTTCCGTTTGGTCTAGTGCCACAGAGGCATTCTGGTCTTTGAAACTCAAGAGACAAGCCAATTCATGTGGAACCGGCTTTAACGATGGGGATGCAGCATCAGCTTTTGCCGCTGGGCTGTAACCCAACAACTTATTAGTAATCCCAAGAAACATACCCATGTCCAATTGAGTACGTAGAACTAATGCCACATCTACACTCATTATCTAGTATCTCCGTCGCCTTGAATAACACCCCGCTCTTTGCGGCTCGCTAATTTACGAAGATTATGTACGGCAATTGGTTCAAGACGAACACCGAACGTAGATACTAATACACAAATACCAACTAGAATCCAAGCTAAAGCAGTCAGAATGTTGACACGTCGATTATCAGATAACTCCCCCGCATCATCCCGATACAACTTCTTAGTCAATTCACAAATAGCTCCGACCTTAATTCCAATAAAATCACGGGGCTCACCTACTTGTAAACTTCCACGGACGTCAAGAGCAAACAATTCCAATTGCTCGAAACGTGTCGCCGTACAACCAATGTTAGTCAAAAGCTCGGTTAAATTCGAGTCCAAATCATTTGCTAAATTCGCAACGTACCACAATAAGTCCCCAACCTCCTTGAGAACTAACCCATGGTCACTTTTGTGCATTTTTTCAATCAGTTCACCCAACTCACCAGCTAAACCTAATGCCGGATAGACTATAGCAACCTCCCTGGGATAAATCGCGGTGTTCACAGCAGCGTCTTGATATTTGTTCAAAAACATTATGTCATTACCTCACAGAGTTCGGGCTCAATAAAGGCTACTTCACAGGATACACACACCCGCCAATTATCAGAAGGATTATCGCACACTACATCGCCGCCACAATAAGGGCAATATGTGGGTACGTCTAAAACTCGTTCATCTTGAATCGTCATTCAATTCCGCTTTCTCTATCAGACCTTGTTTTACTAATTCGTCCTGAACAATAGAACGAACATCCTGTTCAAAATTGGTTGGCGCAACAGGCAAAGGTGTTATCCATACTAGAGCGTATGGTAACACCATAAATGCGATTAGAATCGCTGCCGTAGCTAGAAGTCGGTATGTATTACACACCATCGCCACCCCGTACAAATTCTGAGATCACTTTGGGACACCTAGCGTCGAACCCTACAACATCCAACATACCTGAATCATTGGGGTCGGCTACACTATAATGTGTCGACGTCATTGCACACACAATCATCTTGGCATCTCGACCCATCGTTTGACGATAGTTCTCCAGTGCCTTTGCCGGGTGGATACGACCCGACCACGTTTCATTATCTGTGTAGATCACAAACGCATCGACTGGTAGCTTATTCTCCGTAGCATAAATCATAGGCAACGCTACGTTCGTCCTATCCACTGGGAACTTTTTCATGTCCTGAACTACATCAACCATACGAGTAGCCTTAGACAAATTCGGCATCGGTGTAACACCACCAGAGAATGCGACCGGATAACACCACTCTTCCGTCTGCATCTGAACCAGAGCCATACAGGCCGCTGCTTGATAGGCTTTGATATTGGTGTTGTTAATCGACCCCATGTGGTCGAAACCCCGGAAACCCATGGACCCAGACACGTCGATACCCAGCATGAAATTCTTACCAGTCGGCTCAACATGTTGAAACGCACTGTACATGGCATCCTCCAACGCATCCACAACCTGTGGAACTACAGTCCAGTTCAAGTGCCCACGAAAGCCCTTACCGGACCCATACGTCGTCTGAGCCAGCAACAAAGCGAACGGATGCATCCTACCACGTCGAATATACTGCTCATTATGCAGTCGTTCACATACCGTCTTGGCCGTCTCCGACAGAGGGGCCAGCAATCCAATGCTGCTCATCTTACCCAGATTACGGACCATCGCCATCAATGGCATACGCTCCAACAGGGCTTCCCATACCGCCGGGCTATTAAGCCACTGGGTTGGAATATGCTCACGAACCAATCCTTGATCCCGAATCATACGTAAGAGGATTCGCTCATCTGTTGTAATCTTCGCGGTCTCAATGGCTCCGATATAAGCCAAATCACTATCGTCCAGCCCAGTTTGCACTACATCATTGGCATAGTCACCTTTGACGATATAGTTGAACACAGGATTCAACGCTTCACTACGTGGATGCGAACACCGCAAAAGGTCTCGATGCGACCAACCATCCCGAGCCTGATACTTGGTAGTTTGATACAACAACGCATTCGGTGTCTTCGTGGTATACCACTCGGCAACCGCTTCTCGAAGCCCCCTGCCCCAACCACGAAATTGTGTAACCTGATTGACGAACTGGAACAAATGCGTTCCGGTGCGACACACAGCATTAACAGCCAGTAATGCAAACTTTCGAGCAACCACGTTGTCCTTCTGTCCAGCCAGCAGAGCCAGAGCGAAGATCGCTGGGTCAGCACTGATTGCTCGCCACGACTTGCTGATATCAACAATCATCTTGACAGTACGATGAGGATTCTGCTCTGCACAAGCAAGAATCAACCCCGCCGATTGCTTAATCATCGCGCGTTCACCAACGTAGAACGTACCGCCCTCGCAACCAAGGATAAGAAAACGTTCCAGTGTTATGAAGGGGTCTACCTTGAAAACATAGCCACCCGCTGCATTCTTAGTCATGTCTTTTTCACGACCAAAAATCGGTTCACGTTGGTTAGCTTTCAGAAGCGTTGCATAATCTTTCATCGCAGTCTCCAAAGAGTTAGTGAAAATGTGGACAAAAGGCTGATGAACGAAAGTGGGACTCGAACCCACAAGTGCCAGCCATGCAAACTAGTTCTAAACCATTTAGATAACGTTCAATCAAACGGCCCACAAGCGGCTCTACTAGGACTCGAACCCACAAGTGCCAGTTTTCAAGAATCAAAGACCCCTAGAATTTCCCAATAGTACGGCTCCTTACAAGTAGCAGTTACATCTAAATTAGGGTAGTACATCGCTTTTATACCACTACTCTTAGAAACCTTTACAACCTTTACAACCTTTTCGATTTTGAAATCAATGTATTCGGGGCCGCCGTTAAAATGTAAACACCAACTTCGCCGACAATCATCATAGTACCAACGAACCAAGGTTCCAGGAATATAAGGAAACTCCATAAGACATGAGGTGAATCTACATTTCCAAATAAGATCGAGGTCTCTTATTCTATAAATACAGTTTCCTTCACCTTCGCCTACAGTATAAACACCTAACTTGATGGCCACTTCAATCCAATTACGCATACCAAAGCCCCATGGAAACAGTGACCAAATCCAAAACCTCATGTTCTAGAATCATTGAAATTTGACAGCGTTCATGATGAATTCAAGTTTCAGACACCAGTCAGAATTAATATGCCTCACTCCATATTCATAATTTTCAATCAAACGGCCCACAAGCGGCTCTACTAGGACTCGAACCTAGAACCACGGGTTTAACATACCAATAACGATTTTCATTCGGCCACTGGACGGCAAGTTATTGAGAATCGCGTTTACGTGCTCTTCCAATTGAGCTATAGAGCCTTCAAATTACAAAACAAGTCGCGCGACTAGGACTCGAACCTAGACTACGGGTTCCTAAAACCGGTAACGATTTCCATTCGGCCTGGATAGACAAGTGGTTGGTAATCGCGTTTTCGCGTGCTCCCATTACACTACCGCGCTAAATACGTCGGGCAAGGGATGAAGGATCGTGTTTGCTACAATTTTTAATGGTAATTGCGATAACGATCTTTCTTCGGCCCGACTGCATATCAAAAGTTGCAATCTTCCTCAAAAAAGAAGGATAAGGTTTGGCGATGGGCTGGTTCAAATGCATTGATAACCCAGTGCCTTCGACCCTTCTATATTAAGTATACACTATAAAACCCCAAAAGTCAAGTGATTATACCCAAAAACTTCCATTTTTTTGATCAAATTCTGCCGTGACAGTCGGGTCCTGAATCCATTGGAAGCAATCCTCAGTAAACACGTCACCACCACTTTGATGATATTCAATCACCAGCATCGTGAAAATCATCGGACCACTTGACCAGGGGGATGCTTGTACCACTTCCCGCACAATCTTGGCCTTCTCACCCAAACTGGCTGGGGCTTCCCACTTTCCGAGTGGGATCGTCTCAAACATGCCGTCAGCCCTTTTGTCAGATGGAAGTGACTTTAAGCCCACCACAAACGCCTGCCCACGAGCCGTCAATCCAATCCACTGCGTACTTCGACCCATTATTTCACCTTCTGTTGCAGAGTTTTAATCCTCGTACCTTGTGCATCAATTGCCAACTTTATATCCTCGATAGTCGTGTTTCCATTCAACCAATCTGTGAACGTCTTCTTTGTCAGATCATGTGCGACGACCACTGCTTTTACGTCGTCCCGAAAATCAACAAGCGTATCACAAGATTCTATAGTCGCATCTGCAATCCGTTCCTGAACCGTGATCCATCGCTCACTATAATCGTAAACAAAGTAGCTCATAAGGCAAAGGACTGGAAAGAATATGGTGGGTAGATTTTTCACAAGGTTTCTCCTAGTTTTCAAAACAGCATGAATTTTTCAGACCTCTTCAATGTTCATTATCTCTTCGGTTAAAATGGTGGGCGATGAGGGGCTCGAACCCCCGACTTCCACGGTGTAAACGTGGCGCTCTAACCCACTGAGCTAATCGCCCAATAATCTCTTCCCTTTCATATTTTGTCGTGCAGCCTACGAAGCTCCCCTCGCAGGCCGCACGGAATCTAACTTAACCAGTTCACTTTGCCCGACTATCAAAAACCCTCACATAATTCATTCTTCTACTCCCATGTTCACATGGTAAACCGGTGAGGTCAGAAAAATGATATTGATATCCTTTGCTGCCTCAATAACATTAGTATGTAACATGTTCAACATCTCACGAACTTTCGCCACATCCAGTTCTTCTAAAGATGCTGCTTTCAACCCTTGTTGCAATGCAGTCAAATCAGTTCCAATTCGCTGCAAATAATCACATGCCCGCAGTCCAGCATTATCAAGAATCTCTACTTGACGCTGCAACTTTTGAATCTTCAGTTCTTGTAAAGCACTGAGTTCTTCAGTCAATCGAACTTGTTCTCCAAGCGTCTCGATTAACTCTTCATAATCCATTGAACCATACGCCGTAATAGGATGGCTTTGCCCCTCTGCTACAGGCCTCGAAACAACAAAACTGGTCATCTGGCCAGCCAAGCCGCCGACCAAGCCGCCGACCAAGAACACCACAACAATACACGCCCACATAAGTAGTTTGTTTCTCATCATTTTCTCGTTAAATTGAAGCTAAAGAAATACCAACGCCGGAAGTCTTCAATCACAGGGTCATATGCAATGTGGTGAAGATACCGATGCACTTCGTCCCAAGTCGAAAAGATCATTTCGTGTGGGATAGTTCCAAACAACCAGTCCGGACACTGTTGCTTACCCTGTTCAACATGAATAATGATAGGCTTCTTTTGGCGGTTGGCCAAAAACAACTCTTCATATGTACCGCAAGCGTGAATCTCAGAATTCAGATTCACAACAAGGAAGTCCGAGATATCAACCATTCGCAAATCAATAGAACGAATAATACGCATATCATTTCGGACAGCGTCCCAGTTATGATCCTCCTTACACTTGTGGCGAACCTTTCGATTTTCCACATCTTCAACCCCCAACTTAATTGGCTTATTCGTAGGATCGAGCCAAAGAATTTCTAGCTCTGCTAATTCCTCCTGAATAGTCTTTCGCCAACCAATACCACCATCCTTGACACGATCCATTGCCCCGCAAAGATAACCACGATTGAACCTTAATCTATTCATCGCATTATGTCTTTAATTGCAGAACCAATACCAAGACGTGCGCAGCCCATTTGAGCATACTGTTCAGCACGCTCCCTAGTTTTAATCCCTCCACTTGCTTTGACACCTAAAGGCTGTTTGACCGACATGCACATTACCTGTGTCTTAAACCAGTCGGCTCCACCATGAGCAAATCCCGTGGAGGTCTCGACAAAATCCGCGCCCCCGTCTCCAACTAACAAACAAGCAAGAGTTAATAACTGTGTGTTCCAGTGGCATGATTCAATAATAACTTTTACCAAAGCATTTTTAGCATGGGCCACTTCGACTACGGCGGCGATCTCTTCCTTAACATACGCATAATATTCGCTTGCAAAAGCGGAAAGATTCATCACTATGTCAAGTTCCGTAGCACCACCGTCTAACGCATACACCGATTCAGCAACCTTCATCTTGGGCGGAAAGTTACCATTTGGAAAAGCAATTACAGCACTGGGCGCAACTTTGCTCCCCTCTAGGACTCTAGCAACGTTAGGCATAAATTGTGGATAGGTACAAAAAGACGCGAAGTTCATTTCCAATGCGTATTCTGCTCCCTTCAGTACATCGGCATCCGTCACAGTAGTCTTCAACACTGCATAATCAATCAATCGCACAAACTCAGCGGTGGGTATAGCGTAACTCATTTAAGCCTTCTTTCGATTTCATGAATTAGTGGGTGGCGAACAATGTCATTCTTGTCCAAGCTGATTACATCAATCCCATCCACATCCCCTAGTTTATCTAAACACTCTCTAAATCCCCCTCGAACTCGTTCTGGCAAATCCGATTGCATTAAATCCCCTGTCAGAACAAGTTTAGACTCGGCTCCGATTCGCGTAAGAAACATTCGCAACTCACCGCGTAACGCATTTTGAGCCTCATCCAAAATCACGCACGTATTCACAAAGGTTCGTCCTCGCATCATAGACAGAGGACAGATTTCAATCCTACCTTCTGCCATCAACTTTGTTACATGCTTATGCTCAACATAGTAATCCAGTTCATCAAACAATGGGGTCAGATACGGGCCAACTTTATCCTCGACATCACCCGGCAAGTAGCCGATACTATTCCCAACCTCGACAACTGGCCTTGTGAGAATGATTTTCTCAACGACCCCGCCTCGAAGCGCCTTGACGGCTGATCCGATTGCAATGTGCGTTTTGCCACTTCCAGGCGGTCCTGAACATAAAACGATATCGTTCCCTGCAATACTCCGAATATACTCAACTTGGTTGTCTGACCTTCCCACCAGTTTTACTGGTTTGAATCCCGAGAACTGAGGTTTCTTTGCCATCCGTCGCCGTCTGCTCATTATGCTTTTTTCCAATTACAAGCCAATGTTGTTTTTTCCCAAGGGCCAAAATCGCCCAACCGGGCCAAATCCAGGTAGGTATCATTTGCCCTTCTTTAACAGGTCTCCCACTCCATTTTACCCCGCCTTGTTTTATCTTTCGACGGGCTTCACTGATAGTAGGGAATGCACCACAGATTACCATGACACGTTCCACTACACATCCCACAGGTGCCTCAGTTGCCCCCATCCAAGCCATCATACACGTAAATATACGAGGTGAAACCGGACGTGGGCGCAATAGGATATCCCGCAACTCTTCCATTGGAAGTGCATCCATTACATCGCCGAATGTTGCAAGATTACTCATCCCAGTTTACTCTCGTCTCAAACTTCTGTCCAAACTCACAGGAACCATCACGCATCCGAAACAAATTATATTCTAAGAAGTGGTGTCCAGATCGTATCATCCATTCATGCGCCTCACGCTTCACAGTAAATGCCGCAATTATTAATCCTTGGTCAGGTTCGCGGATATGATAAATGTATTTTGATCTAGCCATCGTCACCCTCAACGTCGCTAAGTTGTGGTATAGGGTCACCAGGTGCTAAAAGTCTAACCCAATTTGCAGGCAATGGATCAAACTGACCGCTATCCACTCTTGCTTGCACATCATCAATAGCTTCTTCGAGGGTGTCATAAGGACCAATAGATAACGCCACACCTTGGAAAACACAAGTGTAAAAATTACTTGGCAGTCTACTTACCAATTCAATCATAGACCCATCCCGAGACGCTAACCAGCGTGCAATAACTTGTTCCTTTAGATCATTTGTATCTTTTGAATAATTTGATTTGCTATATTGTAACACTACATTGTCTTTTTCAACGGCCTCTTCAATAGCTAGATCCAATAGCTCTCGCACTACTAAGAGATTCTTTAGTGTAGGAGGACAACAGCCAAGATCATTATGATGATACGAGAGGTTTTCAAAATGTTTTCTCTGTATCACAATATCATCAAGTGTAGATAAAAAAGTAACTCTAACCCCCTTTGTAGTCACATCAAAGTTCAAGTTGATCTCATTTTTTAACATTATGTTAACCCTTCTGAATTGCTTCGATCTTCTTGACCGCCGCGACCAACTCTTCTGGCTTGTCACTATACTTCAAACCTAACCGTTTTACTTCAACATGAGGTAAGATAGCATGAAGCCGTCTCCATGCAGAGAGTCGTTGGGTATCTTCGTCATGGTTATTCAACCATGCCGCTGTACCTACCTTTGTTCGTTTATCAATGTCGTTTACGTTAGCCATTAGTCTTTTTAAGTCAGGTAAAATGATTTGAACACTCGACTTTCCAGCCCGCACCAAAGTGATGCTAGGGGGAATTGAACCCGCCGTTTCCAGGTTGAAAGCCTGACGTCCTAACCATTAGACGATAGCACCTTAGTCATTCTCGTTATCGTTGTTCACACCACACTCTTTGACCTGGTCCCATAACAACGAGGAACCTTCTAATTCCCAATCACCTTTCCCTAAATAGGAACAATAACCGTCCTCTTGATACCGGTGCGTCGGTTCTCAACACCAGAAAGGGCACACTCCATTCTCATCATAGCAATATGGCCCTTTGGGAATCCTATCTTTACCATTTATAGCCACACGGACACTCTTTCTTTCGTGGGTGTACTCTCGCTTCACATTCCGGACATTGCTTTGTCGGGGCCGTCCGCTTTGCTTTCTTCTTTTTCTTACCACCAGTTATCTTATCAGACAAATTCATTGTCTTCGCTTTCTTATTGCGTTCCTTCAGCATCTTTGCTGTCATTCGTTTCGCATATGGTGGCTCACCATGTTCAAGGAAATGCACCAACCAAGGACATTGATCTTCGAGCTTCGGGTCCTCTTTCAAGACGCGCCGCATCAAAGCACATTCGCCATTCTCTTCCAAGAGATACGATCCATCTTGGACAAAGGCGTCTGCCATTTTAGCAAGTACAGCGACTTCAGCTTTTGTTAAGTTCATCAACCAAGTCTTCATATTTATTCTTGTTGGTATCCACAGGGACCAGATGCTTCATGTGTGCGTGGCCGAAATAAGGTAAGTGATCGTGCATTGCTTCATGTAACATCAACCCAATCAAAAACTCATCCGGAAGGTTGTCCCATGTCCATCGGTCCAACGACAGTCCCGGCACAATTGGCCAGTTTATTCCTGCCGCATCTACACAATTTAGAGACAGGATTCTAACATTGAAGCGATTGATCGTATCGTAAGTATGACAAGTATAACCAAGCAATTCTGCAAGCTCTGTGTCGGGGCACTGAGCTTGCATTACTGTCATCTTTTGAACCAAACGAGTAAGTTTTCGCTGATCTGCATACGTCCCAGGTGTAAAAAGCATTGGAATAATCACAAGGACTAATCCTATACCAATCACCCCACCCAAAACTCGAAACGGGTTGCATCTCAGTTGGTTTCTCATCTCGTAAGCAACCTTTGGATATATGCATACCTCGCTGTATAGGCTCCTTGCTCCCCAGCGATCTTATAGCCCGTATAAAGTGAAAGAAAGCCAACTAGCATAAAAGGACTGGCGGCAAACCATTGCAAACAGAAGCCAGGTGAATCATCATTGATTGCCATACCTGCATCTGTAGCTATTTCTCCCAACTTCAGGAAACAAACACCGGGAATCCATCTCAAAGTGTCCATTTCAACCCTCCTATATTAAGTATACACTATAAAATCTCGTTTGTCAAGAGCACCCAAGAGTATGTCCACAATTTTTACAAGCATAACATGTTCCACTTCTAACGGTTATAGAGCCACAGTGTTCGCAAATAGGGGCTCCAGCTTGCATTTTCGCGTCGATCACTACCTCCTCTTCAACCCCCTCCCCCAGGGGTATTGGGGAAACTGCGTCGAATGTCTGTTCCAACCATCGAAAGACATAATCAACCAGACTCTTTGCAAACCGCATATCTGGATTAGTCGTTATCCCCTGAGGCTCGAAGCGTACATGCGAAAACTTCTCGATGAAGCTTTCCAATGGGACCCCATATTGAAGACCCATAGAAACTGAAATTCCAAGGCAATCCATTAAGCCACCAACCGTGCTGCCTTCCTTAGACATGGTGATAAACAACTCACCCGGGTCTCCGTCTGTATACAGACCAACCGTCAAGAAACCTTCATGGCCTGCCACACAAAACTTATGCGTAATCGCCTCACGAGTATCTGGCAATCGTTTCCGATAAGGTTTAACTGTGATTTCTTTTTGCGGCTTAACACTAAGAGGCTGAATACCTTTAGACCGATCTCGATAGACTGCAATAGCTTTCAAACCTAATTGATGCCCCAGCTTGTAAATTTTACTAACCTCTTCTGGCGTCGCCGTGGCCGGAATATTCACCGTTTTTGAAATAGCACCTGAAATGAAAGGTTGTGACGCCGCCATCATACGTACATGTCCTTCCCAGGAAATGCAACGCGATTCAGGGTTGGCTTGCAACGCGCAGTCGAAGATTGGTAGATGTTCAATCCGTAGCCCAGGGGCTCCATCAATCTCTTTATGCTCTGTTACATAGTCACAGATCGACATGATGGCTTCCGTGTCATAACCCAGTCCCGCAAGTACCTCAGGGAGGTTCTTGTCAACCAATTCCAAAACACCTTCACTGGCAAGTTTCTTATACGTAATCAAAGAAGTCAATGGCTCAATGCCTGTCGTACTGCAATCCATCATAAAGCTAATGGTTCCCGTAGGTGCCAAAACAGTTGCTTGAGAGTTGCGGAATCCATTCTTTTCCCCTTGACGTAATACCTGTAACCAAAGCGTTTGAACCCTATCACCAAAATCTGGATTTTCAGCAAGTGTTTGAGCAGCAGACCAATGCTTGGCAATGACATTCATCATTGACTTAGAGTTCTCTTCATATTTCTCAAAGGGACCCATCACGTCAGCAAGCTCGGTACTTGTCAGATATGCTGTACCACACATCAATGCCGTGACATTAGCACACAGGGTTCGGGCCTCATCTGAATCATAAGCCATACCTGAGAGCATAATCAAGCTGCCCAAGTTCGTGTACCCTAAGCCGATAGGCCGATACTGATAACTTCGCTTAGCAATACGTCGTGTTGGATAGCTGGAACGTCCGACCAGAATCTCCTGTGCGATGAACATCAATCGACAAGCATTTTGAAATCTCTGAGCATCAAAACCATGTTCATTATAGAACTTAGTTAGATTGATACTAGCTAAATTGCACGCCGAATTATCCAAGAACATAAACTCAGAACAGGGGTTACTGGAACAAATTCGCCCCGACCCCGCACATGTATGCCACGCATTGATCGTCGTATCAAATTGTACGCCGGGATCGCCACATTCCCAGGTTGCTTTACAAAGATGTTCAAACAGTTCCTTAGCTTTGTATGTTGGCCCAGCCTGAGTAGGATCAGTAATCCAACGTGTTTCCCAATCCCCATCGGATGCTACAGCTTGCATAAACTTATCAGAAAGACGTACTGAAATGTTGACGTTCTGAAACGCCATCGTTTCGTACACATTTTGGTAAGTCAAACCTTGCCCAAGCAACAACTTGGCTTTCAATTCTTCCTCTTGTTTACTCTGGATAAATGCCAAGATATCCGGATGGAAGTCATCCAACGTGTGCATCAATGCTGCCCGACGAGTGACGCCACCACTCTTGACAACACCAGCCACGCTATCGTAAATTCGCATAAAGGATAAAGGACCAGATGGCTTTCCACCACCTGAAATCTTTTCATGAGTGGCTCGTAAACGAGTTAAACTGGACCCTGTTCCTGACCCATACTTAAACAGCATAGCTTCATCAGCCGCTAGCCGCATGATACTCTGCATGTTATCATCAACACGCTGAATAAAGCAATTATGGATTAAAACAAATTGACTTAAATATTTTCCAGACTGTGTTTGAATATCATAAACATCTTTAGTACCTACTAATTCAATGGATTCAATCATTGCAAACCGAATATCAGGACATATTTTTCCTTGGGGATCACTTAAAGCTGTTTGCAAACGTATTTGTTTATAGTTAGAAATAAATCCAATTTTATTAGCAAATTGTTTTTGCTCAGACTGAATCGCTATACTAATTTTCCAAGAGGGATATCTACCTTTTCTTTTATCAGGTCTAAATAGAATTCGTGAATAAATACCTAGATATGCTAAAAGCAAATGAATATCCCGCATCATTTTTTCAGAGATTTTAGATAAACCAATTTGACGCCCGGATTTTGTAACCCAACCTTCAGCTTGAAAAACACTTTGTAAATAAGCAATAATAATATCTTCTGAAGCCGACATAATACAAGCCGGAACTTCCATCTCTGGATTTCGGGCCATTAAATTATAGCGATCTACAAAATCGCGTAAAGACTCTCCATATAAACGAATTCGCTTATATTCAACTTTGGGATCTTGTGTCTCTTCAGTAATTATTCTTCTGTGTACATCAGGAAAAATTTGATCCAAGTGATATAAAACCCAATCAAATTCTTCTTGATCGACAGTTTCAAATTCCATAATCAAAGAAGTAGCGGAATCAAGCTGTCCAACATAACCATCTGTCTGAAGCCAGCCCGCTAAAGCCGCCTCTGAAATCATTTGTTGTGAACTAATAGAAGTTAATTTTTGTTTAGTTATATGGGGGTGTAACCACATAAACATCCCAGATTGTAATTCATCTACCCGTCGCCATTGTTGAATCGTTTTCTTTGAACGGTTTTTTGTCGCACAAACAACATGATCCGCAGTAGCTTCTACTTCAAAGCCACCTCTTAAATGAATCTTATAAATAGGTTTTTGACCATTTGACTTTACTGCACGTATTGGAGTTAACCCTTCACCATCAAAAACTTTCAAACCTATTCGATTCTGGCTTACAATATCACCAATAGGAAGCAACCCCTCTTCCGTCACTACTTTAGCATGATAAGGTTGACAGGCAGCACTCTGTGGATATTCATAAGCTTCTGGTTGTTCAAACTCTTTACCATCCCA
>JGI10211J34971_10000108_pt1 | contig 62855 bp, 55 predicted proteins | sample Etolagsediment_FD_34971 | JGI IMG/M metagenome (IMG submission 34971) | reverse complement strand
GAGCCGCAACTGATGGGCATTCAGCAGATCGGCTCGCTGACCTCCGCCTGCTCACTATGCGGCGCCTGCGGCGAGGTATGCCCGGTGCGGATTCCACTGCCTAAACTGATCAATCGTCTGCGCGCCGAGGCCGTCAATACCGACCATTCCGACTCGCATATTCTGGGTCGGGGCAGCCTGCGCAAGCCCGGCGAGGGCATGGTCTGGAGACTGTGGTCCGGGCTGTATACCAGCCCACGGCTTTACCGGCTGTTCATGTGGCTGGCGACCCGTTTCAGATTTCTGACCCCACCCCGATTGGGGGGCTGGACAAAATACCGCACAGCGCCAAAACCGGCTGCACAAAGCCTGCCCGAACTGGCGCGACAGGAGGGCTTTGATCATGAGTGAGGCACGCAACGATATCCTGAACACATTGCGCCAGCAGCGCGTCACGGCGGTCGATGCACCCGAACCCTATCGACCGCAACACAATTGGGACCTGCAACAACGCATCGAGCGTTTCAGCGAGGCCATGTGCGCGGTACGCGGCGAGGTGGTCCGACTACCCGATGGCGACTGGATCGACTGGCTCAACAAGGAACTGCCGACTCGCGGTTACTCACGCATCCTGGTCGGTGAATGTGACCGCGGTCGCGCCTTCATAGACCGTGCGGCCGAGGGGCTGGAGGTCCGTGCGTACGATCAGCCGGTGGAGCAGTGGAAGCCCTCTTTGTTCAGCGACATCGAGGTCGGCATCAGCACGACCCTGGGCGCAATCGCTCAAACCGGCAGCCTGATCCTGTGGCCCGACAGCGCCGAACCGCGGCTGTTGTCGCTGGCGCCGCCCGTGCATATCGCGCTGGTCGAGGCATCGACTATTTACAATACCTTTGCCGATGCCATGCACGAGCAGAACTGGGCCGGGCAAATGCCCACCAACGCTCTGCTGGTGTCGGGGCCGTCGAAAACAGCGGATATAGAGCAGACCCTGGCCTACGGCATCCACGGCCCGCGGCAGTTGATCGTGCTCATCCTCGGCTAAGCGACTGGCCGCTTGCTCCCGCCCACAAAAAAGGCCGCCAGAAACGGCGGCCTTTTTTTCATCGCGCGGCTAAAATTCAGGCCGCCTGGTGCTGGTGAACATCCATCTGCGGGAACGGTATCGAGATGCCATTGGCGTCAAATTCGAGCTTGACCTTTTCGGTCAAATCCCAGTACACCGCCCAGTAATCACCGGTTTTAACCCACGGCCGAACGATGAAGTTGACCGAGCTGTCAGCCAGTTCGGACACGGCGATAACCGGGGCAGGATCGGCCAGAACACGCTCGTCAGACGTGACCAGCTGTTGCAACAAGTCCTTGGCCTTGCGGATGTCATCGTCGTAACCAATGCCGAACACCATATCGATGCGGCGCGTTTCGCGCGCACTGTAGTTGGTGATGGTGCCACCATAGATCGAACCGTTGGGCACGATCACTTCCTTGTTATCGCCAGTGCGGAAGGTCGAGCTGAAGATCGAGATGGACTCCACGACCCCGGCAGTTCCCCCGGCCTCGACGAAATCACCCGCCTTAAACGGACGGAACAGGATCAGCATGACCCCAGCGGCAAAGTTCTGCAGCGAGTTTTGCAGGGCCAGGCCAACGGCCAGGCCGGCAGCACCGAGCAGTGCGATGAGCGATGTGGTATCGACACCGAGCTGATCCAGCGCCGCGATGACGACGAACAGCAACAGAATGGCACGCAGGATCGAGGTCACGAATTCGACCAGCATGCTATCCATCTTGGAACGGGTGAGCAGCTTGTGCAGAATCGTAGTCAGCACATTGACGACGATTTTACCAACGAAAAAGATGGCGATGGCCATCGCGATATTGATCGACCAGGGCACCACATAGGTTTCGGTGAGTTTGGTCAGGTCCAGATTTTCAAGCATGGGATCTCCTTGAACGGTTCGAGTAAATGATCAGGTTTCTGCTGCATAGAATACGTCGCGCAGACACAGCTTTATAACCGTTTTCGCGAGCAGAATCACCTGCCATGCGTGACTTTTAACAATGTGTCACGATTGCAGCGTGACACATTGAAATGACGCTTTTGAACGGGCGCTTCCGGGGTTGCGCCCCGCAGCGCGATCAGTGGTGATGACCACCCGGGCCATGCACATGGCCATGTTCGAGCTCGACCTGCTCGGCCTCGCGTATACCCATGACTTCGACATCGAAGTTCAGCTCGACACCGGCCAGCGCATGGTTGGCGTCAATCTTGACCGTCTGCTCATTGGCGTCGATCACCGTGACCGTGATCATCTCGCCATTCGGGCCCTGGGCGTGGAACACCATGCCGGGATTGATCTCTTCATCTTCGGGAAACATTTCGCGCGGCACGTCTTCAACACGATTGTCATCGCGCAGGCCGTAGGCCTCTTCCGGCGGCACCTTGACCTGAACCTGGTCACCGACCGCCTTGCCGGTCAGGGCATTTTCCAGTCCGGGAATGATATTTTGTGCGCCATGCAGGTAAACGAAGCTGCCGTCCAGCGCCTGGTCGATGACGTCGCCGGCATTGTTCTTGAGGGTATAATTAAGGGTGACGACGTGGTTTTCAGCGATTTTCATGGTGAAGGCCTGTGCTTGAATAAAGCCCTTCACCATACACAAAAATGATACCTATTGATAGTTTGAGGCGGCGACCCGGCGCTACATCAATAATTTTTCGACCTCGCGGATCTCCTTGTTCGACTGCTTGAGCAACTCCACACTTTCCTTTGGGCCTATGTTCAGCTTGGCCATTGCCGGCAGCGTGGTAATCGGCGGAATGTCTTTCATGGCGTCACTGCCCATCATGCTATGACACTGGGCAATCAGTACCAGGTCGCACAGATCGGGCTCATCTCTGGGATTGCGAAACCAGTTTTCACATTCTTCCGCAACGCGAACGATTTCGGACGAAAAATTCCACTTGCGCATCAACAGGCCGGTGATTTGCGGGCGCATGGTCTGGATCGTGCGCTCGATGAGTTCCTTGTCCGGCTCGCCCGCGTTATATTTCTGCACATATTCGACGATGACGATGACACCCAGGTCATGGGTCAGGCCCGCCAGCATCGCCTCCTCGGGGTCGAACAGGCGCGTCGATTTGGCCAGCACACGACTGATCGCAGCCACCCGCCGGCTATGCGTCCACAGCTCGTGCATGCGTTTTGATATTCGGCTGGACTGACCCCGAAACAATTCGTTCACCGCGTAAGCCATGACCTGTTTGTAGGTCACGCCAAGACCGAGGCGCACGATAGCCGCCTGCAAGGTCTGGGTCGCACTCAGGCCCTGATATACCGGACTGTTGGCAATCTTGATTAACTTCGCCGCAATCGCCGGATCGATCATGAGTATCGAGGCAACACTCTCGGCATCGATGTTCTCACTGCGATACTCCTGCTGGATACGTTGCGCCACCTCGGGCAGACTCGGCAGGGTGATGCGGTCGGCGATCAGGTCCTGGTAAAGATTGAGCGCCAGCGCATTGTCTTCCGAGTCATCCTCAATGATGTGTACGCTGATATCCTCTCCACCGTCTTCGACCTGCTGTGCAAACTGGGTTAACAGCTGCGGATCGATCCGCAGGTATTGCAGCGGCTCGCGGGCCGCGACCTGATACAGGCTGGGTCGCAACTGGGCGACCGGATTGAGGGCATCACTCCCGGCAAAGGTCAGTTCCTGCTGTTTGCCGTCACCCGCCGTCAACTGCACACTGCCCTTGAGCACGAACAGCTGAAAACGTTCGCTGCAGCCACGTTCGATGAGCACCTCTTTTTTGCGCGCCGTTTGCACACTCAGCTGGTTAGCCAGCGACTGCAACTGTTCATCACTGAACTGAGATAACGGGCGCAAGCGGCGCAGGGTTGTTACATCGGGCGGGTTGAAGCTCATGGATTAATCTTGCAAAGTCCGGGGATAGTTAAGTTGTAGATGCTGGTCGCAGAAAGTCAATCGACAGTCATTCGAAATCCTGAGTATCCAATCCCGAATTCACACAAGCTGCGCGGCAAAAGTTTTTTGTAGCACCCATGCAAATGGTAACATAGAGCCCAACTCAGCCCTAACCACAATGCCCTGAACTTATGAAAATGGAACGCTTCGATCCGCTCAATGGATCCATTGCCCATGTCCTCGATATTCTGGGCGAGGGCTGGTCCATGTTGATCATTCGCGAGGCCTTTTTCGGTATTCGCCGCTTCGAGGAGTTCCAGCGCCATCTGGGGATCGCACGCAACATCCTGACCGCCCGCCTCAAGAAGTTATGCGAAAACGGCATTCTCGAGCGCGTGCCCATTCGCGAAGGCGCCAAACGTCACGAGTACCTGCTAACCAGCAAGGGTAAGGAACTGATGCCACTGCTGATCGCCCTGACCCAATGGGGCGACAAGTGGATCTACGGTGAAGGCGAGGAGCCGATCATTTTTCGCGATCGCGAGTCGGGCAGACCGATCAGCCCGATCAGGGTGCACGCCGACGATGGACGTGAGCTGCGACCGCGTGAGATCATTCCAACCGCTGGCCCCGGCGCCAACGACCAGGCCCAACAACGCCTGCTCGAGCTGGCGCAACTGGCCGAAGGATTCGATTCTAACTAACCCCCGATTCGCACACCCGCATATGTCCGACAGCCTCAGCGTCGCCCAGTTCGATCATTTTATCCCGGTCAGTACGGCGGAACTGATCCGCCGTCTGCACGCGAGCACAGGCGAAGCGCTTAACAGCCAGCACAAAAAGGTCATCGACCTGCTGCGCCAAAACCTGTCCTACGAATTCAATCTGCGCCTCAACGAGCTACGCAAACTGTATCAGCCGCTTAACCCTGATAACGAGCTGATCCTGGCCAACGACATCATCACCGACGCTGATGTCTGCATCGATGAGCTGCGCAAACTGCTGTCAGCCGCCAATTATACCGAACTGGACCAACAACAGATTCAGTATGCCCTGCAGAAAACCTCGCCCTATGGCCTTGAGATACACATCGACTTCGACGCATTCGAGCATGCCGCGTTGTTTTATCGCGGCAAAAGCCAGAACAGCGTGCAGGTGCGTGACTGGAAACGCCTGTTTCTGAAGAAAAAATCGGTACAATTGATCAACTACCAGCGCCTGTTTCTGGTGCTACGCTTCAAACCAGACAAGGGGGAATCCGGACTGCATCTCAAGCTGTTCAAGAATATCCCTCGCCCCGATCTGGAGATGTTATTTCCCAACAGCCGGGTGCGCATGAAGGCATTCGACAAGATCAAGCTGGCAATTACCGGAGGTGGCGGTACGGTGGGCGGTCTGGTCGCCACCATCGGCAAGCTTAGTGCGGCTATCAGCCCCTGGACCATTGCCGTGGCGCTGGGTGGCTTTGGCGCCTTGCTGTGGCGCCAGATCAGCAAGGTGCTGGTCCAGAAGACACGCTACATGGCAACTCTGGCACAAAATCTGTACTTCCATAACATGGATAACAATGCAGGCGCCATCACCTACCTGATCGACATGGCGCGGCAGGAAGAAATCAAGGAAGCTATCATGGCGTATGCATTGCTCAGCGTTAACCCGGCGCTCAGCGCAGGACAACTCGACGATACCTGCGAAGCCTGGTTCGTCAACGAATTCGGCCAACCCATCGATTTCGATATCCATGACGCACTGGCCAAGCTACAGCGCTTTGGTCTCATTGCAAGCGCGGCCGACAAGCTGAGCATCAACGACCCCGGCACAGCGATCGAGCACCTGCAACGGCACTGGCAAACCTTTATCGAGAACTGATATCTCCGCCTGCGGCCGAGTATTTCCGGCAAATAATTTGGGGGTACTTATACTCGGGTAATCAAAAAACCCGGTTTCACTGCGTCATGCCACTTCGTTCCATCCTCGTCATTCTGGCGCTCATTTCGCTGCTCGCTGTCGGTGGAGGTGGCTTCTTCCTGACTGCGCACCTCAGCACAACGGCCTGGGAAGTCGCCCAGCAGCATGCCGAGATGACGTCGGACATGGTCAGCAAGGAGATCAATTTCTACCTGACTCACAGTCAAAGCTCGGTCAAAACCCTGGCAGCCTTGCCCCAGATTCGCGACCTGACAGGGCAGCCCGGCGCGAGCGTCGGCGATATCAATACCTTGTTGCGCGAGTTCTGCCACAACGAAGGCGGCGACCTGTGTTACATCATGGATTCGCAGGGCAAGACACTGGCTGCCAGTAACTTTGACAGCGACGACAGCCTGCTAGGAAAAAACTACGCGTTTAGACCCTACTTCCAGCACGCCGTGGCCGGCGATCCCGCCATCTACCTGGCGTTGGGGGTAACCACTCGCAAACGGGGTATCTACTTCAGTGCGCCCATCACCTCCAGCCCGGGCGGCATTCAAGGTGTCGCGGTGGTCAAATTCCCGGTGGAGGAACTGGAGCGCGAGTATCAATCACTATCCGGAATATTCGCACTCATCGATCCCAACGGCATTGTGTTTGCCTCCAACCAGAGCAACTGGTTATTCCACAGCCTGTTCGACGTCACACTCCCCGCAGCCGCCAGCATCAAACAATCGCGTCAGTACGGCAACCAGCCGCCTGCATCGGTGGGCCTGTTCGAGACAGATGACGGGCTTTTGCAGGGCAAGGACGGCGTGCGTTACCTGTTTGGTGCACCTGACCTGCCCGCGCTACAAGGCTGGAAAGCATACTACCTGTTCGATGCCGCCAACATCAGCAGCATGTTGCGCAACGGCACAGGGGGCATGCCCTTCGCCGTGATTTTCAGCCTGCTGTTCCTGCTCATCGGCGCCATCGTTATCTTCCTGTACCAGCGCGCAACCGCCGAGATTGAGCGGCGCCACGATGTGGAGCATCACTTGCGCGACAGCGAGGAAAAATATCGCCTGCTGTTTGAGCGCTCGGAAGATCCGATGTGGGTCATCTACGACAATGCGTTCATGCTTGCCAACCGCGCCGCCGCCCTTATTCTGCAGTACGAAAATGCGCAGCAACTGCGCAACATTCACCCCTCGGCCCTGTCACCTGAATATCAACCCGACGGCATGAGTTCGGCCGCAAAGGCCAGCCAGATGATCAGCCTTGCCTATCAAAACGGCTACCACCGCTTTGAATGGGAACACAAGCGACGTAATGGTGAGGTGTTCCCCGTTGAGGTTTCACTGACCCGGATTCCCTATGAAGATCACGACGCGTTGTATTGCGTATGGCGCGACATCAGCGAAAGTAAACGCGCACGGCAGGCCCTGGAAAAGGCCATGGTTGCAGCCGAAAAAGCAAACCGGGCCAAGTCGGAATTCCTGTCTTCAATGAGCCACGAGATACGCACGCCGATGACCGGCGTCATGGGGTTTGCCGACATGCTGCTGGATGATGACCTGCCGCCCGAGAGCCGTGACAAGGTGTTGCGCATCAAGGGCGCCACGCACTCCCTGCTGCGCCTGATCAACGACATTCTCGACATGTCGAAACTGGAAGCGGGCAAAATGGAGATCGAACAGGTCGACTTCGATCTCAAGGCCCTGTTTGAGGAGGTTTTGAGTCTGTTCGAGCGCACCCGACGCGATGACCGGCCAATAAACCTCAACCTGCAGATTGACGACTCGCTACCGCGGGCAATCCACTCAGACCCCACCCGCCTGCGCCAGATCCTGGTGAATCTCGTGGGTAACGCACTTAAATTTACCCACCAGGGCGAGGTTACCCTGTACGGCACACTGATCGATGACGAAGGCCGAAAGCTGTTACAAATCGGTGTCAGGGATACCGGCATTGGTATTTCTGCCGAGGCGCGGAGTAAACTGTTCCAGCAATTTAGCCAGGCCGACGCGTCGATTTCGCGGCGCTACGAGGGTACCGGGCTGGGCCTGGCCATCAGCAAGCGCCTGACGGAGTTACTTGGCGGTCGAATTGACGCTGCAAGCAAACCGGGGGCGGGCAGTCATTTCTGGTTAAAACTGCCATACGTTGCGGCAAGCACTCAACCAATGCAGTCTAATCGCGCGGCGGCCGATAGCGAGAAAAGATACCGGGGCATTCGCAGCTTGAAGGTTCTGGTTGCCGAAGACAATCGCGTCAACCAGATGATCATTCGCCGTTTCATGCAGGCCTATGGTCATGAAGTGGATCTGGTGGAAAACGGTCAACTGGCGCTTGAGCGCTGCGCGCAGGCCTACTTCGACATGGTGCTCATGGATGTGCGCATGCCGGTCATGGATGGCCTCGAGGCAACAATTCGTATTCGCGCCATGCGCGGGCACAACAGTACTATCCCGATTATCGCGGTGACCGCTGACGCCATGAAAGAATACCGTCAGGCAATCTTCGATTCAGGCATGAACGGCTTCGTGTCCAAGCCCTTCAACCGCTCCGAACTCGCCCTGACCATCAACGAAGTCATGGGCGAAGACATTCACGTCCTCGATGATCCGGTTAGCAACGATACACCGCCGTCTGAGCTCAGCTGATTCGCTGCGCAAGGTGCATCACTCGGGGGTTAATCTCAACGCAATCTCGCGGAACGAGTTGAGGCCCTGTTCGCGCCATTTTGGTCGCTCGTCGATCTGTTCGACAGCCAGCAACTCGTCGATTCGATAGTGCTGACCGTACAGGCCCCTGATCTCCTCTACCGGCACCGAAAACGGCGGCCCATTCATACATGTCTGATTGTAATCAAGCGTGATCATCAACATGGGTACAGGCGTCGGCAACAGAGACAACATATGTGCGCAATAACTGGCGCGGTTGAAAGACTCGATTGCCACCAGCGCGGCACGATCATAGACCAGCTTACAGGCCGACAGGTGGCGCGGCGCCATCGACATAAAATCACCCTGGTACAAGGTCAGCCCAGGCGCTGCGTACACAGTCAGGTCGCCATCTCGAGTGATCTCATGTTGAATCGCAAACTCCTGCATGAACGAGGTCACAGCGACGGGTGATAATTCGACACCGACCACCTGCAGTCCCTTTTGCCATAACCAGTAAATATCATGCGCCTTGCCGCACAAGGGCATGAAGACACGGTCACCGGGCCTCAGGTTGAAGTGGTCGACAAACTGCTGAAGGTAGGAATTGACACGGCCCTCATGAAAGCCGGGGGACTCACGCGTCCAGAACTGGTGCCAGTCAATGGTTTGTTGCATGAAATTCGTTTGTGTTTATGGCCTTGCGCGATACAAGGACTGAATACCTGGTCAAATTCTAAAACAGGGGCAGAGTGAAAATCTGATACATTTTTCCCAACAAAAAAGGCCATGCAAAAACATGGCCGGATGGATCAATGATTACTTTCAAAGACCTGTCAATCACTCACGCCCAGCTTTGCCGGGCGCGAGTGTATCTGAACTTACTCTTCTGAACCGCGAGTATTCAGGCCAAGCAGTGCGTAAGGCGGGCACCATGCCAGCACGGCGGTTCCAAGCAGCACAACACCAACGACCAGGGCGACAATAGCCATGGTGCCTTGCAGCATACCCATGGCATAAGCAACGATAGCAGCGATGCCAGCGATTCCTCGAATAGCGCGATCAACAGTACCTACATTCTTTTTCATGATAAATAACTCCGGTTAATTAAGTAGTGGGGGCATGATAGTGAGGTACAACGAAATGTTCAGTGATAAAGTCACTGATGAGAAAATATTTCTTTGTTTTAAAAAATTTATCGACTGTGAACGCAGTGGCGCATCCAACGCCGCTATCCGCACTCAAGGAAAAGCCAATTTATTGCCTGGCCAGGGCTTCGATAGACGGCCTGTCCAGTATCTCGATGAAGCCTCTCCCCGAGCTTATCAGCTCCCGCTGCGAGAAATCCCTTAGTATTCTGCTAACCACTTCGCGTGAGCTACCGACATCAGCGGCAAGTTCTGCATGGGTTTTTTTGATCATCTGATCACCGCTTTGCTGCATTCCACGCACAAACTGTTCAGCCAGCCGGACATCGATGCGTTTGAAGGCAACCTCTTCAACCACCTGGATGATACTCGCCAGACGATGCGACAACAGGCCAAAAATAAAACGCTGCCATTCAGGATCTCGGCAAAACCATTCACGCACATTACGCGGCGACACCATCAGGCCGCGAATGGATTGCTCAACCTCGGCCATGGCCGGAAAGCTGTCCTGGTTCATGATGCAGGAGGCGGTCAAAACACAACTTTCACCGGCATGGATGCGATACAGCGTCACTTCGCGCCCAGACGGTGATAGCTTGTAGACGCGACCGATACCGTTAGTGACCAGTACCAGGTTGGCGCAGGACTGGCCCTCTTCCAAAATGGTGCTGCCCGCAGGCAATTCCACTAACTGGGCCTGGTCAAAGAACGTATCGATGAAATCCGCACTGGTTTGCTGAATGAACGGAAAATGCTGGCTGAATTCAGCTTTCTGGACCGATGAAATCATTATTCGACACCTATATCGATTTTGCGCACGGGATAAGCTCGCATTCGTTACTGAAGCGTCCCCGTCATGGTGAAAGCGGATCTGCGCATAAGCGCGTAAATTATAATCTAACCTTGACGCAATTACGGCCGTTTTTCTTGGCCACGAACAACGCCATGTCGGCACGTTTGACCATCGACTCGTAATTGCCCGTATCGTCGGTGATCGCCGCGACACCAATACTCAAGGTCGCTTTTCGGTCGCCATAGGTTGTTTTGAAGCTGGCCGACTCGGCATATTCGCGCAATGACTCGGCAAACTTCTCCGCCGCGTTCATATCGACCCGCGGTAACAGCACACTCAGGCCATTCTGGCCATATCGGCCAAGCACGTCCTTATCCTTGTTCGATGCGGAAAAAACATGTTTGACGATACCGGCAAACACCTTGTAGGCGGTCTGGTCCCCGTCGTTTTCACGGATTGAAGACAGGCCATCGACCTCGACCAGCAGGATCGACAAGGGCTCGCCCTCGACTGCGGCCGTGCGGTATTTGTCCTTCGCCAGTTGATCGGCGTTTTCTCGGCTGAGCAGGGTGATGGTCTTGCGCGCGGTTTCCGTATCCTGACGAATCTTCTGCAACATTGCCTGCGGAATGATCGCCTCATCAGTCGATGGTTTGGGCGTTTGCTCGGCGTCGGTGTGCGTGCTATCACCGGTAATATCAATGGCTGGCGATGTGTCAGCCGACTCTACTTTCTTGACTGATGCAACGTCTGCGGAGGCCCGGTTAACAGGCGCGGGCTGTTTTTTGCCTTCACCGCTGGCAGGCGCCTGCGCGGCCAGTTTCTTGACCAGTTCTTCAGACATCTGTGAAGATTTTTCGGTGCGCTTGTAGATCATCATCGCCTGCGCCGACATGCTGACACTGGCGGTCTTGTCCAGATCGTCATAAGGCCTGGAACGACGACGCAGACTTATAACACCGACCAGGGTGGAATCGTTGAAGATGGGTATATCCAGGCGAAAATGCTGAAAAACGGTCTTCACCCGCCCAAACATGCCCTTGCTTTCCTCGAATTGGGCACTGGCAACCGCATGACGGGTCTGCGACAACTTTGTCATCAGGTCGTCGGTCCAAAGCGTCACGTCTTCATCTTCGAACAGCGTGCCTTCGACCTTATCGGCCGTGGGTTTCGGGCCCTTGCCTTCGAGCGCGGTAAAAATAAACGAGTCGTAATCGACGACCTGTCGAATGTATTCGATCAGGCGCGAACTCATTTCCTTGAAATCGCGTATACCGCTCAAAGCCAGGTCGAGGTCGATCAGGGTAAACGCCCAGTTCTCCTGACGTCGATAGACATCGTTCAACTCAACGCCTGTCAGGAACAACATGCGGCGAAAGCGCTCCATCATGTATGACAGATAAACCGCCAGGAAGAAGGTGCTTAACTGAACAGCCAACAGCCCTGTGACCTTGATTTCACTGGCGCCGCCGATTACCACCATGACCGCAAACAGCACGAGCATGAACAACAGCGCCACTGCGGCCAGCCGCACACTCAGCACATTCAGGCTGCCTAGCCAGACAGCCAGCAATGCCAGTTCAATAGCGTGATAGAAGCGATATTCCTGCACATAAACCGCACCGAGCAGGGTGATGAAGGTCAGGGCGCCCGGCAGCAGAACCCTTAACAGCAGAAACCGGGTGGAACCGCTTATCAGGCTGAAGATCGCGCCGCCAAGGCATAACACCGCGATCGCCGAGTAGGCAAATAGCGGTACCATGCTGTTAAGGCCCAGTACCCAGTGCTCCAGAAAAGCAAAAACCAGGGTCAGAATCGCCAAAGCGGACAGGGCGTAGATGCTGGTGCTACGCCCACGTTTATCCTGGTGCCTGCGATACGCCAATTCCGTAGCGTCATCCTGAAAGCGCAGGACGGGCGTTTTCTTGTAACGATCGATCCGTTCGAAAGACACGTCTTGTATTTACCCGATGCTGAAGCGCGTGGAACCGCCGGTTGCGTCAAACGCTCCCCAGGCCGAGACCAGCACTTTTCCTCCACGGAAGTTTGAATTTACACCCTGTGGGGCCATAATACCCAGGGCAAGCCGAAACAATACCTTAATTTCAAAACTTAATACTAGCATAAATATAGAAAATTCAAACGCTTAAGAGAAATAATTCAACTTTATGCTTAACACCAGCCGCCCTTATTTCAAGCCCCTGATCTGGCAAAAAATTATTTTATTTTTCAGTATCTTGGGCCTGTTGGCAGCAACCGACGCCTGGGCCCAGTATCGAACCAATCCGCGCATGTCGGTCGAGCAACTGCACAGCAAGGCCGTTCAATCCATGCAGGCAGGCAACTACGCGATCGCCTATTGCATCTGGCAACCGCTGGCTGACGGGGGCGACACCCTCGCCCAGTACAATATCGGCTGGATGTTCCACAACGGTTACGGCCTGAGCATCGATGATGAAACCGCACTGTTCTGGTGGCTGAAGGCGGCATTGAGCGGTCATGCCGATGCCCACTTCGCTCTGGGCGACCTGTATGCCAACGGTCAGGGCGTTGAGAAGAATATGCATATCGCCATCGGCTGGTATATCTCCGCCGCCATGATGGACCATGAACCGGCGCGTGAAACACTCATGAACCTGCTCATCTCCGACAACAACATCGCCTTGCAGACCTTCGAAATCCTGCTGACATCCGAATGGTCACTGTTCGGTGAACCCATGCAGATCAGCGTCGATCGAGCCAATACGCGCAATGGCCCCGGCACCCAATACGAGGTGGTCACCACCCTCGATCTCGGCCACCCGGTTATTCCGCTGAGAGAAGAGAATGGCTGGACCCTGGTTGGCATCACATCGCTGGGAAAAACCGCCTGGGTTTTCAACAAGCTGATCAGCCGTCCAGCCGGCATCTACGCCGTGGACTAAGCGGACAGGTCAACGAATCAGTCGCCATCCTGGGCAAACAGATCGATCAGCTTGCGTAATCCGCTAGAACGATGACGATCGCTGCTGTTCATCAGCGCGGCGATACGCGCGACATAACCTTTCGTTTCCGCTGGCAGATGACGCTTGACCTCCTGCCAGGTATATTCTTCGTTGCGGGTGCGTTTGATTGCTGTCAGCACCCGCCCATAGCCGGCGTTATAACTGGCAAACGCCAGGAACAGCCGCTCGTCACTGGGTAGTGGTTTACGCCATTTGCGGTACATCTGACGATCGTAAAAAATACCGGCTGCGATATTCCAGCGCGGATCGTCCAGCAGTACAAAGGTCGGGTTTTCCTTACGAATATCTTCGAAGGTGGATGGCAGGATTTGCATGATGCCGCGCGCGCCCACAGGGCTGGCCGCCTTTTCGTTCAGGTTCGACTCGGCAATGCCTTGTGATTTGAACCAGCGCCAGTCAAAATGTGGGCCGAAGTAACGTTTGGAATATTTCTTGAAGTGACGATCGTATTTGTCCGGCCACTTGTCGGTTTCCACCACGCGCGCCTGCAGCGGAGCGGTCAGCAACACAAGGGCGATGGCTATAGAAATACGCTTCATGGTCCGGAGTATAACCCGAACCCCTGCCCCGAGACAGGCGCTTGAGCAACCATGGATGACCTCTTCTTTTATGCATCCAAGCTGATCTGGCTGCTCATCTCACCTGACAGTCTGTTTCTGATCTTGATGGTGATCGCCGTTGTGCTGCTGTACACCGGCGGGCAGAGGTGGGCCCGGCGCTTGCTGACGCTGTTAACCCTGGTGCTGATTGCCGTCGCGGTATTCCCGATTGGAAACTGGTTGCTGTATCCTCTGGAATCGCGCTTTAAAACCAACCCGACGCTACCCGACAACATTGACGGCATTGTAATTCTGGGCGGTGCCGTTCTGCCTCGTCACAGCGCGGCGTGGGGCCAGCTCGAACTCAATCAATACGCGGAGCGCCTGAACGCGGGAATCCAGCTCGCGCGACGATACCCGACGGCGCGCGTCGTTTTTACAGGAGGCAGCGCGAGCATGGTTGCGGACGGCCCCACCGAAGCTGACATGGTTCGAGATCACCTGATCTCGGAAGGCATTGAAAAGGAGCGACTGTTACTGGAAAGACAGGCGCGAAACACCGCCGAGAACGCCGTATACACGAAAAAACTGATAAAGCCCGCCACAGACGAAAACTGGTTGCTGGTAACCACGGCCTTCCATATGCCACGCTCTGCTGGCCTGTTCTGCAAACTGAATTGGCCTGTGATCCCCTTCCCCGTCGATCACGGCACCCTGCCAGACTCGCTTTTTCAGCCGGGTTTCAATCTGTCCGACCATGCCGGAACATTGGTCGACGCCACACACGAATGGGTTGGATTGCTGGCGTATTATCTGAGCGGTCGCACCGACAGCCTGTTGCCATCCGGCTGCCGCGGCTGAACCGGCACCACCTCAAAACTGCCCCGTGCGCAACATCACCAGGGTGCAGGCGCGCAGGGTCTCTATACCCACCTCTTCATACGCCTGCTCCAGCTTCATCGATTCGGTGCCCGGGTTAAAAATGATGCGCCGGGGTTTGGCTGCCATGATTTGCTGGTAAATCGGCAGATGGCGTACCGGGTTCACATACAGGGTAACGGTATCGATCGATTCCTCGATCTCGTCCACTCCCTTGTATCCGGCCACATTGAGTATCTCGCGCCCGTTGCCCGACACCGGGAACACCGGGTAGCCTTTTTCCATCAATAATTGTTGCGCCATGTAGGCATAACGTTGCGGCTTGTGACTGGCGCCGATAATGGCGACGGAGTTGGTCATGACATATCCCCCAGACTGGTGACAAAATCGGCCGGCGACATATATTCGAATACCTCCCGGCCCTGTTTATCGATCAGAAGTCGCACACCGATCTGCGGGTAGAACCACATTTCACTGTGTTCATCGACCGTTTTGCGCTGTTGCGGCTCTCCAAACTGCTTGAGCAACATGGTCTCCTCCATGCCCGAGAAATCGGGTATATAGGTCAAGCCGCGAATGGCGCGTTGCAACTGCTGCTGTTTTTGGTTCTCCGATAGCACCCACTTGTCACTGCCGTTTTCCGTGCTGGTGCGCTTGCGCACCTGCCCAGCCAGGGCTTCGAGCTCTCCTTGTTCGGCGGTCAGATTGGTGATCAGACGCGCCGACAACGGTCCCATGGACACCTTGCCAAGATAGGCCTCGAGGCTGAACCGCCCCTCCGGATTGCGATAGATGGCCACATCCTCAAGCAGACCAAAGTGCTCGACGGCCTGGGCCAGGGTCGTGCGATTGAGCACCAGGCCAAACACCTCGACATGCTGCTCATCCAGCACGGTCACCTGCCAGGGCATGGGTATCTTGACCTGCGACGAAGTCGGCGCGGTCGCCTTGTAGGCAAGAAACGAGATCGCCGACACGATAACGATGATGATCAGGGCCTGCTTCATATTCGATTGCCGCTCTAAAAGTTTAGTGAAATATCACGATGACGCGCCTGACAGGCGGCGATTGACCGGGCCTGCTCAGGGTCCAGACCCGGCTGCATACGCAAACCAATGTTGTTGCGTATCCGGCCGTCCAGTCGCTCCAATGCGGGTAACAGTTCTGCCTGACCACGCCGACGCCAGTCTAACTCCTGGTCCAGGGCGGCAAGCGCCTGACGCCAGTCTCCGAGCGCCCTGTCCACATCCTGCCCCCGTTTCAGCGCTCGCCGCGCACGCGAGAGCGGAGATTTTACCGGACTTGCATGCCCGATGTCGTCAAGTGCGGACTCCAGCGACTTGAGATGCTGCATGGCCGCTTCGACTGGCTGATGACGAATGACCGAATCGGTTGCCCGAATGTCATCCGCCAGGGCCTGCAATTTCGGTGTATCCGTGAACATGGCGCGCACATCGCGCAGGATCTGGTAGCTGTCATCGACCAGGCGGCGATACTGCAACCGCGCCTGGCGTTCGGCCTCAGCAAGCCTGCGGTATTGCGCATGCCGGTCCTGCCATTCGCCGGGAATCTGTCGCTGCAGCGCCAGTTTTTGCGACCTTAGCGCATCGACGCCAGACTCGTAGGCGGCAATCCGCTGCGGTTGAGGCGGCTGTGCATAAACCTCATCCTGAATCGCCTGTTGCAGTTCTTCAATCTCGTCATCCAGACGCCGCATGTGTGCCTGCAGTGCTCGCACGCTGCGCTGTAAAGGTCGGTAATCCTCGGCATAGGCGGCAAGGTCGCGCTGGGCCTGCTCAATTTTTTCGATTTGCGCGAACACCCGCCGCATGTCGCCATAGGCCTCCATCAGCGAACGACGAACAGCGTCCGGCACAGGCTCATGACGAGTCGCGGCAAGCTCGTCGATCGCCTTTAGGATGCTGTCCTTTTGCTGCGCATACTGCGGTATCAGCATGTCTTCGATGCATAACTGCAGGCGGGGATTATTCGGCGGCGGCGCGCTGTCCGAGGTCAGGTAGGCGCGTGTCGGCAGATAATTGACCAACGATGGAAAGCCTGCCGCGATCACCAATCCGGCCAGCTGCAAAACGATGAACGCGACCGCGCCCTTGTAGATCTGCAGCGTGTCGATCAGTTTCGACGCGACCCCGCGCAGGTAAAACAGGGCGAAACCGAACGGCGGCGTCAGAAACGAGGTCTGAATATTGAGCCCAACCATAACCCCCAGCCACACCGCGGTCACGTTGGCCTCCGGATTGGCCAGCAGAATCGGCGCCACGATGGGCACCACGACCACCGCGATCTCGATGAAATCTAGGAAAAACCCGAGCACGAAGATCACCAGCATGACCACGATGAACTGGGTCCAGAATCCACCGGGCAGGCCGGTCAGGTAGTGTTTGACCAGTTCCTCACCGCCAAACCCGCGAAACGCCGAGGTCAGCATGGCCGCGCCGATCAGGATGATGAACACCATCGACGTGGTGCGCGCGGTTTCCAGCATGACCTCGTGCAGAATATTGTCCGTCTGCCAGGCGCGTTTGATCGCCCACAAAACCGCGACCAGCAGCAGGCAAACGGCCAGCAGCGCCAGCGTAATGCCGACCCGGTCCTGTGCCGATTCGATCGTGCGAATATTGAGATCGAACTGGCTGCCCAGCAGCGCCAGCGCTGCAACCGCGATCAGCGCCAGCAAGGCCGGCAGGAATGCGCGTTTTTGCCCCTGATACAGGCGGTAGCTGCCCATCAGCAATGCACCCACCGCACCCACCGCACCGGCCTGATTGACGGTTGCCACCCCCAGCAGGATCGAACCCAACACGATGAAGATCAGCACCAGCGGCGGGGCCAGGGCGAGCGCAACGTCGAGAAAGAATCGTCGGTCGTATGCGCCGTCGTAGGCCACCGGCGGCGCCTTGCGTGGGTTGATCAGTGCTGTCACGAAGATATACAACATGTACAAACCGACCAGGATCAATCCCGGCGCCAGCGCGCCCATGAACATGTCACCCGCGCTGGCCGATACCACGTCAAAATCCGCCGGCATGGCAAACTCGCCGGTGACCTCGCGGTACTCGGCCTTGCGCGCGGTATTGGCCTGATCTGCGGCGCTCGACAGCTGATCGGCCAGGATAATCAACACGATCGACGGCGGAATGATCTGGCCCAGAGTACCGGACGCGCAAATCGTGCCGCAGGCCAGCGACTGCGAGTAGTTGTTGCGCTGCATGGCAGGCAGCGAGATCAGACCCATGGCAATCACGGTTGCGCCCACGATGCCGGTAGTCGCCGCCAGCAGCGCCCCGACAAAAACCACCGAGATCCCAAGCCCGCCCGGCACCGGGCCGAACAGCCGCGCCATCGCCACCAACAGATCCTCGGCGATGCGCGAGCGTTGCAGCATGATGCCCATGAACACGAACAGCGGGATTGCAATCAGGGTATCGCGTTCGACCACCCAGTACAGGCTACGGAAATTGGTCACCCCTGCGCTCAACCACTCGTTCGGCCCGCCATGGATAAAGAAGGCGTCGGCATTGTCCATGAACAACCAGCCGCACAACGCGGCGATGCCGATGCTCAGAATCGCCGCGCCGGGTAGCGCAAACGCCACCGGAAAGCCCGACGCCAGAGCGCCCACCATCAGAACCAGCAACAGGATCAGGAACCAGACTTCCATGCTGTTAGGTCGACTCCGAATCGGGCGGGACGTCAGCTCTACGCAGCTCGGCAATATTGGACAACACATGCGCCGTGAACTGGATGATCATGGTCACCGCGAACACCACCAGGAAACCCGCCATGAGGTATTTCACGTACATGCCGTACCCACTTTGCGAAATCTCGAAGCTCAACAACGGGCTATTGATGCTATTGCCGCGCCCGCCCATGCCCTGTAACAGGATCACCCAGCACAGGGGCAGGCCGAACAGCAGGCTGCCGATGATATTCGACCAGGCCTTGCTGGTTCGACTGAACCCGGCATACAACACATCGACGCGCACATGACCGTCGTGCAACAGGGTATGGGAAGATGCAAACAGGAACAGAGCGGCATACCAGAAACGCACCAGGTCGCCCATGAAGGCCTGCTCATAGGAAAATACGAAGCGACTGATCACGATCAGGAACTCCGCCAGCACTACCAGCAGCGACAGCCAGGCAAAACTGATGCGGCGCCACCGCCAGGCGAATACGAATGACGACAACAGCAGCGGAAAATGTACCCAACTGCCACGAAACGCCGGTCGGCCCAACTCGGCAAGGCGCTGTTCGCTGACCAGCAAACCCAGCAGGTCCTGCACGCGCAGAAACGAGATGATCGCATCGACCACACCGATCAGCAGCACCGCCCAGAACATGCTGCGCACCAGGTAGGCCGCGAGGCGCTGCAGGCGTTCAGCCTCGATGGCCAGCCCCAGCGCGCGCCGACGGTAGGCCCATAACAATGACCCCAGCAGCGCCACCACATACAACTTGAGCATGATCCAGTCAACAAGCCCGCGTTCGGTCGGCAGGCCGAGCAACAGGCGATGCGGACTGGGCAGGCCCTGCCAGTACACCAGGTAGTTGTTGACCAGGTACAGGAAAACCAGGCACAGCATCAGGTAGGCCGGGATCGTGACCCACAGTGGCGCTGGCGACGAGCTACTGTGCATGCTTGTGGAATGATTCATGAAAGCAACAGTTTAACGGAGCGCGCGCCCCGCTAAACGGCCTCAGGGGCGGGGCCTAAAGCCCCAGCACGCGATTGCGCTGCTGGATGTACTCGACGTCAGCGATCTTGGCCCAGCCGCCGACCTCGCTGCGCGCCTTCACAAAGCTGTCGTGGATACGTTTCGCCAGCGCACTGTGCGAACGCACCTCGGCGAAGACCTCCTCGGCGGCCTCGCCAAAGCTGTCATAGGTATCATCGCTGAAGCGACGCAGCTTGACGCCATGCTCGTTGATCAGTTTGGCCAGGTAGACCCCATTGTTGGCATTGAATTCGGCCATCATCATCGAGTTTTCCTGCTCGGCGGCGGCGCGCATGATCAGCTGGTCGGTTTTCGACAGGCCATCCCAGAACTTGCGATTCATGCCGATACTAAGCATGGAACCCGGCTCGTGCATGCCCGGGTAATAGTAGTAACGCGCGGCTTCGTAGAATTTCATGAAACTGTCGTTCCACGGCCCCACCCATTCGGTTGCATCGATCGCACCGGACACCAGATTCTCGTAGATCTGGCCACCCGGCAGCGACACCGGCGACGCACCCAGTTTGGCCAGCACATCGCCGCCCAGCCCCGGCATGCGCATCTTCAGGCCCTTGAAATCATCGGCCGAGTTGATCTCCTTGCGGAACCAGCCGCCCATCTGCACCCCGGTATTACCGCATGGCAGCGCCTTGATACCAAAGTTTCCCGCCAGCTCGTCGTGCAACGCCTCGCCGCCGCCGAAGTGCCACCAGGCGTTGAATTCTGAATTGGTCAGGCCGAAAGGCACGGCGGTAAAATAGGCCCAGCCCGGATGTTTGCCCTTCCAGTAATAGTCGGGGCCGTGGTAAAGCTGGGCGTTGCCGGAGGCCACCTCGTCGAGCGAATCGAAGGCCTTGACGCGCTCGCCGGCAGCAAAGTAATTGACCTTGAAACGGCCCTCGGTCATCGCCTCGAGGTTTTTGGCGAAACGCTGGGCGCCGGTGCCCAGACCGGGAAAATCGCGCGGCCAGGTCGATACCATGTTGATCTCGATGCGTTTGCCAGTGGCGATGGCGGGCGCCGACACCGCAGCGCTGGCGCCGAGGGCGGTGGCCACGCCTGTCTTCAGAACGTCACGACGATTCATGTCAATTCTCCAAAATCTGTTTTCGGGTGAAAAATCTGGGGCAGGATTCTGGCGGCTTGGACCCGCCATTTCAAGTATCGGTCCATGCGGTCTTGTCTCGGACTCATTGGCCCATATCCGCCAGCAGCCTGGCCACCGGCGCTGGCATGCCGTATTCCGCCAGACGCTCCAACGGCAGACAAATAAAGGTATCGGATTCATACACGCAGGCCAGCTTGCTGAAGGGCTGCGGCATGTCGATGGTCACCGTCGAAATAAACAGATCAAAATGACTGAACTGATGGCGCAATCTATTGGATTCGAGGTCTGCAAGGTCGACCGCAACGCCAAGGTTATCGAGCTGCCAGTCGCTCAGACCCTCCAGGCTATCCAGCTCAGGCAATGACCATAAGCCCCCCCAGATACCTGTCGGCGGGCGTTTTTGCAACAACACCTCATTACCGAAGCGATGCACCAGCATCCAGGTATGCCTTTCGGGGCGCTGTTTCTTGGGTCTGGACTGAGGATACAGGCCCTGTTCATTGTGTGCGTAGGCCTCGCAGTTTTGCTGTAACGGGCAGCGCTGACAATCCGGCTTGCTCCGACCACACAGCGTCGCACCCAGATCCATCATGGCCTGGTTGTATTTGGCGCAGTCGACTTCGGGGGTCTGCTGTTGCGCCAACGACCATAATTTTTTTTGCACAGCCGCGTTGCCTGACCATCCGGGCACGCGGAATGCCCGGCACAACACGCGTTTGACATTGCCATCCAGGATCACCGCGTTGCGGTCGAAAGCGAGACTGAGTATAGCGCCAGCCGTAGAGCGCCCGATGCCCGGCAATAACATCAGCTGGTCAAGATCATGCGGCAGGCTGCCGTCGTGAATGTCCATCACCTGGCGGGCGCAGGCATGCAGGTTGCGCGCCCGTGCGTAGTAACCCAGACCGGCCCATAGCGACAGGACCTCGTCAAGATTGGCCGATGCCAGGGCTCCGAAATCCGGGAATCGCGCCAGGAAGCGCTCGAAATAAGGTATCACAGTCGCAACCTGGGTCTGCTGCAACATGATCTCCGACAACCACACGCGATAACCCGCCGGGTCGCGCTGCAACTGCCACGGCAGGTCCTTGCGCCCCTGCCGCTCGAACCAGGGCAACAGCAGCGGGGCGATCCAGGAGTCCGTCATCAGAACAGCTTTTTCAACTTGTCCTGAAGCTTGTCCTTTGCCTTTTGTTCGGCTTCCAGTTTTTGCGCTTCCAGACGCGCCTTTTGCTCGGCGATGGCCTGTGCTTTCTGCTGCTCGAGACGGGCTTTTTCCGCGTCCAGCTTTTGCTGCTTTTGCGCCTCGAGCCGGGCCTTTTCGGCCGCCAGTTTTTCCTGCATCTGGGCCTTTTCCGCATCCAGTTTCTGTTGTAGCGCGGCCTTCTTGGCCGCGAGCTGGGCTTTGATCATCTCGTCGTATTGCACGTCGATTTTGGGTGATAACCATGGCCCGGTAATCGCGACCGGCACAGGTATACCGCTCAGCTCGTCAGCCTCACCGCCCTGCTGCCCCTTCGAGGTCGTAACGAGCTTGGCATCGACCAGGTAATCCACGGTCTCGGCGGTAATATCGACACTGCCCTTGCCACCGATACGCACCAGCGGGGCCTGCAGGTTCAGATCCTGCGAGCTGAACACGCCGTTATTGATCTGGCCGGACAGGGTCAGGGCGCTGAAATCCGTCTTGCGCTCGTCGAGTGCAGGCTCGCCCTCGCGGCGGAATTTTGCGCGCGCGCTCTCGATCTTGTGGCGCAGGTTGAAACCGGTTAAAGCACCGTCGCTGATGGCGACATTAACCTGGCCATTGAGGCCCGACTTGAGTTCACTCAACCACTCGCCCGAGGTGCTGAGGTCGATCGACAGATCGCTGCGCCCGGTGACCGGATCCTTGCCCATGAAGTCCTTGAGAAATTGCCCGATGCGAAACCCCTGCAACCGATTGGTGACCTTGTACGCAGGTTGATCGCCCCTGGCATCAATCTGCAGGGTGGCGCTGTTGTGTCCCTCATACAGGTCTATCTCAAGCGGCTTCACAATGAGCACGCCATCCTTTGAATTAACCGACAGGTTGACATTGCTAAGGCTCAGGTACTGCAGCTTCAATGCATCCATGCCCAACTGGCCCTGAAGACGCAGTTTACGCAACAGGTCCAACGGCAGTGCGATCTGCACATCCGCCGGCGTCTGGCCGCTTGTGTCGGTCGGTTTTTCCTCGACCGCATCGGCAGGAGGCTCCGGCCGTGTTGCGGGCAGGCCCATCAGGTCGTCCACATCCAGTCTTGTGGTATGCAGATTGAAGCTGACATCCGGGCGCGTGAAATCATTGGCGTGAATAAAACCCTTGAAACGATTGCCATCGACCTGCAGCTCGACGTCATCGAGATGCAGCGAATTGCTGGCGATCCTCAGCACCAGGCTCGCCGCTGACAGCCCGGCGCTGATCTTGCCCTTGGGCAGCACCGGGTCCTCGGCATCCACTGCCAGGTCGAGTACGGCCACATCGAGTTGCTGGTTATTGACATTGAAACCTATCTCGCCGGCCAGCGACAACGCGGCCTCGCGCATCGCCCCGCCCTGGCTGTTGAGCTTCAGCGCAAAACCCTTGCCGCTCAATTGCCTGGCATCGAGCAGATAGTCAAAATTGCCACTGATATTGAGCACGGCCTTGTCCACCGGCAGCATCGAGCCTGCGGCCACGCTATCCAGGCGCAAATCGGTGATGCTCAGCCGTTGCTTGAACAGCCCGGCCAGTGCGTCGAGTTTCAACGTGGCGTTCAATGCCTGCTTGTTGGACAGGGCCAGCGAAAGCTGAACAGGGAACGCGCTATCGGGCGCGATGCGCCCGGTCACCAGTTGCAGATCCTTGACGCGGTATTCATCGCCCGTGGTGTCATCGCGCCACACCAGGTTGGCGCGCTGAATATTCAGACCGGCAAAACTGCCGGCCAGTGCTGGAATGGAAGTCGGCTCGGCCGAGGTCGGAGTATCAGCCGTTGGCCGGGCGGACTGATCGGGCGGAACGGACTCATCGGCTGCAGGCTTTTTCGTCAGGTCATCGAAATTGGTGACGCCCTGGGCATTTTTATGCAGGTTGAGTTCCAGCCCGTCCAGCACCAGCTGCGCGACCTCGGGTTGCATCTTTAGCAGCGACAGCAGATCGACGCTGACGCTGGCCTGCTCGACCCGCAGCATCGGTTTGTCACCAAAGCCGTCGGCGTTGGACAGCGACATGGCGCCCAGTTTCATGCCCAGCGCCGGATACAACGACAACCCGATATCCCCGCTGAATACCAGCTCGCGCCCGCTATGCTGTTTTACGAGGGCAGACAATTCCTGCTTGTATTCATTGGCATCAAAGGTCAGGGCGAATACCGCCACCGCCAGTATGACCAGCGCGGCCAGCAGACCGACGGCAGATGCCAACAACTTTACGATTTTCATGTGCCTTCCCTATCTGGTGAATCGGGCGCAAGCATAACCTATCGCAGCGGGTGCGTGAATGTGTGTCATGCGTTTGATTTTTGCCGCGCGAACCCCGATGATAGCCAAGCTTACAGCAGACAATAGCGACATGACCGAAGCAAACAGCGAGTGGTTTGACCGCCTGAAATCAACGTCAGGCGAATTGATTCAGAAACTTAAGGCAGGTGACTTCCCGTTCGGCAAGATCGGAGGCGGCGTGCTGGCCTTTATGTTGTTCCTGCTATTGCTCGGCTGGTACTGGAGCCAGGAACCGGATGCCTTCGATATCGATGACATCACCCGCCTGCATGCGCCCGAAGACAGTAGCCGGGTAACCATCGGCAGCGCCACCACCGCCACCACTATCCAACTGGTGGAAACCATGCTCGACAAACCCGGGGGATACCTCAGCAACGATGTCACCCCACCCGGCCTGTGGCTGGACAACATTCCCAACTGGGAATACGGCGTCTTGATCCAGGTGCGCGATATCACGCGGTCGATGCGTAACGATTTCAGCCGCTCACAATCGCAATCGGTCGAGGACAAGGACCTCATCATCGCCGAACCCCAGTTCAATTTCGATAGCGAGTCCTGGCTGTTTCCACCCACTGAGAATGAATATCGCCAGGGCCTGACGGCGCTCAAGCGTTACCTCGAACGCCTGCAGAACCCCAATACCCCCGAGGCCCAGTTCTACGCCCGAGCGGACAACCTGTCGGATTGGCTGGGCCAGGTCGAAAAACGCCTCGGCAGCCTGTCACAACGCCTGTCGGCCAGCGTCGGCCAGACGCGTATCAATACCGACCTGGCCGGTGACTCTGCGGCGCAGCAGTCGACACGTACGGCCAGCGAGATCGATATTAAGACCCCTTGGAGCGAGATCGACGACGTATTCTACGAGGCACGTGGCGCGGCCTGGGCGCTGATGCACCTGATGCGCGCGGTGGAGCGTGATTTCGACGGTATTTTGCGCAAAAAGAATGCGCTGGTGAGCCTGCGACAGATCGAGCGTGAACTGGAAGCCACCCAGCAGACATTGTGGTCGCCGATGATCATGAACGGCTCCGGTTTTGGCATGTTCGCCAATCATTCGCTGGTCATGGCGTCCTACATCTCGCGCGCCAATGCAGCGGTCATCGACCTGCGTCAACTGTTGCAACAGGGTTAACCAAAAACCCAGCCAGCTTGAATCACTGCCCTACCAGTCAATCGGACTGGTATCGAGTCGGTGGATTATGAAGGTTAAGGAATCCATCAACCAGAAGCTCGACCGCTATGCCGACGCGCCCCTCCAATTGATCACGGTTTAATAATTCGACACAGGCATGCGCAGAACGGAGCTATCCACAGGACTGGTACTCGCCAGCATTCACCTGCTGCTGGTGGCGATCATTTACTGGATCAATGTCGAAGCCGGTCAATCCTACGCGCCCATACTCTGGCTGCTGCTGGCCTTCGTCGATTTCCCGGTCAGTCTGGGTTTGGGCTGGCCAGCCCTGCAAATAGCCGGCGATTACCGCTGGAACAATCAGGTCATGCCGGCGCTCTACCTGGCAACGCTCGGCACGCTGTGGTGGTTTTTGCTGGGAACATTTATTGGCGCGCTATGGCGGGGCATAAGACGTGCATTCAGGCGCTGATCGTGACAGCGGCCCCGTCGCCTGTGTCACGGTAATTAGGCCTCAGGACGGATTTTGGCCTGCCTCCACCTTAGCGACCGGCGCATCATTCGCCGCATCCTGACGCTGCAGAAAATAGATGAAGCGGTAACCAGGATTGAAATGCTCGCAGGTCATCTTCATGCTGCACTCGGGGTTGGCCTTGCAGCAGGTCATGATCTTGTCGATAACCGGATCGACCTCGCTCAGTGCAAATAGCGGTTTATCCCAGCGTTTCCATTCGGTGCCGCCCTGAGCGTTGGTCACCGCGTATTCGATACTGACCGCCCAGTCACGCATGAAATAAACCTGCAACAGGTTTTTAATTTCGCTGAAATCATACTTTCCTGGAACGGGAAGCGCATGGGTTGCTTCATTCATCGAGTGGTGCCTCCACCTGGCTAACAAATTTACGGGTACCGGGTTGGCAAGCAGACCCACTACCGGTTATCGAGCTGGGGTCATTATGGAAGCAAAGTCGCTGATTTACTCATCGAATAAACCAATGCGGCGCATAGTGCATGATCTATGACTTTTTTAAGCCAAATCATAGATTTAAGTAGCGCTAACGAAATATTCCATTGACGATAGCCAATGACAGAAAAGCCGGATGCGACCACCCGGAATAGCCGTGAAGTCCGGCCGGGCCGATCGCCCGGCGGATTCAATGCAGGAAGCGAGCTGAGAACCTGACAACAGGCTCCTCTTGTATAATCAGCCCTTGACCTTCAGACGATAACTTTGCAGCAGGTCCTCTGTGTAGCCATTTGGCGACTCGGCCCCCTTTAGCACCAGGTCCATCGCACATTCAAACGCCTGGTCGGTAAAACTCGGCGCCATGGCGATGTATCCGGGGGTGCTGGCATTCTGCCCATCAACCACACCGGCCATGCGTTTAAAGGTGTATTCGACCTGCTCGCGGCTGCACAGGCCGTGATGCAACCAGTTGGCGATATGCTGGCTGGAAATGCGCAAGGTCGCGCGGTCTTCCATCAGCCCCACATCGTTGACATCAGGCACCTTGGAACAGCCGATGCCAAGCTGAATCCAGCGCGAGACGTAACCCAGAATGCCCTGGGCGTTATTGTCCAGCTCGTCCTGAATGACCTTGGCACTGAGGCTGGAACCGGCGGGCGCCAACGGGATCGACAACAGGTGGTCGAGGCTCGCGCGAGCGCGGCTTTGCAGCGCCTGCTGGCGCTCACGCACATTGACCTGATGATAATGCAGCGCATGCAGGGTGGCGGCCGTGGGCGAAGGCACCCAGGCGCAGCTCGCACCGGCTTCGGGATGAGCCCCCTTTGTATCGTACATCTCGCGCATGCGGTCGGGAATCGCCCACATGCCCTTGCCGATCTGCGCGACATGGTGCAATCCACAAGCAAGACCGATATCGACGTTCCAGTCCTCGTAGGCCGCCATCCAGCGCGCGCCCTTGATACCACCCTTGGGCAACATCGGGCCCGCCTCCATCGAGGTATGAATCTCGTCACCGGTACGATCGAGAAAACCGGTATTGATGAATATGACCCGGTTGCGCGCCTGGCGAATGCATTCCTTGAGGTTAACCGTGGTGCGTCGCTCTTCATCCATGATACCGATCTTGACTGTGTTCTCGGCAAGGCCGTAGGCCTTTTCGATGTCACCAAACACCTGGCAGGTGAACGCGACCTCGTCCGGTCCGTGCATCTTTGGTTTAACGATATAGATGCTGCCGCACTGGCTGTTATGTATCGGGTTGTCGGCCTTCAGGTCGTGCATCGACACCAGCACGGTGAGCAGGGCGTCAACCAGGCCTTCCGGCACAGGCTGATCGTTGGCATCCAGCGCCAGTGACGTCTTCATGTGGATGCCGGTGTTGCGAATCAACATCAGGCTGCGCCCGGACAGGCTGAATGCGCGGCCCTGCGCATCGATGAAATTCTGATCGGGGTTGAGCCTGCGCACGATCGACTTGCCGCCCTTTTCCATATCGGCCTGCAGCGTGCCCTGTATGAGCGCCAGCCAGTTCGAGTACACCAGGATCTTGTCCTCAACATCCACCGCCGACACGGAATCTTCGCAATCCTGAATGGTGGTCACCGCCGCCTCGACGATAATGTCACGCAATCCGGCCGGATGCAGTTTGCCTATGGCATGGTCGCGGTCGATACGCAACTCGAAATGCAGATCGTTATGAATGAACAACAGGCCGCTGCCTTTTGCCAGCTCTCGGTAGCCGCGCAATTGGGCCGGTTGCTGCAGCGTGGTGGTGGCGCCATCGCTCAGGTTACAACGTACGAATTTACCCGCTTCGCCATCGACCAATTCATAATCGATGACATCCGCATGCCGGGCATTGTGTAGCGGCAAGACCTCGTCGAGCCACTGATTGCTGAATTCGAACACCACGTCGCCGCGTTTCGCGTTGTACTGCGCAGTGATGGCTGTTTCGCCCTCGTTGGCGATCATGTCGGTGCCATATAACGCGTCGTACAGGCTACCCCAGCGCGCATTGGCGGCGTTGATGGAAAAACGCGCGTTGTTGATTGGCACGACCAGCTGCGGTGCGGCCACCTCGGCGATCTCGCGATCGACGTTGGTCACGTCCACCGTAAAATCGTCGCCTTCTTCAAGCAGGTAACCGATTTGTTTGAGGAATGCCTTGTACGCCTGCAGATCATCCGCATCGTAGCGGTTGTTCTTATGCCAGTCATCGATTTGCGCCTGCAAGGCATCGCGCTTGGCCAGCAAAGCGGCATTTTGGCCCATGTGCCTTGACAGCACATCGTCCATGATGGAACGAAAGTCGTCGCCACTGATATTCAGGCCGGGCAATACCTGTTCATCGACAAAACGGAGCAACGGCTCCGCTACCTTTATGTTCTGAAGTGCAACATACTGCATGCTTATCCTCCGGTTCTGGTTGAACCGTCCGTGTTCGGTTGTTGTTCGTGGCCTGTCTGGATAACAGACGATTTATTTCTTTTTGCTCAGGCTGTTCAGCACCTGATCGGCCTGTTCACGCCACTGCTGTTGAAACAGACGCCCATTGGTATTCAGATTCTGATCCAGCGTCTTGAGCATGTCATCGCTCATGGATGCAAGTTGCGCCAGGGTATGCACGCCTTGTTCATGCAGCTTTTCATTGAACTTGCTGCCGATACCGTTTAGCACGGTGAAGTCATCCTGCGCGACGCCTGGTGCCTCTGCGGGCGCCGGTTGAGCTTTTGGTTCGGCTTTGGACCCGGCTTCGGGTTCTTCTGCTTTGGAACTCGCAGCAGACGCTGGCCTGGCTTGCGCCGCTGGCGACGCTGGCGACGCGGCTTGCGGTTTTGCATTGGCCAGACGACTGACCTGGATCTTCAGCTCATCCAGCTCTTTTCTCAATTCATCATAGTCCTCGCGGGCAACCAGACCAAGCTGAGAAATCAAGACCTGGCGGTACTGGTCCAGGTCGGTCTTCAGTTGCTGTTCGACCTTGCGCATGCTGGCATGCAGTTCACGGTAACGATCATCCAGCTTCAGCTCATTGAATACCTGTTTGCTGATTTGCATCCAGCTTTCGTAGAGCTGCTTGACATCGGTATCGCTGCTCTGCTCGAACTGCGACTGCAGCGAGTTGATGCTGTCTATACCCACCTGGGCCATCATGTGATTCATCTGCATGATCTGCTGCTGGTAAACCTCCAGCGTTTTCAGCAGGCGCTCACTGGCCAGTTTTTCTTCGCCGTTTAACAGGTTCTGTATCAGCTTGACGATAGACGAATCCATCAGACCGGCCGGGTTGAAGCTGGCGCCGTCCATGCCGAGACCGAAAGGCTGGAGCAGCTGCTTGCGCAACTGCTCGTTCATCTTCTCGAATACGGGGTTGCTGCTGCCTGCCTTCAACCAGTCATTAAACTGGTTTTGCATGTGATCGAACCACTCGGGCGGCATCTGGCCGGAGTTCAGCATCGCGCTCAGGTCAACAGGCGTTTGCTGCATGGCATTCATGCTGGTCTGCACCAGGTTGCGAAAGAACTCATCGAAACCCTTGTCACCGGAGGACGGGAACTGGGCCCACCAGGCCTCGAAGGGTGACTGCGCGCCGTCGCCCTGTTGTGCTTGAAAAAGTTGGCCGAGGTTGGTCAGGTACTGCTGTTGCAGGTCCAGCATTCGGGCCATAAAGTCAGACGAAGTATTAGATTTTTCCACCATTCTCAATGCTTCCGATTGATTTATGCAATACAACATTATCACTCTGAATTGTTGCGCCGCAATAAAATGACGTGTTTAATACCGCACAATATTTCAATACAAACTATCAAACCAGAGAGGCCCCGCAATGTCCGAATCCATCGTCATCACTCACGCTACCCGCACCGCCATTGGCACCTTTGGCGGATCGCTGTCCACTATCGAGGCAGCCGAGCTGGGCGCTAAAGTCATTCGCTCGCTGCTTGATCAATCCGGTATCAGCCCCGAGAGTGTAGACGAGGTCATCATGGGCCAGGTACTGACCGCCGGCGCGGGTCAGAACCCGGCTCGCCAGGCCGCTCTGAGCGCGGGCCTGCCGGACACCACCTCCGCCATGACCATCAACAAGGTTTGCGGCAGCGGCCTCAAGGCCGTGCATCTGGGTTTTCAGGCCATTGCCTGTGGCGATGCCGACATTATCATTGCCGGCGGCCAGGAAAACATGAGCCTGTCGGCGCATGTTCTGCCCAAATCACGCAACGGCAAGATGATGGGCAACTGGGAGATGGTTGACAGCATGATCGTCGACGGTCTGTGGTGCGCCATGAATAACTACCACATGGGTATGACGGCAGAAAATATTGCCGAAAAATTCGACATCTCGCGCGCCGAACAGGATGCCTTCGCCGCTGCATCGCAGGCCAAGACCCAGGCCGCTCAGGAGGCCGATGTGTTCGCCGCGGAGATCACCCCGGTTGAGATCCCCCAGCGCAAGGGTGACCCGATCGTTTTCAACAAGGACGAGTTCCCGCGCGCCGGCACCACGGCTGAAAAGCTGGGCGGTCTGCGTCCCGCGTTCAAGAAAGATGGCACGGTCACCGCCGGCAACGCCTCCGGCATCAACGATGGTGCGGCCGCAGTGATCATCATGAAGGAATCCAGGGCCAAACAGCTGGGCCTGAAACCCATCGCGCGTATCGCCGGGTTCTCCAGCGCCGGCGTCGATCCCGCGATCATGGGCACAGGCCCTATCCCGGCCACCCAGAAATGCCTTGCCAAGGCCGGCTGGACCATCGACGACCTGGATCTCATCGAATCCAATGAGGCCTTCGCCGCGCAGGCCATGTCAGTCAACAAAACCCTGGGCTGGGATACCAGCAAGGTCAACATCAGCGGTGGCGCCATCTCTCTGGGGCACCCGATAGGCGCATCCGGCGCGCGTGTCCTGGTGACCCTGTTGCACGGCATGCAGCGCAATAATGCCAAAAAAGGGCTGGCGACCTTATGTATCGGCGGCGGACAGGGTGTTGCCATGGCGCTGGAAAGCCTGGAATAAACCCCTCATTCGAGTTTGGATGTTGAACTACTGCAACCAGCACCCCGGGGAACCAGCGTGAGCGACGAAAACGACAATATTCGACTGATCAAAAAGTATCCCAACAGACGCCTGTACGATACCCAGACCAGCAAGTACATCACGCTAGACGATGCCCGGCAGATGGTCGTCGACAAGCTGCCGTTCAAGGTCGTCGACCAGAAAACCGGCGAGGACCTGACCCGGGCTATCCTGTTGCAGATCATCATGGAACAGGAAAACAGCGGTGATTCGATGTTCAACACCGATGTATTAACCAACTTCATTCGCAACTACTCGGAAACCAGCCGCGAGAACTTTGCCGGTTTTCTGCAAGCCAACCTGGAGCTGTTCAATGAACAGCAGGCCAAGCTGTTCAGCCAGATGGACAAAACCCTGCAGGGCAGCCCGATGGAGTTCTGGGTGAACATGGCGCGGCAAAACATGGACCGCCTGCAGGAAATGCAGGAACAGTTTTTCAAGGACAACAAGGACACCCACAAGAAGGACGATTAGGGCGCCAACGCCCAGGGTGTGTGCCGGACCTGGTGAATCTAGCGCGCAAGGCGGGAACGAGTGGATAGATTTTCACGATTTAGAGCGGCATAGCGGGCCTACACAACGAAAAATCGCGGAAATATGAACCTCATTCCCATCGGAGCAATCAACTCGGCCTAAATCCGACAGGCTCCCGGCTGTACTGTTGTGAAATAGTGCCAATTCCGCCGATTCGGTTTGTCTGAAACCGGTCGGCGGATTATCTTTAGCCCGCTTCGACGGATCCGCGTCACCCGGGCGCAACAGCAACGGACCTGCCAGGCTAAACCCTGCCATGTGACACCACGGGCAGCATCGCGTGAACACATCAACACAGGTACTCAGATGAAACCATTCAAGACGTTAATACTTCAGGCCCTGGCCGTTATGGCCCTGGGCATTTCACTCTGGCAACCGGCCTCGGCAGGCATGGTTGCGACACCCGCCCTGATCACTCAACAAGCCGGGCTGATCGATATACAGGCCCAACGCCAGTCGATACACAATCAGTTGGTAGATCTGGGCGTCGAACCCGACATTGCTCAGCAGCGTGCCGCGCGTCTGAGCGATGCGCAAATCAACGAGATCACGACGCGCCTGAGCGAGCAGCCCGCAGGCGCCAGTGTCGGCGGCGTGTTGCTCACGGTTTTCATCGTTTTCGTGATTACCGATGTCATTGGCGCCACCGACATCTTCCCGTTCATCAAACCCGTCAAATAATCTGTGACTCGAATCCGGTATGGTCGGCTACTGCCGACCGTGCTGACACTGCTGTTACTGGCGGCCTGCGCGACACCGCAGCAAACCCGCGAACTGCTCGACAATCCGCCCCCCATCTCGCAACAGCGCGAGCTCGAGCACACCCCGTTCTACCCCCAGCGTGATTATCAATGCGGCCCGGCCGCGCTGGCCAGCGTGCTCAACCTGTATGGCCCGGTAGCTGAAATCGACGACCTGGTCGACAAGGTGTATGTGCCTGAACTGAAGGGCAGCCTGCGCCAGGAAATGATCGCCGCAGCCGCATCCTACGGTTTTTTACCGATTCGGCTCGATGCCAATCTCGCCGGACTGCTCGCGACCCTCGACGAGGGCTTCCCGGTGCTGGTGTTTCAGAACCTGGGGCTGGATCAGGCGCCGTTCTGGCACTATGCGGTCATGATCGGGTATGACCTGCAACGGCGCGAGCTGATCTTACGCTCGGGCGAACGCGAACGTTTGATTCGCCCGATCACCAACTTCGAACGCACCTGGCAGCGCGCCGGACACTGGGCCATGGTGGCGGTCGCACCGGGGCAGATTCCCGCCCGTGTAACCGAGGCGGCCTATCTCGACGCCATGTTATCGCTGGAACACGCCGGCCAGCAGGCCAACCTGGCGCCAGCCTACCGCGCGGGCGTAAAGCGCTGGCCCGACAGCTTCATGCTGCACATGGGGCTGGGCAATGCGAGTTATGCACAGGGCAATTTCAGCGAGGCCGAGAGGGCCTTTCGCCAGGCGCTTGAGCTATCGCCGCAACGGGCCGAGGCCTGGAACAATCTGGCCTACAGCCTGGCTGCACAGGGCCGCAGACAGGCAGCGCTGGAATCACTCAATCGCGCCCGCACACTGCAACCTGATAATGCAGAGTTTCGCCACAGCGAGACAGAAATTCGCGCCATGTCCGGCCGACGCTGATCGCTTCATTCGTTTATGCAAACGTCCGTGTTCATGGCTTCACCCGCGACCACATCCGGCGCTGACTGCCAGTAATCGAGACAATCGCCGCGCGGCCCGGGCTCAAGCTCCCCGATGCGTTCAACATGCGCATAAAAGGCCTTGAAGTCACCCGCGTGATGTTCAAGCAGGCGCGCAAAAGCCGGAGTGCGCGCATGGTAGGTGGACACGGATACCAGCTTGGCGTTATTGAGCCCGGCCTCGAACCACTTGCCAAACCCGTCGCTACCCTCGAAACCCGCGCTCAAGGCACGATACCCGGCCAGCATGGATTGCAGAAAGGCCGCCTTCGCCTCGCGCTTTTCCTGCAGCGCCATCGGCTGACGGTATAACTGCGCCAGCTTGTCACGCTCTTTTTGAATGAAATTGAGCACCTGTTCACGGCTGGCGACATGACGCCGGTAAGCCGCCAGCTTCTCGGCCTGCCCAGTTTCGAGCAACCATCGTTCGACACCCGCCTGCTGAACCGCCATGGCAAAGGATTCGTTAAAGGTGGTATCGCCATCGATATACAGACGTTGATGACTCAGCTCATGAAATATCAGCCCGGCAAGACGGTACTCCGGCCACTTGATGAAGGTGTTCAGCACCGGGTCATCAAACCAGCCCAATGTCGAATAGGCCGGTACATTCGCCACGTACACATCGAAATTCCGGGCTTCCAGCTCATCGACATAGCGCTGCAGCCGCGCCTCGTCGAAATAGCCGCGATACCCCGCACAGCCGACCACCGGGTAACACCACTGATGCGCGGCGATGGAAAACTCTTCGGTGGCGAACAGGCTCTTGAGCACATAGTCACGTTCAAGGTCGGCATACTCGGTGTAGCTGTCCGAATCGGGCAACTGCAGGTTTTCGAACGCGAAGTTGCGCACACGCAGAACCAGTTGCAACTGGGCGCGCAGCTCGGCAGCGGTAGCCTGATCCGCCAGCATATCCTCGATGGAACGCGAGCGGGATACCACGTCGACATGCCCATTGATACTGTGCAGGTAATAAGACAGGTCGGCGCACCCTGTCAGGATGAGGACAAAACCGGCAAAAATTAAACGCATCCCGTATTCCGCTGATTGCTTTCTCGACGACCGTTGAATACGCTAGTCGCCGTTGACTTATGTTATTCTTCAGCTAGCTTTTGCAACTCGACAGGTCTCGAATGTCAGACCGCCCAGGTAACAACAAATCCAGCCTTGTGGAACAAATTGATTTAAACGCCGACGATGATAGCACCCTGTTCACCGATGACGAACAGGTGCTCGTTCGCACCATCAATCGAACATTCCAGCAGCGCAGCCGCCTCAAAGGCGTCCATTATGAATTCACCATTTTCAACGACAACCAGTGTTACCAGAAGGTGACTCGCCGTCACGGCGGCAAGCATAAGTTCCGTATCAACCTGGGCTGTCTTGACCCGCAGCCGCGGCGCGAATACAACCTCGCCGACAGCTGGCTAGTGTTCGCCGGCATCTGCGCCATCCTGGCATTTCTGCTGGTGTATGCAGGCTGGATTCGCAACCCGCCGGTACGCATAGACCGCAGCCTGTTATACCTATTGACCAGCTTCAGCGTCAGCGCCTGTGTCATCTCGTTGCTGCTGGCCATACTCAAAACCCGCGACACGCTGGTGCTTTACAGCAAATGCGGACGCGCGCCGGTGCTGGAACTGATCAACAACAACCCAGACCACAAGGTCTTTACCGATTTCCTCGACGATTTGTCTCGCCGCATCCTGCTGGCGCGCGAGAATATGTCTGAAAGCATCACCCAGATGCTGGCGCTCGAATTAAAGGAATTGCGCCGACTTCGTAACGAAGGTGTCATTCTCGACTCGCAATATGAGGCCGCGAAACAAAAAATCTTCAACCATGAGGCCTATGATCGGTCAGATGCAAACTAGGATTCTCACCCGGATCGCCATCCTGTTCTGCGCCCTGGTTACGAGCGCGCCCGGATATTCGTCAGACCTGCTCAATACCCCCGCCGTGATCGCCGAACCCGAATGGGCGCCGAATGGCATGGTATCGACACAGGATGCCATCGCGACCCGGGTTGGCGTTGGCATACTCAAACAGGGCGGCAATGCGGTCGACGCCGCCGTTGCCGTGGGCTTTGCGCTGGCCGTGACCCTGCCCCAGGCCGGCAATCTTGGGGGCGGCGGATTCATGCTGGTGCACATCGCCGAGACTGATGAAACGGTCGCGATCGATTATCGCGAGACAGCGCCAGCGGCCGCGTATCGCGATATGTTCCTGTTTCATGACGGCACGGTAGACAGCAATCGCTCGCGCTTCCACGGGCTCGCGGTTGGCGTGCCCGGCACCGTCAAGGGCCTGCTCGAGGCGCATCGCCGCTATGGCGTACTCCCCTTAAAAGAAGTGATCAACCCGGCCATCAGCCTCGCCGCCGGTGGTTTCCAGCTCGGCCATGAACTGGCCCTGTCACTGCAGGAAGCCAGCGAGCGCCTGTTGCGCAACCCGGCCGCGGCCAACATCTTTTACCAATCCGATGGCTCAGCCTACCAGGCCGGCGACAGGCTGATTCAAATCGATCTCGCCCACACGCTGCAACAGATTTCAAGGCATGGCGCGGATGGCTTTTATAGCGGACCCGTTGCCCAACGCATCGTCGCCGCAGTGCGTGACGCCGGCGGCAGTATGACCCAGCAGGATATGCTCGACTACGAGGTCAAACTGCGCAAACCCGTACACGGTCTTTATCGCGGACACAGGATCGTATCCATGCCTCCGCCATCATCCGGTGGTGTACATATCGTTCAGATGCTGAACATGATGGAACCCTATGCCATTGGCGAAATGGGCCACAACAGTGCCGATACCATGCATGTTATGGCCGAGATCATGCGCCGCGCCTATGCCGATCGCAGCGAATACCTGGGCGACCCCGACTTCTACCCGGTACCCGTCGAGCGCCTGACCTACAAGGACTACGCCGTCGACCTGGTGCGCGGCATCGACCCCTTCAAGGCCAGTGACAGCAAGAACATCAGACCCGGCCTCGAGCCCGCTTACGAAAGCCCGCAGACCACCCACTACTCCGTTGTCGACCGCTGGGGTAATGCCGTCTCCAATACCTATACGCTCAATTTCAGTTACGGCTCGGGCATAGTTGCCGGTGGCACCGGGGTGCTGCTTAACAATGAAATGGATGATTTCAGCGCCAAGCCCGGAACACCCAACGCCTATGGCCTGATCGGCGGTGACGCCAACGCCATTGCACCGCGTAAACGGCCGTTAAGTTCGATGAGCCCGACCATCGTGTTCAGCGCCGAGGACAACGGCGTCATGCTCATCACCGGCAGCCCCGGCGGTTCACGCATCATCACCACGACCTTGCAGATCATCAGCAATGTCATCGACCACGGCATGAATATCGCCGAGGCCACCCAGGCTTCGCGCTTTCATCACCAGTGGTGGCCAAACCAGATACTCATGGAAAAAGGCATCAGCCTCGACAGCATCCGCCTGCTGCAAAAAAAGGGGCATCGCGTCGAATACACCACCTGGCCGATGGGCAGCACCCAGTCCATATTGCGCTCGCAAGACGGCTGGACAGCCGCCTCAGACCCGCGTCAGTCGGGGTCGCTGGCTGTCGGCCACTGATCTCCTGCTTCCATTGCTGCAACTAAAAAACAGGGTAACTACATGAAACCTAAACTGATCAGCTTCAAACATTGTCCATTCGTACAGAAAGCCGTACTCGCGCTGCTGTCCAAGAATATCGATTTCGATGTTGAATACATCGATGTCGAGAACCCGCCCGAGTGGTTCAGCAAGATTTCACCGCTGGGAAAGGTGCCAGTATTATTGATAGGCGACGAGGTGCTGTTCGAGTCCTCGGTGATTGTCGAATACCTCGACGAGGTGCATGCTCCCGCACTGCATCCGTCCGATCCATTGACAAAAGCACGCAACCGCGCCTGGATCGAGTTCGGCAATGATTGCATGATGAACATGTTCAACCTCATCATGGCCGGTGACGAGGCCGCCTACAACGAACAGCGCGAAGGCTTGATGGGCAAGCTCGACCGCCTCAACGAAGCCCTCGTCAACGCGCCATATTTCAACGGTGCCGACCTGTCACTCGTCGATATCAGTTTCATCCCGCTGTTTCAACGCCTCAGCTACCTGGACGAGATTGCACCCGGCTTCATCGACCCGCAACGCCATGCCCGCGTCAAGGCCTGGGGCGATGCGCTGCTGGCACTCGACATCGTGCCCCGCTCGACGGTGCCCGAAATCAAGGACCTGTACATGAACCTGACACGCAGACGTAACGGATTCATCGCCAGCCTGATGGATTGATCAAACATGAACCTGCGCGACCTGCAATACCTCATTGCAGTGGCCGAAACACGCCATTTCGGCCGCGCCGCGCAGCGTTGTTTCGTCAGCCAACCGACACTCAGCGGGCAGATCAAAAAACTCGAAGAGTTCCTTGGGGTCGTGTTGTTCGAACGCACCAATCGCTCTGTAACCATTACACCGGCAGGTGAAAACATCCTGGCCCATGCGCGTAAGATCATGGAACAGGCGGATGCCATCGAACAGCTCGCCCGCTCCTACCAGGATCCGCTCGCCGGCCCCCTGCGCCTGGGCGCGATTCCCACCATCAGCCCCTACCTGATGCCCCTGATCCTCAAACCGTTACAGAAACAGGCCGCACAGATGCGCCTGGTTTTGTCAGAAGAAAAGACCGACACCCTGCTGTCTCGTCTGCATAACCACGAAATCGACGCTGCCCTGCTGGCGACCGCGCATCCCGAGACCGACTTCAAATCCGTTCCGCTGTACCGCGAGCCCTTCTGGCTGGCCTTCCCCCGAGACCACGCGTTCTACAGCTATGACCACATCAGCCGCGAAGACCTGGAAAACACCCAGTTACTGCTGTTATCGGAAGGCCATTGTTTCGCCGACCAGGTCATGGACGTGTGCAACATACACGAAAGGGGGCTGAGTGGCGACATGTCCAACCTGCGCGCTGCGAGCCTTGAAACCCTGTTGCAACTGGTCAGCGCCGGTTACGGCTCCACCCTGGTACCCGCTTTGGCGCTGGGCGGCTCCTGGGCCAGCGGCAGCGGCATCGTCACCATCCGACCCGACATGCCCGATGCCTGGCGCAGGGTATCACTGTACTACCGCGCCAGCTTTCCCAGACCACAGGCCCTGAAAAAACTGATCGAAGTCATCAAGGCATCTTTACCCAACACGGTTTACATCGAACAGGACTCAGCCTGACGATACAAAAAGGTGTCTTCCGGCCACTTGTCGATGCTATCGATTGGTTCTTGTTTCGCCGCATGTCTAAACGCTTTCGTTTGGACGTTACACCCGCCCGCCAGCCATCGGTTTTATTGTATCCAGCCCATCTGCAAAACGCGTGCTGCGGCAGGTCGGGCAATCAATGGCGGAGGGGGTGACGGGCAAAAGCCATGGCGATGTGCACGGCCTGTCATTACAATACGCGGTCACATTACGCGGGAGTACACATGAAAACCAGTTGCCTCTTCACCATTTCGGCGCCATCGGGCGCGGGCAAAACCAGTCTGGTCAAGGCGCTGTTGAACAACAATCCGGATGTCGCGGTATCGGTGTCGCACGCCACGCGCGGCAAACGACCCGGTGAGGTCGATGGGCAGGATTACCATTTTGTCGATATCGAGCGCTTCGAGCACATGGTGGAAGAAGACGCATTCCTTGAACATGCGAAGGTGTTCGACAACTACTACGGGACCTCGCAGCGCGCGGTCGAAGACCTGCTTGCGGCGGGCAAACATGTCATTCTCGAAATCGACTGGCAGGGCGCGCAGCAGGTCAAACGCAAGCTGCCTGATACAGTGGCCATCTTCATCCTGCCGCCCTCGCGCGATGCCCTGCGCCAACGCCTGATGGGGCGCGCGACGGACAATGTCACCGTCATCGAACGCCGCATGGCCGAGGCCGATCGCGAGATGTCACATTACAGTGACGCCGAATACCTCGTCATCAACGATGATTTCGAGCAGGCCCTGCGCGACCTCGAAGCCATCGTGCATACCCAGGGGCTGACCCTCGATCGGCAAAAGCAACGCTTTCCCGAACTTATTGCGTCGATCGAGGCGGAAAAGGCGGGCAAATAGTTCAGATCCCGCGAAAGTCTGTTATGATATCGGGCTGATTTTCAAATTAATGTCAGGAAATTAAATTTATGGCGCGTATTACCGTAGAAGACTGTCTGGAAAACGTCGATAACCGCTTTGAACTGGTGCTGCTGGCTGCCCGCCGTGCGCGTCAAATCGCTCGCGGCGCCGAACCGATGGTGCCCGAAGACAACGACAAACCCACCGTTATCGCCCTGCGCGAGATTGCCGACAACCTGGTGTCTCACATCGGCATGGACGAGATGGAAACACGCGAGGAAATGGCCGCCATCGCATCCGACGACGAACTGGTCAAGGAAATCGCGCAGAACAGCATGAACCTGGAGTAATCGGGTGTTGTGCGTCCGGAAACCACCAGCCCAGAACTGATCCCCCATCCGGACCCTCTTATCGCGCAGGGAGAAGATCGCTATTTAATCAGCGATCTGTGCACCGAACTCGACGAATACCTGGAAAGCTCGCAGGTCGCGGAGGTCTACCGCGCCTACCTGTTTGGCGCGCAGGCCCACGAGGGCCAGAAACGCATCTCTGGCGAGCCGTACATCTACCACCCCATCGCCGTCGCGCGCATCATGGCCGAGATGCGCATGGACCATAAAAGCATCGTCGCTGCACTGCTGCACGATGTTATCGAAGACACGCCAACCTTGAAGGAACAGCTGGCCGAAAACTTCGGCGACGAGGTGGCGGAACTGGTTGATGGCGTCAGCAAGCTGACCCATCTCGACGAGATCTCCAAGGCCGAGCAACAGGCCGAAAACTTCCGCAAGATGATGCTGGCGATGGTCAAGGATATCCGCGTCATTCTGATCAAACTCGCCGACCGTCTGCACAACATGCGCACGCTGGACGCCATGCGCCCGGAAAAACGTCGCCGCATCGCCATGGAAACCATGGATATCTATGCCCCCATCGCCAACCGGCTGGGCATCTACAGCATGCGCCACGAATTGCTCGACCTGTCGTTCAAGAATGCCTTCCCGATGCGTTACCGCGCGCTCAAGAATGCCTGTCTTGAGGTCACCGGCAACCGCAAGGAAATCTTCAAGACCATCAAGTCGGCCATCAAGGCGCGCCTGAAAAAAGCCAATATCGAAGGCAAGGTGCTGCACCGGCAAAAAAACATCCACAGCATCTACCGCAAGATGAAAGAAAAAAAGATCAGCTTCAAGGAGCTGTCGGATGTATACGGTGTGCGCGTGCTGACAACCAGTGAGGATGACTGTTACCGCGTGCTGGGCATTATGCATAACCTGTACAAACCGATTCCCGGCAAGTTCAAGGACTATCTGGCGATTCCCAAGGCCAATGGTTACCAGTCTTTGCACACGATCCTGTTTGGTCCGCACGGGGTGCCGCTGGAGGTGCAGATTCGCACCTACGAAATGGATCGCTTCGCCCAGTCCGGCATCGCCGCCCACTGGTTGTACAAGAACGGCACGGACAATGGCGGCGAAAATGCCCAGACCCGTGCGCTGGAATGGCTCAAGGGCCTGCTCGAGATGCAGCAACGTGCAGGCAGCTCGCTGGAATTCCTCGAAAACGTCAAGGTCGACCTGTTTCCCGACGAGATCTACGTGTTCACGCCCAAGGGCACCATCATGAAACTGCCGCGCGGCGCGACGGTGGTAGATTTTGCCTACGCCGTGCATACGGATATTGGCAACACCTGTGTTGCCGCACGCATCGACCACCGCATGTCACCGCTGAGTACCGCCCTGCACAACGGCCAGCTTATCGAGATCATCACCTCGCGCCATTCGCGGCCGCACCCGAGCTGGTTGAATTTTGTCGTGACCGCCAAGGCGCGCACCAATATTCGCCATTTTCTCAAGTCGTTGCAGCGCGTCGAGGCGGAAAATCTGGGTCAACGCCTGCTCAAGCAGGCCATTCACCAGATGCAGGGCATCGACATCGAGCCCGATGATGCGCAGATCGCACGGGTCCTGGAAAAATACCGGCTCGAAACCTACCCGGCCCTGCTGGCCGAGGTGGGTCTAGGCAATCGCACCGCCAGCCTGGTCGCCAAGTCGCTGTTCGACAGCGAGGTGATGGATGAGGATGTGACCCATCTCGACGCCAGCGGCAAGCCGCTACCGATACGCGGGACCGAGGGCATGGTCGTGTCTTACGCCAAATGCTGTCACCCGGTGCCGGGCGATCCGGTGGTGGCGCATTTTTCCCAGGGCAGGGGGCTGGTGGTACACCGCACCACCTGCAAGAACATGAACGATCCCCAGCACAGCAATCGCAAGCAGGATGTGCAATGGTCCGACCACGTGCAGGGCGAATTCCAGGCCGAGTTGCTGATGCAGGTGGAAAACCAGCGTGGCGCACTGGCGCGCCTGGCCGCGACCATCGCCGACATGGCCTCCAATATCGAGCAGGTCAACCAGTCCGAAAAAGACGGTCTGATCTCGACCACCAATTTTGTCATCACGGTGCGTGATCGCATTCACCTGGCGCGCATCATGAAAAAGCTGCGCGCCCTGCCAGTCGTCAACAAGATCTGGCGCAGATAATCCACTTAGCTAGCAACGAGAAACATCATGGCAAAAACCATCATTTCTACCGACAAGGCGCCGGCGGCGATCGGCACTTATTCGCAGGCCGTCAAGGTCGATAACACGGTTTACCTGTCCGGGCAGATTCCGCTCGATCCGGCTACCATGGAAGTGGTCGCCGGCGGTATCGAGGCCGAGATACGCCGGGTTTTCGATAACCTGAGCGCGGTGTGCGAAGCGGCAGGCGGCAGCCTGGCGGATATCGCCAAGCTCAATATATTCCTGACCGACCTGAGCAACTTCCCGACCGTCAACGAGATCATGGCGACCTATTTCGACCAGCCTTATCCGGCGCGTGCGGCCATTGGTGTCGCCTCCCTGCCCAAAGGGGTCGGTGTGGAGATGGACGCCATCATGGTACTCGACTGATTTGCATTCGTTCGTTGTATGTCTGACTGGAGCAGGGACGATGTCTCCACGCTGAGCGGTATAGGCCCGAAGCTGAAGGAAAAGCTGGCGCGTCTCGGCATCCATAACAAACAGCAGTTATTGTTTCACCTGCCGCTGCGCTACGAGGACCGTACCCGCCTGACTCACCTGGGCTCGCTGCAGCCCGGACAAAGCGCGGTCATACAGGCCGAGATCGTACAAAGCGGTGTCGCATTCCGGCGTCGCCGCAATTTCATCGCCAAACTGCAGGATGGCAGCGGGTTCATGGATCTGCGGCTGTTTCATTTCAATGCCGGGCAGTTGTCCTCGTTGCGCGAGGGTAACTGGGTGCGCTGCTTTGGTGAGCCGCGCTGGATCATGGGATCGATGGAAATGATCCACCCTGAGTTCATGGTCATCGACCCCGACAATCCGCCGCCGCTGGATGAATACCTGACGCCGATATATCCGACGACCGAGGGCCTGCATCAGCTCGGCCTGCGCAAGATCATGAGCGCATTGATGGCCGAACTGGAAAATAAGGGCCTGAGTGAAACCATGCCCGCCGAATGGCTGAAGGGCCATGGCTTTCCTGCGGTTAGCGAGGCCCTGCATGTACTGCATAATCCTCGCAATCAGCACGATGTGAGCCTGATACAGACAACCCGCCATCCGGCGCAGTTTCGTTTTATCGTCGAAGAACTGGCGGCGCATCGCATCAGCCTGATGCAGCGGCGCAAGCGCCTGCGCGAGCGTATATGTCCGCGCATTCAAAATCATTCAGCGCTGCAACAGGACATGCAGGAGCAGCTGCCGTTCGGCCTGACCGGCGCACAACAGCGCGTACTTAAAGAGATTAACGACGACTATGCCCAGAAAAAGCCCATGATGCGGCTGTTGCAGGGTGACGTGGGCTGCGGTAAAACCGTGGTCGCGGCGCTGGCCGCCTTGCCAGTCATTGCCAGCGGTTATCAGTGCGCGCTGATGGCGCCGACCGAGATCCTCGCCGAGCAGCATGTGCGCAACCTCGCGGCGTGGTTCGCGCCGTTGAATATCGAGGTACTGAGCCTGATGGGCTCGGACAAGGGCAGAAAACGCAAGGACAAGGAAGCGCGTATTGCGTCGGGTGATGTATCGATGATCATTGGCACCCACGCACTGTTCCAGGCCAGTGTCGAATTCGATCACCTCGGCCTGATCATCATCGATGAGCAACATCGCTTTGGCGTTGAACAGCGCCAGGCCCTGCACAACAAGTCACGCAGCGATCACATGCCGCACCAGTTGATCATGACTGCGACCCCTATACCCAGAACCCTGGCGCGTTCGATCTATGCCGATCTCGATTACTCACAGATCGATGAACTGCCGCCCGGTCGCAAACCGGTCAGGACATCCATCGTGTCCAACAACAAACGTGGCGAGCTGATTGCATCGGTACGCCGCGCCTGCGCCGACGGACAGCAGGTGTACTGGGTGTGCACACTGGTCGAGGAGTCTGAAGCAATGCAATGCGAGGCCGCTGAAAACACCTGGCAAAATCTGCGTCAACAATTACCTGAACTGAATATCGGCCTGGTGCACGGGCGCATGAAATCCGCCGAAAAAGACGATGCCGTGCAGGCATTCAAGGCCGGCGAGGTGCAGGTGCTGGTCGCCACCACGGTGATCGAGGTGGGCGTTGACGCGCCCAATGCCAGCATCATCATCATCGAAAACCCCGAGCGCCTGGGGCTGTCGCAAATCCACCAGTTGCGTGGTCGCGTCGGGCGCGGCAGCCGCGAAAGCTTTTGCATACTGCTGGTTAAAAATGATCTGTCCGCGCACAGCGCGCAGCGTCTGGAGGTTATTCGCAATCACAGCAACGGCTTCGAGATCGCGGAAAAGGATCTCGAACTGCGCGGCGCGGGCGAGGTGCTGGGCACGCGGCAAACGGGTGAGGCAAGCTTTCGCATCGCCAACCTGGTGCGCGATGCCAGATGGTTTGACGATGCCAGCGAACTCGCCGAATGGTTGATGCAATCCGGCAGCGGCGAACTCAGGCAGCAGTTACTCGATAACTGGGTGGGTGATCGCTCCGGGTTTTCCGATATTGGTTAGGTCCTCGACACCAGCACGTGAAGGCGTTTCGATTCACGAATTGCAGTGGTATGCTTCGGCCTGTTGGGGGGCGCGGTGTGAAACCGGATGTGGCATAGCGCGCCCATGTCATGCGCTAGGCCCCTTTCTCAAAACCTGTTACCACTTAACCTGATCAGTACAGCGATACCTGTCCAAGACCATGATTACGACACCTTTTTACGACCCCACCAAATCATACAACGATAACTATGCCGAGGGCCCCTTCGGTGATCTGGCGGATGGGGTGAAAATCTCGCGCGTCGGCGCCCCGGGCGACACCTTCCTCGGCCAGGCGGTGTATAGCCGTTTCGGCATACCAGCCGGCCCTCTGGTCAATGGCGCCTACGTCAAAGCCGCGCTCGACAAGGGCTTCGACCTGCCGGTTTACAAAACCGTGCGCAGCGCAAAACATGGCTGCCATCCGCTGCCCAACATCGTTCCGGTGGATATACAAGGCGACCTGACACTGGAGCTGGCGGATCGCGGGCTGGTTACAAAGGACGCGTATAGCGACCCCCTGTCGATTACCAATTCCTTTGGCGTACCTTCCTTTGATCCTGATGAGTGGCAGCCCGATCTGGCCGATGCGGTCGCCTATGCGCAATCGGGACAAATGGTCGGTGCAAGTTTCCAGGGCACCAAATGGCCGGGAGCCGATGTCGACGACTATATTGCAGACTGGGTCAATGTCGCGCGTCTGGCAGCGGAGACCCGCGCACCTTTTCTGGAGGCCAACCTGAGTTGCCCGAACGAGGGCACCACCGCGCTGTTATGTTTCGATACCCCGCGCGTGGCGATCATTTCTCGACAGATCAAGGAGGCGATCGGCGATATACCCCTGTTCCTCAAGATTTCATACTTCAAGGACCCGGGCGCACTGCGCGAGCTGGTCGAGGCGGTCGGCATGGTGGTCGATGGATTCGCGACTATCAATACCATTTCGGCCGAGGTTCGCACGCCGGATGGTCAACAGGCGCTGCCGGGAGAAGGGCGATTGCGCAGCGGTGTTTGCGGACATGCGATCAAATGGGCCGGTATCGACATGGTGAGTCGCTTTGCTGCATTGCGTGAAGAGCTCGGCATGAGCTACCAGATTATTGGCGTGGGCGGCATAACCAGCGCCGATGATTACGATGAATACCTCAAGGCCGGCGCCGATGCGGCGATGTCGGCAACCGGCGCGATGTGGAACCCACAGTTGGCTGAAGCCGTATACCGGCGAAGCTAGCGCCGCCGACGCGGTTGCCCGGAAATGCGAAGCCGCCCCTGGATGGGCTGAAATTGATGTGCGCCTGGTATGTTAAGTAGCAGGGTTTAAACGTTGTTGATATTCGGTGAATGTTTGCCGTTTCTGATTGTCCATTAGTCTACTGTGTTAAATGAGATAAAGCCTTATGTTGAAAAGTTTGGGTATCTGGATCGGTTTATTCGTGCTGGTCGTGGCCGCGTTGTTGTTCTCCACCCGGTATTTCCTGCAACCCATGAATACGGATTTGTCGGTGGTGGGTCAGGGGCGGCCTGCACTGGTGCTGGCATACGAAAACTTCTCGCCTGAAAGTGGCGCCGCGCTCAACCAGTTGAATCGCATTCGGGATGATTACGAACAGCATATGGCGTTTGCCGTGGCCGACCTGGGTGCACCGCCCGGACAAGCCTTCGCACAAAAGTACAATCTGTTCAATGGCGCGGCGGTTTTCCTGTCTGCCGAGGGCATACCGATCAGGGTCGTCGTGTTGTCGAGTGATGAACAGGCGCTGCGTGAATTGCTGGATGAAAAGCTGGCCCTGGTCGGGATCGAGCGCTGATTTTTTAAGTCCCTCCGGGGCGGCTCCGTCATACCGGCGAAGGCCGGTAGCCACAGGTTCGAATACCAGGGCATTGCTTTCTGAACTGAGTACGCATCAACACCCGGTGGAATGACCCCCTATGGCTGCATAACAGCCCCCAGGGTTAGTCGCCACCACGCCATTTGCGTATAATGCGCGTTTTCCAACCCGGTCCGCCTGTTTGAAACACCCCCGTTCGACTCACTGGTTTTTGCCCTCGCAAACCATCCATCACCGTATGGACCCGGTGCTGTTGAGCTGGTTGACGGACCGTGGCTCCTTGACCGCACGTCTGAAGGGCCATTGTCCGGGCCGCTTTTCGCTGCGGGTGCTGGGCGAGCAGTGGGTGCGGCCTGACCCGTCGGAGGCGCGCCTGCTCAAGGTACGCCACGATCAGAAGGTGTTGTTACGCCAGGTGCATCTGTTGTGCGACGGGCAGTTGTGCGTGTATGCACGCTCGGTGATTCCGTTGACCACGCTTAAGGGCAAGCACCGCCGCCTGCTGTTTCTCGGTGACCGGCCGCTGGGTGAGTACCTGTTCGCGTCGCCAACCCTTCAACGTGGACGCATCGAGTGGGGTAGTCTTACGCCGGGTAGCGCGCTGTACAAAACGGCGATGCCAGACGGTGGCAGTGGCGAGTCGGTGTGGGGGCGGCGTTCGCTGTTTCGTATCGATGGCAAGCCGTTGCTGGTCAGCGAATTCTTTCTTCGGTGTTATTCAATGAGGAGTCGCCAAGTTGAGCGGTAAAGTCGGTTTTGTCAGCCTGGGTTGCCCCAAGGCGACCGTGGATTCTGAGCAAATCATCACCCTGCTGCGTGCCGAGGGTTACCAGATCGTGCCCGAGTACGCCGAGGCGGACCTGGTGATTATCAATACCTGCGGTTTCATCGACTCGGCGGTCGAGGAATCGATGCACAGCATCGATGAGGCGCTGCACGAGAATGGCCGCGTCATTGTCACCGGTTGCCTGGGCGCAAAGAGCGATCAGGTCAGTGCCGCGTTCCCCAGTCTGCTCGCAGTCACCGGCCCGCATGCCACCGCCGAGGTCATGGATGCGGTGCATCGCAACCTGCCCGCCGATCACGACCCCTTTATGGATCTGGTGCCGCCGCAGGGCGTACGCCTGACCCCACGCCATTACGCCTACCTGAAGATTTCCGAGGGCTGCAATCACCGTTGTTCGTTTTGCATCATTCCGGCGTTTCGCGGTGATCTGGTCAGCCGACCGATCGATGACGTGATGCAGGAGGCGGCCAATCTGGTTCAGGCCGGTGTACGCGAACTGCTGGTGATCTCGCAGGACACCAGCGCTTATGGGGTCGATGTCAAATACCAGACGCGGTTCTGGAACGGTCAGCCNCTGAATACCCGTTTCGTCGATCTGGCGCGGGCCCTCGGCCAGTTCGGTGTGTGGGTGCGCCTGCACTATGTGTACCCGTATCCGCATGTCGATAACGTCATTCCGCTGATGGCCGAGGGACTGCTGCTGCCCTATCTGGATATCCCGTTTCAGCATGCCAGCCCGACGATCCTGAAAGCCATGAAACGACCCGGCAGCCACGAAAAGGTGCTCGAGCGCCTGAATACCTGGCGTGAGATCTGTCCCGAACTGGTCATTCGCAGCACATTTATCGTTGGCTTTCCCGGCGAAACCGAACAGGACTTTCAGATGCTGCTGGATTTTCTCGATGCAGCGCAGCTCGACCGGGTCGGCTGTTTCATGTATTCCCCGGTCGATGGCGCAGCCGCCAACGAGCTGCCGGACCAGGTCGATGAGGCCATCAAGCAGGAGCGCTTTGATCGCTTCATGATTCACCAGCAGCGTATCAGCGCCAACAAGCTTGCGTCACGCATCGGTCAAAACATGCAGGTGCTGGTTGAACACCGGGGCGATGAGGGCTGGGTGGCGCGCAGTTATGCCGATGCGCCGGAGATCGACGGGCTGGTGTATATCGATACCGAGTACGAATTGACACCCGGCGAATTCGTGCAGGTGCAAATAACCGATAGCGATGAATACGATCTTTATGCGGAGTTGATATGAGTTCCATTCTTGCAGTGGTCGTCAATGACCAACTGACCCTGAAGTACGAACGCGACAAGCCATTGCCCGAACATCAACAGGGCTACCTCGACGGGCTGGATAAAAAATTCGAACAGGGCATCGAACTGGACGGTGAGTTTCTGCCTAAACCCATCCTCGAAGAACGTGCGCGATACATGGCGTTGAGCCTGATGGAGGGGATCCTGTACCAGGAAGACGCCAAGGCTGCCGTGAGCCTGGCCTGGCTGGCCACGCGCCTGCCCGAGCTCAAGCAGGTCAAGGCCGAGGTGGATCAGCAGGGCACGCGGTTTCACCTGGTATTCGACGAGGAATACCGCTATTCACAGGAAGTCAGCTTTACCGAGCTGCACTGACCCCTTTTACCTTGATTAAAGCTACGGGTTTATTATTGGCGGCGTAACGACAATTCCGTCAAGCAACTTCGTGTCAACCAGCCCGGCGCCGGCGGTGACATTGCGGGTATTGGAGACGGTTACCGTGATTGCGCTGGAACCGATGACAAAGCGCGTGCCATCCGGTTCGGGCAGCGCGATGGCGAACTGGGTCGTGTTGGCGGGAATACTGACGACGCCGGGGTCGAGGCAAACCTCGTTCACGCCGGAGCGCCATTGGCAGCCGCCATCGATCAGGAATTCAACATACACTGCTTCCTGCGCGGCCTGGTCGAGGCTGATGGTCAGGGCCAGGTCAGCGCTGGAAATATTTCCCGACAGGGCGATATTCGTGATGATCGACGGGTTGGGCTCGGTAACCTGCACCTCGCCGGGCGTGTTGTACAGCTCGCCATTGTAAACCGACCAGCTGCCCGTGCTATTCAACGCGCCGAATGCATTGCTGATCTTGGTAATCTTCATGCTGGCGCTATGAATCACCTTCTCGAAATCATCGATGGGCCAGGCAATGATGTTGTTACTCGTCGTGTTGCCATAGGTCACAACAAACTTGTCCTGGCCAATGATGCTTTGATCCCGGCTGTCGATGAATTGATATTCAAAAACAATGTCGGAGGGTGTTGGCTGATCGAGCGTGGTGGTTACCTGCAACAGGCGCGAGCCGGATGTGGATGGGCTGGATATCGCGGCCGATGAACTGGTGATGTCAGAAAAATGAACCTCGGCGCAAAACTCCGACAGGCCCAGCGCGCACAGCTGGGTGTTGGTCAGGCTCGATTCGTTGCCCGTCAGGTTAAGCGCCTTTTCGCTTCGAAACGAAAAATTGATATCATCGATAGCACTGCCATTTTCGCTCAGGCTGCTCACAACCACGTTGTACAGGGTGTCGTTAGCGAATGCGCTGGACGGCACAAATTTAAGCACCTGGCCCTGTATGCTGACCACACCGGGTAGCGTCGGCGAAATGCTGAATGCGCTGGATGCGGGTGTCGCACCAATGCTGCCCTTGAACTGCAGCAGTATCTCGCTCTGAATCGAAACCGACTGGTTGCCGGGTTTTGGCCTGGACGATAACAGCGAGCGATTCACGTATTGGCGGACGATTGCATCGATGTCGCCGATGTCGCCCGGGCCTAACACCACGTTGGGTATCTGGTAGCTGCACTGGTAAGTCTCGCCCGCACTCAGATCAGGTTTAAAACTCAGGCGTAACTTGTTGCCATCGATTCTGAAGGTGGCGATGGAGTCGTTGCTGGTGGGTGTTGTGTAACAGATGCGGATAAGGGTGCTGCTATCCGACAGGAAAGTGGGCGGAGTCAACAGGCCGGCGCGAATGGCCTCGGCGAGCAGTTCGGCGTTCCAGTCCGAGATATCGACACCAGCCTTTAACTCGGTTTTCTCATCCAGCCTGACAAAAGGTACCGGAGCATCCATGTCGGATGCGATCTTGTTGAAATAATTCAGACGCAGGAAATAGTTACCCGCGCCAAGCTGCACCAGCAGGCAGTCGAGAGTGAATGCGGGGTTGATTGTCAGCACATCCTGATCCTGCGCATTGACGATAGCCGCGCGCAGGATATTGTCCGCGCTTTCCATGCACAGTTCATGCTCACCCGTTTGCGCGATGGTGAAGGGAATGCGTTCGTTTGACTCGGTCCTGTTGTCGAGCTGGAAGATGGCAATATCGTTTGTGGCGACTCGCAGGCTGCTGTCGCTATCGAAGTCGGACTTGAAAAAGATGCGCTTCGAATTGCTGTCATCAACTGCATCGGATGAAATGATAACGGCCGAGCCGGAGCCGCCGCCACAGCCGACGAGCAGCGCCAGGAAAATGGAAATCACAACGGATTTAAAAGTAACTCTATTCATGCATCTCTACTCGGTCTGCAGGTTCAATTCATTCGGCGGGGATCAACCTTCGATACCCAATACAATCAGGTAACGCTCGTAGTCATAGCGGTCATTGGCGTTGCTTTCCTTGCCGTCGGTTTTTTCGTAGCTGACGCCTATGACGGGTTTCAAGGAACGAAACAGCTCCAGATCGAATTTAATTTTGTACGAGGCCTTGAAGATGTGTTCAACCACATCGAATTGCTGGCTGGTGAAAGAACCGTTCGAGTTCAGTACCGCCAGTGTGTATTCCATGGGCAGGTATTCATAGTGCACATCGACGTAGGACTGAAGACCATTGGCCGACTTGAATCGGGCGTTAAGCGCCAGGCGCAAGGACAGGTTCGACTCGGTGCTGGCGTCCGCGACAGCCGCCTGGTTGAGCGCACCGCTGAACACCGTTGACTGGGTCACACTCAGTTCTGAGTAGGGGCTGACCGATACCCCATACAGCAAACCATTGTTGCTATCGCTCAGCTGATTGAAGCGGTAAAACAGGCTCGGCTTGATGAGCTGGATGCTCAGATCATTGACGAAATTAAAGGTGCCACTGTTATCGCTAAAGAAGCCGACCTGAGTCTTGTCAATATCGATGATTCCAACATCGATACCATAGGTGTTTTGTTCCGATTGCCACAGAAGCGGGTAGATATTGATGAAGCGGTAATTGACCTCGGTATCATTATTGCTGTTCGCCAGGTTCAATACCTTGTCATTTTCGTAATCGGCCGTTGAATAATAGGAGAAGGCGGACGACAGACTGTCGTTCCACGAGACTGGCAGTGAGACATCGGGATGAAAATTGTCTTGCTTGTCGATCGAAAAGTTCAGGATGACCCTGTCGATGTTGTTGTTTATTGATGTGTGCTCTTGTTGCGCTTGAAGCTGGGAGCTGACACATAACAGCAGTGCCAGCAAGGCAGTCTTTGAAACATTCATTGTGGATCTCCTCACGTCCGCCTGACGGACACAATACTTGAAAAAGTTGCGAGGTATTTACTGCGTCAACCACAGGGGCGGCTGTAGCAAAGTTGAGGAGTGTTGCTCCAATTCAACCCAATGGACCTGGCATTTAATACACGGTAAAAGCCATCTAGTACCGACAGTTGGTGTTCAGGAGCTTGTTCAGATGGGGGGGCAGTCGTTCGGTGATGACCCTAATTGGTCGAACCGACAATCTGAAGTCTGATAGTAGATGCGCCCAAGTTCCTCTCATTTGGGCCTTGTGTCAAGACATATCGCCCCGGCAGCCATTCGTGGGCAAGCAAAAGCTTCTGCGATCACGGCAGGGCGTTAAAAGAAGGTAACCAGAGACACTCTAGCGCGATGGCGATCGCAGGCGACTGGGCCCGCAAAACTGGCTTCGGGCTTGTTCGATGATATCGTGCACCAACTCGTCGACCTGTTCAGCGGCGACCAGCTCGTCGGCAAAGAATTCACTGTAGAGCAAACCGCCGGTTGCGCGCGCGATGGCCGCGGCGGTCAGCATCATGCCGACGATCTCCTGGGCGTTCGAGTTGGTATTGAACATCGACACCACCTGGGTCGATGCGGGCAGTTGAATCGTGTCCGGCAGCCAATGCCAGTCGTCCGGGGAATAGTCGATGAACAGGTAGTCGAAATCCGATTGCAGATCTTCAAAACGCGCGCGGATGCAGGTCAGCTCTTTACCCGCCGGATTCAGATCCTCAGGCAATATCAAGCGGTATCCAAGTCGTTCAATCTCGCATTGCAGCACCTGGCGGTCGGGTCGTTTATCGCGCGTATAGAACACGTAGGTTTGTAACGACATGGCGGGTATTTATCGTGGGTTCATGATGTGGCCGGCGAAGGTGCAAAGAATAGCTCCATCGACCGCTGTCATCCACCCGTTAGGGCCCGTGGGGCCGGAAAGATACGCCGCGCGCGACGAATTTTTTGCAGCCCTGTGTGAACGAGTTTTGTATCATGGGGCATCAAATAATCCGGGATTGCCGCACACAATGATTGATACCGTTCGCAGCCACGCCGACCACGGCGATATTGACACGCTGAGCATTGAAAATACCCACGGCAGCGCCCGCATCAGCCTGCTCGGCGCGACCCTCATCGACTGGACACCGGTGGGCAATGACAGCGTTATCTGGTTGTCCGACACGGCCCGTTTTGAGGTGGGCAGGGGCATCCGTGGGGGCGTGCCCTTATGCTGGCCGTGGTTTGGCGCACATGCCGCGCAGCCCGGTTTTCCGGCACACGGCATTGCCCGAACGCGTCTGTGGCGAATGACCGAAGCCAGCGATCTGCCCGATGGCTCCACCCGCGTGCGCTTGCAATTACCGCTCGAGCCTGACCACTGGTGGCCGTACCCCTCACATCTGGAATACCAGGTCACGCTCGGTTCCAGCCTGCATCTTCAGCTCAATACGAGGAATAGTGGCGACAGCGCCTTCGAGATCACCCAGGCGCTGCATACCTACTTTCGCGTGGGCGATATCGAGCAGGTCTCGGTGTTGGGGCTGGAAGACAAACCCTATCTCGACAAGCCGGATAATTACCGTCAGAAACATCAACAAGGCGCGCTGAGCTTCGAGGGTGAAACCGATCGAATCTACCTGCAAGCACCGTCTCGCTGTGTCATCCATGATCCCGCCATGGGGCGGCGTATCGAGATCGAATCGAATGGCAGCCAAAGCACCGTGGTATGGAACCCCTGGCGCGAGGTCGCGGCTGGTATGGCGGATATGCATGGCGAGTCTTACCGCAGCATGTTGTGCGTGGAAACGGCGAATGCCGCCAGCGACGCTCGGCGCGTCGGGCCTGGCGAGACGATCAGCCTCGCGGCGACCTATAGCCTGGCGCGTTTATGATAGGTCAGCACCACTCAGCATAGCGAGGCATAGCGAGGCATAGCGGCTGCATATTAAAGGGGACGCAGTACGCGCGGCGGGGTGAAGGCATTCGTTACAGCTCATCGCCGTATATGATTTCGAGCACCCGCCGGTCATCCGGTTGCAGTGTTGCGAGTAACGGATGGTAGTGATCGACCAGCGTATCACCCCGCCACAACTGCAGGCTGACGCGCCCCAGCAGGTGTTGTTCGATATGCCAGTACATGACGTAGTCGGCCAGATGTTCGTTCCAACTGGTTGCCGCGTAGAAGCTGACAAACGGCGTCAGCTGTAATTCCTTGAATAGTCCTGGCGCCGCCGCGCGCGGGAGACTGCCACGCTGCGGGAAAATGGCATAGACATTCAATCTGTCGCGCCCTTCGAAATCATAGATGGGCAGTGGTTGGGTCTGAGATGACCAGACCCGCTGCGAAAAGGGCGAGGATATTCGTCCGCGCCCGGTGACCTGGCTGAACAATTCCTCCACCACCGGGGTGATGCCGTGGTCGTAATCGATCAGGTGTGCGCCCTCGTGCATCAGCGCGTACAACATGGCCGAATGATTGACCTGGGTGCTGACCTTGATGTGATAGTCGTCATCCGACTGGCGCCGCTCTAATATCGAATCCTCGCGGTAGCTCATCCATTCATCGATTGAATGGCGAAACAGGTCGGGATTCAGAATCATGTAATAAAAGGGATTGCCCTGTTCATCGACCACCCAGTCGCTGAGACCGGCGCCGGCAAAGTTTTCGACCAGCAGTATGCCCAGCAGTTTTTCGTTCATCAGTCGGATATAACTTTGCGGCAAAAGCGCCAGATACGACTGAAACTCGCTGATCTCGGCGAAGCCGGGGTCATAGGTCGTATAACGCGTTGCCGATTCGATGCCGATGGAAAGATCGTTGTCGATGACATCGCGAAGCAGGCTGACCGGCAAAGTCTGCATACGCTGCGACAGGGGGCGTTCAAGATTCGACTTGAGCAGTTGGTAGGTGGCCTTTTTCCACTGCAGGGTGGTTAACACCGCAGGGTCATCGGGCAGGCTCTTGCACCCGGTCACGCTCATTATCAGCATGACGATGAGGAAAGGGCGTCGAATGGTTGAATTGATCTGCATACCTTGCTGTGATGACTGCTCCGCAACGGTTTCCAACATAATCCCGCAGTGCATTAATGTCCATAAAACAGACTGAAAATCAGAAATATTTTGGTCGCCGCATCCGCTCAATTGTCATTTAAAAACGATGGGTTAATCTTTTTGCATAGACTATCACCTATGCCGCGCATCGTTCGATTCGATGAGTCTTTTGTCTCGCCACGTCCCATAATCGGGCCACTGGTAAACGCAAGGCCGTTCGGGCCTGCAGTAACAGACAGGGCTCGCGATGCTTGTATTCAACGAAATTAACCTGCGCAATGTACACGGTGACCTGCTGGGAGGCGTCACCGCCGCGGTGATTGCACTACCCATGGCGCTGGCCTTTGGCGTGGCCTCCGGCGCGGGCGCCGAGGCCGGGCTGTACGGCGCCATCATGGTCGGACTGTTCGCGGCACTGTTCGGCGGCTCACCTACATTGATCTCGGAACCCACCGGCCCCATGACCGTGATCTTTACCGCGGTCATCGCGACCCTGATCGCGGCCAACCCCGAAGACGGCCTCGCCATGGCGTTTACCGTGGTGGTCATGGCCGGGTTGTTCCAGATCCTGTTCGGCGCCCTGCGTCTGGGCAAGTATGTCACGCTCATGCCCTACAGCGTGGTGTCCGGCTTCATGTCGGGCATAGGCATCATCCTGATCATTCTGCAGTTCGCCCCGTTACTCGGCCAGGCGACCCCGCAGGGCGGTGTCATCGCCGTGTTACAGAATGCAGTGGACCTGATCAGCGCGATCAGGGCGCCCGAGATCACGCTTGGCCTGCTCAGTCTGGCGGTGCTGTTTTTCTGGCCCGCCAAATGGAAGAAATACATGCCGCCGCAATTGCTGGCGCTGGTTCTGGGCACGCTGGTGTCGATCGCCATTTTCGGCTCCGACGACATACGCCGCATCGGTGAGATTCCGGCCGGCCTGCCCGAATTCAGAATGCCGGTGTTCACCCCCGCCCAGTGGCAGACCATGCTCGTCGATGCCATCGTGCTGGGCATGCTCGGCAGCATCGATGCGCTGCTGACCTCGGTCATCGCCGACAGCCTGACGCGGCGTCAGCACAACTCCGACAAGGAATTGATCGGCCAGGGACTCGGCAATGTCATGTCCGGGCTGTTTGGTGGCCTGCCAGGCGCGGGCGCCACCATGGGCACCGTCGTCAACATACAGACCGGTGCGAGAACAGCGCTGTCGGGCCTGGTGCGTGCGGGCATCCTGCTGATTATCGTGGTGTGGGCCTCCGGCATCACGGCATCCATACCGCTGGCGGTACTGGCCGGTATCGCACTCAAGGTCGGCATCGATATCATCGACTGGGGCTTTNTGAAACGNGCGCACCGCATCTCGCTGAAGGGCGCCATCATCACCTATGGCGTGATCATGCTGACGGTGTTCGTCGACCTCATCGTGGCCGTGGGCATAGGCCTGTTCCTGGCCAATGTCATGACCATCACCCGGCTGTCTGAACTGCAGGAAGACGATGTCGAGGTCGTTACCGGTGAAGAGACGACGCAGCATTCGCTGGGCGATTATGACAAGGACCTGATTGCCGCCAGTAATGGCAGGGTCATTCTACTGGCGTTGCGCGGCACCATGATCTTTGGCGTGTCGCGCGCTATCAGCCGCAAAAACTCCGAGATACAGGGCTGCGACAGCCTGATCGTGGACATCGAGCGCGTCGATTATCTGGGCGTGTCGTCGGCGCTGGCGCTGGAAGAGGCGATCAAGGATATGCTGCAAGCCAACAAAAAAGTGTACGTCATCCATCGCAACGGACAGCCCCTGCAGCGGATGCAAAATCTGGGCATACTCGATGCCATACCGCAACAGAACATATTGTCCAATCGGCGCAAGGGTCTGGAACTGGCGGTTTACGGCGACCAGTAATCTTGATCATTCAACACCGGGTTGGCTCAAGACCGGAGGCCCGGTCAGGCCCGCAGATTGTGCACGACAGTAATAGATCAGGCATCAACCACCGCCATGAACCCTTGCCGCCGATCCATCACAAATTCATGAATTTCGATTAACAAAGATTGAAACATCGGATTTTTCGCAGTCCGATGCCACCAGCATTCCCCGACCAACCCGGTCGCCGAGACCCTCGGTAGATTGTTCAGCATGGCGGATAAACGCTCTGCACGGCTGCTTTTCAACGTTCAACACGGCGCGCGGTAGCCGGGTGTCGATGACGTTCAGGATTACGCTTCGATCTACCCGCTAACCGGACTGTAAAACCCGGATTAATTCGACAATATCGCCACACCGCCCTATACCCCGCCGCAGGCAATGGTTCTATACTGCCAGCATCCATGCCGAAGCGCGCCCTGCCGGGCGCATCATGGCCCGCTCCCACCATGCCGCCCCAGCCCGTCTGAGCCCATCGTGGCGGGTTGCATGGGTACTCAGTTTTTTCCGATCTACTCCATTATGCGAGGTACTTCATGAATGATTCCGCCACTTTGACCTGGGGGGATAACCGTCTCGAACTGCCGATAGTCGAAGGCAGCGAGGGCGAACGCGCCATCGATATCGCCCAACTGCGCGCCGCCACGGGCCTCATCACGCTCGATCCGAGTTATGGCAACACCGGCAGCTGCGAAAGCTCCATCACCTTCATTGACGGTGACCAGGGCATTCTGCGCTACCGCGGCATACCGATCGAACAGTTCGCCAAGTCGCCGAACTTCACCGAGGTGGCCTGGCTGCTCATCTTCGGCCGCCTGCCAACCAGTGACGAGTACAAAAGCTTCGCCGCCGACCTGACCGAGAACGCCAACATCGACGAGGCCATGAAGCACCACTTCGAAGGCTTCCCTCGCTCGGCGCCGCCGATGGCGATCCTGTCGGCGATGATCAACACCCTGTCCTGTTTCCATCCCGAGGTATTCGCGCTGGAAGATCCCGACCGTTTCCAGATGGCCGCCGCGCGCCTGATCAGCAAGGTGCGCACCATCGCCGCCTACGCCTATCGCCGCTCGCGCGGGCAGAGCTACATGTACCCCAACCCGTCGCTGCGTTATGTACCCAACTTCCTGCACATGATGTTCTCGCAGCCCTACAACGAATACGTCTGCGATGAAACCGTGCGCGATGCGCTCAACCTGGTGCTGATCCTGCACGCCGACCACGAGCAGAACTGCTCGACCTCGACGGTACGCATGGTCGGCTCCAGCCAGGCCAACCTGTTCGCCTCCTGTGCGGCGGGCGTGTGTGCGCTGTGGGGACCGCTGCACGGCGGCGCCAATGTCGAGGTGCTGCAGATGCTGGAGCAAATCCATCGCGGCCAGATCACACCCGACGAGTACGTCAAACAGGCCAAGCAGAAGGATAGCAAGGTGCGCCTGATGGGCTTCGGCCACCGCGTCTACAAAAACTTCGATCCGCGCGCCAGAGTGCTGGCCGAGGTGGCCGAACGCCTGCTGGCCTATCTCGGCAAGGAAGACCCGCTGCTGGGCATCGCCCGCCGCCTCGAAGAGATCGCACTCAGCGACCCTTACTTCATCGAGCGCAAGCTGTACCCCAACGTCGACTTCTACAGCGGCATCATCCTGCGCGCCATCGGCATCCCGACCAACATGTTCACGGTCATGTTCGCCATCGGCCGCCTGCCGGGCTGGATTGCCCACTGGCGCGAACAGGACGAGGCATCGAGCAGTCGCATCGCGCGACCGCGCCAGATCTACACCGGCAACGGCCTGACCGACTACGTACCGATGGACCAGCGCGGCTGATCGAGCGCCCGCAATCTCCCCCCACACTTGCGGGGACGCGGCGCGCGCAGCATGCGGCGCCCGTCCCCGGCATTCCCCCTTTCGATCGACGTTTTTGATGGTGACGATGCAAAGATATCGTTAGACCGCCCTCGCGGGGTCGGCGTAGCATTTTTTTCATTTAAACGCGATGCAGCTCAGCCAGCGTACCGGACAATCACGTGATCATGGCTTCATCTGCAGCAGCCTGCTGAACGGCGCACGCAAGGGCCACTTCGCCATCCGCTCCACGGACAAGGATATCAATCACCATCTCAAGCGACAGGTCGCACAGGTCCTGGCCGAACAGGAGCGCGGCCAGAAATCGGGCATCGATATCGTCGTTTACTGGCAAAACCAGCTGCGCGTTGGTTTTTCCATCGTCGTCGACATCGACGGGTTACCCGGCGAGCGCGAACTGCACGTCATCGCCGTTGACAGGAAATACCACGGCCAGGGACTCGGCAGCGTGATACTCGACGCCACCCTGACCGGACTCATCAAAACCCCGGTGCATGCCCGCTGCGCCGCCAGCTCATCGCGCATGTACGAGATGCTGCTGCGGCGCGGGTTTATCCATCTGCGCGATACGCAGGACCGATTCCGCGTATTGAAGCGTCTGCCAGTGCTTTGAAAGTGAATGTGTTCCAAATCATGGCTGAAAAAATCGTCTTCGCCTTAAGTGCCGCGCTAGAATTCTCTAGGTCCACGTAGCGTAACAACCAAGAATTTTCGGTTTAAATATGCCCCTAGAAAAATCCCCAGCGTGTAGGCGACCAGATCGCTCCACTTAAAGCCGAATCCGAGCACCAACCCGCCTAATGTTGTCTGACGCAGGCTATTGATCCAATCGGCCTGATAGAGCTGTGAAAACTCGACGCCGTATGCAAACGCCAACGCTGCAACGACCTGCAAGTAAAACGGCCAGCGATGGCCAACTAAACATATACCCCAGTACACCATCATTGCCCATAGAAAATCCCCAACGTACAGCCCAACGAATGGAGGCAAATCCAGGCCTGGAGCTCTGGACATAAGGCCAAGAAACATCGTGGCAATACAAGCGCCTGCATAGACCATCAACTGTTTGATACGCCACCTCCCGGTTGCCGAAACCCCATGTTCATGTGGGTCATTTACCTTGTATATGCGTTTAAATCTTGTCAGCACAGACGATTCTTAATCTGTAGGCGCTGTATTCAGGGGCTCCCGACACTGCCCTGCCACAAGAAACCTTAAAATTGTCTTTCCCAATCAACAAAAACAAGAGATTCAAGCTTTACGACGAGATGTGGAAAATAATAAAAAACAATATCAATCTCAAAACATCTCTTCTCCACAAGGGGTGGGGATAAATCAGGCATTGAGGGATGCAGCCATTCGAAAAGCCAGTGATAGGATAATTGATGAGCTATTTGATAAGCTTTTCTAAAGTCTCCAGCAGTTGGTCCGCAAAATTACCACTCACTAAGCTCAATAATAATGAACTTCCACAAATTGCCCAGCTTTTGTGAACTGCTCAGACCGCTTGATGCGCCACCACCCTGCGCTGGTCAAGTTCACATGCAGACAGCTGCATCGCCAACGGCGCCTGGTCTGGCACCCAGAGTATCTCCGGAACCCGAACGATCAGCGGCCTGCAAAAGGAGAGTGTGTTCAGCCTTCATTGCAGCGGTGTCGGAGGGCTGGTATCAGACTCGGTTACAGTTACATTGAAGGATGGTGACTTGTGATCTGTAACTCACCATGAGTAGCTTCAATAAAAATCCAGATATCGGGGTCAGGGACTCGGCAGCGTGATACTCGACGCCACCCTGACCGGACTCATCAGAACCCCCGTGCATCCCCGCAAGATCTGACCCTGTCAACCTTAGCAATCTTAGTACGGTCGTAAGAACAGAATCGGAAATTTGGATCTGTGCAAGCTGTTTAAATTTCTCGGAAGAAATGCAACGCTGTGGGTGGTGTAATGATCCAAAACAGTAGAGACATGCAGCATAGTTATGTAGGCGGATGCGGTCACTGTGAGGGCATGGCTGGCAAGTATCGCGATGACTAAAGTCCCAGCGCATCCAACATGAAGTTAATCGAAATAGAGATACTTCTGAAACCCAACAAACACATCTCTGATATTTGCAGGAGCCCCTAACTCGGCAACTGCGTCCTTCACATTGTGGTATTTCAGCTCCAATAAAGGCGTGAGTTTATCGGCCGCCAGTTCATCCACACCTTCCCTGATATATTGCGTCAGCACAAAGTCAATGAACTCCTGCTGCTTGTAATCATAGTGAGAAAATATTGTACCTTTATGTGTGGCAACACGTTCCATTCGGGTTATTGTCGGATAGGCGAACGCAACAAATGCCAGTACGTCATACACATCACTGTCCTGCGCATCGACAATCGCTTTCATTTCATCGAACTGGGTTTTACCAAAGCCTTTTTCTTCCAGTTGTTCCAATAGCTTTTGGCGTGTATCCGGTCGGCTCCAGATTTCTCTCAACTCATCTTCATTTTTGAATAGATCAGGAACATGGCCATAAAGATATTCGACAAATTGTGCCGCAGACAAGGGCTTTCCATCCGGCCCCCAGAATGTGGTCACGATAATGTCCCGAATGCTTCTAGCCTTGCCGTCACTGAGCTTTACTTTTACTTTGGCTCGTTTCTCACAGCCGCAGGGATACTCACCGCATTTGGGGCATGCCTCTGGTTCTGGTTTCTCACAGCTGCAAGGCAGGTTGCCGCAAACACTACACGGCTGCGGTGGTTTTGTAAGACACTCACAGGGCAGCTTGCCGCATCGATTACAGGGTTCTGGCTCCAGTGGCTCACCATCCCATTCAGGATCATTGAAGTGCTTGTAGGCTTCGACAAAGTCGTAAATGGTAAAGTAGTCTTTACCATCAAACAGTCGCGTACCACGGCCAACGATCTGCTTGAATTCGATCATTGAGTTAATGGGCCGCATCAAGATGATGTTGCGAATATTCCTTGCATCGACACCGGTTGAGAGTTTTTGCGATGTGGTCAGGATGGTCGGGATGGTTTTTTCGTTATCCTGAAATACCTTGAGGAATCGCTCGCCCTCTGATCCATCATCGGCGGTAACACGCACGCAATAATTTGGCTCGGTACTGGTCTTAACCTGATTGATAATATCCCTCACCAGTAAGGCATGACTCTGGGTTGCACAGAACACCAGTGTCTTTTCCTTCTGGTTGATCTGCTGCATAAAGAGATTGACGCGGTAGCGTTCACGTTCTTCTATTTCAATAGTGCGATTAAAATCAGGCTCTCCGTAGACTTTGCCTTCTTCTATCTCACCCTCGATGATTTGATCATCCGCTGTGTAAACATAATCATCCAGCGTGGTGGCGATCTGCTTGACCTTGAACGGAGTCAGGAAGCCATCGTTAATGCCTTCCTTGAGGGAATAGATATAAACCGGCTCACCGAAGTAACGGTAGGTATCGGCATTGTGTTTTCGTAATGGGGTTGCGGTCAGGCCCAGTTGCACCGCTGGTGAGAAGTATTCCAGAATGCCGCGCCAGTTGCTCTCGTCATTGGCGCCACCGCGATGACATTCGTCAATGACAATGAAATCAAAGAAGTCCTGCGGGTACTCACCAAAATTCGGGACTGGATTACCCTCGGCATCACTGCCGGTCATAAAGGTCTGGAAGATGGTAAAGAAGATACTGCCGTTTTTCGGCACCGAGCCTTTCTTGCGAATCTCATCCGGCGAGATTCTTATCAGCGCATCTTCGGGGAAGGCAGAAAAACTGTTGTAAGCCTGATTCGCCAGAATGTTTCTGTCCGCCAGAAACAGGATACGTGGACGCCGTTTAGGTTCTCTCGATAAATTCCAACGGCTGTGGAACAGCTTCCACGCGATCTGAAAGGCGATCGCGGTTTTACCCGTACCCGTCGCCAGCGTGAGCAGGATTCTTTCCTTGCCATCGGCAATGGCTTCGAGTGTTTTATTGATGGCATTGTGCTGGTAAAAACGCGGCTGCCAGAAGCCGCCCTTGTCTTCAAACGGCACTTCGCCAAAACGATCACGCCAGTCGCTTTGCCCGGGCCGGGAAGCGCCAAAGGTCATGGCCCATAATTCATCTGGTGTCGGGTAACGC
>JGI10211J34971_10000104_pt1 | contig 63690 bp, 43 predicted proteins | sample Etolagsediment_FD_34971 | JGI IMG/M metagenome (IMG submission 34971) | reverse complement strand
AGTAAAAGTTATTCGTAGAGATAAGCAAAGGCATTATAGGACTTCAGGTCTTTGAAAGCCTCAATGAGTCTGGCAGTAAAGCCCTGCTCGCCCTTATGCATCCAGCCTCTGGGGTCGTAGTATTTTTTATTGGGTTTGTCCTCACCTTCAGGATTACCGATCTGAGCGTGCAGGTAACCGTCTTTCTGATCCATATAGTCTTTGATCGGTTTGGTATATGCCCACTGTGTGTCTGTATCGATATTCATTTTGATCACACCGTAAGAAATCGCTTCTTCGATCTCATGTTTTTCTGAGCCGCTTCCGCCGTGGAAGACGAAGAGGACGGGCTTGTCGCCTGTATTTTCCTGTTTCTGAATATAGTCCTGTGAATTTTTAAGGATCACTGGATTCAGCTTCACATTCCCCGGTTTATAGACGCCATGGGTATTGCCGAAACTAGCGGCGACAGTGAAGGGTCCGATTTCTTTCAGTTCATTGTATGCATAGTGTACATGTTCGGGCTGAGTATAGAGCTTCGCATTGTCAATATCTGTATTATCCACACCATCCTCTTCCCCGCCGGTGATACCCAGTTCGAACTCAAGGAGCAGGTCGATCTTAGCCATTCTGGTCAGATATTCCTTACAAATGGCAATATTCTCTTCCAGGCTCTCTTCACTGAGGTCCAGCATGTGAGAGGAATAGAGAGGTTTACCGCATTTGGCGAAATGCAGTTCATTGGCTTCGAGAAGTCCGTCGATCCAGGGCAGAAGTTTTTTAGCTGCATGGTCGGTGTGCAGGATCACGGGGACCCCGTAAGCCTTTGCCATGGCATCCACGTGGTGGGCACCGGCCACAGCTCCGGCAATGGCCGCTTTCTGTCCGGCATTGTCGAGGGACTTGCCGGCATTGAAGTGAGCCCCGCCGTTACTGAACTGAATCATGAGGATGGACTTTGCCTCCTTTGCAGCCTGCAGAGCGGCATTGACTGAGGAGGAACCGATGACATTGACAGCGGGAAAAGCAAATCCTTCCTTTTTGGCATATTCCAGCACTTCGACAAGTTTGGAACCGGTGATGACACCCGGTTCAAGAACGGGACGTTGAGACATTTTATTTTCCTTCCTTTTCTAAAATAAGGGTTTTTGTTTTACTGTCGCAGAGCTTTTCGGGCCCGAAATACTGAATGGGTCCGGGATAAATATAGCGTGTTTCCCTTTCCCATACATCCCGCTGTGCCATAAATGCGCGCATAGGTGCACCGTCCAGTTCGACCAGAGCTTTTCTGATCACCGGTTTAAGTTCACCGTGTCGCTTTTCCAGATTCATCATAGAGACGATGGGGACACCGAGGGCCTTCCATTCGGAAGCGGGTTTTTCGAGGTCTTTCAGGCAGGCCATATAGCCGCTGAGACCGTTTCCGAGCAGAACTGCAGCTGTGTATCCGAGGCCGTAACCGTAGTCTGCATCAAAATTTGAAGGAGCGGCGCAGCGGCCTTCATAACCAAAGAAATGGTTGAGAGCGGAAAACTTGCATTTGGGACATTCCGTCTTAATATAGGCTGCTGTCATTTCGATAAGCAGTTTTTCAGTGTCAATTCTGCTGACCTGCACATTGCCGTGAGGGTCTCTGTCCAGCACCAGCTGTTCCGCAATATGCTGCGGCAGTGAGAAGTAAACATCTGAGCTTTCGTCGCTGAGATGCTTCTTCAGGAATTGTCTTTTATCTTCGGAGCTGACCAGAGATTCCCAGGATCCGGACTCCGCAGCCAGGACATCGTTCAGTTCAGAAATGAGAGCCTTCATTTCGGGAATAAATTCGATAAGACCTTCTGGAATGAGGAGCAGTCCAAAATTCTGTTCCTTTTGCGAACGGGAGATGATTCTGTCACCGACATGGCTAATGATTTGACGGAGGGTCATCTTCTTTTCTGCGACCTCTTCGGAGATCAGAGTGATATTTGCCTGAGTGCTGAGAGCACATTCCAGGGCAATGTGGGAAGCAGATCTGCCCATGAGTTTAATGAAATGCCAGTATTTCCTCGCGGAATTAGCATCCCGGGCGATATTGCCGATCAGTTCAGAATAGACCTTGGTTGCGGTATCGAAACCGAAAGACGTTTCGATCAGGTCATTTTTAAGATCCCCGTCGATGGTTTTCGGAGCTCCGACCACCCTGATATCCGAACCCTGTTCCATCAGGTATTCAGCAAGCATTGCGGCATTGGTGTTACTGTCATCCCCGCCTATAATCACGAGGCCGTCCAGAGACAGAGAGTGCATCACTTCAAGACTTCGAGCAAACTGCTCTGCTGTTTCAAGTTTAGTGCGTCCGCTGCCGATGATATCAAATCCTCCGGTATTGCGGTAAGCATCGATAAGCGGGGCATCAATCTCAACATATTTTTTGTCCAGCAGCCCGGACGGTCCGCCCAGGAAGCCGATCAGAACACTGTCGGGGTGAAGACTCTTCAGTGCATCAAAGAGGCCTGCGATCACATTATGGCCTCCCGGAGCCTGTCCGCCGCTTAGAATCACGGCTACACGGAGAGCTTTAGCGCCGGCGAGACTGCCTGTGCGTGCTTCAAGAAGTTTAAGGTCGGCACTGTTGGGCAGAAAATATCTCACATCCTCTGACACAGCGGGCAGTGCAACATCGGCCTCAGAAAATGCAACCGATGCTCCACGGCTGTAGACAGCAGGCAGTTTTGGTTGATAATCCTGTCTCAGGGTCTGAAGTATGGAAACGTCTTTCATTTCAATCCTCTGTATATGGTTCATTCAGCATAGATATATCCGTAGGGTGAAAGCTGAAGATTTTCATTATTCAAGCTGGATTTTCCGTCGGAAAGGATCAGCCGTTCAGCAGGCAGGGGAAAACTGAGGCTATCCGAAGCGAAATTGGCGAGAATGAAGCCGTTTTTTCCTTCGTACTCCACAGCTGCGGCAAATACCCGCGGATGAATATTCAGCGGCCTCAGCAGGGTCATGTCAGCGGCATAGATCCGTCGGCGCAGACGGCCTGCTTTTTCCACGAGATCTGTCAGCCGTCCGTCAACAGCACGCCAATCCGGATAATTCCTGTTATAGAGATCCATTTTGTCAGCCCGTCCAAGCTCTTCACCGCTGTAGAGCACAGGCAGGCCGGGTAAAAGCATTTTGAGAAAGGACGCAGTATAAAAGGAGGATGCAAAGACCCTTCTTGCTTTGTCAGTTCCACTGTTTTCCAGATAATGCAGAGGGACAGCGTCACTGCTGAGTTCTTCAGCTAAGAGAGCAAAGATAGCCTCAGTGGGTGAGGATTCAGACTGTACGGACATCAGGGTATCATAGAAGGATTGGGAGTAATAGTGGCTGAATATGAGATCTTTAACTGCATCGTCAGACATCATGTCTTCATCGGCAAAAAAATCGAAGCCCTGATCCGTCAGATTTTTCAGCAGAATGCGAATGTCATCACTGTCAGTACTGCGTCGGCTGTTCATAAGAGTGAAGCGTTTTAAGACCGTGTTTCTGGACCAGAAAGCAAAATACTCGGAGATCAGAGACTGATAAGAGGAAGAGGTGACATCAAAGAGAAGGAAATCTCTGTCACTGCTGCCGGGAGAGGATGCACGCTGTATCTGCCCCCTCTCATCCGTCAGGTATATATCACGGTTTGTACGGGTATAGTAATGATCGACAGATGAACGATCTAGAACGGCCTCGAGGCTCAGATCAAAGCCCATGGAGTCTGCACTTTGCAGGAGTGCAGAGAACTGTTCAGAGCGCCCCATATCGTAGTGGGTGATAAAATGTCTCTGTACAGCATAGGGATTGGGCATGTAGCGCCCCTCAGGAGTGGGGCCATTGGGATGAACAGGCATCAGAATGATCATATCGGCGCCCAGTCGGCGGACATAATCCAGTTTATTCCGCATTCCGCTGAAGGTGCCGTTGGGGGTAAAATTGCGCAGGAATACCTTATAGGCCAGGTTGAAGGGACCATTGTGAGACTTCGGCACACTCAGCAGTTCTGGCAGAGACGGACTAACAGGAGCCGTTTGAGTGCGGACAGGATCCAGGCTCCTGAAATGCAGTGCAGGGAGGATTACTTCATTCAGATCAACAGTCGGCAGTCTCAGAGCCATAAAATGAAGTCCTCCAGGAAGCTGGGCCAGCAGCAGTTTTGAAGCAGAATGATCTGACGGAGATAGTTCTTTCAATTCCCCGTTGAGCCAAAGCAAAGTGCCTTCAGGGAAGGGTTCCGCAGCAATCTCAATCGTCTGGGAGTCTTCAGGGAGCTGAAGAAAAGCAGCAAACCAGATATAGGGTGCAGCAGCAGGGGCCTCAGAGCTGATTTTTTCAAATGGGAAGTTTGCCGGGCTATACCAGGATTCCGACAAACCCACTGCCTGAACATCAGGTACAAACAGAACAGGTTTAAATAGCAAATCCTTTGCGGAAAAATAGAGCGTATCTGCTTTGAACTGCTGATCCTTTGACTCCTCCCTGCTGCAGGAAAGGAGGAAAAACAGGATTAAAAGCAGTGAAAAAGCGACCGGGGACCGGAGACGTCTAAACTTTTGGAAGAACATTTTCGAGTCCTTCGAGTTGACCATTCATCATTGCTGCCACATGCAGTGACAGATCCTGTTTTTTCCTCTGGGCATAGAGAGTCAGATCAAGGATAATATAATTGAGAGCGATGCTGATGATCGCCTTATTATTTGTCCATGCAGTGATGGATTCCTTGCCGCTTCCGAGGCCGCCCATAAGAACTTCCTTTTTATCCCTTACGAGAACAATTTTATGATCCCAGAACTTTTCCAGCTCCTCCTCTTCAATATTATAGCTGAAAATGTCCATATTCTTGAGTTTAACGGGATTGAAGGTAAAGATAGTAATGCTGACACCGCGTTTTGCTGCCTGATTGAGATATTTTCTCAGATGGTTTATCTCACTTGCCCAGGCTGAGATATAGAGAGTTTTTGAGGAATTCTTAATCATATCCCGGGCTTTGTCGAGAGTATTATCATAACCTGAGATATTCCAGAGTCCCTGCTGTTCCTCTTGTTCTGTAAAGGCTTTCAGGCTGCTGTTAAGCAGTTCAACGGAATTAGAAAATCGATTTTTCAGGGTTGAGATCAACTGCTCGGGCGGAATGGGGATATACTTTTTCGGTTTATCGAGGACCCCTGTGACGATTCCGCCTTTTTCGAGTTTTCTCAGAACATCATAAATTGCAGATCGGGGCACACCGCTTTCCTGAGCGATCTCATAGCCGCTGGCGGGATATTTTTTGAGCAGAGCCATATAGGATTTTGCCTCATAGACAGTGAATCCCAATTCGCTGAGCTGATCGAGGATGATCTTTGACATGGAGACGAAGGCTCCCTATTTTTCTTTTACAGTCACACTGCTTGAAAGATTTTTAAACCAGAGATGGTAGAGTCCCAGACTGAGAACAATGAGAAGAGAGCCGAGGATAAGAGCCTGGGAGACGACTTTAAAGATCAGATTCATCATGAAGAGGAAAAGTACGATCTGCCAGAAGACGGCAATGACGGTACTGATGATATCCCGGCGATTTTCCTTGTCGATCTCGGCGACAGTCTGATCATCGAGTTTACTTTTAAACTCTTTCCAGAACCCGAAAGGACGGGTTACGTTGTAAAAATTCTGAAGAACTTTCGCGGAGGTCGGTTCAGTGAGGAAGGTGCCGATGACAGTGGCAGTCAGAGAGATGCCGGCTGCGAAGAGAAAGGACCAGTACTCTGCCGTGCTTTCAGGCATGGTAAGTTTCCAGATAATTGCGGCAATCATACCGGCAGCCATTCCGATGGCATAGCCGTAGCCGTTCAGTCGCCACCAGTACCAGCGAACCATCTGCGGCACAATGAGACCTGCGCCGATACTCATAGTGATCCAGCCCCATATTTCATTGATATTGCTAATGAGAAGGGTCAGACCCAGGCCGATGACGACAATGATAATGCTGGCGCCGTAACTTTGCCTCATCAGGGATTTACCGTCTGCAGAGGGGTTGATATGCTGCTGGTAGATATCTTTGACCCAGTAGGCTGCACCTGCGTTGACGGTAGAATCGAAGGTACTCATAGCTGCGGCCATCAGACCGGCGATAAGGAAGCCTTTGATACCGGCGGGCAGAGTGGATACGACGGTTGGGAGCACCAGTTCAGGGTCGCTGATCTGGGTTCCAAGAGAGATACCCCAGACGGCCATTGCACCGATAAAGGGCCAGCGGAATGACAGCAGGAAAGTCCAGAAGAGCGAGAGCAGACCTGCTTCGCGATCATTTTTTGCAGCATAGTAGCGCTGAATCATATAATTACCGGTCCCGCCGCTGCCTTCGATGACAGTTTTGAACAGATAGAACATAGTGGCGACCCCCAGCAGGCTGTACATACTGTAGGTTGAGGCCGGGTCGATATCCAGACTCCAGGCGGGTGCGACAGAGCTCCATTCGGCAAAGGTCGTTGTAAAGCGCTGAAAGCCGCCGTCAATCAGAGGCATGCTGATGGTGAACTCTTCAGGCAGTGTGATATTGAATGCTCTGAAGGCGACATAGGCAATGGCCATAAAGATGAGGCCTCCCTGAAAGACATCTGTCCAGATCACTCCGTAAAGACCGCTGGCGACGGTATAGATCATGGCGATGACAATGAGGATCGTCGCAGCCCAGAATTCAGAGGGCATGCCGAGCCAGTCGGGGATACCGAAAAAAGTGTCGAGAAATTTTCCACCGCCGATGGCGAAATAGGTTACCATCGCGATGGTGACGATAATGCTGATCACAGCGGTGATAAAGCGTGCCACTTTGCCCTCAGTGTCGGATCCGAAACGGAATTCCATCCATTCGGCGAGGGTCATGACATTGGCTCTGCGATTCCATTTTCCCATAAAGATCATGAGGAAGGCCATGATCAGGGTCACCCCTCCCCTGATCTCGATGTAGAAGCCTTTAGCACCAATGGCATAGACCAGTGCGACGATGATCATCGTGCCGCTGATGTCGAGATTTGAGCTCATGCCGCTGGCACCCAGGGCCCACCAGGGAAGTTCTCTGTTACCGAGAAAATAGGAATCGATACCTTCTTTTGCCTTTTTCTGCATCCAGAGTCCGGACACGATCATTCCAGTCAGGTAAACAAAGATTATGATATAATCTACAGGTGCCATAGATGCCTCTTATTTCCTATCGTTGGATGTGTGTTTCATTTAGGCGAATTTATTAATTCAGCACAGAAAAGACAAATGCTTTGTCACTCAGAATATAGCGAATATTTACAGATTACTGCGATAAAAGCTTTTAATTGCGGGATAGAATTCCGGTGCTTTCCTCAGATTGCTGTGACCTGAGAGCGGAAGCAGAAGAGTCTGGCATTTTCTGCAGGCCTGACGCAGGCGATGAAATTCAGATACGGGGACAATGACATCCTCTTCACCGTGGACAATCAGAAGATTAGCGACGGCATTGGGAATCAGCCGTTCGGGTGTCACCTGTTCGAAACGGATTTTCAGACGCCACTGCATATATTCCAGGATGATATTGATGACGGGTCGGGGCAGAATTCTGAAGGAGTTGAGACTTCTTTTCACGATCGTTTTCGGATCTGCGAAGGCCCCGCAGGAGACGGCTGCTGTGACGGAGGGATTTTCAGCTGCAGCGAGAAGCGTGGCCGATCCGCCGATACTGTGTCCGAAGAGGAAGATTTTCTGTCCCTGCTGAAGAAGTGAGTCTCCTGCAAAGTGGATCACAGCGAGGATATCCTCTTTGAACTGTTTGACGGAGCTATAAAAATCACTGTCGCTGTCGCCGTGATTCCGGGCATCAAAGGCAAGGATATCATAGCCTTCCTGGTGGAACTCATTGATGCAGTCCATCATACGTTCAGCATTTCTGCCCCATCCGTGGGTAATGATCAGCAGGGCTTTTGCAGTGCTGTGCTGAGGGATATGCCAGGCATGCAGCATTTTCCTGTTTACAGTAGGAATTCGGAGGTCTCGNAAACCGAGGCCGANGTCTGCGGGAGTTGAGACATTTCTTCGTCTGGGATTTCTGGACACGAGATGAATGAGCAGATACACAAGGAGGACAGCAATGAACAGGAGAAGAAGAGAGATCTGCAGCAGGTTCATCAGAAGTCTATCCCCTCGACAGCCATGATCCCTTTCTGGAAGGGATGTTTTATTTCACACATTTCGGTGACAAGATCCGCCATATCCTTGAGTGAGTCAGTGGCACCTCTTCCGGTGAGAATAACATGAACATTCTCGGGAATACTCCGCAGTCCTTCAAGGACCTTTGCTTCATCGAGGAGACCTGTCTGGACGGCGACGAGCACCTCATCGAGAACAATGAGCCGATAGCTGCCGCTGTGAATTTTCCCGAGTGCACTTGAGAAGGCATTTTCGGCTGCTTCCATGTGTTCTTCTTCGGTGGCGGAATCGTCGAGGATCTTATAGAAGCCTTTTCCCATGGGGATAATCTCCATGAGATCGCTTAACCTGTTGACCGTATCGAGTTCACCGTAGTGCCAGGTACCCTTCATGAACTGAACCATGGCGACCTTCCAGCCGTAACCCATGGCGCGGAAGCAGGTCCCAATGGCTGCAGTGGTTTTGCCTTTACCGTCACCTGTATAAATTATAATCATGCTGCCTCAGAAATTATCAGAAGAAAATCAGAGTTGTAAAGAAAAAGACAATCATCAGAAAGGGAATGGAGAACTTGAACATAAACCCGAAAAAGGAGGGCATGGAGATGCCAGATTCTTCTGCGATACTTCTAACCATGAAGTTGGGGGCATTTCCGATATAGGTAACTGCACCCATGAAGACCGCGCCGGTGCTGATAGCTTTCAGAAAATATTCAAAGCGGTGGAGGATCTCCGGATCGATCTCCGGCAGTGCGGCAGCACCGCGGGTCAGGAAGAGAGTCACCTGAGGCTCCGTCAGGCCGAGTTTACCCAGGGCGGTATTGAAGAAGGTNAGATAGGTTGGGGCATTGTCCAGGAAGGATGACAGGAGACCGGTTGCCCAGAAATAGTGCCAGGGTTCGTTGATGGCTCTGATCAGGCCAGCGAGGGCGCCCTGTTCACCGGCCTTTAGAATGGACAGGGCCGGGATGATGGTCACAAAGATCCCGGCAAAGAGGATGGCCACCTCACGGATAGGTTCCCAGCCGAATTCATTGTTTTTGTGTATTTCATCTGAAGTCGTCCGCAGCGACAGGTAAGCCATGAGAAGGATAATGAGATCCCTGAGGAGGCTGGGCAGGGCGACATGGACATGATAGATATTGAGATGGATGTCCGTCTTCCAGAAACCGGACATGAGAACAGCGGCAATGATACCGAGCAGGAAAAGGAAATTATGAGTCCCTTTGAGTTTCAGGGGCACAGCTTCCTCTGTATCGGGCAGGGACAGATCCTCCCTTTTGTACATGATACTGTCGTAAACGTAGTACATGGCGATGAGCAGGACGGCAACAAAAAGCATTTCGGGGAAGAGTTTCAGAGTCCAGAAAAAGGGGACACCGTGGAGGAAACCGAGAAAGAGGGGCGGATCACCGAGCGGAGTGAGACTGCCGCCGATATTCGAAACAAGGAAAATGAAGAAGACCACAGTATGCACCTTATATCGGCGGTCCTTATTGGCTCTCAGCAGAGGTCGGATTAGGATCATGGAAGCGCCGGTGGTACCCATCCAGGAGGCGAGGGCAGTACCGATCACAATGAAGAGAGTATTGACGGCCGGGCTTCCCTTCAGTGAACCTTCGAGATAAATTCCGCCGCTGACAGTAAAAAGCCCAAGCAAAAGGATTATGAAGGGGATATAATCGAGGAGATAGATATGAAGGATCTCATAGAGGGCCAGGGATCCCTGGGACAATAGAAAAGGAAGGGCAAAGACGACACCCCAGAAAAGGGCGACTTTTGGATAATTTNTGTGCCAGAAATGGGGTGCAAATAGAGGAAANAGGGCGATGGAGAGCAGAATACCGGCAAAGGGGACAGCTGTCCAGAGGGGCAGATTGCGGCCGAGTTCGGCTGCCATGTGGTGAAAATCAAGCTCACCGTGACCGGTGCTGTGGCTGTCATCTGCGGATTCAGCGGCATGTCCTTCAGTCTGGGATGCGGCAGCAGAATGGGGATCCGGACTGTTTACTTCTGCAGTCAGCGGTGCCTGCAGCAGAATCAGGACGGCAGTTAACAGAGGCATGAGTAGACGAAATCTTGGCAGCATGTCGCTTCCTTTCATATTTCAAAAATTTTCATTAGAAAATATAATAAAAAAGCGGGCGGAAAAATGTCTTTTCCTGCCCGCTGACATCTTCATACTGTCAGAGAGAAAGCATTAACTGCAGGCTTTCGGCGGCGATACTCTGCAGAGGAGTCCAGTAGATACCGAAAAGCAGGACCGGCACAGCAAGAAGCACGAGCATCAGGGCAAAGCCGGGCTGAATATCGAAAGCGGCATTGTCTTCAGCTTCATTTCCCTGCATATACATCTCGCGGATGATACCCACATAATAATAGAGTGAGACCACACTGTTCAGGATACCGATCACAGCCAGCCAAAGCCACTGACTCTGACTTTTGATCAGGGCAGCGAAGAGGTAGAACTTCCCGATAAAACCGGCGGTGGGCGGCAGTCCAGTGAGAGAGAACAGGAAAAGGGACATGAGAATACCAATCAGAGGTGCTTTATAGCCGAGTCCCCGGAAATCGCTGATATCTTCCCTTCCCATCTGGTTTGCCACAAAGACGGCGACAAAGAAAGCGCCGAGATTCATGAACATATAGACACCGATATAGAAAAGTATGGCGAAAATACCTTCATGATTCAGAACGACCAGACCCATGAGCATGTACCCGGCATGGGCGATACTGGAATAGGCAAGGAGTCGTTTGACATTCGTCTGCTGCAGGGCCACCGTATTTCCGAGAGTCATGGTGACCGCGGAAATGACTGCGATCAGCATGGGCCAGTCAAGATAGGCCAGGGGGCTCCAGCTTTCACTGACGAAGGCATCGGTGGAGGAGAAAGTGTATGAGAACATCCTGATCAGGACAGCCAGGCCGGCGGCTTTGGGTGCCACGGAAAGAAAGGCAGTAAAGGGAGTGGGTGCTCCTTCGTAGACATCGGGGCTCCAGAAGTGGAATGGAACGGCAGCGATCTTGTAGCCGATCCCGGCGAGGATCAGCAGCAGGGCAATGTAGACCGGCAGCGGTGTACTGACATAACTGTTGAGGTAGAAGTGGATCCCGTCGATCTTCAGTGAACCAGTCAGGCCGTAGAGCCAGCTCATACCGAAGAGCATGAGGCCGCTTGAGAAGGCACCGTAGATAATATACTTCAGACCTGCTTCGTTGGATTTCGGGTCTTTCAGGAGATAGGCAGTCAGGACATAGGACAGGAGGCTGAGCAGTTCAAAGGAAAGATAGATGAGGATCAGGTCGGTTGCTGAGCTGAGAACAAATACACCGAGGATGATCATGAGCAGGAGAGAGTTGAATTCGCCGTGATTGTATTTTTTCATGACATTGCTGTAGCGGAGGGACCAGAGAGTAAAGATCCCGGCTGCTGAGGCAATGATTTTGAAGAAGCGTCCGAAGCTGTCCTGCACGACAGTACCGAAGAAGAGACTCTGTCCATCCGAGGGCGACAGCAGCAGATAGAGAATCGTGACAGCCAGGCCGAAGATAAGGATATTGGTCTGTCTGAAACCTCTGTCCTTTCTCCAGATGAGATCCATCACGACCGCCAGCAGAGCCAGACCGGTCACGAGCAGTTCCGGAATGTAATAATTCAGACTTAAAATGACATTCATAGAAGGATCCCCTTACTGCACGACAAGGTTTGAACCGACCCAGACCCATTCAATCAGCTGGTCAACGGAAGCGGAAACGAGATTCAGGAAGGGAGCAGGATAGACGCCGAAGAAAAGGATAATGACCATCAGCGGCACAAGCGTGAAGATTTCACGTCCGTTGATTTCCTCCAGATCGGCATATTTGGGATTCAGCGGACCCAGATAGACCCTCTGATATGCCCAGAGGAAATATCCGGCATTGAGCAGGATACCGAGACCTGAGATGATCGTGACGGTTCTGAACACAGGGAAAGCGCCGAGGAAGCAGAGAGCTTCGGAGATAAAGCCGGAGAGGGCGGGCAGGCCGAGTCCTGCAAAGAAAGCGAAGGCGGTAATGCCGGCATAGACCGGAGTGACAACAGCGAGGCCGCCGAAACCGTTAATATCCCTGTGATGGGCGCGGTCATAGACGACACCGACAAGAAGGAAGAGCATCGCTGTGATCGTACCATGGTTAAACATCTGAAAGTAGGCACCGCTCAGTCCGGTCTGTGCTGCGGCGAGGTTGTTGCCTGCGCCGGCAATGGCGGCCATACCGAGCAGGACATAGCCCATGTGATTGATGGATGAATAGGCCACCATCTTTTTCAGATCAGTCTGAGCCAGGGCACACATGGCGCCCCAGATGATATTGATCAGCCCCAGAACAGCCAGGGCTCCGGCAAACCAGAGCGTAGCATCAGGAAGCAGAGGGAAGGAAATGCGGAGCAGACCGTAGGTTCCCATTTTCAGGAGGACACCAGCCAGAATCACGGAGATAGCGGTTGGAGCTTCCACATGGGCCAGGGGCAGCCAGGTATGGAATGGAAAGACGGGGACCTTGATAGCAAAGCCGATAAAGAGCGCGATAAAAATGACCTTACTTGCCTGAAAACCCCAGATGAACATGGAGTTGAGCTGACTGCTGTTCTCGATGAGTGTGAGCATGTTGAAGGTATGGGGATCATTGGAGAAGTAGAGGGCCAGCATAGCCAGGAGCATAAGGACAGAGCCGAAGAGCGTGTAGAGGAAGAACTTAATGGCGGCATACTCTTTTTTCGGGCCTCCCCAGAGGCCGATGAGGAAGTACATGGGCAGCAGCATCACCTCCCAGAAGATGTAGAAAAGAAAGAAGTCAAGGGAGACGAAGACGCCCATCATACCCATATCGAGGAGAAGGAGGAGAGAAAAGTAGCCTCGAGTGGCTTTCGCAATATTCCAGGATGCAAAGACACCGATAAAGGACAGGAGAGCGGTCAGGAAGACCAGGGGAACAGACAGGCCGTCAACACCGATAAAATATTCGATATTGAAGGAGGGGATCCAGCTGGCATGTTCGACGAACTGCATGGCCTTGACTCCTGTTTCAAAACCCATCAGCAGCTGAATAGCCAGCAGCAGCTGAACACCGGTGGTCACGGCGGCAACGGTTTTCACGACTTCCAGGTTTTTCCTGGGCACCAGCAGAATGGCAATGACACCGAGAACCGGTAAAAATGTCAGATAAGAAAGCAAGTGTGTTTCCATTTAACGATAAACCTCCCTGATTCGCTCTATATGGCTTTAATGATTGTTCCGATGACATACAGCAGGATAAAACCTGTGAGTGCATAACTGAGATAATTCTGCAGTTTTCCGGTCTGCATCCGGCGGAGTACGCGTCCGAAGGCAGCGGTCAGTCGGCCTGTGCCATCGATGAGAGTCTGATCCAGCAGTTTGTAATCCAGCTGAATACCTGCGTAATCACTGATCTTTTTGGTTGCGCGTGCGGAACCGTCGATGACATAGCGGTCATAGATATCCATGTCAATAAATCCTGCGCTGCGGCAGAGGGAAAGAAATGGGCCCACAACCCCTTTCATATAGATCTCATCAATATAGAATTTATTGAGAGACAGAAGATAGAGGGGTCGTATAGAGGCCGCGACCTTATCCGTATCCACTTTTTTCCAGAGATAGATCACTGTTGCAAGGAGGATACCGAGGAGAGCCACCGTGATCGAGATATACATGGCAGTATAGTGGGCATGATGCATGCCTTCAGCCACCGTTTCATTGAAATGTGAGAGGCCTATGACCACTTTTTCGGGAGCCTTGATCATGTCTGTGAACCAGCCGTGGGTGGAAAAGGGGTTGAAGTAGGGCAGCGTGTAGGCAATAAAGAAACTGAGGCCGGCCAGGACCACAAGGGGGAAGGTCATAGTGCCCGGGGATTCGTGCAGGTTTTTATGCACTTCTGCGTCGGCGGGTTCCCCGTGGAAAGTCATATAGATCAGGCGGAACATATAGAAAGCGGTTATGAACGCTGCTCCGAAGCCGAAAATGACCAGCAGGAGTCCGAGGGCGCTGTGATGGTGGTGATAATAGGCCAGGGTTCCGGCAAGGATACTGTCTTTGCTGAGAAAGCCGGAAGTGAAGGGCACACCGGCCAGGGCGAGAGTGGAGATCACAAAGGTCCAGTAGGTCAGGGGCATTTTGCTCTTCATCCCTCCCATGTTCCGCATATCCTGAGGATCCCGGTCATGGTCATGCAGTTTATGATATGCATGATGCATGGCATGAATGACTGACCCGCTTCCCAGAAAGAGGCCTGCCTTGAACATAGCGTGGGTCACGAGATGGAAGAAACCTGCGACATAGGCGCCCGTACCCACAGCCAGCACCATATAGCCCAGCTGAGAGACCGTGGAATAGGCCAGCACCTTTTTAATGTCATTCTGGGTGATGGCGATCAGGGCAGCGAGAAAGGCTGTCAGTCCGCCGACGGTTGCGATCACCGTCATGGCATTGACAGTCAGCATGGGGAAAATGCGCAGTGACAGATAGACACCGGCGGCGACCATAGTGGCTGCATGAATGAGGGCAGAGACAGGCGTGGGGCCTTCCATAGCATCAGGGAGCCAGATATGAAGCGGGAACTGAGCGCTTTTACCGACGGCGCCCATAAAGATAAGAATGCCTGCTGCGGTGAGCAGACCGCCCTGAAGCACTCCGTTGTGAATACCTTCGAACACATCGGCATAATTCCAGCTGCCGACGACAGAGAAAAGGATCATAAGACCGATCCACATACCCACATCACCGATACGATTGACAATAAAAGCTTTTTTTCCGGCGTCGGAGGCAGATTTCTTTTCAAACCAGAAGCCGATGAGCAGATAGGAGGACAGCCCCACCAGTTCCCAGAAGATATAAGTCATGATAAAGGTTCCGGAGAGGACGATCCCGTTCATGGAGAAAGTAAAGATACCGAGATAGGCAAAATAGCGGCCGTATCGAGGATCACCCTGCATATAGCCGATGCTGTAGATATGGACGAGGGTCGAGATCGTGGCGACCACGAGCAGCATCACAATGGTCATATTATCGATATAGAAATTCAGATCGGCTTGAAAGGAACCTATACTGAACCATGACATGGATGGGTTGTAAGGGAAATTCGGATCCTGCTGAATGAAGAATGCCATAATGAACATGGAGAAAGACAGCATCCAGGTCATTCCGACGAGGCCGGTTGCGATGAGGTCTCCGCTTCTTGGCAGCCGTTTATTGAAGAAAATCAGTACGGCAAAGGACAGAAGAGGCAGAAACAGGACAAGCAGTGAATAATGTGTATAACCTGTCATTGGCGTTATCCCTGTAACTTATTGAGATTGTCTACATTTACCGAGGATGTTCGGTAGTAGATATTGAGAATAATGGCCAGAGCGACAGCAGCTTCAGCGGCGGCGAGCACCATGACAAAGACTGCGAAGACATTTCCGGACAGATTTCCTCCGCCGAAATGATTGAAGGCGACCAGATTGATATTGGCAGAATTGAGGATCAGTTCGACTCCCATGAGGATGGCGATGGCATTTCTTCTGGAGATGACGGCCACCAGCCCCAGAACAAAGAGGACGGCTGAGACCTCGAGATAGGTTGAGAGAGTGATCATTTCGCGTCCCCCCTTGCGATATTGGCTGCGCCGATGAGAACACCGAGGAGCAGCATGGATGCGAGTTCAAAGGCCAGCAGATACTGGCTCATGAGCAGATGTCCGATCCCGTCCACCGTTTCAGTGAGAACCGGGACTTCGGAGGCGCTGTGGTACCAGGTAGTGGTATTCACGGCATAGAAGAGCAGGGACAGAACGATAAAGCCGAGGATCAGCGCGGAGATGCGGTTGATATTCCCGTGGATGATCACGACAGTCTGCACCTTCTGCGTGAGCATGACACCGAAGATCAGCAGGATAAGAATTCCNCCGACATAGACCATGATCTGTGCGACGGCCAGGAAATCGGCGAGCAGNAAGACATAGAGGCCGGCCACGCCGAAGAAAGTGGCCATGAGGGAAAAGACACTGTGGACCAGATTTCTGGACAGGGCGGTGACTGCAGCGGATACGATCGTCACCAGGACAAAAAGTATAAATACGATATCCTGCATTACTGTTCCTTTCCTGAGGCGGTGCTGCTCAGTTCTTTTTCGGCGGCGGCCTTAGCTTTAGCTGCGGCAGCTGCAGCGGCCAGATCTTCTGCCAGTTTCAATCTCTGCTGCTGTTCCTCAGAGCTGAGGGGAGAAAAATCGGTGATCAGGAGATCCTTGTCATATTTTCCGAATTCATAATTGGGTGTCATGTGGATACAGTCCTCGGGACAGGGATAAGTGCAGAGATTACAGTACATACATTCTGAAAAATCGATCACGAAAGAGGTTGTGAGGAGTTTGCGGGCGGTCCCTTTGGAGGTGGGCGCCAGATCGTCCTCGGGCAGCGCTTTAGTGGTGGTGATATGGATACACTGAACGGGGCAGGCTCTTTCGCACTGCTTGCATCCGATACAGTCATCATATTCAACTTCCAGTTTCATCCGGCTGATGGCTGGAATATTCGGGTCTTTCTCATAGGGATACTTTAGAGTGACCGGTTTTTTAAATAGATGTTTGAAAGTCACCTTCATGCCCACCAGCATGGTATAAATGGAGGTGAAGATATTTGACCAGTACTGCTTCATTAGAACCTCGTCAGACTAGATTGAAAAGTTTCATCCAGAACCCGTTCAGGACGACAATGGCCATGGAGAAGGGAATCAGGACTTTCCAGCAGGTATACATGAGCTGATCGACACGGATTCGCGGGAAAGTCCAGCGGAACCACATCTGAATGATGACCACTCCGAGAGCTTTCAGGATGATCCAGAGAACAGAATTGCCGAAGAGCACATTCAGGACAGGCATGTCGGCCACGGAGGACAGGTAGACGGGAGGCGTATAGCCGCCGAAGAAGAGGACAGCCAGAAGCATTCCCATGATGAACATATTCACATATTCTGCGAGGAAGAAAAAGGCGAAGCGCATGCCGGTGTATTCAGTATGGAAGCCGGCGACCAGTTCGCTCTCACTCTCTGGCAGGTCGAAGGGATTTCTGTTATTTTCTGCAGTGCCGGCGATAAGGAAAATAATCATGCCGATAAAGAGAAAGGGATTTCTGATGGCGAACCATCCGAGGAAACCGTGGCCGGTATCCTGAGCTTCGACGATGCCGGTGACAGAGAAAGTGCCTGTATACATGACAATGGCAATGACCAGCAGAGCGATGGGAATCTCATAGGAAACGATCTGTGCAACGGAGCGCATGGCACCATAGAGGGACCATTTATTATTTGAGGCCCAGCCTGCCATGACGATGCCGACGACGCCCAGTGAAGAGACAGCCAGCAGGAAGAAGATGCCCAGGTCCATATTGCTGGCGACGCCGGCGGGTCCGAAGGGCAGAACCGTTGTGACCATAAAGGAGGCGGTGAATACGAGTAGGGGGGCGATGATGAAGAGGAGTTTATCCACTCTGGAGGGAATAATATCCTCCTTCATCAGCAGCTTCACCGTATCGGCGATAGTCTGAAGTTCTCCCTGCATAGTGAGACCGGCTCGCATGGGTCCCCAGCGGTCCTGAATCACAGCTGAGACCTTCCGTTCCAGCCAGACGGCCACAATGACGAAGAGGGCCAGGACGATGAAGATCAGGAGGGAGAAAAGGACAGCGGCCCCGACGAGGGCCCAGCCGGCCGGCACATTCAGTGTTGTTTCAAAAAAAGTTTGAATTCCCTGCATATTGATTCCTATCGATCTATTTCACCGAGCACGATATCCAGGCTTCCGAGGATCATGACCACATCGGAGACCATCCAGCCTTCGGCCATTTCGGACAGGGCCGAAAGGTTGCAGAAGGCGGGAGACCGCATTTTCAGGCGAGAGGGTTTGAGACTGCCGTCCGATTTAATATAGAACCCGAGTTCCCCGCGGGGATTCTCAGCACGAAAATAGATTTCTTTACCGGCATCTGGTTTGACACGCTTTGGTACGGCGGCCTGAACATCCACCTTTTCCACACCGGCGAGCTGATCCAGGGCCTGTTTGACGATCTTGGCGCTTTCGATCATCTCATCCATACGGATCAGGTAGCGGTCCATATTATCACCGACAGTGCCGTAGAGGCCTTTTCCCACAGGCACATCCCATTCGAAGCGGTCATAGATGGAATAGGGAGTATTCCGGCGCAGATCCCAGTTCATACCTGTCGCGCGGAGGGCGGGCCCGGTCACGCCGAGATTGACGGCATCTTCGGGTTTAAGGACACCGACATCGGCATTTCTCTCGATGAAGATCTTATTGCCGGTGAGCAGCTGATTGAATTCGGTAATGGCATCCTTACCGTCTTTTCGGAAGTAGAAATCATTGAGGAAATCGTAGGTTTTTTCGATGAACCCGTCCGGCAGATCATGACTGACACCGCCGATCCACATATAATTGTAAAGCAAGCGTGCCCCGCAGGTCATTTCAAAGAGATCGAGGATCTTCTCGCGTTCTCGGAAGGAGTAGAGCAGGGGTGTAAAGGCGCCGGAATCCAGGCCGAAGGTTCCATAGAACAGAAGGTGGCTGGCAATGCGGTTCAGTTCCCCGATAATGACACGGAGGTATTCGATATACTCAGGTACTTCCAGGCCCATGAGTTTTTCCACGGCCATGACATAGGCCCAGTTATTATTCATGGCGGCGATATAATCTGCCCTGTCGGTAAAGGGGATGATCTGAGGATAGGTGAGATTTTCCGCATGCTTCTCAAAAGTCCTGTGCAGATATCCGATAACGGGATCGATTTTGGTGACGATTTCACCATCGGTATGCAGTTTCAGCTGCAGCACCCCGTGGGTGGACGGATGGTGAGGTCCCATATTGATGAACATTTCTTCGGAGTGGATCTTGGCCATGGTGCTCTCTATTTCATTTTATGGCTTAATTCTTTGGGAATCGGCATGCCGTGCCAGTAATCGGCGGGCACATAGTCCTTACGCAGGGGGTGGCCTTCCCAGTCGTCCGCCAGGAACATTCGGGTCAGTTCAGGATGACCATTGAACACGATACCGTACATATCATAGGCCTCACGCTCATGCCAGTTGGCCGTTTTGTAGACAGAGGCAACGGAGTCGATCTCCGGATTCTCCCTTTCCGTCCAGGCTTCGACAGCCAGAGTACAGGCGCCCTGATTGGAGTAGAGATGCAGAACGGCAGCGAGCTCCTCCCCGCTGTCCACGCCGCTCAGAGAGAGCAGGGAGTCGAAGGGGCAGTCGGCATATTTCCGGAGAAAAGACACTGTTTCCAGCAGGGCATCGGGTTTCACAGTAATTTTTTCAGGACTGCTCTTTTCGGCATCGAGGGCGAGGATCTTCTCGCCGAAAGCGTCCTGAAGATCTTTAAAAATGGTGTTTATATCCATCAGACACCCTTTTTCTTGAAAAATTTATTTGTAAGGAGTTTTTCCTTCTTCACCTTCTCTGCCAGCAGGACGAGACCTTCGAGGAGGGCTTCCGGGCGCGGAGGGCAGCCGGGGACATAGACATCCACGGGCAGGATGAGGTCAACCCCCTTCAGAACATGATAGCCGTGGCGGCTGTAGGGACCGCCGCTGATGGCACAGGAACCCATGGCGATGGCATACTTGGGATCCGGCATCTGTTCCCAGAGCACCTTGATCTTTTCCGCCATTTTATGNGTGACAGTCCCTGAAACAAAGATCAGGTCTGCCTGCCGGGGGGTGGTGCGGGGCATAGCGCCGAAGCGGTCGAGATCATGTCGTGCGGCGGCTGTGGCCATCATTTCAATGGCACAGCAGGCCAGACCGAACTGCAGATACCACTGAGAATGGCTCCGGGCCAGACTGAGAATCTCATCGAGTTTGGCTATAATAATATTGTCACCGCTGCTGCGGATCACTTCCATATTGGCGGTCTCTGTCATGATTCACTCTCCACGGCCATGGTCTGATAGCGTTTACCGGCATTTTTCACCTGCACCTTGATCCAGTCCAGATCACCTTTGACCCAGACATAGGCCAGTCCCAGGGCCAGAATGCTCAGGAAGATCAGCATTTCCCAGAAGGCGATCATGCCGATATCGCGGAAGACGGCAGCCCAGGGGTAGAGCAGCAGGGCCTCCACATCGAAAATGATGAAAACCAGTGCCACCACATAGAAGCGGATATTGAACTGAATCCAGCTGTCATCCACGATCTCGATACCGCACTCATAGGTCATGTACTTAATGAGACGTCCCCGGTCATCAAGCGGACGGTTCTCCTGAGGCCGCATCAGCCTGGCTAACTGCAGCAAAATTACAAGGATAAATATGGACACCACCATATAGATGAATGCCACTGCAAAATGTTGTATCATCCCGTTACTCCTTAACTCGTATCACAGCCGTGAATTTACCAAACGGGCTTATCATAGTCAATAAAAGTTGGTTAAAAATTAACTCGGTTAATTAACTGAGCACTTTCCCTCTGCGAGGCGTTCTCAACTACCACTGTAAAAGTCCTGAGCGAAACAATTGAGACTGTGATTCACAGGTTTGGATTTCAGTTGAAATTATGTAATTTTAACAGATGTTTGTGCGACGTATGAACCCTGAGAACGGAAGGAAGCGATTACGTAAAATGTTGAGAACGATAAAAACACTGCTTCCGGGTCTGCTTCTGATGCTGCAATCCTGTGCCTACCTGCCGAAATCGGTGGCGCCGGCGAGTCAGGACTACGTGGATGGACAGAGCATGCGGACCTATGCACTGCTGGACCGCAAGATCAAGGAGTTGAAGGAGTTAGAAAAGAGTCTGGATTCTCTGGTGGAGAGGACGGAGCGCAACAATTACTTTATTTCGCAGCTGCGGGCGGACAATATCACACTGTCTGAGGAATTCAGCCGGCAGATCGTGAGCAAGGACAATGAGATACACAAATTGAACCTGCAGATCGGATCGCTTCAGAACGTGCTGACGCATTACGAGGGGATCATGGACTCGCTGATGAACCTGAACAGTCGTCAGAGCAGCATATACAATCAGCTGCTGGCGGTGGAGGCCGAGGCGGGCGGGGATCCTGTGAGTATAGAGAAGAGGCAGCTGCTGCTGGTGCAGAAGAATCTGGACAGTCTGCAGCAGAGTTACGGTAAGCTGGCGAAGACGACGAAGAACCTGTATGAGGATTTGAGCATTGTTGAGAGCAGCATCATGGACATCATACAGTTCAGTTTTCAGAAGAGCAGTCAGCAGATCCGGGAGAAGAACGATTATCTGATGCAGCATTTCACGGAGATGGAGCAGACGGTTCAGAAAATGCAGGAACTGCTGGACGGGCATGATCTGCTGATTGGCACTCAGGCGCGGACGATAGAGTCGCAGCAGGCTGAGATCGGGGAACTCCTTAAAAAAGTGGAGAAAATCACAGTTGCACAGAAGGGCTTCGGAACACGGCTGGATACGCTTCAGGGCGGGCAGACGGAGCTCGGAAAAATACTGAGGGACATAGAGAAGAATCAGCGCAGTCTCGGGGAACAGATCGAGATACTGCGGCGTACAAGCGTGGAAACAGACAGTACAGGAGTGAATCAATGAACCAATACATCAATTCAATGAGTGCTCAGGCGGTGGCAGAGGAGAATCAGCGTTTTATCACGCGGGTTTACGGCTGGATGGCCCTGGCTCTGACACTGACGGGGATGACGGCGATGAGGGTGGCGAGTTCTCAGGCCATGATCTCATTTCTTGCCAGCAATATGCTGCTTTTCTGGGGGCTTGTGATCGGGGAACTGCTGCTGGTGGGCTATCTGGCGGCTGCTGTGGGCCGGATGACGGCCAATACGGCACTGGCAGTCTTTCTTGGCTACAGTGTCCTCAACGGTGTGACCCTGAGTTTTCTCTTTCTGGCCTACACTTCGGAGAGTATCAGCAGCACCTTTCTGCTGACGGCTCTGACCTTCGGTGTGATGAGTTTTTACGGATATGTGACCAAGACGGATCTGACGAAGATCGGCAATCTGGCTTTTATGGGTCTGATCGGGATCATCATTGCGTCGCTGTTCAACATCTTTTTCAGGAGTCCGGCGATCTACTGGATCACGACCTATATCGGGATCCTGGTTTTCGTGGGGCTCACGGCCTATGACACTCAGAAGATCAAGTCCATGAACATTATCGGCAACGAGGGCACAGAAGAAGACCGCAAGGAGGCCATTATCGGCGCCCTGACCCTCTATCTGGATTTTATCAACCTGTTTATCCTGCTGCTGAGGCTTTTTGGGAATAGAAGGTGATGGGGAGTTTAGAGGTTGAGAGGTTTAGGGGTTGGGGAGTGAGAGGTGGACTGCGTTGAAAATTTTTTCTTCCACATCGTACCAGCCTGAGTAGCTGCCGGGGTTCCAGACGCCTCCACCGGTGATGAAAATAATGCCGAACTGTTTTTCAGGTGAGTAGTAAAGATCAGAGATCAGGCCGTAGGCTTCGCCCGGGTGACCGATCAGGATCAAATCCGGGATGAGGTCTGTGGTGCTGTGGCAGCCGAGGGCATAGTTTTTAAAGATTCCGTAGTAGTCATCCCCCCTGCCCTTTCGGGCGTCCCAGCGCAGCGTTTTCAACTCCTTGAGAGCGGCGTCGGAGAGCGGTGAATAGAGCTTGGGGTCACTATATCTGTTCATAAATACTTCACCGAACTGCAGCCAGCGCAGGAAGATGGACAGATCGCGGGCGGTGAGGTGGGCATTTCCCTGGGGGCCGAAGAGCAGACCGTTGCTGCCGGTGCGGTAATTCCTGAAATGATCTACATTCGGTTTATCTCCATTTTTCATGTCTATCTGGGGAATCCATTCGGTGTCCCGGGGGCGATAGAGGGTGGCGAGGCTGTCGGGGCTGGGAAGATCTTCCGGACTGAAACTTCCATTAATACCGAGGGGCAGGAGCAGTTCCTCCCTGCAGAAGCGGTCAAAGCGGCGGCCGGACAGCTGTTCAATGATCTGGGCGAGAAGACCGTAATTGATGTTTGCATACTTAAAGTAGCCCTCGGAGGGGGCATGATCGGGGCTGAACATGGTGCAGCTGCTGTCAGGAAGGCTGTTGCCGAGAAATTCGGACATGGGCGGAACGGGGAGCACGGAGAAGGTTTTTTCGAGGAAGCCGGGATATTCACTGCCGTCACGGAGGGATCCGCGATGGCTCAGGAGCATTTCCACGGTAATCGGGTCCTCGGGAAACCAGGGGTTGCGGAGCATAAAACCCAGATATTTGGAAGCGTCATCCTCCAGGCTCAGGTCCCCTCTGTCCACGAGGATCATGAGGGCTGAAGCTGTGATCATTTTGGAAATGGAGGCGATGCGGTATACGGTGGAGGGCCCGACGGCAGACGAGTCCTGAAGATTCTGCAGACCATAGCTGAAAGAGTGAGCGATCTCCTGCTGTCGGGTTACGATGACGGAGGCGGAGACGAGCTGATGCTCTACAGCGATGCTTCGGAGGCTGCTGTCAAGCCCCGGGATCTCTGCTGCCGCTGCGGAGAAGAACAGAATAAGAAGGAGGAGGCCTCGTTTGGGCAGAGCAGCGGGCACTTTCTCAGATCCGGACATGGATCTCATTGACATCCTTCAGTTCTTCAAAGGGGATCCAGTCGCTGGAGAGAGTGCGGCCGTTGAGGATAATGCCGGGGGAGCTGTCGGGGGAGCGCTGCACTGAAATATTGAGGGTGCGGCCTCTGAACACGCGTTTCAGATCAAGGCGGGGCCAGGCATCGGGGAGAGCGGGTCTGAGGAAGAGGCCGTTGATGCGGGGCTGGACGCCGCAGATATGGTCGAGGCCGATGCGGTACATCCAGACAGCGCTGCCGGTGAGCCAGCTGTGGCTGGCCTGTCCTTCGGTAGGGTGATCGGGGGAGGTCACATACTCGGAGAAGACATAGGGTTCCGTCTCATAGCGGTCGGGGTCGGCGGAGATATTAGCGGGGAGCATGCGGCTGTAGACAGACCAGGCGAGATCATTTCGGCCGGCGAGGAGGGCGGCAAGGACAAACCAGGAGGAGGCATGGTTGAAGACGGCGCCGTTCTCCTTTTTGCCGGGGACGCAACGGGAGATCAGGCCGACACTGTCATCCACGACAGTGAAGGAGGGCCAGCAGATCTGCATACCCTGGGCTTTGAGGAGATATTTTTCTGCGGCATTTAGAAGGCTTGAGCTGCGGGTCCCATCGGCGAAACCTGAGATAAGGGCCCAGGACTGGGCATTGAGGAAGATCTTTCCTTCGTCATCCTTTGAGGAGCCGATGGGCTTTCCATTGTCACGGAAGGCCCGCAGGTACCATTCGCCGTCCCAGGCGAGGTCATTGGTCTTCTTTTTCAGAGTCTCATAAGCAGAGCGGTAGCGTTCAGATTTGTCGCTGCGTCCAAGCTGCTCATAGAGTTCGACGGCCAGGTCCAGGACATAGCCGAGGAAGAAGGCTCCCCAGACCGTTTCGCCTTTACCGAGGGGTCCGATATGGTCCAGAGTGTCATTCCAGTCACCGTTCATGATCTTCGGCAGACCGCGTTCTGTGGTTTCCGACAGAGCGTAATCCAGGGCCCGGTGCAGGTGCTCCTCCACCCTGCCCTCTCCGCCGTCGTAATAGGCCACCTTTTCATCCAGAATGCTGATATCAGCTGTTTCCCGGAGATACCATACCAGGCCGAAGGGAATCCAGAGCGGCGTATCGCTGTGGTGAGTGCGTTCGCCGGTATCCGTGAGTTTAAAGAAGTTATGGAGCGTGGAGCCGTCGGCAAACTGGAAACGGAGGGCATTGAGCAGGCGTTCNCGGACGCGTTCCGGTTCAGCAATAAGCACGGCCAGAATATCCTGGAACTGATCCCGCATACCGGTTCCGAAGAGGAGGCCGCCGTGGTAGTATCCGGCATTGCGGGCCATATCGAAGGTGACATAGGCCTGATAGAGATTCCAGGTATTCAGGGACTCATTGAAGGCGGGGTCAGGGCTCTGCACAGAGACGGCGGCGCAGCGCTGATCCCAGAGCTGATTCAGTTTTCTGAATTCCTCATCCCAGAAATCCTGATTCTGGAAGCGGGTCCAGCGGTCTTTGAGAGTGGGCAGATCCTTTCTTTCATGGACCGTGAGGTGGATGCTGAAGCGGACTTCCTCCCCGGGCTGCAGGGTCAGAATATGCTGCAGAGCTGCGACGGGATCGCCGGCTGTGATCTCAGTATTCCCCATCTGTCCTTTTTCCACTGCAATCGGATTGGCCTCGGAGCGCCATCTGCCGATAAAAGCGTCCAGGGAGGCATCAAAAGCGCTGACAGGAAGGGTTGAGCCAAAGGAGACAACATGGGGCCAGGCCAGATTCGGCTGTTTGACAGTCACGCCCTTATTAAGGACCCAATAGCGTCGGGTGGCCAGCAGAGCCTGCAGATCCGGATCAAAATGGATATCTGTAAAATGTTTGTCATTGGGCTGGTTGATGAGGTCATTGAGGGCGTTGCCCATGAGCAGTTCGGTGAAGGCGTAGATCTGAAGGTTTTTGGGGTCTGTGCCTGTATTGCGGAGGCGGACCGTCCAGACTTCGGTGTTGAGGTCAACGGGGACGAAATAGAGAATGGAGGCATCGATCTCACGGTAGAGCGTGTTGATGCGGGTATATCCCATGCCGTGACGGCACTCATAGTGATCATAGGGCCGGTCCATGGTGGGGGCCCAGGAGAGGGACCAGTGCTCGCCGGTGTCTGCGTCTTTGAGGAGGACATAGCGGCCGGGGCGATCCCAGGGCAGGGAATTGTAGCGCATACGGTTGATGCGGTTATCCCGAGGGGAATCGAGGAAGGAGAAGCCGCCGCCTGTGTGTGAGATCAGGCCTCCGTAGCGGCTGTTCCACATATAGTTGAACCAGGGGCGGGGCGTATCGGGGCGTGTGATGACGTATTCACGCTGTTCTGAGTCGAAGTGGCCGTAGCTGTTTTTCAGCATATCTGAATCCTTTTTATTGTCATTCATTTTGGGATGGGGAGGATCATCTGTCAGGGAGTGAAGCCGAGGGTGAGAATCTCGCGGGAACGGAGTTCGACGCTGATCTGTGTGCCGCTGCAGCGGATCTCTCTGTCCAGTGCATTCTCCTCGAGAGTGAGGGGCTGTACACGGCGGAAGGGGAGATTGACGCTGAGAACGGCTTTTACCGGCATTTTGGAGGGATTATGGAGGCGCAGGACGAAACCAGGGCCCTGCTCAGGGGGTTTGAGGGCATCAAGATAGAGAAAGGAGGGCTGTAATTGGAGAAATGAGCGGGAGCCTGGAGAGATGTGGGCGGGGGCGTTGGTCTGGGCGGCGCGGAAGGGATAGGAGAAGGCGCGGGCCTGTTCGAGGACCCCTGCCTGCTGCCAGTCGCCGCTGTGGGGCATGAGGGCAAGGCGGAATGAGTGCTGACCGGGCATCTGCGAGCCGGGGAGATGTCCGTAATCCTGGCGGGATGCGGGCTGTATGACATAGCGGAAGGCTCTGATCAGCGTGAGATAGAGAGTGGACCCGGGATCGTCTGCCAGCTCATACTCCTTCAGACCGTCCACAATGAGAGCGAGTCCCCGCTGACCGTCGCTGACATCTGCAAAATGATAGAGGGGAAAATCGAGCATAGGCTGTTCGACCCAGTCCGTGGTATCGGGCCTGTCATTGCTTCTTTTCAGCACATCGAACTGTCCCTGAGCCCAGTGGTGGCTGCTGTGAATGCCGGTTGGGAAAGCCATTCGCAGCCGGTGGTCCTTCACCCTGTTATCCACTGTGACACGGATATCCAGGCGCGGGGAGCTGTGATCCAGGACAAGGTCCATGCTGATGCCGAGGGCGGAATCTGACTTCCCTTCCCTCCTATCCTTCAGGTCTGAGGGCAGTCTCAACTCCATGGCAATCCGGCGGGACTGGCGCAGGGCTGAGTTTTCGAGAACCGTGATCTTTGCCACGCACTGGGCAGAATCCAGAATGGGCTCAACAGCCTCATGCACCCAGGCATGGCCGGATTCGCCCTCGTCGGTGAAGAGACCGAGACGGCTGAAGAGCTGTCCGGTCATCCTGTCCAGAATATCGAAGCGGCCATCCCTGTGGAGGGTCACGCGGAGCAGATCATTTTCCATGAGCATGGGATCCGGGCCGAGGGGGATGCCCTCTGCTGCGACGGGGAGCGAGTCGTCGGCGGCTCCGGCATCCTGATGCAGGAGGATGCGCAGGGAGCTGAATCCCAGTGCAGGTGCGGAGACCAGGGCTCTGAGACGGCAGCGCTGCATTCGGAAGAACATGGGGCGGTCGCTGAGCTGTTCAAGGACGGGTTCAGCGGGAGCATGCTCCAGAAGGACGGAAGGCAGAATTCTGCCTTCCGGGTCCTGCAGCTGGACGGCGGGAGCTTCCCTTTCTCCGGAGGAATCAGGTAACTGAAGCAGTGTTTCCGGGATATCGAGAAAGAGTTCGGTCACTTCCGTGCGGGGAAAGGGCATGGGATTATAAATATGAACAAAGAGATCAGATGCTCCGGCCGTGCTGCCCGGGAGGGGTTTCAGAAGATGCATCATCGAGCGCCTGATCAGTCCGCTGCCGATCTCCCTAACCTGTTTATAGCGGCTCATCATATCCTCATGGACAGTATCCAGGGAACAGCCGCCGATACTGTCGTGGGCAGTATTCTCCAGGAGCAGGCGCCAGGCCTCATCGAGGAAAGCGTCCTGCGTATCCAGGCCCAGCTGCCCGGCGATAGTGTACAGGGGTTCGGCATACTTTTCCAGAATGCGTTCCGCATCGAACTGGGCTGTTTTCAGGTAGGTTCTGGCAGATGTGACATAGCCGAAGAGATTGCCGCTGCGATGATCATACTGAGCGGAGCGGCGTTCGCCATGGACTTCGGGAAGAGATTCCGGATCCGCTTCTGCTTTCAGTGCTTCAATATATTCTTCGAGCGTACTGTGGCGGATATGCAGTTCCGGAAAGCGCTGCTGCATATCTTTGACGAGCCGGGTTGTGTGGGGATTGGGGCCGGAGCTGTCATGGCCCTCCATCCAGATCACATGTCGGGTGCTGAAATCGCCGGCCTGCTTCTCGATGATCTCCAGAACAGAAGAGTCAATATTTTCGGGATAATAGCCGTTTTCCGCTGCGATCATGTGATAATCCTCCTCAGGGCCTGAGGCATCGCCGGGGTGAAACCAGACCTCTCCGTTATCTGTCGGATGCTGAACCTGGGCAGCTTTTTCATTGTGCATGACGGGCCGATAGATATAAAAATAGAAATTATAGCGGGGCCAGTGGGAGAAGCGGCTGGCCAGGACGCGGGTTCCGTCGGCACCGGTCCACATAAACTCGGCTTTCGGGGCTTCCAGGCTGTTCATCCCGCGGTAGAACATAATGACATCGATGCCGAAGCCGGAATAGAGCTGGGGAAGCTGGCTGATCTGGCCCCAGGAAAAGGGGGAATAGCCGGTTTTGGACACGTGGCCGAAGTTGGAAGCAATGCGGTGACCGAGCAGCAGATTTCTAACCAGGGACTCCCCGCTGACAAGAAATTCATCGGGCAGAATATACCAGGGCCCTGCCAGAAGGCGTTTTTCTCTGATCAGCTTTTCAAGGAGGGGTCGGCGATGGGGTCTGATCTCGAGATAATCTCTGAGGACAACCGTCTGACTGTCGAGATGAAAGGCACGGTAGTCGGGATCCTTATCCAGGATATCGAGAACCTGGTCGATCATTTCAACGAGGTACTGGCGGTTGCGCTGGTAGGGAAAGCGCCATTCGCGGTCCCAGTGGGTATTGGAGATGAGGTGAAACACCTTGTTTCTGTATTTTTCGATGAGTGCATCGCGAGACATGCTTACTCCTTTGGGGGCTTGAGAAAGAGATTTCGTTCAAAGATCAATTCCGGAATGGCTCCGGGCAGGATATGGGAGGCGGCCTCCATATTGTGATTCATGGTCTGGGCGAAGGGCAGGGCGGCGGCGAGACCGATACCGGCGGCACGGATGGCGAAGAGACCGCTTTCGCTGTCCTCCAGGCCGAGGACACAGTCAAAATCTGCAGCAGGCAGGTGTATGTTCTGGAGGGCAATACTGTAGAGATCCCGATGGGGTTTGAGACGGATCTCATGGGAGTCATCGGCGGTGATGAAGGCATCGTAGAGAGCACGGGGGGACTGAAAAAAGTCAATGAGGACTTCTCTGAGGGAAGGCTCTGCGGCGAGGGCCGAGTTCCGGAGCTCGGAAAAAACCTGTTCCATCACGATATCTGCCTCATATCGGATCGAGGAGGTGACCAGGGCCATGCGGGCGGGTCGGGCGCCGAAGATCTGCAGGAGGCGAGACCAGCGGTCTGCATCGATGTTTCTCTCGGGGAAGCAAGAGCGGGCAAAGGCCAGGGAGGCTTCCGGGAAGGGTGAAAAAATCCCTTTCAGGAGGGGCAGCAGGAGGATGAGGCCGGGCATGGGACGGATGAGGATATCGGAGTTCAGGCCGTCCATATCAGGGGGCTTGAGACCGGCTTTAAGGGCTGAAAGAATCTCATGATATCGCTGATAATAAACATCCACAGCTCCGCGCAGGAGAAAGGCTGAATCGGCTGTCGGGTCCGGGGGAAGGAATTCGGAGAGAGCTTTGAGCTCGGGAAGGAAGGTATTATGGAGGTTTCCAGTATCTGAGATATGCGGGCTGCTGAGTATTTTCAGGGCCTCCTGCCTTCGTTTAGGATCCAGGGACAGGGACTGCAGAAAGCTGCGGATCACCTCTTCCCGGCGTTTTGGGTCAGGGCCCTGATGGACGAACCAGCTGACGGCCTGCAGATAGGCGCTGCGGAATGCCATGGGATCGATCAGACGGCTGTAGGTCTGCAGCAGATATTCCACATGTTTGGTGGTGGAATTTCCGATGATGTGGGGGTGATCAGTGTCTTTCAGTCCCTCCCACTGCTCCTTTGAAGACAGGCCGCTGATCCGCCGGATCATGGTTTCGAGTGAGTGGATGCAGAGCTCCTCGGTCGTGGTGGAGGTACCGTCCATATCACAGACGAGGGCCTTGATCTCGGTCAGTTCCGAGAGAGGTGCCGCCAGAGGCACCAGCTCGAAAGCGGGGAAGATACCTTCAGGATTTTCTATCTCCGCAAATTCTCTGTAGAGGCCGTGTTCCGCTGTCTGGCGTATGAGTTTCGTCATATATTTTCTCCACTGAGCTGCAGAGCGGCGGCGAGGAGCTCCTTTACAGCGCTGTTGTCTTTTCCCTCCGCATAGAAGCGCAGCAGGGGTTCAGTTTCCGAGGCCCGGATCAGCAGCCATTCACTGTCGGCAAACGAGAATTTCAGGCCGTTGATAACGGAGCGGCTGCTTGCATAGGACGTCCATTTTCTGACGGGTCTGGAGGCTATAAAGTCCGGGGCTTCTGCACAGAGGGCAGGCAGAATACTGAGCCTGTCGGCGCGATCAGTATGGAGGTCGATGCGGTCATAAGCGACGGGGCCGTCCCAGAGCGTCTCTTTGGAGCGGAGCAGCTCAGTGATGCTTTGGAAACCGTTGAGGGCCATGGACTCCAGAAGCAGCAGAGCGGAGAAGAGACCGTCCCTTTCGGGGACCAGGCCCCTGAAACCGTATCCGCCGCTTTCCTCGCAGCCGATGGCTGTATCCATTTTAAGCATTTCCTCGCAAATATACTTGAAACCCACCTGCACTTCGATGAGGGGATGGTCCGGACTTTCGAAACAGCTTAACTTATCGGTTACGGAGGCGCTTTTCACGATAGCACCGGGAGTGCTACGGCCCCGGATGACGTGTTCAGTGAGCAGCAGAATGGTTTCATGGGCGGACAGCCAGGATCCGTCCTCCTTCAGGACACCGAGGCGATCGGCATCTCCATCGGTAGCCAGCCCTACAGAGAAGCGACCGGAACGCAGAACATCTGCCAGGGGCTTCAGATTAGAGGCAATGGGTTCGGGCATGCGGCCGCCGAAATCCCTTCGAATATCCGAAGCAATGTCGGTGCAGGAGACCCCGTGTTCTGACAGGAATTGAGCCAGGATCCGGCCGCCGGCACCGTGCATTGAATCGACGGCGACGTTGAGACCTGCGCGGGCTATGGCCGGGAGATCGATGAGCTTCCTGAGTGTCTGAAGGTAGGGGGCGAGGAAGTTGAGACCCTGCCAGCTTCCTCCTCTTTTCACAGGATGTCGGAAGAGGAGGGCTTCGATTTTGGCAGTCTCTTCGGTCATGAAGGGTCCGCCGTAATGATCTTTGAATTTTATGCCGTTGTACCGGGCGGGGTTGTGGGAAGCGGTGATCATAATGCCGGCCTGTATCTGGGCATGTTTCACAAAATGGGACAGAACGGGGGTGGGCACAATATCTGAGGAGAGGAAGACCCAGAAACCGTTGGCGGAGAGAACATCGGCGGTCATTTCGGCAAATTCAAAACTGCGGCTTCGGCCGTCATAGGCGATGGCGACCGAGTGGGTGTGTCCGGGGTAGCGCTGCTGCAGATAATCGGCAAAAGCCTGAGCGACGGCGGTCACCGTGTATTCATTCATTTCACTGTCGAGCAGGGCACGCCATCCGTCGGTGCCAAAGAAAATGCCGGGAAGCGGTTCGGGGAGTGCGGCATTCCCGGACATGGGTTCTGATGTATCTGCAGGATTCAAATCATATCCTTTATTGAAGGGGGCTGAGATTGTGTGCGACGGCCTGATGAAGTGTGCTGTAGGGGACATCTCTCAGGGAGCAGTTCAGAGTGTGCGCAAGGGCGGCGGCGGCACCGGCAGCCTCACCGGTTGCGGAGGAGGTGGGCATGATCCTGAGGGCTCCGTGACCTTCCCGGGTGGCGGAGATACAGCGGCCTGCTGCGAGGACATTCCGGGCATCCCTCACCAGCAGGGATCTGTAGGGCACCTCATACCAGGCACCTTCGGGCAGATCCTCCATCACTGATAGTTCGTCCTTCTGTCCATGGATATCCACACCGTAATTGCCCCGGGCCACGGCATCGCGAAACTTGGCGGCCCTGCGGATATCATCGCCTGTGACAGCATAATCGCCCAGAGCCCGGCGGGTTTCGCGGACACCGACCTGAGGCGCGGTCTCGATGAGAAAACTCTTTTCGAAGCCGGGGACAGTCCCGGAACAGAGCAGGTCCACAACCTGCTTCACCTGCTGCCGACCGATCCATTCCGCCTGAGTCAGATCGCGGCTGATGCTGCCGTCGAGTCCGAGAATATTGCTGGTATTGAAGGCACCCTCCCCCCTGCGCTGCTGGCTGGTGAAAAAAATGTATTCCAGATCCGGGTGCATCGCTCCCTCCTGCTGCGCCTTTTTCAGCTCGGAAAAATAGCCTGCCACGCTCATGATCCTGTCTGGAAGATACACACTGTCAACCCATGGGAAAAAATTTTCAGGTCTTTTCTGCACATCCCGGGCCACATCCTGCAGACAGATACCTCCCATCCTGAAAAAGAGAGTCAGGGCCTGCAGGCGATCTCCTTTCAGGGTCGGAAGCCCTGCGCTGTGGAGAAGCTGGGCATCGCCGCTGCAGTCAATAAAGAAAGAAGCCTGAATGGTCTCAACTCCCTCGGAACTGCGGATCAGCACCTTTGAAATGGAAGAACCGTTCATTTCTGTATCGATGAGGAAACTGTCAAACAGAGAGCGGACACCGGCCTTCTGCAGCAGGATCCAGGACGCATTGCGGAAGGCGGACCCGTAGAAACCGTGGTTGATCATCCCGTTCTGTGCCCTCATTTCCTCTTCAAGCTCCAGAAAGACACCCTTGACCAGAGCTTCGCCCTCGATCTCGTGCTTCATGAAGGGGCTGACCATGCCGGCTGTGGCCATACCGCCGGCAAAGGGATTCATATCTGCGAGGACGACCTGCGCTCCCAGGCGGGCGGCTCTGACGGCAGCAGCAACCCCGGCAATACCGGCACCCAGTATAAAGATATCGCTTTGTATCATCTCAGGAGGGATCCTTGATTCTGCCGCTTTCAGGTTTTGGCAGCGCTTCGTTTTTTCTGCCGGCCTCAGCCACCGCCTGACTGAACCAGGCAGTGACCACACGGGGTCGGGTGACGGCGGTACCGGTAATCACGGCCCAGGCTCCAGCCTCGACAGCCGCGGCCGCCTGTTCCGGAGTGTTGTAGCGGCCTTCGGCAAACACAGGGATATTCAAGCGGTCAGCAAGATGCCTCACCAGCTCAATATCCGGACCGGAATTCTGATGAAGGGTTTCGGGCGTGTATCCGGATAAGGTTGTGGANACACAGTGGGCGCCGGCATCTGCACAGCTGAATGCCTCCTCAGCCTGAGCAATATCGGCCATAATGATCTGCCGGGGATAGCTGCTGCGGATTTTCCGTATGAGACCGGGACCGCTGAGACCTTCACATAACCTGTCGGTACCGTCCAGGGCGAGAATGTCAACAGGGATGGACAGCAGATCCTGAATATCCTGCCAGCGTCTGCTGATGCAGACAGAGTCATCTGGAAAATAGCTTTTAATCAGACCGATCAGAGGCAGATCAAAGCTGTTTCTCAGGGCCTGCAGTTTATGTAATCCTTCACTTCGGAGGCCGGCTGCTCCGCCCATGACAACAGCTTTTGCCATGAGAGTCAGGGCCTGCGGATCATTGAAGGGATCATCACCCTCCGCCTGAACCGAAAGGATAATACGATGTCTGAGTGTTTCAAATAATTCCATGGTCCACACACACTTTCTCTGCTTTCAGCAGCAGATCATCGAGATCGGTCTGTCCGGCGGCGGAGGCACCGGGCCAGTCAGGTGACCTATTCTCACTGTCTGATTCNGNTCCNATCACATTTTCCTCAGCAGAAGAGCAGAATTCCATTCTGGAGGGATAGACAAGAATGGGGATATTCCGGGTATCACAGAGCTGCTGCAGATTCAGAAGGGACTGCTGAAAGGCGGGCAGAGCGGCTGAGAGGCCCTGTGAAAGGAGCTTGAGTCTGAGCAGAGAAAAACGGCTGCTGAATTCTGTGAGGCTCAGGTCGGAGCCGGCAGCTGAGTATTCCTGCATGGCAGCGGTCAGAGCATCAGCATCCACGGCCGTCGGACCGGGTTTCAGGAGTACATTGACGGCAAAAGACTTTGATCGGGACAGGGGCTGCTTCAGGGCATAGAGATCCCCCTCACTGCTGAAATCGACACAGGACAGGGCGCTGATCCGGAGCTGCCCCTCCCGGGCCATAGCTTGGATAGAATAATGGCCGACGGGATCGATCTCAAGTGAAAAAGGCTTGATATAAAACAGAATATCTACCTTTGCATCAATGAGATAGCGGTGACAGTTAAATTTAATTTCTTCAGGATCCAGAACCAGGAAAGGGCTGTGGGGATCGGGTGACGGCACCTTTAATCCCAACTTAGAGTTCAGAAACTGAACAAAGGATTCTGAGGGCTTTCGCTGTCTCAAGGCGAGGGCTGAGCTCATCTGTCCGCCGAGGAAAGCATCCGGGGCGGCGAGACAGACAGAGAGACCCTGTTCAGAGGCCAGGGCTGCCTGCAGGACAGCGGCCGGGCTATGGCCCCAGATCAGCAGATCATAGACAGAGGAGGAACTCAGGTTTTCCAAAAGAGACCTTTCCGGGTAAAAAAGGCGGTGAAGAGCATGAGGAGCAGGGCTTCAAGACAGGCCAGCCCGACACCGAGCCAGGGCCAGGGATCGAGCGCATTCTTCAGAGCGGGATAGACATGCATCAGATAGAGCAGCGGCCAGATCACATTGGCGCCGGCCACATAGGCGATCATGGGATTCAGACCGTTCTGCCGCAGAAGATCGGGCAGGAGGCCGATTTTCGTCTCTTTGTCAAAGTACAACGACAAAATATAGAGGAAATACATGGACAGAGCGGCTGTCAGGAAAAAATAGGACAGGGTGGCATGATCCTTTTTGATCCCGCCTTCAAAGGGTTCCAGGAAGATGCCGAGAATAAACAGGATCAGTGCGAGCTGCGTAATGCGGTCGTAGGGCATCTGTCTGCCTAGGGCTGCAGCAGATGCGAAAAGGGTTGAGACTGCTGCCAGCAGGATCAGGAGGATCTGGGCCGGAAATCCCCACCTTCCCTGCAGTGCCAGAAGAGACAGCAGGAACAGGAGAATCACGGACAGATAAGAAAAGAGGGGTCTGGACAGGAAGGAAATGGACATTATGCGGCCTGTGATCCCCTCTGCGGCCCCGTCACGACGGAGCGTGGGAGTTGAGGACATCACAAACATATCACCCACGAGAGTACCCGGAAGGACGATGAGGAGATACTTCAGCCATGAGAACTGAAAGAGCCAGGGTGCAGGAGTCCAGTGCCAGAGAGTAAGGATCCACTGAGATCGGGGGCCTTGCTGCAGATAGTGGAGATAGGCGGGAAGCTCGGCCGGACTGTTCTGCAGGGCGATGGCCAGGTCCTGCTGCATTGCGAGGAGGCGGGCAGCGATAAAGAGGGCCATGATAAGGAACCTGATNTGTGGATGATGTCGGGTCAGGAGCCAGATCAGGCTGGCAAAGAGAGCCATATTGGCAAGAAGCATGAGGATAATGTCCATCCTGTTCGGGGAGAAGGCAGTGCCGTCGGGAAATTTGAGGAGAAGGAGATAAACGACGGCGGCGGACCAGGCTCCGATGCGAAGAAGGAATCTGAGAGTCGGGGGCCAGGGATCGGGATATCGGAGATAGAGCATGAAAAGGATGAGGAATCCACTGAGAGTGCGGATCCAGAGGAGGACATCATGGGGTTCGGACCACATTTGGGGATTGATCACATAAGGACGAATATGGCGAACAAAGATCGCAAAGAAGGCAAGTAGAGCAAACCTGCTGAGAATCTTTGTCAGGATTTGGCTCCTGGAGGAATTGCGGGCGATCTGTCGGGACAGAGCGAGGGGTATGGCGGCGCCCATGGAAAAGAGGAAAAAGGGGAAGACGAGATCCACCCAGGTCAGGCCGGGCAGGGACGGGTCGAAGAACCTGTCGGGAGGAGGAATCTGTGCATGGTACATCCAGGCGGGGAGAGTTCTATAGGGGATGATGCCGCTGAGGACCATCAGAATAATAGCCGTACCTCGGAGAATATCCAGGCTGCGGAGCCGGCTGAATGTCAGGGACGTTGATGGGGTCTGTATCATGGTATGCAATGCTGCTGCGGGCTCAATTTTTAGCTGAGGCGATCAAGACCGCTGCTTCATCCTCCGGCAGTTCATTGAGCTCGATATCGAGAAGGGCCATCAGCTGAGATTCATTCATCATACCGGTCAGGTCCAGGACCCTGGACCCTGCCAGCAGATAGAGATTCGGCAGAAGCGCGCCTGCATCACCGTAGCTGGTGAGTTCCGAGATCAATTTTTTCACCGTCTGTCGAACCCCTGACACAGTGGTTTGGCCCAGATGCGCGTCGGGGATCTGCAGGCGGATCACCCCTTCGCTGTCAAAGACGCGGATGAGGGAGCGGCGGCGTTTGAAGAGAGCTTTCAGGCCTGCAGACTTTTTCTCTTCAAGAATCACAAAGAAACGCTGAAGGGCTGCGACGAGTTCAAGATCAGTGGATTTCAGGCCGAGGAGGGTTGCGGCAAAGGGCAGGATGTTTGTTTCGGTGTAGTGAGTGATATCCAGGTCCCTTGTCCTGAGTTCAGTATTGCCTCCGGCAGTGGCGATAAGCTTTTTTTCCCTGTTATCAAATTCAACTCTGACCTCTACAGTGGCGGGATCGGCTCCCATCTGCAGAACAGAGGCCAGTGCTTCCCTACGGATGGCCTGAATATCGGATTCGTTGGGCTGGGTGACAGAGCGTTCCACTGAATCCTGAATAATGCCGAGGGCGGCACCGATGGCGGAGATCACCTCACTGTTTTCGGCAATGCGATGGGTGAATCCCATATAATTTGCTGCAAAGGGGACGATCGCTGCTGCCCCGCCGCCGCCGCCGATAAAAGTGACGAGGGAGGCTTCCAGCTTATATTCACGGATCAGCTGCCTGATCACGGGTTTGACCTTGGCTGCGGACCGCTCCAGAATCTGCTCAGCGAGACGGGCGGGTTCCGTCTTCCAGAGATGTGCCAGGGCAGTGATGGCGGAGCGAACTGCACCTGAGTTCGGAGAACCGTGGCCCTCTGAATGATGGAGTCCGAGAAATTCGGAGCAGGCGGTGGGCGTCAGAGTGTATGCATCCTCTGGATGAGCGGAGCGTTTAAGGACGAGATAATCATCGGGGTCGTCCTCTCGCGGGCGGGTGGTGGACACATGGATGGAGGAGAAATCGTCGTCCTCTGCAAAGGACACATAGGACAGATCTGCAATATGAGCAGAGCGGGGACCGACCTCTATGATCTTCTTATCGCGGATGCGGGGGACAGATCCTCCGGCGATACCGAGCGTTCTCACATCGAGGGTTCGCAGGAAGAGTCTATTGCCGCCGATCTGGGCAGATCTGACCTGAGGTTTACCATTCTTTATCACTGATATATCGGTACTTGTGCCGCCCACCTCAAGAAAGATACCATCGGAGATCTTCACATACATCAGGGCGGCGGCCACACCGGCTGCGGGTCCGCTGAGCATGGTCAGGATAGGACGTTTCCGCATTTCAGCGATATCCATGATTCCGCCGTCACTGCGCATTATCATGAGGGGAACATTCAGGCCGCTGTCCTTTACGGCCTGCTCAGTCATATTGGCGGTGGCCAGCATTTTCGGCATCATGGAAGCATTGATGACAGCAGTCCGGGTTCTCACCCTCAGGCCATAGAGTTTTGAAATGCCGGATGCGCTGCTGGCGAGATAACCCATCTCTGAGGCGATCTTCCGGACCCGTTCTTCATTTTCGGGGTGATCCACACCGAANACCTCAGAGGCGACCATCACCTCGGCATCCCGATCTGCGAGCAGCTGCAGGGCATTGCGGATCGCTCTGTCGCTGAAATCCTTATCCGTGTCGAGATATGCGTAGCTGACGGGCAGAACCTTGTTTTCACTGAGTCTGATCTCGTCCTTTTCCAGCTGTTTTCGACCGATGCGGCCTTCGAGGCCTCTCCCGAGGAGCAGGACACCGACGGGTGCCACATCTCCTTCCAGCAGGGCGTTAGTTGCCTGAGTCGTCGAGTGTGCGATCATGATGACAGAGGAAGAATCGAAACTCCCTCCTTTGAGCAGCCGCTGCATGGACTGCACAACACCGGCCGCAACACCTTCGGCGGCTTTATGGGTTGTGGGCACACAGGCTTTATCCAGAATACTGTAATCCTTCATATCCACAGCGACGGCGTGGGTAAAGGTCCCTCCCACGTCGATCCCGATCTTCACTTTCATTTTAGCGGCAGTCATAAAATCACTCAGATCCTGAATTTTTAACCATTGGCACAGAGCAGCTCACATAAACAGCCAGGCTGCAGTGATGAGACCTGCAACAGAGACAGCCCAGGTGTAGGGCAGGGTTGTCCAGAGCACCTTCTGCACATCCTCCTGCATTTCATTTGCCAGCCAGACATTGTGGGTATTCGTGGGATCGGAAATTCCCTGCACCTGTCCTACGGACATGAGCAGCCCCATGACCGCTCCGGCGGGCATACCTGCAGCGAGAAAGACCGCAGCGAGGCCGTAACCCATGCCCCAGACATTCAGGGGACCNCGATAGAGGGCCAGCGGTGCCAGCAGCGTAAAGAGACCTACGTAGGCCAGGGGGCTATCNGGAACAATCTTCATCATATAGGGTTTGAGCAGGACCAGGACAGGCCACCCGTCCGGATAGGTGTCAGCAAGGGAGCCGCCGGGTCCGATAATGGCATTGAGGAGCATGCCGATCCCGAGCATAAGGACAAGAGCCGGCATGACGACAGCTCCGCCTTCAAGGACAGAAGAGACAAAGACATTGAGAGCGCCGGGTTTCCAGCTGACCAGCACACCATAGATGAGACCGATGATAAAGGCGGCGATAAAATCCATGGAGAAAACCAGGATCAGCAGCAGCGGGATCAGGGGAGTAAAATATGCGCTCCAGTGAACCTCTTTAGTCTGCACAGACTGTGTGCGGTAGAGGTTGAGACCGAACAGGGCTGCAATAAACCATCCCAGGGCAGTTTTCAAGCCGGAAGCCAGGCTGACAAGGCCTTGAGACAGCAGATTTCTTCCATCTTCAGGAAGGACGGTCCAGGTAAAATAGAACAGCAGCGGGATCATAAAAATGGCGAGGCTGCTGAGAAAAATCTTTTTGAGTCGGAGTTCATGGCCGTCGCGCCAGAGTTGGACGGTGATAAAAATGAGGGCCATGATAAAGGTGATCACGAACATGATCAGGGCAAAACTGCGGATCTCGGGTACGCTGAGGTGCATGACATCCACATAGACGGCCCAGTTGCCGGCGTTGAGAATGCCGCCGACGGAGAGGCCGATGAGAAAAATACCGATCACGGTCATGGANCCGATGCCGACGGAACTCATGATGGGCAGGACGATCGTGGCCACCATGATAATGGCGCCGAGACCTCCGAGAGTTGTAAAGAGAAGCAGAATAAGCGTGAGCATCATGACTGCGATGCGCCAGGGATTGTCGCCGCTGAGTTCAGCACCTTTTTTGATGAGATTTTCAGCAATGCCGGTCTTCTGCATCAGCACAGAGAGCATGGAGCCGAAGAGGGCGACCGTGTAGGCGTTGTGCAGGCGCAGGGCTCCTTTGCCGATGACCCACTCGAAGACATCCATAACGGGGATGCCGGCGATAAGCGGTATGAGAAAGGCCATGATGGGCAACGCGAGAAGAGCCGGGATCTTTCGCAGGAACATGGACAGGGCCAGTCCGAGAAAGACGAGAATGATACCTGTCAGCTGCAGCCATTCCATAGTCGGGGTCAAACTCCTTTAGTAATTCAGGAATTTAATATAAAAGAGGGGAAAGCCCGAGAGCTTTCCCCTACAGGTGTGTCTGTTATTTGAGGATGGTCATCTTTTTCACCTGAGTGAAGTCATTGACTTTCACACGGTAGAAATAGACACCGCTGGCCTGATTGGCGATATGGAAGCGGAAATTGTGGTATCCGGCTTCCATGAAGGCGTTCTGAATCGTATGGATCTTCTGGCCGAGGATATTGTAGACAGCCAGTTCGACCATGCCGGATTCAGGCAGGGCCAGTTTGATGTTGGTTGTGGGGTTGAAGGGGTTGGGATAGTTCTGGGACAGCTCATAGACTTTCGGCAGAGCCAGATTCTCGATCCCGACGACCCCGCCGCCGTCGATCTTCATATCATCGACGAAGAAACCACCGCTGACAGGATCGCTGACGCGGATCACGACCATGAGGTCACCGCTGATCTCCACCGGGAAACCTGCGAAGGTCCAGTCGAGGGAACCTGGATTCGGGACAGCCAGCGCGAGGGTATCCACGAAGGTTTCGGCATCTTCGCTGAGGAAGACATCCATGGTCCAGCTGTCGCTGTTTCCGAACTGTGCATACCAGAAGGATACATAGGTCGGATCGGTGACCTTCGGAGTGATGATGGTCACAGCCTTGTCGAGGTTGTCATAGGGGGAGCCGATGAAGTGGTCATCGTTGTGGCCATAACCCGGGTCGTTGATATAGACCGCATTGCTGCCGCCCCAGCGATTGCCTTCAAAGCTGGTCCAGGTGCTGAAGTTCTCATTCACGGCTGTTCCTTCGATGGAGAGGCCGTCTCCGTCGATCAGAACATCATCCAGATAGAGAGAACCTGTGACCGTGCCGGAGCTGACGAAACCGATATGGTAGTCACCGGGAATATTCAGATCCATGCTGACCTGCACCCAGTCGAGATTGCCGGGAGGGCTGTACATTCCCAGCGTATCGTCGAAGGTTTCACCGTCCTTTGTTGTGACGACATAGAGAGTCCAGTCGTCAGTGCCGCCGCTGTATTCAGCATAGTAGAAAAGCAGTTTCTTCGGATTCACCAGTTTCGGGGTGAAGATCTCAACAGGGGTATCCAGAGCATCCCCACCGATGAAGAAACTGTCACCGCGTCCGTAGCCGGCAAGATCCCACCATGCTGCATTCGTGCCACTCCAGCCGTTGCCGAAGGCGGACCAGCCGGCGAAATCCTCGGAGATGACATTTCCGGCAATATCAAGACTGGTACCGACAAGGGTGACCAGATCCGTTCCGTTATTCAGAGCGATTCCTGCTTTGCCTTCCACCATACCATCCAGACCTTCCGGAGAGAATGTAACAGTGAATTCCACATTGCTTCCCACGCCGATATTGGCGGAGGCGGGGCTGACAGTGAAGGCTGCATTGTCAAGGGCAAAGCCGACCACATCCATGTTTTCTGTACCCCAGTTGGTCACGGTAAAGGTCTGACTGACCGATTCCGAACTGAGGATCACCCCGAAGTCCAGATGTCTCGGTTCCACGCCAGCCACTGCGATGGCAGGCTGAACGATATTCTCCTCGAAAACGTTCATGTCATAGGCTGCTATACCGTTATTCGTGACGAGTTCAACAAGGTGATTGTTGAAACTGTTGTAGAATGACACGCCGGTTGCATTGGCGTTGGAGACCATGCTGTACTTGTCCGTGGGCGCAGGAGCCACTGCATAGCTGCTGCAGAGATCGTCGCCGGGTTCACCGAAGAGCTCAACGACGGTCGCACCGGGAGACCAGGCGTTCGTGATGGCCACAAAGCGCCGGACCGTGTCGGCCAGGGCCATTTCGAAGTACTCNATGGACGTTCCGGACGGCATAGTGGCAGTATCGAAAGTATGCAGTACCGTACCGTCTGTCTTCATGTAGCGCGGCGCACGTCCGGCTCCATTGACAAAGAGGTAATCCGAAGCGACGGGAGAAATTCCCAGATAGGCTGCGGACACTTCAGGCAGAGTGACATCTCCGATGTGGGCGAGGCTGTCATTTGTCCCCATGCTGAGGATATTGACCTTGCTGTTGCCGCTGCCGCTGACGTAGACCGTGATATCGTCACCGGAACCGAAGGCTGCGAAAGCATCTCCGACACGGGCACCGAAATCATCAAAGGATCCGTCATAGACCACTTCAGGAGCACTCATTTCATCTCTGTAGCGGTAGACCCTGAAGGCCTGACCTGCTGCATAGGCCAGGTTTCCGACCAGGATCTGCCCATCTTCAGTGACATCCAGGAGGTTGATATAGTAACCGCCTCCGGTGATGCCGGTATTATCCAGGGCACGGATCAGATCGCCGGTCTGGGCATCCAGGACGTAGACAAAGGACCCGCCGATACGGGAAACCGCGTAAATATGGTTGTTGGTCGGGTTATAAGCCGCCGAACGCACCATGTGTTCCGCAATACCCTTCTGATAGAACCAGCCCATATCCTCATCATCGCTGCGGTTGAGCCAGACATTGGTCCAGAAGATATAGCCTTCCGCGCTGAGAGTGACCGTGAAGTCACCGGCATTGGTCATAAGGGTCATTTCACTGAGATATTCCATCTCATCATCGGGAGTGAAGGTCACATATACAACGAGAGTATCTCCTGCTTTGACCGTCGTATCCGCCACTGAAGAGCTGAAGGCCTCATCGTCGGCGATGGCGGCATTCACAGTGATCGGGGCCATGCCGTCATTGACCAGCATGAAGGACTGAGTCTCACTGGCATTGACAGCCACCGCATTGAACTTCACCGTATCCGGCATAGTAAAACCGGAGACCATGTTGGCGGAGATGGCCACATTTTCGAAGCTGTAGGAGGATATGCCGTTGTTGGTAATGAATTCCACCAGGGCATTATTACGTACATCGTACATAGCAAGGCCCGTTGCATTGCCGTTTGTGACATATTTATAATCATCCGTAGCCGCTTCCATCACCTGTATACTTGAGCAGAGTCCGGTCCCAGGTGTTCCGAGCAGTTCCACAACCGTGGTTCCTGAGCTCCATCCGTTGGTGACACCGACAAAACGGCGAGTCACACCTTCCGGAGTATCAACCGTAAAGTAGTTGATGGAGGTCCCTGAGGGCACAACAGCAGTATCAAAGGTATAGAGGGCATCACCGTCGCGATTGGTGTAGCGCGGGGCTTTGCCGGGTCCATTGATGAACATGTACTCCGCATCCACAGGTGCGATCCCCAGACGGGCGGCATCCGCTTCCGGCAGCAGAATGTCAGAACCCTTTGTGAAGGTCACACCGTCCGTCGTACTGACGCTGACGATCTTCGAGGCACCATTTCCGCTGGAAAAAACGGTCAGAGTATTCCCGGAACCTGTGACCGCGAGAACATCACCGAGGCGGACGTCAAAATCCGTACTGTGAATACCGCGATAGGCCACAACCGGTGTATCGGATTCAGAGGCGATATGATAGATCTTGAAGGCCTGACCTGAAGCATAGGCCAAACCGGCAAGAAAGATCTGTCCGTCCTCCGTGACAGCCACCGTATTGATGGGCAGACCGCCTTCGCTCACACCGCGTGTATCCACGAGACCCAGGCTGTCGCCTGTTTCAGAATCCACGATGACCAGGCGGGGACTTCCGACCCTGCTGGGAACAAGAATATGCCCGGTCGCAGGGTTATAAGCTGCTCCACGGGTTTCGTTATTTTTTCCGATCCAGGCAGCATCATCTGATGTTGTGCGCCAGGTCAGAGGCCAGAGGATCCAGCCTTCAGCTGTCAGGTCAACGGTAAAGGGACCGGCAGCCGTATAAATCGTCAGCGTTCCCATTTCCATGGATTCTGCATCGGGAGTGAATTTCACAGGAATAACCGCTGAGGCGGCACCTGCGAGAGTGCTGTCATCCTCAAAATCCACATCAAAGAGGGCGTTGTCAACCCGCACAGAATCAAGGGTAAAGCCAGAACCACCGAGATTCGTCACGGTCAGTTCCATCACTGCAGCAGAATTCACAGCGACGCGACCGAAATCGAGAGCTGTTTCACTCAGACTGATATACACATCAGGAACTTCCAGTTTCCAGGAAGAAATGGCATTATTGGTAGCCAGAGCCCAAACCGTGAGGGATCCATCGGTATTTTTCATATAGGCCAGATCGCCGGCCACATTGCCGTTGGAAGCTTCGATATTGCCGGTTTCTGCAGAAGCCCAGATCTCGGGAGAGACGGAGGACAGGTTGATCACCTGTATCTTGCGCCTGTTGCCAGTACTGTGATTCGTATTTGTCATCAGCAGTTCGGCGCCGTTGTCGGCCTTCATGTATTTGACGGATCCGTAATAGTTGTCCACGACGTCCGAACCTATGCTCTGCAGCACATCTCCGTCGAGATTGATCTTCTGCAGTGATTTCCAGGCGGCGTTGATCCAGAAAATGCTGTCATTGACGGCGGAGATACCGCCATCTGCAGCCCCGGCCGGAATTGTGATATCGCTGCCTTCAGTGAAGGTCGTGCCGTCCGCTGTTTCCCAGACCTTGATCACATCACCGCCGCGGGCGGAGGCCAGGATTTTCGTGGCAGTGCCCGTACCCACAAGCTCCAGCACATCACCGAGGCGCACAGGCCAGGTTCCGTTCACGATCTCCACAGGTGCGGCATTGATGTCCGCATAGCGGTAGATCTTGAAATTGCCGTTGGCCAGAGCCAGGTTGGCAAGGTAGATCACACCGTCAGCATCTGCAATGGCCTTGTTGATCACAAAGGTTCCGCCGCTGACGCCCGTCATATCGAGGGTATCCACGAGGGCACCTGTTTCCGCATTCAGAACCCGGACCAGATTACCGTTGGCGCGGGAGGGCACCAGCACATGGGCTGTTGCGAAATCCAGTCCCATACCCCGGGCAGCATCTCCGGAGGACAGGAAGTAACTGTATTCATCTGCGTCGATCTGCCAGTTGGATGCCATATTCACCGGAGCTACAGGCTGCACAGGCAGAGTCACCTTGTAGGCGCCGAGGCCGTTATTGGTGCTGAGAACATAGACGTTGTAATTCAGGTCATCGATCTTTTTGACCGCGACTCCTCCGGCTCCGTTCCCATTACTGTTGTCACCTAGGGACGGTGTGACGGAGTAGAGTACTGCGCCTTCCACATCCCCGTCAGGCACAGTGAAAATGCGGGCATTTTCATTCCCTGCTCCATAGGTGAAGGTGACAGCAGCTTCATCCGTGCCGTTGAAGCCCATGTGCCGGATGGCATTGCTGCCTGTGGACACAACAGTCCCGGGAACCGTTCCCATGAGGGTTCCGGAAGCGCTGTATTTTTTCGGGTTGCTTCCGTTATAATTGTACCAGAAAGGTGCAGCGGCCATTTCAGGACCCACCGATGCAGCACCGCCGAAAGGCGTGATCACTGCAAGCGTATCAGCCGTGTAGGTCGTCCCGTTATCGTCGGTCGTGAACCTGAGAATATCACCTACCGTGGAGGCAGATGCGGCATACAGTGCAAAACTGTTGTCGCTGACTGAACCCATAACCGTGATCTTGTCACCGAGCCGTCCACTGTGTGTATGACTGATGACATTCACCGGCGCCGAGGTCACCGTGTCCCAGACATAGACCTTGAACACAGAGTTGATGGACAGATTGCAGACATAGATCTTCCCGTCATCGGAAATGCCTGCATCCATCACATGCAGCGTACCGCCGGTGATCCCTGTCACATCCAGTTTCGTGAGGGAATCACCTGTGGCGGCGTCCAGAATGATCACATTCGAACCGCCGACGCGGCTCACCACCGCCAGTCGGTCCTGCCCATCTATCACACCGTAGGAAAATCCGCGGGTCTCATTGCCTGTCCCTATATAGGCAGGCAGAGTACTTGTCGCATCGGATTTTTCCCAGAGTGTCGTGAGCGGACCAGCAAAGGCGGATACTGCCAGCATACTCAGCAGCAGCATCGTTACCAGAGCTTTCTTCATCTCGCTTCTCCTTCTTGTTTGCTTTTGAGAATATGTTCGTACCCGGTACGGACTAACTATGAAAGACAGTTGAGGCTGTACACGAATACCTTTCTTCATCTCTTTTCCTTTATCTCGAAGCTCAGTACAGGAGACTGAGCTTTTTCACTGTTTTTATTTTGGGTGTTTCCAGGACGGCAAAATAGATCCCGGCACTCTGTTTCAGGCCCTGATGTGAGTCTGCGTGCCAGACAAACTCCTGCATTTCGCTGTTCTGATATGTCGCTTGCAGGGTTTTGACATGCCGGCCATTCAGATCGTAGATACGCAGCGTCATCTCATCAGATGCGGGGAGTTCAGCCCGGAGAACACAGGCGGCATTGAAGGGATTCGGGTAGGCTTTCAGCAGCAGTACATTCTCTGCAAGGGCAGGCGGCGGCGGATCCTCGAGGGCTGTGGCAGTGGCGGGATGTATCTCCCCTTCCTCACTGAGCAGGCGAATGGCATCTGCGACGGCGTAGTAACCGGCGGGACCTGCGAGATTGCTGACGGTCACCGTCTGGGCGCGGCCTGTTCCGAAGAGATAGCTACCGATATAATTCCATTGAGCATGTCCGCTGCTCTGATCGACGCGGACCGTATCGATGCCTTCGCTGTGGCTGATGATATAGGGAGTGTCCTTGCAGCGGTTGGAGGAGGCGACCCACCAGGCATAGAGTTCACAGCGCCGGGCTTCCCTGAGGCTGACATCGTAGATATTTCTGGATGAGCCGTCGCCGGACTGGGACAGTAAAGATTTGGACTGTCCCCAGAAGCCGGCATTGGCGGTTTCGAACCAGCTTCCCTCCTGCTTTGCCCACAGATCCTCAGTATCCATAATCAGTTCATAGGCATCGCTGAGGGGAATGCGGACGCTGTCCCGGTGCGTCACGGCGAGAATACTGGGAACCGCCCGGTAGGTTTCGGAAGGACTGTTGATATAGGAAGCCGGTGCAGCCATCTGCGTACTGCCGCCGCCGTCGAGATTCATAGCTTCCACACAGCCGAGGGAGATCATCACATCCGCCAGTTCCGTCAGGGACAGGCCTTCGCTGCTGCTCTGCCGTCCGTCTGCCGCAAGCAGGATAATACGTCCATCAGCCCTATAGCCCACCGCTGATCTGGGATCCCGGTTATCCAGTCCGACACCGCTTCCCCAGAGGATCTCCTCATTGTACGTAATCCTTTTCGCGCCGTCCTTTACAAGCGTGGGACCGCCTCCGACGGCTGTCAGGATATCTGTGAGAGCCCTGCCCCCGGATGCGACAGGGCTTGAGGCCGGTGTCGGATCGTTATAGGCATAGGGAATGGGGGCGTCAAAGGCATAGGTCTGTTCCGGCAGCGACCCGAAATGGTAGATCCAGTCCACGGAGGGTTTGAACTCGGTATTCAGCCAGAACATGGAGCGGATCACAGGGTAGCTTTTTCCATCGCGGGTGACAGCTGGGACATTGGACGCCTTCAACTCCCCGGGATGAATGACCGTGGAGTAGGAGACAGATCCCCCGAAATAACCGCCGTTGAGGGCGACCAGGGCCTTTTCAGCCGCGGCAAAACTCTTCACATTCAGGGGGCTGCTGCGCAGATAGGAACGCACAGCGATATTCGTATCGGCAAGGTCGATTTCGAGGTAGAAGGCTTTCAAAACCGGGGACGTACGACTGCCGGAGAAGAGGCGCACAGATTCCGGGAAGTCCATGCCGGCGGATACATCGGTCCAGCTGATGGACTGGGCGGAAAGCTGGGGGACAGTCATGAACATGAGCAGGAGACAGAGCAGACATCGGTCCTGGGGCCGGCACTGTGTCCAGATGCTTTTACGCTTCATCACAGCACTCCGTTTCCGTAGGGGCGTTTGAACACTTCCATGGCCAGCTCGATAGTACCCCGGAGCGTCTCCTCCTCCTCGATGACACCGATCTGCACCTGAGTATCCTCAAAAAACGGCGTGCCGGCCAGATTATCCTTGATCTTTTCCATGATCCTGAGATTGAAACGTTCACTGGCACGAAAGATATGTCCGCTGAGGACCACCATGGAGGAACCCAGGATAATGATGGTCGAAGACACCACCAGTCCCAGGATCTCGGCAAACATGGCAGTGTAGCGGTCGATCACCGGATCCCCGCTGTCCGCCTTGAGGATGAGGCTGTTCAGCGTCCCGTCCGTCAGTTCCTCCAGCGGCATTTTCAGTCCGCTCACAGCATAGCCCCTCTCAGCCGCCGCCAGCAGATTCTGCCGTGTAAAGAGATCCCCNAGCATATTCTGCCCGGTGTANAACCAGTTGTCCTTCAGCCAGATGCGGTAGGGATTGAGGTTGAGAAAGCCGATCTCCCCCGCCCCGCCGCCGAGNCCCCGTACGAGGGTGCTGTTCTCNATGATCCCGGCGCCGAGGCCGTCACCGATATTGATGCAGAGCATATCATTGCTTTTCAGACCGGCGCCTTTTACGAATTCAGCCCATGCCAGCACATTGATATCATTTTCCATATAGACCGGAATATCGAAGCGCTCCCGGAAACTCTCGACAATGGGTTCGCCGTCCCAGCCCTCCAGTGTGGAGGCATAGAGAATCTTGCCCTGCTCATCGTCGACAAAGCCGGGGATGGCGATACCGATGCTGATCAGTCTGCCGGCCGGGATTCCGCTGCGTTTGAGCATGGTCTGCATGCGGCTGAAGATCTTTTCCAGCACCTCATTGGCTTTGCAGCCTGCTTCATAGTTCAGAACGCCCCGTGTGAGGATCTCGGAATTCAGGTCCGCAATGGCCAGAAGGGTCTTCGTACGCTTGATCTGAATGCCGAAGACATATCCGCCCTCGGGTTTGATCTGCAGCATGACCGGACGCTTGCCGCCTTTGACCGTGCTTTTGCCCTTGCCCTCCTCATAGATCATCCCCTCCTCCAGCAGCCGCCCGATGATCTCGGACACCGTGGTCTTGCTCATGGACGCCCGCTTGCTGAGCTCGATCCGGGAAATCTGCTTCTCCTCCCGGATCATATTGAAGATCCTGGCTTCATTGATCTCCCGCAGGAAGGACAGATTGCTTTTGGAAGTCTTGGGGGTGTACTTGAGCATAGTGTAGCCTACCTTCACTTCAGAAGAGTTATTTTCCGGGCTGCCAGCACTGAAGACGCAGAACTGAGACTGAGCAGATAGACGCCGGAGGGAAGAAATTCTGCATCGAGCGTCATTGAAATCGGTCCGGGACCAGCGGTCTCAACAGCCTTCGCCAGCATCGTCCTGCCCCGGATATCACGGATCTCCAGCCTGTAATGTCCCCTCTGCAGTGCATTGAAAGAAATACTCAGCGAATGATTGAAGGGATTAGGATAGCTGCTGAGTTCAAATTCCTCTGCGCTCGCGGCACCGAATTCCAGAGAAAGCGGCGTCTGAATGCGGGTTTTGCGGAGGCTGGGCTTGAGCATGACCGCATCGGCAAAGACATAGGAGCCGTTGCTCGTCGCCGCGTGAAGACTGAGAATCTCCACCGAATCTCCGGCAGCAAGATACAGGTCAGGGAATTTGTGCCAGCGACCGGCATTGCCGCGCAGTTTCTGGTTCACGAAGACGTCCTCAACTCCCGCTGTAGAGCGGATCCTGTAATGAGCAGCCGTGGCTGCATTTGTCTGGGTGTTCACAAAGGCATAGAGTTCATACCAGCCCTCCACCGGAATATCGGCAGAATAACGGATAGAGTCCGGGCTGCCGCTGACTGCGTAGAGACAGGCACCCTCGTAAAGCGGTATGGCTCCGGAATAGCTGTTCCAGCCGGATGTGCGTACAGTGTTTGCCAATTCATTCAGCATCTGAGCAGGTTCACGTCGGTACCCGCGACGGAAATGAGGCACCGCAGCCTCGCTGTAGACAGAGTTTTTCAGGGCCTTAAGATAGTCATTCTGTGCATCCCAGAGCAGATTGGCATGATACCAGATCACGTGCCCGTGCATGCCGCGGGAACGGATATTTTCGATCATGGAAATCAGTTCAGAGGCAGGTGTCACCGCTGAATTGGCCACCGTGGAGATACCGGGGTATATGAGGGCATCATTGTCCACCTTGGCCATTTCAGTTTCCAGCCGCCAGATGAAGTCACTGCTGCTGCTTGTATACATCTGCGGGGTCACGTGATCCAGTGTGCCGTCATTGATCCAGGGGGCATAATCCTGGGCAAACTGTTCGTAGCCCCAGGGCAGCGGCGCATTGGATACCATGATATCGGGATCCACTGCCTTCACGCTGTCATACATGAGCGCAACAAATTCCGACAGCTTGTCCGCCCGCCAGCGCACCCATTCCGGATCGGCTGTGTTGGAGGGCGGGTCCTGACCCTCATGCTCCTCCCTGTAGAGATTTTTTGTGAGCGCGTCGTAGCCGCAGTCCAGACTCGGGTAGCGGATCCTGTCCATCTCAACACCGTCAATGTCATACTTCCGTATGAGCTCCAGGGTCATTTTCAGAAGAAATGACTGAACCGACTCACTGACATGGATCATGGACGGTCCCGCCTGTCCGTAGCTGGCCAGCGATCCGTCCTGTTTCGAGGCAAACCAGCGGGTGCGGCTCTGGTAGAGAGGACTGGATGTGCTGGAGGCACCGTTGAATCCGGCTTCAAACCATGCATGAACTTCCAGACCGACCCGGTGAGCCTCGGCGATCATTTCCGCCAGAACATCCCGCTGCGGCTGAAGAGAGGTCTCGATATTCGGATCGGTGAGGAGACCCGTTTCATTGTGAAAGATTTCAGACCTGAAATAAGGATAGCCGAAGCGCCAGACATCCACATAGACAGTATTGAAATGGGCTGCGGCCAGGGAGTCCATGATCACAGCGATCTGGTCGCTGGACGGGACAGCTGTACCCGCCCAGGCCAACCAGGTGCCGCGCAGCTCGGATACCGAGGCCTTCATCGGCACAGCAAGCAGCAGAAGGAGATATACTGCCTTTCGTTTCAACATTCTTTTAATGTAATGATCCAAGCGCTTGACTCTGCTCACTTCAGAAGTAACATTTTTCGACTGTCAAGGATCTGTCCATCAATGGAGAGACGATAAAAATAAATGCCCGAATGCAGGTCGGCAGCGCTGAAGTTCCAGCTGTACGACCCAGCCTCCAGAGGCCCGAACGAGCGCATCATCACTCTGTAGCCGCGGATGTCATACACCGTGATGGCGGCCGCGGCCCGGCGGGCCAGNTCGAAGCGGATCTCTGTCTGCGGATTGAAGGGATTAGGGTAGTTGCCCTTCAGAACAAAGTCACTCGCAGTCACTCTGTTTTCATTGGAGCTGATCAGCCCGTTCACTGTCAGATCCTGGGAGGAATACATGCCCCTGCCCAGGCTGTCCACCTCATACCAGGCAATGGGAGTCGCGCCATGATGGACGGGATTTGCATCCGGGAAAGCCGCCAGGACCGAAGCTGAGGGATCCGATTCAGCCAGCAGAACAATGATCCCCTTCCTGCTCTGACCTTTCCATCTGTCATCGATGGCCAGACCGATCTCGCTGATCAGACTGTCCTGTCCGTCTCCGATGATGGCCATGGCCCCGTAATTGATATCAAAACCGTCGATGGCACTCTCATTCCAGGCGCTGCCGTTCCAGTTGTAGACGATGCCGTCCGTCCATTTCTCTCCCGGATCATTGGATGTGAGGTCAGGAAAGTCATCGGAATTGACGGCAATGACGCGATCCGCATCGATGGGAAGCTCACCGATGGAGGAGGCATCCTCAGGCAGACCGCTCGCACCGGACCCTGAATCCAGATCGAAGTCAATAATCACAAAAAGACGTCGTTCCTCATAAGGCGCGTAGAGGACTGAACCGTTCATGGCGAATGTGAGAATATCGGCGCCCCAGGTGGCGTAGAGATCCCTGCCGCCGGAGCTGCCGAGAAAGTCGAATTCTGTATATTCACGGTTTTTTCCATCCAGTTCCACGGCCAGCAGACCGGCATCTCTCGGTGTGGCCACGTTCAGGAGGGAGTTGAGGTCCACCGAAGCAATGCTGTTCACACCGCTGAGCACATAGAGCGCATGCCGCTGCTTATTGTAAATGACAGCGTTGGATCCGTTCTGATTGTTGTTCAGCGTTGTCCCGTTGTAGGCCAGCAGCAGGGAGTCGGAATTCCAGCCGAAGTAGTCGAAGGTCACCGTCCCCAGTTCATCCTCGAAATAGCGCACTGTTTTCACGGAATTGGATGTAAAGACATTGGCGGCGGTCAGAAAGTTCATATCNCCGACAGACCAGAATTCCACACCGGCGCTGCCTCCCGGGGANATGAGGCTGTCAGGCACCTGTGTCAGAAGTTGTCCGTCATTGTCGATGAGTCTCACCGGCGGATAGCTGTCCCCGGCGCCGTTGATCCAGATATTTCCGGTAGCGCTCACCGGCTTGATGGCCTGCCGGGCGGCGTTGGGCGAGGGCAGCTGCACTGTTTTCACAAGTTCGGCACCCCGGGCACCCACCTTAAAAACAGCCATTTTGTCGCTCTGATAGCCGGAGCTGTAGAGATAGGTCTCCGAACCGCTTCCGACAGCGGCAAAACTGTCTCCGTAGCGCACAGCATCCATGGCGTCACTGAAGATCAGTTCCGCAGCGTCCTCTTCATTTTCATACTTGTAGATCCTGAAAGTGGATGTTGCCGTGGCAGCCGGAGCATGGAGATTGCAGACGTAGATGACCCCGTCTTCGGCGATACTGACCTGGTTGACGGCGTAGGTTCCGCCTTCAAACTTCACCGTGCTTGTGTCCAGGTGTCCCAGGACCCGTCCGTCCTCAGCATCGACGACCGCAATACGTGCGCCGTTAAGACGCGTAGCCACCAGAAGATGGTCCGTGGCAGGATTATAGGCCAGAGACCGGGTCAGGTCATTGGCCGGATCGATAAGGCTGTAATTCGCCCAGTTCAGGGTGTAGGCCTGAAGTCCGAAAGCTGCGGCGAGTGAAAAGATAAGCAGTTTCTTCATATTTTCCTCTGATCTTATTTTACAATGATGCCTTTGCGAACAGGCCCCGTATCACGATTCCAGCCGAAAGGTACTGGAAGCTGTTCACCGATTCAAGCTCAACATATTCCTGCATGCTGGGCCACAGCGAGCCCGGGATGAAGCTGTAGTGCAGATAAAAGTCTGTTTCCAGAGAGGGTCTCAACTCCCAGCGCAGTCCCGCACCGGCTCTAAAACCCATATTCCACTCCGCCAGAGTGAGTTCACCCATAGCCGGCAGCCCGACTGAACTGTCCTCAATCACCTCGCCGCGGCGTCCTTCCCAGTGAAGCGGCCCTCCGCTGAGATTGATAAGCGGCGTCACACCCGCCGTCTCCCGGAAGCGGTATGCGCCGCTGAACCAGATCCGGGTCACTGTCAGGTCCAGATCCAGGCTCTGGCTGAAACTCGTCTCAATTCCCCTTTCGGCAGTGAATCTGTCCTGACCGATGCTGATATACTTGTCCCAGGCGTCTCTGTCACGCATCCCGAGCTGCAGTTCAAAGGCCGAACCAGAGTCAAACCAGCGGGTCAGTTCATGACTGCTTTGAAGCCAGGCGCCTGAGAATCCGATCAGGGTCTGCCCCGGCAGGGGCGCTGCGGCGAATACGAGGATGAGGGTCAGAAGGAGGATGCTGCTGCGTCCGCCGTTGAGACTGTGTTCTGCTTGAGGGAAATGAAACATTCTGATCTCAGTATTTGAAGGTGAGGGTTAGGAGGAACTGCTGTTTACTGCTGTAGGGAAACCAGTGCGCAGAGGATGCGGAGGCCTTGACAAGGTCCTCCAGAAAGGGGCTGTCCACGTAATAGAGGGCCTTCCAGCCAAGGCTCAGATCCACCGCCCGGCTCACGGACCAGTCCAGATTCAGGGCAGGGGCGGCGTAAAAACGGGTTCCTCGCCGGGACGGAGCCAGATGCGAGATCCTGTAGTCAATATCTGTATAAAAAACCTGGTATTCCACATTATTCACAGTATCCATTTCACTGCGGTAGACATCCGGTTTTTCTTCCAGCAGGCGGAGAAATTCTTCATAGCGGGCCTCTTCATCGCCTTCCAGACTGCCAGACGCATAGGCTGCGGTGCTCCAGCGCCAGCTGTACTCCTTGTTCCAGTTCTCCACCATTTTCAGTCGCCGTTCATAGAGGCTCGCTCCGCCGGAGACAGCGGCCGAGAGGCTCAGATTCCAGGGGAGCGTCCGGGTGTATGAGATGCCGCCGGAAATACGCAGTTCGTTGAGCCACTGTGAGGGATGAAGGGTGGCCTCGGCGTTGGCAAAACTGACGGTGAGGGCACGGTTGATGCTGTCCACTTCCTCCGCTGATGCGCCGGTGAGAAGAAAATCGATGTAGCGTTCATTCCAGTAGGCCCAGTCCCATTCCACGAGAACCGTATCCTGCTGCAGCTGCATACGGTCATAGGCCAGATCCAGGAAAAGCTCGATGCCGCCGCCGACGCGCCGTGTCATNCTGCCCCCCGTCGTCCAGCCCGCGCCACTGCTGATGCGGTCGCTCGTTCCCATGGTCTGAATGCCGGTGAAAAGATCCAGNGTANAGGGTTTGACCTGTGAAAGGNCAGGATCTGTGAAACANGCGAAGATCAGGGTCAGTAACAGGATAGGGCCCCGTTTCAGCGGATGTCTGTGATGCTGTGTGTGAATGTCTGTCATCTTGCTTACAGTTCCAGACTCAGGCTTGTTCTCAGGGTACTCTGCAGATAATCGTGGTCCATATAGGCCAGGTCCAGTCGCACAGAGCGGCCCTTGAGTGTGAAACGAGTGCCCAGTCCCAGGCTGAGATCCTCCGCATCATAGGCGAATTTGTAGCCGGCCCTGAGGGTCAGAAGACCCTGCCAGCGGAATTCGCCTCCCAGATGCAGATGCTCCCCGATATCATTGGGATTCACAGCCTCCAGGAGCAGCGTGAGACGGGTCGGGTCATCCATTGAACCGATGAGCTCTCCGCTGACTCCCAGACTCAGACTCTGGGGCAGTTTGAACTTTTCGTAGACATAGGCGCCCTCCAGACCGAAATTTTTCAGGTAGGAGGCCACGCGGATGCTGCCGATGCCTGTGAAATACATAAAACCCACATTGAAGGCCATGTTCGAGGCACTGTATTCGGCAATCGTCTCCTGTATGTAATTGAGACTCAGGCCGTAGGCGAAGCTGCCGGTGGTTTTCCGGGCAAAATGCAGTGCTGCGGCGTAGGCGGCGCTGCTGTATTTGCCGAGATCACGGTAGGTATTGAGATCCCCGTCCTGAAGGGCCGCAACCTCCTCAGGAGCAAAATTCCGGGTGCGGACTGTGGATCCGAAGTCAAAATGATAGAGGCTCAGGCCCAGGGTCCCGAGGAAAGAGAATCGACGGATATAGGCGGCGGCGTTCTGCTCTGTGTCAAGGTACCAGTCGCCGTAGCTGAGACTCAGGTCTCCTTTTCCCGGGTGAAAGGCACTGAGAGCCGGATTGACAAATAGGGCCTCTGATCCCATATCCGGCAGAGAAATACCCGTCTCTCCAAGGGAGGCAAAACGGCTGCTGACGGGCAGATTGAGAAAGTTGTAACCGGTTGTGGCTGTATTGCGGAATTCTGCGCCGTTCAGAAGAACTGCCAGCCCCAGCACAATTGTGAGGACGGCCCGGCCTGAACATGCTGATCTCAGAAGGGTCATCATTTCACCAACGCAAATTTTCCGCGGAATTCACGTCCGTCCGGGGCCGCAACGTGGTAGAAGTACATTCCGCTCTTAACATACTGACCAAAGTCGCTGATCTGATTCCAGACAGCCACAGCACTCAGGGCATTGTCGTGAACAAGTGTTTTCACCAGATCCCCGCGGAGTGTGAAAATGCGTATACTGCTGCCCGGAGGGACGTTCACAAACTGCAGGACTCTCGCATCCCCGCTGTTCTCAAAACCGCTGTTGAGGTAGAAGGGATTCGGGACGACTATGATATGCAGGGGACGGGAGTCCTCTTCCGGCAGCAACGTGCTTTTGAAGGGTTTTTCCGTCGCATTGGCGTAAATGGAGCTCTCCAGAGCCTCTGCTCTGACAGCGGGATCTACGGCCCAGGCATCATGTCCGCTGTCGTAGGAGGTGATGGAGTAGTAGTAGCCGTAACCGAGGGCGACGGAATAGTCCTCGAAAATGTAGAGACCGCTGTCCGCATTCCAGTAGTCCGCCGAAGCTGCGGGAATGTCCGCCAAAAGTGTCCAGGGGCCGATGGCCAGTTCCGGTGAGCGGTAGATTCTGTAGCCTGCCAGATCGGGAATTCCCTGATGCGGATCCGGTATGGACTCCGTAGAATCACTGAAACTGATCCTGTTGCCGATGCGGCCGTCCTTTGAAACGGTTCTGACCGTGAATTCAGGTCCCGGAGGAGGCATGGGCACACGGTAATTATTCTGATAATTTAATTCCACCCGGGCATTCAGCAGCTGCAGCATGGAGTCCTGAATGGCCTCCAGCCTATCCCTGTCGTCAAGGCTCAGACTGCGGGCCGTCTTCCAGTCGGGACCGCCGATGAACTCTGCGATCACAAGCTTCAGCACACCCCGGCCGCGGCCCCTCATGCTGATGGGCCCGATACCCCAGTTGCCATAGAGCCGGCTTCTGCCCATCCTGGGGTCCTGCGAGTCGTCAAAGGCCTGGTTAAGCAGGCTCAGGTCCTTCATCGCGGCATACTTGTTGTCCATACCCGCCACGCCGGCAAAAGGACCCTCCAGATCATTTGCGGCCGAACCGGCACTCCAGCTGAAGCGCAGAGGCAGGGGATCGCCGTTGTATGATGCCTCCAGAATCCGGATGCCCATCTTTCCAGGGGCCATGAACTCGTGTTTCAGATCATTCTCTCTGGTGAAACTGTTATAGTCCAGATATTCAAAATAGTCATAGCTGTCATCGTCGGGACTCTCGGGATAATCTCCAGCCCAGACGGTCATCAGATGCTCGCTGCTGTCATACTCCGAAACAGTATTGAAGGCGCCGTTGGGCATATTCGGATTTGTGTAATTCCAGCCCCGGTCTGTGCCGCCCACTGCATAGGTAAAGAGGAAGACTGCCGAATCCAGCCCGGTGTTTTCCGTTGTCACCGTACTGATCTCATACTCTACCAGAACATAGTTTTCATCCAGTGCCGAACCGCTCCACTGCCGGACTGTCCGCCTCACAGCCAGATTGAATTTCTTGTTCTCAGTGTTGGCATCACTGTACTGCGCATCTTTATACCAGTAGCTGTCGATCACCTCCTCGGCTTCATCGGGCTCCATAAGGCAGTAATGATTCTCACCGTTCAGCCAGCGTTTCTCATGCTGTTCACTGTAAAAAGGCATGGTCCCCCGCTGTGTGGAAGTATTCCTGTCACCGTTCAGGGCAAAATCCATCCAGCCCTGCACCGTATCCGGATCCACTGTCCGAAGCGCCGAAACATAAAAGCCCCCGGAGTACATATAGGTGAAGGTCCCCCCCAGGTTGCGGTCAATGTCCTCCGGCTCATAGCCCGGCCAGTCCATGCCGTAACTCTTCACACCCCAGTCATACATGGGACTGACCTCCTGAGCCCGGTGAAAACTGTGCCATAGACGACCCCGTNTCAACTCGATCACGGACTGCCCTGACAGACTGCTCAACNGAAAAAGGATNATCAGGATCGAAATCTTATGCCCAAAGAGATTCTTCATTTGTGTCATCTGCGGCCCCTCTTCATCCGCGGCATCTGCAGCCCGATCTTCATCTGTGTCATCTGCGGCCCCATGTCAGAAATCCACCCCCAGACTGAAATACAGTTCCCTGGGAATATTCTTATAGGCCTGCCAGTAGTTGAACACATGGTAGCGGCGGGTGGGATCCAGGTCTTCATCCATATAGGTGGCGCCCCGTTTCACCCAGCGCGTCAACTCAGCACTGCTGCTGATAGGCGTCAACTGCCGGTTGTTAAAAAGGTTTTTCACTTTTAATGTCGTGAGAAATGCATAGCCTCCAATGCGGAAGCGCTTTTCAGCCTGCATATCGGTCTGTGTTTCCATGGGGTAACGGCGGTTGCTCTCAACCGTGTTCAAAGTGACATAATCCGGTGACCAGAAATAGCCTGCACCGCTGCTCATGGTGTAGATCAGGGAGAGGTTGAGACGGCTGAAGGGGTAAAGTCCCAGCAGAGAGGGTCCGCTCTTATCAGGTATCTGCCAGGCCAGAAATGAGTTCATTCGGTGGGTCCGGTCCTCCCCGCTGAGATAATCGGCATTCTGATAGGTGTAGAGCTGCACCTGTTCTTCTGTCATGTCCGGGAAATAGCGGTAAACGCCATGATACCCGTATCGGGTCTGGCTCATTGTGTAGCTTACACGGTAGCGCCACTGGCTGACATTTCGATTGGCAAAGGCGACTTCGATTCCCCGGCTGCTGCCGTAACCGTTGTTGAGAAAGGTTGTGAAGGTCTCATCCAGGTTGGTGGAGCCGGCGTAGCCCTTGAATGCCACGGCATTGACCTGATTTTTCCGGTCGTTGTAATAGGTTACGATATCCAGCTGATGAGTGCCCCAGAGACTCTGCTGCAGACCCATTTCGTAATTCACACTGAGGGTGGGTTCCAGATCCGGATTTCCGAAACGGCTCCAGCCGTGATTGGTGGCATTGTCCAGGGTCTGGCTGATACGGGGCATGGCCCTGAAATGACCGTATTGAACCCGAAATGCTGTTCTGTCTGAGATGGGAAAACTCAATCCGATTCTCGGAGACCAGCTCAGGTAGCTTCTGCTGTTTTCCCATTCCGGTATTCCAATGTCGTTGAGCTTACCCTCGTTTTCCGCCGGATAAAAGAGGTTGAACCAGTCCACCGGAACCTGTCCGCCCATATTGTAGGCATCCATACGCAGCCCCAGGTTGGCTACCATCCCGGCAAATTCGATCTTGTCCTGTACAAAAGCGGCGGCATAGAGGGATTTGGCCTGATAGTTGGAGGCGAAGCCCGTCCTGTGGATGAAACTCGAGACGGTCAGGGATGAACTTGCATTGAAATCCTGATCCATGCTGTAGATCTGAAAACCTGTCTTCAGCAGATTGCTGGGGGTGATCTGGTTGGTGTAAATGCTTTTAAACTCCAGGAAATCCGTGAAGGATGCCTGATTATAGAGGCTGGACCAGGTGAAATAGTCGCGGTAGACATTGTCCCAGACGGTGAACCAGGGGCCGCGGTCCTCCAGAAGACGTTCCTCCTGCCGCCCCTGACTGACCAGCTGGGCATCCTTGTCAATGCCGGGAACCGGTGTCTGAAGGCTGAACAGCTCCTCGTTCATGTAGGTCAGGCTGTTCTCCAGATAGCTTCGACTGTTGAAAATGTATTTGTAGTTGAGATTCAGTGACAGGGATGTTTCCTCCCGCAGCGCGTCATACACAAGTGTGTATTTGGTCTGGGCGCCGCCGCTGAGTCCGGCCCAGCGAACGTCATTGGAACCGCTGCCCATGCCGCTCTCATAGTACTGATAGAGTCCGGTGAGTTTGATATGATGCTTGACTGTGGGTTTGAAACTCAGGGTCAGACTGTAGTCCGAGGCAAGCTGCAGCCGCTCCACGGTCGGGAGCCTGCTCGGTCTTCGCTTGTCCTCACCGCTGATAAAGAAATTGAGCCGCCTGGCATCCGCTCCCAGCGGACCGCCGAAGGCGAAAGATGTTGAGAGATAGGGGCTCTGACGATAATCGTAAACACCCAGAATATTCGGACGATTTACATCTGTGTAGGACGTGATCTCACCGCTGTCCCGGTCGTAGTCGTAGAGAGTCAGTTCCTCTCCCTCCACGCTGTGGTTCATGACCCACAGATTGTAATTTCGGACAGCGAGGGAATCCGGCAGTTCATCCCGCCAGGCCTGCAGATCACCCCAGAGCTGCCACTCAGGCTGATCTTTGCTGTAGAGGTAGTCACCCCAGTGGTACTGTCCCGCAGGACGGTACTCCATCCGGAACCCGCCGCTGAAGGTTTCTCCGCCCTCCTTGGTCTGAACCTTCACCACACCGCTCTGAGCATTCCCGTATTCGGCAGAAAAACCGCCGCTGATCACCTCGATCTGGGCCACAGCCAGAGGATTCACATCAAATTTCCAGTTGTTGTCACTTTTCTCTCCGCCGTAACCTCCGTTGGCAGACGCTGCTGTATTGGAACTCACCGATGTCATGCCGTTCACAGAATAGTTGATGTCATAGCCCGAACCGCCGCGTATCGCGATCGTGCCGTCCGCATTGCGGTTGATACCCGGTGCCAGCTCCAGCATGTCGCGAAGCCCCGCAACGGGCAGGACAGCGATCTCCTCGGCATCGTAGTGCACAGAGGTATTGGTCTTATCCACCTCCACGATCGGCCGCTCCGCTGTCACTGTGACCGTCTCCCCCTTGTAGGCCTCAACCGTCATGGAAATATCTGTCGTGGTCGTGCGGTCGATCTGAACCATCACATTATTGACCGTCACCGAAGAGTATCCGATATAGGTGACCAGAAGCGTGTGTCTGCCGGGTCGGACATTGAGGATCAGATACCGTCCCTCAGCATCCGTCGCAGCACCCTGACCCAGACCCTGCAGTATGATGTTGGCTCCGATGAGCAGCTCACCGCTCCCTGCGTCGCGAACAGTTCCCGTGATCTTCCCGCTTCCCTCGGCATATAATGCAGCAGCAGCAAGGAGCAGAATCAGCAGCGCTTTGTACAGAGGTCTATGTCGCGTCATTCACAGTCCCTCGGAAGAGTTAGTACGTTTTCGGTACTTACTAAGGTAAGGAGTTTTTCTTTCCTTTGCCAAGAAATTATTTGCATTAATTTAAAATTTTTCAGCGAATGCTGTAATTTTTTCCACTAAACTTAGAGTAATGAATGAGTCGTTGACAAGACTGTATTTTTTTAAGGAACCATTGTTGGGGAAAAGGGGTTGAGTATGCGTAGTTTTTTTCTTTTTATCATTTTCATTGCAGTTCTGGGCTGCACATCGGATTTCAGCGGAAAAGCAGACTTTCCTGCCCTGCCTTTCCGCGGTGTCTGGCTGACGAATGTGGACAGTGATGTTCTGAACAGTCGGGAAAACATTGCTGCAGCCATGGAACAGCTTTCGAGGCAGGGTTTCAACGTTGTTTTCCCGGTGGTCTGGAACAAGGCCTGGACGCTTTATCCTTCGGAAGTGATGGAAAGGGAGTTTGGACGTCGGGTCGATCCGGCCTTCGCGTCCTTTGACATGCTTTCAGTGCTGATCGAGGAGGCGCATAGCAGGAATATCAAAGTGATTCCCTGGTTTGAGTACGGATTTGCAGCGAGCTACAACAGGGACGGCGGTTTTCTGCTGGGTCAGCGTCCGGACTGGGCCGCCCGCGATGCAGAGGGACGGCTGCTTACAAAGAATAATTTCGAATGGATGAACGCCTTTCACCCGGAGGTTCAGCAGTTCATCCTGTCCCTGATTCTTGAGCTGGTTGAGAACTACGATGTGGACGGCATACAGGGGGATGATCGTTTGCCCGCCCTGCCGGGGACCGGTGGATACAGTGATTTCACGCGCAGCCTGTATCTCGAGGAGACCGGGACTCCCGTACCGGAGGCATGGAACGAAGAGAATTTTCTGAAATGGAAGGCCGACAAACTCAGTGCTTACGGCAAACGGGTTTATGACTCGGTGAAGGCTGTCAAACCCAATGTTCTGGTGACCTGGTCCCCTTCCGTCTATCCATGGTGCTATGAGAATTATCTTCAGGACTGGCCCACCTGGATCCGCGACGGATATGCCGATCTTGTCATTCCGCAAGTGTACCGCTATTCCTTTGAGGACTACCGCAGGACTCTTCAGGAGATGAGCCCTGAAAGACTGGGACTCAATGCAGCGGAGTACCGGGTCATTCCCGGCGTCCTGATCAATCTCGGCAATTATCTCATCGACACGGAATACATGACACAGGTTCTGGAACTGAACAGAGCCTATGGCTTTCAGGGTGAGGTGTTCTTTTTCTATGAAGGGACACGCTGGGAGGACGGACGTATCGGGAAGGTCATCGAGGAGTTTTACAGCCGATGAGCAGGCCTTTGCTGCGACTGCCTGGCATACACAGGCCCGGGCGGCGCATGGCCCTTTCACTGTTCTCTATCGCCCTCCTTGCTGCGCTGATCAGCTCTGTCTCGCTTCATGGGGCACCGGCAGAACTCAGAGCAGTGAAGATCACGAATGTGGATTCTGACATTCTCTTTTCTGACAGGACCATCGAGGAAGGGATGGCCTATCTGGCTTCCCTGAATTTCAATACTGTTCTGGTGGCCGTCTGGAACAGCAACGGAGCAGACGGAAGCCGCACCCTCTACCCCTCTGCTGTCATGGACAGCCTTTTCGGTGAAGCGATACATCCTGCATTCAAGGGTCGGGACCCTCTGCAGACCCTCATCACGGAAGCGCATCGCTACGGACTCTATGTGCTTCCCTGGTTTGAAATGGGTTTCTCCTCCAGCTGGAGCGCCTCATACGAATCCGCACCGGATGCTATCCTCAACCGCTATCCGCACTGGGCATCCCGGACCCGTGACGGCCGCATCACCTGGAAAAACGGTTTTTACTGGATGAATATCCTGCACCCGGAGGTTCAGTCCTTCATCAGGGACCTGGCCGTGGAGGTCAGCCGCAATTACGATATCGACGGTCTGGAGTTCAGCGATCGCATTCCCGCCCTGCCGGTGGAAGGAGGTTATGACAGTTTCACCGTTCAGCTGTACCAGAACGAACACAGCGGAGCCCAGCCTCCTGAAGATCCCCGTGACAGTGCCTGGATGCGATGGCGGGCAGACAGGATGAATGCCTGGTTCCGCTCAGTTCGAGACGCTGTCCACAGTGTCGATGCGGATATTGTGATCTCTTCCTCACCCTCCGTCTATCCCTGGTCCTACAGCGAGTACCTGCAGGATCCTGTGACCTGGATGCGCGAAGGCATCTGCGATGATATCATTCCTCAACTCTATCGAAAGACCTTCCCGGAGTACAGCGCGACCCTGGATGCCAGTCTGGCCAACTATCCCGGCATGGAATCCCGATACAGCGCCGGCATTGTCCTCTATCAGCGGCTGAGTGACTTCAGCGGCAGCGAGTATATCATGCCTATGGACTACCTTGAGAGCATGATGGACCTCAACCGTGAGCAGGGCATTCACGGCGAAGCCTGGTTCTTCTACGAGGGCTTCAGGAAATATCCGGAGATCGGAGAAGCGCTCCACGCCAGCTGGTATGCGGAAAAAGCCCTCCCGCCTCTTGTGGACAGAACAACAGAACGCACTCCCCACAGGATATATGAGGAGGATGACAGCAGCAGTGTCTTGACAGGTCAGTGGACATCCTATGACAGGATCGAGCACCATGGACAGACCCTTCATTATGCCTCCATCGGCAGCGGCTCCCGCGCAGAGTACTTCCCGATCCTGTCCGGCAGCGGCGAGTACAACATCTACCTTTACAATACCCGACAGCTCAACGGCAGCAGCGCCCTGCCCCTCATCATCCGTCACAGGGGCGGCACAGATACTGTCAGAATCGATCAGCGCAATCCCTCACATACCGGCTGGACACGCCTTGGAACCTACATGCTCGATCCGAATTTTGCCGATCCGGTCATCACTGTCAGCTCCGATGCCGAAGACGGTCTCTACGCCTTCGCAGATGCCGTCATTCTGCTGCCCAATCTCAATGATCAGTTTGCAGTC
>JGI10211J34971_10000103_pt1 | contig 63762 bp, 67 predicted proteins | sample Etolagsediment_FD_34971 | JGI IMG/M metagenome (IMG submission 34971) | reverse complement strand
TCGCGATCCGCGACATGGGCGATGACCATGACGACGAACACTCGGACGACAAAGACCACGCCGACGAGCACGCCGACGACGAAGACCACAACGAAGACCACGCCGACGACGAAGACCACAACGAAGACCACACCGACGACGAAGACCACAACGAAGACCACGCGGACGACGAAGACCACGACGACGAGCACTCCGACGACGAAGACCACGACGAAGACCACGATCACGACCACAGCGGAGGCGATCCGCACATCTGGCTCGACCCGATCAACGTCGCCTCCACCGTCAACCTGATCACCGAAGCGGCGATCGACGCCGGATTCGACACTTCGGTTCGCGCCTGCGCGCAAGACTTCATCGACGAGCTCGAAGCCCTCGACATAGAGATCGCCGACGACCTCTCCGCGATCCCCTCCGATCGTCGCTTCCTCGTGACCAACCACGACGCCCTCGGCTACTTCGCCGAGCGCTACGGCTTCGAGGTCGTCGGCACCGTCATTCCGTCGCTCAGCACCCTGGCCGAGACCAACCCTGCCGATCTCGCCGATCTCGCCGCGATCATCGAGGAACTCGACATCCCGACCGTCTTCTCCGAGGAACAGGCCTCGGCTCGCGACGCCGACGCGCTCGCCGACGCCATCCCTGGCCTGACGGTGGTCGCCCTCGACACCGGCAGCCTCCGAGACACCGACGACGACTATCTCTCGATGATGCGCCGCAACGTCACCGCCATCGCCGAGGCGCTCGGCTGAACCCACTTCGCTAGGCGCCTCACGGGCCTAGCGTGAGCATCATGGCGAGATTGACACGGGTCGAGAGATGACCTGGCTGACCGACCCCATCGGCTGGTGGATCGACCCGTTCGTCGATAACGCGTTCATGCGCGAGGCGCTCCTCGCCACCGTGCTCGCCGTCGCGTGCACCTCGGTGATCGGCACCTGGGTTGTCCTCCGGGGTCTCGCCTTCCTCGGCGACGCCCTCGCCCACGGGGTGCTCCCAGGGATCGCCATCGCGTGGGTTATCGGCATCGACACATCGATCGGCGCGATCATCGCAGCGCTCGCCATGGTGGGTGGCGTGGCCGTCATCAAGCAGGGATCACCACTCCCCGACGACGTGTCGATCGGCGTGCTCTTCGTCGGCTTCCTCGCGCTCGCCGTCGTGATCATGTCGGCCGGGGCGGCCACGGGTGACCTGACCCGCTTCCTCTTCGGATCGATCAACGCGGTCGACGGCACCGATCTCGCTCGCCTCGGCATCGTGACAGCCGTCGTGCTCACTGCCGTCGCCATCGGACACCGAGCGCTCCTCGTCAGCACCTTCGACCCACTTCAGGCGCGGCTCGGCGGACTGCATCCCCGGGCAACCCACCTCCTCTTACTCGCGCTCGTGGCGCTCGCGATCGTCGCCTCGTTCGAGACGGTCGGCAGCCTGCTCGTTTTCGCCTTTCTGATCGCCCCGCCGGCAACCGCTTCCCTGCTCGCGAGGCGAGTGGTCAGCATCATGGCGCTCGCGGTGCTCCTCGGCTGTGGCGCGTCGCTCGTCGGTTTGCTGGTCAGCTACCACCATCGCGCGGCCGCTGGCGGCTCGATGGCGCTCGCGAACGTCGTCGTCTTCATGGTCGCGCTCATCGCTCGACGCTTCGTTGGGGCGACCTCAGAACAACCGGGCCTCGGCCACCAGGCGGGGTGAGCCGGTCCACGGCACGGCCGAATCCATAAAGGACCACGACCGTCGATGCTCGACCGACGGCCCAAACCAGCCGAGCCCCGCCCGATGCAGATGACACGGGTACCCCTTGTTGGTCTGGAACGAGTAGCCCGGATGATGCTGCGCGAGCGCGCGCATCTCTCGGTCGCGTGTCACCTTCGCGAGCACACTGGCCGCGGCAACGCTGAGCGAGTCGGCGTCAGCCCCGACACGCATCACCACCTCGGGCACAAGCGGAGACACAAAGTCCCAACGCCCGTCCGAGATCGCGACGTCCACCTCGACCCCGAGGCCCTCGAGGGCGCGTCGACAGGCGAGGCGTTGGGCTGCCGACATGCCGAGGGTGTCGCACTCGGTCGCTGACACCACCCCGATCGACCAGTGCGAGCACCAGTCGGCGAGCTCATCGAAGATTGATTCGCGCGCCCGTTCGGTCATCGCCTTGGAGTCGCGCACCCCCGGCAGACGATCGCCCGTCGGGATCACGACCGCGCCGACCATCAACGGTCCGGCCCACGACCCCTTCCCCACCTCATCGATGCCGACGACGACACGGCCGTCCTCCCAGAACTCGCGCTCGAGATCGATGCCAGCGTCGCGGCGGGCCATCAGCGCAGGACGACGCCCGGGGCACCGTCCTCGAACGCGCCTACCCGCCACCAGCCGTCGGCGATGAGATCATCGGCGAGCTCGGGTGTGACGGCGGCGAGCAATCCTCCGGAGGTCTGCGGGTCGAAGCAGAGTGCCTCCGGTGCAGGATCGGCCGTCGAATCGAGCGACTCGGCGACGTACTCGCGGTTGCGTGGATCGCCGCCGGTGCGAACCCCACGCCCCGCTGCTTCGAGCGCCCCCGGATAGGCGCGAAGGCCGGTTGTGTCGACCACGAGGCGGAGGTGACTTCGGTCGGCCATCTCCCATCCGTGGCCGGCCAGGCCGTAGCCGGTCACATCGGTCGCCCCGCCGACTTCCTCGCGCGCGCCCATCAACCGCTCGGCCGCCGCACGGTTGATCGCGCGCATGCCGGCGATCGCCGCGGCGCGATCGGAGTCGGAGCCCGCCGCGAGTGTGAGCCCCGTGCCGATCGGTTTGGAGAGCACGGCGACGTCGCCCGCTCGCGCTCCCGACTTACGGAGGGCGAGATCCGGGTTGACGATGCCCTGAACGGCTAGCCCGTAGATCGGCTCGGGGTTGCGGATCGTGTGACCGCCAGCGACGGTGCCTCCAGCCTCGGCGACCACGGCCGCTCCCGCGGCGAAGATCTGAGCGATCGCCTCCCGAGGGAAGTGCTCAGGAAACGCGGCGACGTTGACGGCGATCGCCACCCGAGCGCCCATCGCGAAGATGTCGCTGCAGGCGTTGGCGGCGGCGATGGCTCCGAAGTCTGAGGGGTCATCGACAAGCGGCGGGAAGAAGTCGGTGGTCGACACGAGCGCCAGACCCTCGCCGACTCGGTAAACGGCGGCGTCATCGAAGGGCGCGAGCCCGACGACCAGTGAGGCGTCGTCGGTGGCCGGGAACTCCGATACGAGATCGGCGAGCAGCGACGCCCCCCACTTAGCGGCACATCCCCCGCAGGACGTCCACTCGGTCAGGCGGAGCGGGTTCGCGTCGACGGACACGCCCTCACCCTAGGTCACCGACCGGAGCGGCCCAGAGCGCTTCGCCGCTCTCCGCGGCGCTTGACCAGGCGCGATCAGCACCCGAGGTCAGCCGCAACCCTCGATGCTCCCAGAGCACGGCTGGGCGCTCCCCATGCCAGCGAACGGCGAACGACAGCGATCCGGCGGAACCAAGGGACAGGTCGTGCACCTCGAGCGGATGACCGAGCCATGCCGAGGGGAATCCATGCGGCAGCAACTCGACCGAGTCATCTCCGCGTCTCGCCAAGCGATCCTCGACGAGGGCGATGACGAGTGGCGAGCCCTCCACCTCCTCGATGGTCGGAGGCGGCCCGATCAGACGCTCACCGACCGCCCGATGAAGATCAGCGAGGGCGCGCTGCTCCCCGGCGAGTTCGAGCACCGAGCGGGCGGAGGCGAGGCCCATCGCCGAGGACCACTCGAGTTCTCCTCCCCCATCGCCGCCGCGAAGCAACATCGCGACGGCGTCGACGACCTCTCCAAGCCAGGGGTCGACTGGTTCGCCGAGTCGCGCGATCTGGCCGAGCCCGACGAGGAACTCCGCTGGGTCGTCCTCGGGGTGGGCCGGTCCGTCGAGGAGGAGCGCGCAGCGCGCGTAGGTGGCGGATCGGGCCAATCCGTGACCCTCGCGGCCCGGTGGCAACTCGATCCGTCCGAGTGCGGCGATCTGCGCTCGCCAACCTGCCGCGACGCGGTCACGATCGGGAAGCGAGGTGAGGTCGATCGACGCCGACCCCGGTCGGTGGGCGATCGCGACCTCGAGTCGGGAGCCATGAGCGAGAGGGAACACCGCTGGTTCCCCCTCGATGGTGATGCCCTCAGGCAGGCCAATCGACGGCATCCGCGCACAAACGAGATCACGACGGTCGAGGACAACGGCGACGGCCGACCGCGACTCGTTATCGAACGAGACCACCGTGTGACCTCCCCCGTCGGGCACGCTGCGAATGGTCTGCACGATGTCTCCCCCGGGCACACGGAGTCGCGTCAGGGTGACCGGGGTGCCGTCAAGGAGCTCTTGGCGGACCGTCGGGTCGGCTTCGGGGTCGTGCCATCGGTCCTCGGCCGCGACGAACCATCGGAGACCCCGCGAGCCGTCGAATGGGCGGATCGTTCCGCGCGGCGTCACCTCGGCACGCCAGCGCCCCCCGACCACACCGGTGACGACCACCCCGACAGTCAAGCCCGGTCGATCGCCGACCGCACCGGCGGATCCACGTGCTCGTAACCTGCCCGAGGTGACGCCCCTCGATGTGCTCGTGCCGGTGCGCGCTTTCGCGGATGCGAAGCGACGGCTCTCGGGCCGCCTCGACGCCGATGGCCGTCAGCGGCTTGCCGAGGTGCTCGCCCGCCGAACCATCGAGGCGCTCGCGGGCCACCGGGTTCACATCGTCTGCGAGGACGACGGCATCGAGACCTGGGCCGCCGATCTCGGCGCGCGCGTCCGCCGGGTGGTCGGTGGAGACCTCAACTCCGCGATCTCGGAGGCGTTGCGCGGGGTCGCTGGTCGCGTCGCCATCGTTCACGCCGATCTCGCGGACCCGAGCGCACTGAGTGACGTGCTCGCCCTCACCGGCAACGTGCTGGTGCCGGATCATCGAGGCGATGGCACGAACGTGATGGTCCTCGAGCCGGCATGTCGACCAGCACCCGCTTATGGAAGCGGCTCCTTCACACGGCATCTGGAGCGACTCGGGGAGGAGTCTCGCGCGACAGGTACGGTCCTTCGGGTGGTGCACCATCCGCGTCTCGGGCTCGATATCGACACCGGCCGGGATCTCGATCACCCCATCGTCGCTTCCCTGCTCGCGAGGGAGGGCATCTGTGCCATCGGATAACCGATCCATGAACGATCCGGGTCAGCCACCGCTCACCTCAACCGATCTCACCGGCTGGTCACAGGGCCTGCCGACTCCCGAGCGGGCTCTCGCGATCGGCGCCCACCCTGACGATGTCGAGTTCGGCGCCGGCGGAACTCTTGCCCGCTGGGCAGCGGCTGGGTGCCGGGTCATGCATCTGGTGTGCACGGACGGCTCCAAGGGCACCTGGGACGCCTCGGCGGACATCGCCGAGCTCGTCGCTCGCCGTCGTGAGGAACAGCGGGAGGCGAACCGTCGACTCAACGGGGGTCGCCCCACCGAAGTCGTGTTCCTCGATCGGGTCGACGGTGAACTGAGCGCGGATCGGGAGGCGTGCTCAGCCGTCGCGCGGGTGATCCGGGAACTTCGACCCGATGTCGTGCTCGGCCACGACCCGTGGAAGCGGTACCGCCTGCACCCGGATCATCGAGAAGCCGGCCGACTCGCCTGTGAGGGCATCGTCGCCGCCCGCGATCCGCATTTCTTCCCCGAGCACGGGTTGCCACCGCACCGTCCAGCGCACCTGTTGCTCTGGGAGGCTGACCAGCCGAACCATGTCGAGGATGTCTCCGAGCATCTCGAGACGAAGCTCGCCGCTCTCGAGGCGCACGTCAGCCAGTTCGAGTCGACGATGCACGCCGTCGACGGCAAGGGACTCGAGGAGTTCCGAACGAGAATTCGTCGGCGAGCAAGCGAGCTCGGCGCGCTCCACGGCCTCGACGGGGCCGAGGTGTTCCACCTGATGTCGGACCTCTAAGTCCCAGACACCGCCTCAACCGAGGCCGAAAACGACTCGAGCGGGGCCCGAAGGCCCCGCTCGTGATCCCGTGGGATCTCGTCGATCACCTGCGGCGTGCAGGAGCCTTCTTGGCGGCCTTCTTCGGAGCAGCCTTGCGGGCCGGAGCCTTCTTGGCAGCCTTCTTCGGAGCAGCCTTCTTGGCGGCCTTCTTCGGAGCAGCCTTGCGGGCCGGAGCCTTCTTGGCAGCCTTCTTCGGAGCAGCCTTCTTGGCAGCGGCCTTCTTCTTGGCCGGCGCCTTCTTGGCGGCCTTCTTCGGAGCAGCCTTCTTGGCAGCGGCCTTCTTCTTGGCCGGCGCCTTCTTGGCGGCCTTCTTCGGAGCAGCTTTCTTTGCAGCCATCAGTGGGTCACTTTCCGTTGAGGTTTGCCTTCAGCGTCGAGGAGGCGCTGAACTTCATCGCCGTCGAGGCGGCGATCTGGACGGGTGCACCGGTGCGCGGGTTGCGGCCGGTACGAGCAGGGCGCTGCGAGGTGCTGAACGAACCGAAGCCCGGCCACGCGACCTTGTCACCCTTCTTTGCGTTTGCGACGACGGTGTCGAAGAAGGCGCCGATCGTGCGCTCGGCGTCCGCCTTCGAGACGTTGGCCGCGCTAGCGACGGCGTCGATGAGTTCTGACTTGGTCATGCAAGATCCTTTTCCTGTGATCGACGGGACGCCGGATTGCGACCCGGTCACCACTCCGAGACCCAGCCCCGGCAGACCCGGACGCTTCGTCCGTGAACACCGATGACAACGCCTCGTTGCGATGACGACTCCATACAACGACTCCAAATGACATCCGTGCAACTATCAATCTAATTGCATCTGCAAGTGAACTTGACCCTCACCCTTACGGCACAACAGATCCGCCTCGACAAACTCGCCTCGGAAGCGCTCGGCATCCACCACCACCACCTTCGGCCCGACTACAACAACAGCCGTTGACGTCCGACGCCGCACCCAGCTTCGTTCAACCATGACCTACGCCGTCCGCCGTCGACCGACCGCCGCCACCGCCGCGAACGGAGGAGTCCGATGACCGACTTGGGACGCCGGGATCTGCCCCTCGGCGACCACGCCCGTGAACTCGACGATCTCGAGATCGCCTCAAACAGAGTTCCCGCCGCCCAACGCGTGGTGCTCGACACCTCGGTGCTCGTCGCGGACCCCGCCTGCCTCGGCAACCTCGGCGCGGTCGACGTCGTCATCCCGCTGACGGTGATCGAGGAGCTCGACGGGCTGAAGACCCGGCCCGACGACGTCGGTCGATCCGCCCGAGCGGCCCTGCGCACCATCGAGGAGATGCGTCTCCGTCACGGCGGGTCGCTCGCGGCCGCCGTTCCTCTCGGGGAGGGTTCCCTGCAGATCGAGGTGAACGGCATCCAACGTCACCTTCTCGTGGAGCACGGCCTCGATCCCGAGAAACCCGACAACCGGATCATCGGTGCCGCACTTGGCCAGCGCAACATCGGCCCGACCGTCATGGTCTCCAACGACGCGGCTCTGCGGATCAAGGCTGCCCATCTCGGCCTCGACGCCCGCGAGCATCGGCCGTCCCGAGCGGCTCGCGACGTCCAGGCGATGGGTTGGCGCGTCATCGACGTCGACCACACCACCGTCGACAACCTCTACTCCGACGGTTTGGTGGACGTGGCTGAGATCCCCGCCCTTGCCGACGGTCTCATCGATCCCACTCCGACCGGCCAACCCGGCCAGCCGCGCCTCCGCGAGAACGAGTTCGTCGTGTTGCGGGCGGGCTCGCAATCGGCGCTCGCACGCCGTCGCTCCGATGAACTGCAGTTGCTCCCCCCGAGTCCTCCCGAACCGTGGGGTCTGCACCCGAGGTCCAAGGAGCAGAGGTTCGCGCTCGAGTTGCTCCTCGACCCGGAGGTGACCGTCGTCGCTCTCGACGGCCGGGCCGGCACGGGCAAGACGATCCTCGCGATCGCCGCAGCTCTCGAGCAGGTCGTGGAGGACCAGCGCTACGAACGGGTCGCCGTGTACCGACCGTTGGTGCCCGTCGGGCGAGCCGACGTCGGATTCCTGCCCGGTGGACTCGACGAGAAACTCGATCCGTGGATGTCGGCCATCCACGACGCCGTGGTCGCCCTGACCGACCGTCGGAGCAGCAGCGACGCGCGTCGAATGGTGGAAGAGTTCACCGAGCGGGGGAAGCTCTCGCTCGAATCGGTCACCTTCCTTCGCGGTCGGTCGCTCCAGCGCCAGATGGTGGTGATCGATGAGGCCCAGAACCTCGAGCCGGCGACACTACGAACGATCCTGACCCGAGTGGGCGAGGGCACCAAAGTCGTGTTCACCGGCGACACGAGTCAGATCGACGCGCCATACCTCGGCGAATCGAATAACGCCCTCTCGGTGCTCACCAGCGCGTTCGCCGGGCAACCGTGCTTCGGCCACGTGACGCTGCAGTCCTGCGAGCGCAGCGGTGTGGCCAGCTTGGCCGCCGAACTCCTCTGAGCACCGGCCCGCCCGGGCACCCCACGATTTCCGGAGGGTTGGGGAATAGCTTCCGACCATTTAGTGTTAAATGGCATATGTCGGCAATTGAGACCCTCGAGATCCGCTCCAACAACGACCTCCCCCGCGGCGTCGACTGGCGTGAATACGCGATGTGCAAAGGTCGACTCGAACTCTTCTTCGCTAAGAAGGCTGAACGACCCCAGGCCCGCGCCCGCCGTGAGGCCCGGGCGAACCTCCTGTGCAGTGCCTGCCCGGTGAGGATCCCCTGTCGCGAGTTCGCCCGCGAGAACCATGAGTACGGCTACTGGGGTGGCGAGAACGAAGAGGACCGCCACCTCCTCGGCTACACCGTGGCCGCGCCCATCGGCATTCGCGCCCGCAACTCCTAAGTTTCCCGAACAGCCGGCGGCCTCCTCCCCCCGGACGGCCGCCGGCGAATCGGGCTGGCGGACACCCCCGACCTAGGTTGGCAGCGATGCCACTCGCCGACGGCCCCCGCGCCTGCACCGTGCTCGACCTCGAGACCTCGGGCCTCGATCCGCACAGCGACCACATCCTCCAGATCGCAGCCGTCGACGTCACCCTCACCGAAGCCGCCGGCACCGTGACCGCTGAACCAACCGGCGAATGGTCGACGCTCGTCAAACTCCCCCGACCATGGACCCGCGTCGGAGCCCGCGAGATCCACGGCATCACCCGCCGCCGCCTGCTCCGAGGCATCCCACTCCAAGAAGCGATCTCCGAACTCGACCGGCGCCTCGAAGGACGCATCGCGATCGCCCACAACCTCGACTTCGACTGGGGCTTCCTCGAGACCGCCCGCGAACGAGAAGGTCTGCCCGCGTCGAACTCACCGAGAGCGTGCACTCTCAAGATCTCCCGAAGCCTCGACCCCGACCGACAGCGCTCGCACCGCCTCGGCGACCTTTGTCGCGAGCACGGCATCGCGCTCGTGAACGCCCACGACGCGCTGGCCGACGCCGAAGCGACAGCGGCGCTGCTTCCCCTCCTGCTCAGCCGAGCGGGCGGCCTCGGAGCGCTACAAGCCGCCGTCGATCAGCCGGCTTCATAACGCTCAAGCACTCGAAGCGCGGCATCGCGGCCGACTTCGCGCATCGAGTCAGGACCGATCACCTCGACCTGGTCGCCGAGACGTAACAGCAGCCTGGCCAGCCAGCCCTCACCAGTCACCGCCATGCGGGCCGTCACCCATCCCTCAGCATCCGGTTCCGTCACCGAATCGACCGGATACCGCTCGACCACCCAACGACCGGTCGGGCCGATCCGAAGTTCGACCCGCTCGATATCTGCGTCGACGAACCAGGTGCCCGGAGCGCCAAGGTCGTCGGGCGGACGCCGGTCGGACGGACCACCGACTCCGAGCGCTTCGATCCGATCGACGCGGAAGTCGCGCACCTCATCGCTCAACGAGTCGTGAGCGGTCACATACCAACGTCCGAAGTCTTGGAACGTTCTGAACGGGGTGAGCACCCGCTCGGTCGCTTCCTCTCGCGTGCGCGACCGATAAACGACCGACACCTCTCTGCCCTCCCGGGCGGCTTCAACGAGTTGTGTCACCTCTGCCGGGTTCGGGCTGATAACGAGCACCCCGGTGTCGTCCTCGCCGAGACCGACCGCCAGCTTCCGAAGCCCGCGGTTGAGAGCGCCCTCCGGATCGGCTCCGGGCAACTGCATCGCCGCCCGTCCCGCCGCGAGCAGCTCGAAGGCCTCCTCCTCGGTGAGTCGCAGCGGACGGAGGAACAGACGGGGAACGCCGACGTTGATCGTGCCCTCATCGATCCACAGGTCGATGAGCTCGTCGACATAGGGCGGCAGCCCGCACATCGCCACCAGCTCGAGATCGCGCACCAGGTCGTTCTCGGAGACCGCGAAACGGGCCGCAGTCTCGGCGACCGAGGCAGCCCCTCGCTCCATAAGCCACGGGAGGACCACCAGCAGACGACTGAGTCGCCCCTCAGCCGACTTCGGTGAATGCGCGCCACTCACGACGCCACCTGCCGGAGTCGTGCGATGACCTCATCGCGGACATCGTCCGGTTCGAGCACTACCGCGTGCTCGAGAAACCCGAGCACCCACGACACGAGCGCATCGAGACTCGCGAATGGCACCGCGACCTCAACTGAGCCGTCATCGTGATGGGCGAGCACTCGCTCAGGACCGAGCTCGCGCACCGCGGTGAACGCGCGGAATCGGTCGATGAGGATCCGGGCGGAACGCACCGTGTGTTGATCCGCCCCCAACATCATCGGATCCTCAGGAAGGGCGGTGCGAACTTCGAAGCCCTCGGGCACCTCAACCGGCTCGTCGAGCACCAAAACCTTGTCGCCGACGATGCGATCCACCCGGAACGTTCGGCGGTCACCTCGCGACCTGTCGTGGCCGACGAGATACCAGAAGCCATCCCGCAGCAGCAGGCCCCAGGGTTCAACGACGCGGTCGACGCCGCCATAGGAGAACCCGACCGCCCGACGATCGGAGAGCGCGCCTCGCAGAGCGGGCAGCGCCTCGGAGGTGGGCACGCTCATCGCGACGAACACTCGACCGTCGTCGACGCCGGCACCGAGTTTCCAGAGGGCATCGCGGCCGCTCTCGGAACCGGGACGGGTGGCCGCGAGGGCGAGTTGCAGCGCCCGCAACTCCTCGTCGTCGAGTCCGAGGTCGGGGATCTCCATCTCGCGGCGGATCACCCAATACCCCATCTGACCGGCCCGGTCACCGGTGAGGGTCTCCGACGAGATCTCAACACCGATATCGCGCAGCGCCGCCTTATCGCGCTCGAACGCAGCCCGTCGCGCGTCGTGCCCGTCGGGGTACTGGCCGCGGAGTTCCGACGCGATGACGTCGAGGGTGACCGGCTCGCGCGTCTCGAGCAGTAGCGCGAGCAGATTCGTGAGGCGCTCGACCCGGTCGGCCATCAGCGGCGGTACTCGTAGAAGCCGCGTCCCGCCTTGCGCCCGAGGAGACCCGCGTCGACCATGCGCGACAGCAACGGCGGAGGGGCGTACAGGGGCTCTTTGAACTCCTCGTAGAGACTCTCAGCCACCGCGAGCGTGGTGTCGAGACCGATCAGGTCGGTGAGACGGAGCGGTCCCATCGGATGGCTACACCCCTCGACCATGCCGATGTCGATGTCGTCTCGGGAGGCGAAACCCGACTCCATCATCCGGATCGCCGAGAGCAGATACGGGATGAGCAGCGCGTTGACCACGAACCCTGCCCGATCTTGTGAGCGAATCACCCGCTTGTCGAGGGCCCCCGTGGCGAACTCCTCGGCGCGCGCGATGGTGTCAGGCCCTGTCATGAGGCTGGTGACGATCTCCACGAGCCGGAGCACCGGCACCGGGTTGAAGAAGTGCACGCCGATGACCTGCTCCGGCCGAGCGGTCACGGTGCCGAGCTTCATGATCGGGATCGACGAGGTGTTGCTCGCGAGAATCGCCGCGTCGTCGACGAGCACCCGATCGAGCTCTTTGAAGATGTCGACCTTCATTCCTTCGTCCTCCACGACCGCCTCGATGACGATCTGGCGATCCGCGAGGTCATCGATCGCCGTGGTGAACGAGAGCCGTCCGAGCGCCTCATCGCGCGCGGACTCCGTGAGCTTGCCGGCCGCGAGACCGCGATCGAGCGAGGTGACCAGACGCTGGCGCCCGGCTTCAGCGGCCTCAGCGTTCACCTCGCGGACCGTGACATCGAGGCCCGCTCGGGCGCATACCTCCGCGATACCCGACCCCATCAGGCCGCAACCGATCACACCGACCCGCTCGATTCCCATCCGTTCCTCCATGCTCACTCGCGTCGCGTCATCGATCGACTCGACGACCGGCCCATTGTGGCCGATCGCGTGGGCCCTCGGACAGCGATGCCGACCCGTCAGAGCGGATTCGTCCTGAGGTCGCAGCCGGAGGGCAGACTTGCCCGATGACCGGGCTGAACGACTCGTCGACCCCGGTACACGGGGTTCGTCGAGTGTGGACCGGTGAACCGCACCCGCTCGGCGCCACCCACGATGGTGAAGGAACGAACTTCGCGCTCTTCTCGAGCGTTGCCGAGGGTGTCGAGCTCTGCCTCCTCGACGGCGACGACCGGCACGAGACGAGGATCGAGCTCACCGAGGTCGACGGGCACATCTGGCATGCCTACCTCCCCGATATCGGACCCGGCCAGCGCTACGGCTACCGCGTCCACGGACCGTGGGAGCCGGCCCGCGGTCGACGGTGCAACCCGTCGAAACTCCTGCTCGACCCCTATGCGCGCTCCGTCGACGGCACGGTCGACTGGTCCCCCGCCTGTTACGCCCACGACCCCGATGATCCGGACCGGCTGAACACCCACGACAGCGCGCCCCACGTCCCCCTCGGCGTGGTGACCGGTGGTCACTTCGATTGGGGCGACGACCGGCCACCCCAGGTGCCGATGCATCGCAGCGTGATCTACGAGACCCATGTGCGCGGGATGACGCTCCGGCACCCCGCCGTCCCGGAGCCACTCCGAGGCACCTACGCCGGCATCGCGCATCCCGCGGTCATCGACCATCTCACCTCCCTCGGCATCACCGCCGTGGAGCTCATGCCGGTCCATCAATTCGCTCACGACCACCATCTCGTCGAGCGGGGCCTGGGCAACTACTGGGGATACAACACCCTCGCCTACCTCAGCCCCCACAGCGCGTACACCGAGGAGGGCGAGAACCCGATGGACTCGTTCCGCTCGATGGTGCGGGCGCTCCACTCGGCAGGCATCGAGGTCATCCTCGACGTCGTCTACAACCACACCGCCGAGGGCAACCACCTCGGCCCGACTTTCTCATTCCGCGGTATCGACAACGAGGCCTACTACCGCCTGGTCGATGAGGACCCGCGGCACTACCTCGACTTCACCGGCTGCGGGAACACGCTCAACATGCGCCACCCCCATGTGTTGCAGCTGGTCATGGACAGCCTCCGACACTGGGTGACGGAAATGCACGTCGACGGCTTCCGCTTCGACCTCGCTTCGGCGCTCGCGCGAGAGCTCTACGAGGTGGACCGGCTGTCCACCTTCCTCGACATCGTTCACCAAGATCCGGTGCTCTCGAGGGTCAAGCTCATCGCCGAGCCGTGGGATGTCGGCGAGGGCGGCTATCAGGTGGGGGGTTTCCCACCGAAGTGGTCGGAATGGAACGCCGATTATCGCGACACCATGCGCGATTTCTGGCGAGGAGAGCACGCCCGACTCGCCGAGTTCGGGCAGCGTTTCACCGGCTCGTCCGACCTCTACATGGCCGACACCAGACGGCCCTCGGCTTCGATCAACTTCGTCACCTGTCACGATGGCTTCACGCTCGCCGATCTCGTGTCGTACGACCACAAGCACAACGAGGCGAACGGCGAGGAGTCGAGAGACGGCGAGAACCACAACCGATCCTGGAACCACGGGCACGAAGGGCCGACCGACGATCCGGCGATCGTGGGGCTCAGAGCCCGGCAACGACGCAATCTCATGGCGACCCTGCTGCTGTCGCAGGGCGTCCCGATGATCCTGGGCGGAGACGAACTCGGTCGCACCCAGCACGGCAACAACAACGCCTACTGCCAGGACAACCCGATCTCGTGGTTCGACTGGGAGCACACCGACACCGAGTTCCTCGACTGGTGCCGGCGACTCATCGCTCTCCGCGACGCGCATCCGGTGTTCCGCCGTCGCCGCTGGTTCAAGGGGCAACGCATACGCGGTGTCGACGACATGGCGTGGTTCCGTCCGGACGGCTTCGAGATGAGCGACGTCGACTGGGAGCAAGGATTCGCCCAGTCGGTCGCGGTGTTCCTGAACGGCAACACCCTCCGGGCGCCCGACCGCCACGGTGAGCGAATCGTCGATGACTCGTTCCTCGTGGTCCTCTCGGCGAGCGACACCGATCTGACCTGGACCCTTCCCTCCGAGGGTTGGGGGAAGCGATGGGCGGTCATTCTCGACAGCGTCGACCCATCGATCGACGAGGAATCGGGCGCGACCTTCGCCGCCTCCGAGACGATCGAGGTCCCGTCGAGGTCGGTGCTGGTTTTACGCGGTATCGACAGTCAGCGTCGGTGAGCCCGATACCAGGCAAGTCCGGCCGCGGTGGACGGGTCCGCCACCGAGATCGACGGGTCGCCAATGGCGTCACCGAGTGACCCAGCGAGCTCCTTGCCGAGCTCGACCCCCCACTGATCAAACGAGGACACACCCCACAGCGCGCCCTGGAAGATGACGACCCACTCATAGAGGGCGATCAACTGGCCGAGCACCGACGGGGTGAGCCGTTCAGCGAGCACCACCGTGCTCGGCCGTCCGCCCGGGCAACGCCGATGCGGTTCAGCGGCATCGGGCCGACCGAGGGCGAGGGCCTCAACCTGAGCGAACAGGTTGGCCATCAACAGATCGTGCTGGTCGAGGAGGTCGTGCTCTGGGCGGGCGAACCCGATCACGTCAACCGGGATGACGTCGGTGCCCTGATGCAGGAGTTGGAAGAAAGCGTGCTGGCCGTTGGTGCCCGGCTCACCCCACACGACGGGACCGGTCGGCCCGTCCACCGGCGAGCCGTCGATCCGGACCGACTTTCCGTTCGACTCCATGTCGAGTTGCTGGAGGTAGGCCGGGAAGCGGTCGAGGAGGGCCGAGTAGGGCAGCACCGCCTTCGACGGTCGGCCGAGCAAGTTGCGATGCATCACCCCGACGAGCGCCATCAGCAACGGGGCGTTCGCGCGCGCCGGAGCGCTCATCACATGCTCATCGACCGCGCGCCCACCGGCGAGGAACTCGGTGAACCACTCGGGCCCGATCGCCAGCATCACAGCGAAGCCGACCGCCGACCACACCGAGTAGCGGCCACCCACCCAATCCCAGAAGCCGAGCACCCGATCGGCCGGTATCCCGAAGTCGGCGGCGCGATCGAGGGCCGTCGACACGGCGACGAAATGCTCGGCCACCGCCCCCTCACCGAGCGCCTCGACCAACCAGGCTCGCGCGGTGCGCGCGTTGGCAAGCGTCTCAACCGTGGTGAACGTCTTGGACACGACAACGAAGAGGGTCGACTCGGGTCGGCATCGGTCGAGGACGGCGGAGATCTCCGCGCCGTCGACGTTCGACACGAAATGCGAACGCAATCCCGGTAGAGCGAAAGGAGCGAGCGCTCTGGTCGCCATGGCCGGGCCGAGGTCGGAGCCACCAATACCGATGTTGACGACATCGGTGATGCGGCCCTCGGCGCGCACCCGATCAACGAGGGAGGACATCTGCTCGAGCACCCGATGCACCTCAGGCACGACGTCGCGCCCATCGACGGTCATCGCCGTGCCGAGCGGGGCTCGCAGCGCTGGATGGGCGACCGCGCGGTCCTCTGTTCGGTTAACGCGCTCACCAGCGAGGAGCTCGTCGCGGAACGCGGTGACACCGCGCCCCTCTGCGACCTCCACCAGATCGTCGAGGGTCTCATCGGTCACCGGCTGGCGGGAAAGGTCGACTCTCAGGTCGCCAACGCCCAACACGAGGCGCTCAGCCCGATCCGGGTCGCGGCGCATCAACTCGGCGAGCCCGACGTCGGGCAGCCGAACCTGCTCGAGAGAACGATGACCCATCGCGAGGACCATACCGAGCGGTGGACACCTCCCGTCGTAGCCTCGGCGCCGTGAGCGACCGGGTCGAGCACGATGACCCCCGAGGCGAGTTGTCATCGGGGATCCGGTCGGCCGTGCTCGCCTACAGCATGTGGGGCGGCTTCACCGCCTACTGGAAGCTCCTCTCCGACTTCGCACCGGTCGACCTGGTCGGCTGGCGAATCGCATCAGCCACCCTCGTGCTCGTTGTGCTCCTGGTCGCCCGAGGCACCTGGGGGAACGTCGCCGGCGCGCTCGCCAACCGCCAGACCCGTCGCCGACTCGCCCTCGCGAGCGCCCTGTTGGCGGTCAACTGGTCCACCTACGTCTTCGCCGTAGTGAGCGATCGGGTACTCGAGACCGCGCTCGGCTACTTCCTTGCCCCGCTCATCACCATGGCCATCGGCGTGCTCGTGCTCGGCGAACGCCTCACGCCGATGAAACGCGCGGCCGCTGTGCTCGCGATCGCGTCGATCCTCATCACCTCGATCTCCTACGGCGCCGTGCCGTGGGTCGCCGTGTTCCTCGGGGGCAGTTGGGCCTGGTACGGCTTGACGAAGCGCCGTGTTCCCCTTGGACCCGTCGACAGCCTCGGTTCGGAGGTGCTCCTCCTCCTGCCGCTGGCCTCGGTGGTCGTGGTCATCAGCCTGGTCCGCGATGGAGGGGTGGTCGATTCCGCCGGTGCGGGCGTGTGGCCTTGGCTCGGGTTGCTCGGCACCGGTGTGGTTACCGCCGCTCCCCTGCTCCTGTTCGCCCACGCCGCCAAGCGCGTGCCCTTCACCCTCTTCGGTCCGATCGGTTGGCTCGTGCCGATCATCAACTTGCTCCTCGGCTGGGTCGCCTACGGCGAGAGCATGCCGGCCCTCCGGCTCATCGGTTTTGCGCTGGTATGGGGAGCGCTCGTCGGAATCGCCATCGAGACCGTGCGCTCGGAGCGATCCCGATCGGCCGCGCTGAGCACCGACGGCCGGTGACTGCCACAATGAGAACGTGTCACGTGAGCCCGGCATCCCCCTCAGCCGACTGATCGACCTTCAAGAGGCCCCGGACACCTCGAGCCGTCCCGCGCCCGCCGCCGAGGCGCCGGTGAGCGAGCAGCCCCACGAACCCGGTCCGCCGTGGTGGCGTCGGCCGGTCAACGTGGTGGCCCTGATCATCACGTGCAGCCTCGTGTTCGGAATGGTCGGCTTCATGGTCGGCCAAGAATCGGTCGGCGTCGAGCACAACGAGGTCGACACCGGCTTCCTGCAGGACATGCGCGGCCACCACGAGCAGGCGGTTGCGATGAGTTTCATCTTCCTCGCCGCTGAGGGAACCCACCCGGGCCTACGCACGATCGCGCGAAGCATCATCTTCGGTCAGGGCATCGAGATCGGCCGCATGATCCAGATGCTGCGCGACCTCGACGAGTTCGAGGCGAACATGTCGGGGGTGGCGATGAACTGGATGGGCATGTCATCCGACGTGGATGACATGCCGGGAATGGCCACCGATGACGACATCGACCGTCTCGCGAACTCCTCGGGGGTCGAGGCCGACGAGGTCTTCGTCGAGCTGATGATCGAGCACCACCTCGGAGGCATCGAGATGGCCGAGTTCGCCGCTGAGCGCGCCCTCTCGCCTGAGGTGAGGGCGATGGCCGCCTCGATGGCCGCCGCCCAGACCGACGAGATCACCGAGATGCGCCTGCTGGCGCCCTAAGGGTGATGCGCCGCACGGTCCTGCTCGGCCTCATCATCACGGCGACCGCCTGCGCTCCGGCGCCACTCGCCGTCATCCGTGAGGCGAGCACGACCCCACCGCCGGCGGCCATCCCCGATGACGTCGAGGCGACGTCTCAAGAAGACGCGGGAGCCGGCGGCGCCGACGAGTCCGCCACCGCCGAGTCAGCAGCCGAGCCCGAAGCCATCGAGGTCCCCGAATCCGACGAGGACCGCCTCATGGTCGATGTCGACATGGCAGCGACCTTCGANTTGCAGGGAGAGCGCGAGCCCCGCTCGTATGACCGCCTGCTCGCCGCCTCGGCGATCGACGTCGAGGAATGGCTGGCCACCGAATTCGTCACCCCGGAGGGCATTCAATGGGACGGGCTCCGAGGGGGCCGGATCGCCGCCGGCCCCGGCGCCCGCGACATCCCCGGATGCGGCGGTACGCCGGTCACCGCATATGAGGACCTCACCCTCTACGTCGCCTTCTACTGTCCAATCGACGATGTCATCGTTCTCGATGACGGCCCCGACGGACTCCTTGAGCATCTCAGCCGCGAGCACGGTGCCGCGGCCGCCGCCGTTGTGCTCGCGCACGAGTACGGGCACGCCCTTCAGGAGCGCATGGGTCTGCTCGACGGGTCGGTGCCGACGATCCTCCTCGAGCAGCAGGCCGACTGCGTCGCCGGAGCCTGGCTCGGCCGAGCGGCCTCCGGAGGATCGAATGTGCTCCAACTCGACGAGTCGGATGTTCGCACTTCGCTCATCGCGATTCTCAACGTGCGCGACCCGGCCGGGGTCGACCAGTTCGAACCGAATGGGCACGGGTCCGGCTTCGACCGAATCGGCGCGTTCCAGGTCGGTTTCGAAGAGGGACTCGACACCTGCCTCACCCTGATCGACGCCCCGCTCGACCTCATGCCAAACCGCTTCCTCAGCTACGACGACTACGTGCGCGGCGGCAACGCCCCGTACGACTGCGCCTTCGACCCCGACCCGGCGTGCCGACCCTCGTGGGAGTTTCTCGGCGAGGACCTCGAGGAGTTCTGGTCGCTGGTGATCGGCGAGCCGATCGGCTTGACCTCATCGCCCGCCCCCGGCCGCGCGAGCATCGACTGTCCGAGAGCGATCCCTCTCAACGACATCGTGACGCTCTGCCCCGGAGAGGTCGTTTTCGATGAGACCGCGGTGCTTCCGACCTATGACGAGGTCGGCGACTTCATCCTCGGCTATCTCCTCGCCCTCGGATGGGTCGAGGAGACGCTGGCCCGAGTGGGTTCGCCCGCGGTCAGCGAGGATCGCGTGTTGCTCTCCGACTGCCTCATCGGCGCGTGGGTCAGCGACATCACCCTCGGCCTCGATCGTGATCCGGCGAGAACCAGCACCGTCGGCACGTCGCCCGGCGACCTCGACGAGGCCCTCGAGATGATCATTCGACTCTCCGACCCGTCGACGGCCACCGATCGCTCAGGCACGGCCTTCGACAAGATCGCCGCGTTTCGAACCGGGGTGCTCGGCGGGCTCGACGCCTGCGTCTGAGACTCGGGCCCCGACGGCACCAGCGCTCAGGGCTCGGTGGTCGATGTCACCGACGGCGTGGTGGTCGAGGTCGGTTCCGTCGTCGAAGTCGTCGTCGCGGTCGGCACCGTCGTCGAGGTGGTGGTCGGCGCCGTGGTCGTCGTGGAGGGCATGAACGCCCCCGCGGGAATGATCAGCACACCTCCGATCGGGAAGGTGCGGTAGTCGGCGTTCTCCGCGTTCGCCTCGCTGAGGAGCGCCAGGGTGATCCCGTACATCTCAGCGATCCGCGACGGATTGTCGCCTCGCGTGATGATGTGCTCGATCGGGGCTCCGATCTGGCCGGGCAGGGTCGACGAGGTCGTGGTGGACGGTGGGGCGACGCTTCCGTCGAACGACGGCAGGCTGTCGAGATCCGACACATCCTCGGGCTCCTGCTCGCCGTTCCACACGAGCACCTTGTCACCGAGGTCGATCAAGCCCTGGAAGTACTCCGAGATGTGCATCGGGAGGCGAACGCATCCATGCGAGGCAGGTTCGAGAGGGACGTTGAGTGCCCCGTGCACCGCGATCCCGTAGTTGAAGTAGACGGGGTTCCACATATCGCCGAGAGGGCCGTTGCGAGTGCCTTCGATCATCCGCCGATAGGTGAAGACCCCACCCGGGGTCTTCGAGTAGGCGCAGATGTCACGAGTGATCGGCTCCTCGAGCAGGTTGCCGCTCGAATCAGTGTCGTAGGTGACGGTCTCGCAGTAAAGCGCCGGCTCTCCGAACTCGTCCAACTCGCCGGAGGAGATGTGGGTGATCAGCACGGGCACGTCGGCTTGGAAGACCGCGAGCACCTGCTCGGGAAGGTAGATCTCGGTGTGGTCGGTGACTCCGCCGGTTGGTCGCCGAGGCCGGATACCCGATGGCTCCTGCATGCGGTCCCACATCTCAGGGGTCACCGAGCCGGTCGCCTCGGCGCGGGGCACGCCGAGCACGAGCTTCTCGTACGCCCAGATCGCCTGGGCGGTCATCGTGCCCATCACCCCGTCGATCGGCCCCGGGTCGAAGCCCATCTCCGCGAGCCGGTTCTGCACCATGCGCACGTCCTCGCCGGCGAGGCCCCTCACCAGGGTGCGGGCGATCGGCACCTTGGGAACGGTGGTCGTCGGAGCGGCCACGACGGTGTCGGCGACGATCGCCGTGGTGGAGGTCGCCTCGACCGCGCCGTTGTCGGCGCCCCCGGAGCGGGAGAGCGCGATCACCGCGACCAGCACGACGAGGGCGAGCGCGATCGGCGCCCAGCGGTGCCAGTCGGGGACGTGGGGAGTGTCTCGGGGAGGGGTGCTGTTCACGGCCTGACCTCCGCTCGAGGCTACCAACGGGTTACCGGTGGGTCGCCGGCAGGACCGCTAGTCGCGGGAGACGGGCCGCACGCGGGCGAGATCGCGACGCAGCGCCCACATCTCGCGCAGGATCGTCACGATGACCCCCGGTGACGACAAGGTCGACTCGCCTCTCGTGCGCGGGAAGTAGTCGACCCCCGCCTGCACGACCTCGAAGCCGCTCCGCGTCGCCTTGATGATCAACTCGGCGTCGATGAACGATCCCTCCGAGCGGAGCTCGACATGGTCGAGGACCCGCCGGCGCACGAGCTTGCAGGCGAAGTTGATATCGCGGATGCGCACTCCGAACAGGGCCTTGATGATCGCGTTGTACACGAAGGTGTAGACGGCCCGAAGCACGCCCTCGCCGGTGCGGTCGAACCGGTAGGCGCTGATGATGTCGGCGTCGTATTCGCGAAGCAGTCGAACCAGCCGCGGCAACTCGGTCATGTCGAAGGGCAGATCGGCGTCGGTGTAGAGGACGACATCGCCGGTCGCGGTGGCGAGTCCGGTTCGGATCGAGCCACCGAGCTTGCGGTTGCGAGTGTGGTGCACCACCCGTATCCGTGGATCGGCCGCTGCGAGCTCATCGGCCCGACGACCTGTCGAATCGGTTGAGCAGTCGTCGACGATGATCAGTTCGTAGTCAGCGATATCGCCGGCGGCGAGGAGACGCTCGCAGGCTCGACGCCCAAAGGTGATCGCCCGGTCGATGTACTCCTCCTCGTTCCACATCGGGTAGAAGACCGAGAGCCTCTCGAACGGAGGGCCAGCCGCTGCAGCGCCGGACATGCGTCGCAGGGTAGCGGCGACCGCCTCTCGGGCCGCCGGGGCGGACCGCCCGGAGAGTCGACCCGTAGAGTCGACGCGTGGATTGGAATCCCCGTTGGCGCCTCACCCTGCTCATCGGATGGGCGCTGATCGGAGCCGCGCTCGGCGCGCTGTGGGCGGCCTCGGAGCAGATCGGCCAAGGCACGTGGTGGCTGCTCTCGACCACGCCGGGCTACCCGCTCGTCGCCGTCGTTCCCTTCACGCCGGTGGTCGCGATGATTCTCCTCACGCTCATCGAGCCGCCGCGGCTCCTGTCGATCGGGCTCGTGGCCTCGCTCGGCATCATCGCAGTCGGCATCGGCGACCTCCCGGGGGTACGGGGCATCGGTGTGCTCGAGATCGCTCTCGGTGTCGCGGCCGCGGGGCTGACCGTGGCCGCGCTCGGCGGCCGTGGGCGCACCGGCACCTCCGGATAGGTTCCTCCTCCATGTCGAACGTGCTCATGTCGCTCCCCGTTGGCGAGAACGTCGGTCTCGCCTTCTCCGGTGGGCTCGACACCTCCGCTGCAGTCGCCTGGATGCGTGAGCGCGGAGCGGTGCCCTTCACCTACACGGCCGACCTCGGTCAATACGACGAGCCCGATCTCGCTGGGGTGCCCGACCGGGCCCGCGTCTACGGGGCGCAAGAGGCCCGACTGGTCGACTGCCGACCGGAGTTGGTGCGCGAGGGCCTCATGGCCCTCCAATGCGGCGCCTTCCACATCACCACCGCCGGCCGGACCTACTTCAACACCACCCCGCTCGGACGCGCGGTCACCGGAACCCTGCTGGTGAGGGCCATGCAGGCCGACGGGGTTGATATCTGGGGTGACGGCTCCACATACAAGGGCAACGACATCGAGCGCTTCTACCGCTACGGCCTGATGGTCAATCCTCGCCTTCGCATCTACAAACCGTGGCTCGATCCAGAGTTCGTCGATCAGCTCGGCGGCCGCGCCGGGATGAGCGAGTTCTTGACCACCCGCTCATTGCCGTACCGCGACTCGGCCGAGAAGGCCTACTCCACCGACGCCAACATCTGGGGCGCCACTCACGAGGCGAAGTCACTCGAGGAACTCTCGACAGGGATGGAGATTGTCCAGCCGATCATGGGGGTCCGGTTCTGGGACCCAGAGGTCGAGATCGCCACCGAGGACGTCACTATCCGCTTCGAGGAGGGATGGCCGGTCGCGATCAACGGCGCCACCTTCGACGATCAGGTGGCGCTCGTGTTGGAGGCCAACGCGATCGGCGGACGCCACGGTCTCGGCATGAGTGATCAGATCGAGAACCGGATCATCGAGGCGAAATCACGCGGTATCTACGAGGCCCCGGCGCTCGCGCTGCTCCACATCGCCTATGAGCGTCTCCTCACGGCGATCCACAACGAGGCCACCCTCGAGAACTACCACTCGATGGGCCGCCGACTCGGACGGTTGCTCTACGAGGGGCGCTGGTTCGATCCGCAGAGCCTCATGTTGCGCGAGGCGCTCCTGCACTGGGTCGGCTCGGCGGTCACCGGCGAGGTGACCCTCCGCCTCCGTCGAGGCGATGACTACTCGATCGTCGACACCTCGGGACCCGATCTGACCTACGAGCCCGAGCGGCTCTCGATGGAGCGGGTGGAGGATGCCGCGTTCGGGCCCCTCGATCGGATCGGGCAGTTGACGATGCGCAACCTCGACATCGCCGACTCCCGGTCGAAGCTCGACGTGTACCGCCGGGTCGGGACCCTCGGCTCGGGCGGGAAGCTCGAGTTGGACCCCGGCGTGGACTGACTCAGGCGCAGCAGCCGGCGACCACCGCAGCGACGAGTCGCGCGCGCTCCGGCATCGTCGACACGAGCACATGCTCGTGATCGGCGTGGGCGCCGCCGCCGACGGCACCCATCCCGTCGAGGGTGGGCACGCCGAGGGCGGCGGTGAAGTTGCCGTCGCTTCCGCCACCGACGACCACCGCCCCGATCTCCTCATCGTGCGACCGCGCGATGTCGAGGAGATATCCGGCGGAACCCTNAGGCATCGGCGGCCGGCCGACCGAACCGGACACCTCGATCGAGGCGTCGGGGTTGACCGGTGTCAGCGAGGCCATGGCCGCCTCGATTCGGGCCGCCTCCTCCGGGCCGGTGACCCGCACGTCGACGCGGATCGTGGTCTCGGCGGGGACGACATTGTCGGCGGTGCCGGCCCGAGCGACGGTCGGCGTGACCGTCGTGCCGCGGTCGGCGTCGCCGAGAGCGGCGATCGCGAGCACCTGATGTGCGGCCTCGATCAGCGAGTTGGTCCCCTTCTCCGGCTCGAGGCCAGCGTGAGAGGCCCGGCCGCGGATCACCACCTGGAAGGTGCCGGTTCCCTTGCGACCGACCTTCAACGCGCCCCCATCAGCGCTCGGCTCCAGCACGAGCACCGATCCACAGGCGACGGCCCGCTCCTCGATAAGGGCCCGCGAGGTGATCGAACCGACTTCCTCGTCACAGGAGAAAAGCAGTTCGGCTGATTCGGCGCGCCCGCTCGCCGCGACCCCCCAGATCGCTTGGACGATGCCCGCCTTCATGTCGAACACACCCGGTCCGGTCGCTCGCCCCGCCTCCACCTCGAAGGGGCGCCGCTCGAGGGTGCCCATCGGGAAGACGGTGTCGTGGTGGCCGAGCACCAGCACCTTCGGCTCGTTCGAGCCTCGCCATCGGACATGGGGTCCGGCGGGTCCGTCGATCAGCTCGACACCCGGACCGAGTCGCTTGGTGAGGATCTGAGCGAGCACCTCAGCCGAGCGGGTCAACGCCTCCCGGTCATCAGAAGGCGACTCCGTCTCGACGAGACGGCGCAGGTCCTCGAGCATCGCGTCGAGCATTCCGTCCGTTACTTCCGCGCTCACGTCTCCACGCTAACGAGCGTCCAAGCCGGTCACGGCCACAGTTCGTCGGCGAGCTGGCTGAGGCGGGGAGGATCAGCCCCGCGGCGCCCGCAGACCATCGCGGAAACCGCGACTCCTGCGCCGACCGCCGATGTCAGCAGTTCGAGGTGGCCGAGCGCCTCGCGATCAGCACCGGCGCGGATCCAATACGCAATCAGCCCGGCATCGAACGCGTCACCGGCGCCGATGGTGTCGACCACCTCAACGGCCGGCACCTCCACCTGCGCGCGTCCCGAGGCGGTCGCGACGAGAACAGAATCGCCACCCGCGGTCACGACGACCGCTCGTGCGCCGAGGTTGAGCAACTCGTCAACGATCCGCTCGACGGCACCACCGGTACCAGTGTCTGGGTCGGCCATCCATCTCGCGTCCTCATCGGAGATCTTCACGAGATCGGAGCGGGCCGCGAACCGGTGAACACGGTCGAGGAACGCGGAACGGTCGTCGATCAGCGCGGGACGGCAGTTCACATCCAAGAAGAGTGGGAGCCCGCTGTCGAGGAGGGACTCGATCGATCGGGCGACCTTCGGAAGGGCGAGGGCGAGGCCGCCCGTCATCGCGGCCACTGGGCCATCACCCACCTCGATTGGGGTCACATCGAGGATCGAGGTGCCCTCCACGTAGAAGCGGTAGGAGGCGGAGCCATCGACGGAGAGCGTCGCCGCGGCGAGGGTGGTCGGTGCTTCGGTTCGCGCCGCTCGCGCGATGTCGACACCGGCGTCGGTGAGAGAGGCGGCGAGGAGCTCCCCGAAGCGATCGGTGGAGATCGGAGAGGCGAACTCGGTGGACACACAGAGCCGACCGAGCGCGCGGGCGGTGTTGTATGGGGCGCCTCCGAGCGCCGAGGTGACCGAGCCGTCGACGTCGATGACCAGATCGCAGAGGGCCTCGCCGAGCACGAGAACAGACCCGGGCTTCCTCGGGGTCACCGAACCGTCGTCGTCGCCGCGCATGCCGACATGGTGTCAGGTCGGCGGGGTTTCGAGCGGCCCCGCGCACTGCGATGCTGTGAGCCCATGAGCCCCCTCGCCGCCGTCTGGTTCGTCGTCGGCGTGGTGGCTCTCGTGGTGGGCGCCGAGTCGCTCGTTCGAGGGTCGTCGCGTCTTGCGGCCCGCAGCGGACTCTCGCCGGTGATCATCGGCCTGACGGTGGTCGCGTTCGGCACGAGCGCACCCGAGCTTGCCGTCAGCATCGGCGCGGCCGCCGGTGGAGAGAGCGAGATAGCGCTCGGCAACGTGGTCGGCAGCAACATCGCCAACGTCCTGCTCGTGCTCGGTCTCTCAGCGGTCGTCGGTGGTGGGCTCGCGGTCGCGCAGCGGATCGTTCGCGTCGACGTTCCCATCATGATCGTCCTGTCTGCCCTCGTGTTGGTGCTCGGACTCGACGGCCGCATCGGTCGCGTCGACGGAACGCTGTTCGTCGGGGTGCTCGCCATCTATCTCGTGTGGACGGTCCGCTCAGCGCTCGGCGATCCCAAGGCAGATGACGACCAGGACGGGGTGCCCGACGCCGCGGAGCTCGCCAGCGAGTACTCCTCGGCGCTCGGTCGAGAGAAGATCCGAAGCTCCTCGTGGTGGCGCGATCTCGTCTACGTGCTGGGCGGACTCGGCCTCCTCGTCGTCGGCGCGAGAGCTCTGGTGACCGCGGCCACCGACATCGCCCGAGCCTTCGACATCAGCGAACTCGTCATCGGGTTGACCGTCGTGGCGGTCGGCACCTCACTGCCCGAGATCGCCACCTCCGTGGTCGCCGCGGCCCGGGGCCAACGCGACATGGCGGTCGGCAACGCGATTGGCTCGAACCTCTTCAACATCCTCGCCGTCCTCGGCATCACCGGAGTTCTGTCTCCCATCACGGTCTCGAGCGGAGCCCGTGGGTTCGACCTTCCGTTCATGCTCGCGGTGGCCATCGCCTGCGTCCCGATCTTCGCTGACGGCTTCGTCTTGCGGCGCTGGCAGGGCGGGGTGTTCCTCGGCTACTACGGCGCCTATCTCATCTGGCTCGGTCTTGACTCGGCCGACCACGACCTGCACCCGACGTACGCGGTCGCGATGGGGTACTTCGTGGTGCCGCTCACCGTGCTCACCCTCGTCGTCGTCGGCTACCGAGCCGCGACCCAAGGGCGAACCGGGGCGTCAACTGACGGAATCGTCGGCTGATCAGACCGCGGCCATCGCCGCGCCGACAACGCCAGCGTGGTTCGCCATAGCGGCGATCACGGTCTCGAATCGGGTGTCGATCCGGTGGAACCAACGCTCGGGTTCCCGGCTGACCCCGCCGCCGAGGATGACCATGTCGGGGGAGAACAACCGGTCGACCATGTCGAGGAACTCGCCGACGCGATCGGCCCAGTCCTCCCAGTCGAGTTCCTCTCGCTCCATCGCCGAGGCGGCGGCGTAGCGCTCGACCGACTCCCCGCGGAACTCGAGATGCCCGAACTCGGTGTTCGGCACGAGCACCCCATCCATGAACATCCCCGAGCCGATCCCGGTCCCGAGGGTCAACGTGATGACGAGCCCGGAGCGCCCCCGCCCGGCGCCGAACGACATCTCGGCGATACCGGCGGCGTCGGCGTCGTTCACGACCACCACCGGTCGACCGACCGCCTCGGAGAAGGCGGAGGCAGCGTCCGCTCCCATCCACGACGAGTCGATGTTGGCGGCGCTGTGCACCACCCCGGCTCGCACCACCGCCGGAAAGGCGACGCCGACCGGCCCGCTGCCTCCGGTGATGTCGGTGAAGTGACGGTCGAGATCGCGCACCACGTTGGCCATCGCCTCGGGGGTCGAGGGCTGAGGTGTTGGAATGCGGAATCGCTCGCCGAGGAGACGGCCGGTGGCCACATCTACCGGGGCCGCCTTCATGCCGGTTCCACCGATGTCGATACCGAGGGCGACGTCCACGGCGCGACGATAGCGACGCTCAGGCCCGGGCGCGGGTGCGCCGCAGCAGCGGATCCGCGACGCCGAGCAGGCGGTCAGCGACCCGGAGAACGCGCCCCGAGGCGCCGGGTGTGTCGGCGTCGACGAGGTTGCCCATCACCTGGAGGGTGATCCCAGCGATCGCCTGAGTGCCGACGGCAAGACGGAGACCCGGTCGAAGCAGCGCCGGGTGACCGATGACAAAGGCGAACCGTCGCCCGGTGCGCAAAAAGGCGTCGAACCGCTCGCCGATCAAACGGTCGTACACCTCGGGGGCGCTGGCCGGATCGGCGAGGAACCGCTCAGCGGCGAGCATGCCCGACTCCAGCCCGTAGTCGATGCCCTCTCCGTTCATCGGGTTAACGAGGCCAGCCGCATCCCCGATAGCCACCCAGCCAGGGCCGTGACGACGAACGGTGCTCATCGGAAGTCTCCAAGCTCGCGGCCGCTCGAGGTTCGGCCCGAGCGACCAGGCGTCACCGACTACTCCCCGGTACGACTCGAGCAGAGTGTTCAAGTTGAGTTTCTTGAAGCCCTTCATCGTCGACAGCGCGCCGACGCCGATGTTCACCGTGCCGTCGCCGCAGGGGAACATCCACCCGTAGCCGGGCACCGCTCGACCGTCGGTATCGCGAAGCGTGAGGCAGGCCTCAAGCATGTCCTCGGCGTGTCGCGGCGTCTCGGCGTAGGTCCTGATAGCGAGGCCGAACGGCTCGTCGGGATCTCGGGTCGCGCCAACGAGACGGGCGACGGCTCCGGGCGCGCCAGCGGCGACGACCACCATCCCGGCATCGATCTCCTCAGTTCCCGAGGACGTCTCGACGGTGACCCCAGTGACGCGGTCGCCGTCGAGCACGGGCTGCGCCGATGAGGAGAACCTGACATCGGCTCCGGCCTCGGCAGCCGCGTCGATCAGGGCAGCGTCGAGACGGCGACGGGGCCACACGGCCCCATGGTCGGGGAAACGTCCCGATGCCGGCCAAGGCAACTCGCGAACCTGGCGTCCGGCCATCATGCGAAGACCGGCGATCCGGTGCGCTCCATCGAGCGGCACGCCGAGGGCGTCCATCGCCGCGACGGCGCGGGGGGTCAATCCATCACCGCAGATCTTGTCGCGACCGCGCTCGCCCTGTTCGAGGAGTACCACCGAGGCACCGCCACGGGCCGCGGTCATCGCCGCCGCGGAACCAGCAGGGCCACCACCGATAACGGCGACGTCGACCCGTCGACGACTCACGACGATTCGGCGGGCGCGCCGGACGGATCGGCCTCCGCGATCCGGCGGTGGTGCTGGATGACCTCAGCAACCACGAAACGCAGGAACTTCTCGGTGAAGGCTGGATCGAGTCCAGCCCGCTCGGCGAGGGAACGCAATCGCGCCACCTGCTCGCGTTCCCGCTGCTCGTCGGCTGGAGGGAGGCCGACTGCCGCCTTGTGCTCACCGACGGCCTTGGTGATCTTGAACCGTTCGGCGAGCATGTGCACGACGGCGGCGTCGATGTTGTCGATGCTCGCCCGGAGGCTCTCGAGTCGATCGTCGCTCATCAGTCATCCACCGTCGTCATCCCCAGCATCTCCGGGGTGACCCGACGCTACCGGAGGCCGAGACCGGGTGCCCCTCCCAGCCCCCGATCCGCGGGACCGTCGACGGTTATGGTTCGAGCGTGAGCGCTCTGCCGGTGGTGTACTTCGACACCCCCCTCCCCGACGCCTACCGGGATCTCGTCGACGGTCGCCTCGAGGTCGTCGGCCCGGACACCGGACTCGAAGCCGCGGTGGCGGTTATCGCCGGGGCGAGGGTCCAATGGAACGGCGAGCTGCTCGACCAGGCGCCCGAGGTGAGGGTCGTGTCGCGCACCGGTATCGGTTACGACAACGTCGATGTGGCGGCCGCCGCCGAGCGCGGGGTCGTCGTCTGCAACGCTCCCGAAGCGCCCTCTGTGTCGACCGCCGAACACACCGTTGCCCTGCTCATGGCGGTGACCAAGCATCTCCGGACAACAACGGCGATCGCCGATCGCGGAGAGAAGGCTCCGTCGATCGGGATCGCCCTCGAACTCGACGGACGTCGTCTCGGTCTCGTCGGACTTGGTCGCATCGCCCGACGGGTGGCGGCAGCCGCGACCGCGCTCGGCATGGAGGTCATCGCCCACGACCCGTTCATCCAAGCTGATTCGGTCGACGGTGTCCGATTGGTCAGCCTCGACGAGGTCTTCTCCGAATCCGATGTCGTGTCGCTCCATGCGCCGGGAGGCGAAGCCACGAAGCATCTCGTCGATGCGAGCCGACTCGCGGCGATGCGCCCCGGCGCCTATCTGGTGAACTGCGCCCGGGGGAGCCTGGTCGACCAGGAGGCCCTGCTCGCCGCGCTCGACTCGGGCCAGCTCGCTGGAGCGGCCCTCGACGTCACCGAGCCAGAGCCGCTGCCCGAGGGCCATCCGCTCCTCGGCCGGGAGGATGTTCTGGTCACACCCCACGTCGCCTCGTCGACCGCGGCGGGAAGACGGCGACTCTACGAACACGCGATCGACAACGCCCTGGCCGTGCTCGAGGGCCGACCGGCGACCACCGTCACCCCATAATCCGCGCGGAGAAACGGAGCGAGATGACCGACCACGGACCGACCCCAGCGAGGAGCCTGCGCCAGAGATGGGTCGCTGGCGAGGAGACCCTCGGCGCCTGGCTCACGCTCGCCAATACCCATAGCGCCGAGGCAGTGGCGACGATGGGTTTCGCCTTCGTCTGCGTCGATACCCAACACGGGTTGATCGATCATGCGGCGGCGATGGGCATGGCGCAAGCCATCGACCTCGCCGGGGGCCACCCGATCGCCCGGGTGCCGTGGAACGAGCCCGGGATCATCGGTCGGACACTCGACGCCGGTTTCCACGGTGTCGTCGTGCCCATGGTGAACGACGCCGAGGCGGCCGCCGCGGTGGTGGATGCCGTGCGCTATGCCCCGGCCGGGTCGCGCAGTTGGGGTCCGAACGGCTCGCTTCTTCGAAATCCGGACTACCGGTCTTGGGCGACGGACAACGTCGCGGTGATCCCGATGATCGAGACCGTGGAGGCGATCGACAACCTCGACGAGATCGTCTCCACCCCCGGTGTCGACGCTGTGTACGTCGGACCCGCCGATCTCGGCATCACCATGGGGCTCGGCCCGACCGGATCGGATGGGAATGAGCAGTTCGACAGCGCACTCGCGGCAGTGGTCGATGCCTGTCGACGCCACAACGTCGTGCCCGGCATCCACGCGACGGCGGCCCTCGCAGCACGACGTCGCGAGCAAGGGTTCCGGATGATCACCGTCTCGAACGATCTGCTCGCGATCAAGTCGACGATGCCAGATGACCTCTCCACCGCCTCCGGCGCGAGTTCCGAGGCGAGCGGCGAGGATCGGCTCTACTGAGCGGACCGAGCAACGAGCATTCGGTCGTGTCCGGCGGGGTCGGGTTCCACCGAGATATCAAGAAGACCGGCTGAGCGGGCGAGGTCGGCAACAGCGGCGCCTTGGTCCGAGCCGATCTCGCACACCAGCCAGCCGCCCGGTCGAAGGTGCCCCGACGCTCCCGCGATGATCTCTCGGAGATCGTCGAGCCCATCCGGTCCAGCGAAGAGCGCGTGTGCCGGTTCCCAGGCCAGGACATTCGCCTCGAGAGCCGGATCGCCCACCGCGACATACGGCGGATTCGAGACGATGACATCAGCGCGAAAGCCCTCCGGGAGCGCGGCGAACCATCGGCCCTCAGAGATGGTCACGTTTCGCGCAGCTCGTCCGATACCAGCCAGGTTTGCCCGAGCGACCTCGAGCGCCGCCGGGTCGGCATCGGTCAACCACACGGAGGTCCCGTCGAGAGGGAGTTCATCGGCGAGGGCGAGGCCGATCGCACCGGACCCCGTTCCGAGGTCGACGACGCGACGATCGCCATCGACCGCGAGCGCGAGCTCGATGGCTCGGCCGGCTACCCATTCGGTCTCGGGCCGCGGGATGAGCACACGTTGGTCGACAGCGAGATCAAGCCGCCGAAAGGACCACTCACCGAGCACGTATTGGAGCGGTTCTCCGGAGCGACGCCGAGCGACCATCGCGTCGAGGTGAGCCACCATCCGCTCGGTCACCGTCTCGTGGAGGATGTCGGTGAGAGGACGGTGGGCGAACGCGACCTCACAGATCCAGCGGGCCTCCGAGGCGTCGCCGAGCACCTGCTCGGTGGAGGCGCGTAACGAGGCGACCGTCGGCTGCTCGGGTGGCACCGCTCAGGCCCCACCCTCGGCGAGGAGCCGTTCGCCTTCATCGGCGATCAGCGCGTCGACGACGGGGTCGAGATCACCGGCGAGCACCTCGGGGAGGCGATGGATCGTGAGGCCGATGCGGTGGTCGGTGACCCGGCCCTCCTTGAAGTTGTAGGTGCGGATCTTCTCGCTCCGCCCTCCCCCGCCCACCTGCGAGCGACGATCAGCCGAGCGTTCACCATCCACCCGCGCGCGCTCCAGTTCGTACACCCGCGACCGCAACACCTGCAGCGCGCGAGCGCGGTTCTGAAGTTGGCTGCGCTGGTCCTGCATCGTCACCACGATTCCGGTCGGTCGATGGGTGATGCGCACCGCGGAGTCGGTGGTGTTGACGTGCTGGCCACCCGCTCCGGATGAGCGGTACACGTCGATGTCGAGATCGGCCTCGTCGATCCGCACATCGACCTCGTCGGCCTCGGGCAGCACGGCCACGGTCGCCGAAGAGGTGTGCACCCGCCCTTGGCTCTCGGTGACGGGCACTCGTTGGACCCGGTGGGGACCTCCCTCGTGCTTGAGCCGTCGCCATGCATCGTCGCCTCGGATTACCAGCGTGACCTGGTTGACCCCTCCGAGATCGCTCTCGTCGTGGTCGAGCACCTCCACCCCCCAGCCGTGGCGCTGGGCGTAGGCGCGGTACATCGCGAGCAGGTCGCCGGCGAACAGGTTGGCTTCCTCGCCGCCTTCGGCTCCGCGGATCTCCATGATCACCGCCCGCCCGGCATCGGGATCGGGAGGAATCAGCAGGGCGCGCATCTCGAGGGCGAGGGCGCCGAGTCGTTCACGTGCGATATCGATCTCGTCGGTGAGTTGGCCGCGCTCGCCATCGTCAGCCGACTCGATGAGGGATTCGGCCGCTGCGACATCGCCGACGAGTCGGTCGTGCTCGGCGAGAGCGGCCACCACCGGCTCGAGCGCGCGATAGCGACGCGCGACCTCGGTTAGACGCGCGGGGTCGGCGGCGGTGGCGGGATCAGCGAGCCGCGCCTCGAGTTCCCGATACTCGTCAGCGAGCAGGCCGAGCCGCGCGATCACCGCGGCGGAAGGACCCGGGGAACTCACCGAAACTCCAGGATCTCGACCGAGGCGACAGCGGCCTCCGCCAGGCGATCGAGCACCGGGAGACGATTGCGGCTCGGCACGACCACGGTGAGCGCCGGATCCGACATCTCCCCGGTGGCGATCATCGCGTCAAGGGTGTCGAGAGCGTCGGGCATCGCGCCGAGATCGACACCGGTCGTGCACGCGAAAAGGCGCCCACCGCCCATGAGCATCGCCGGTCCCGCATCGACAGCCCCGATGGGGGCCACCGCCGACCCAGTGAGGACGAGGGTGCCGACCCCGGCTGCTGCCGGATCGGCGCGGAGCGCGGAAGCCAGATACCCCTCGGGCGACATCGTGTTGAACGGATGAGGCCGCGCTCCATCGAGTCGGTGCTCGGCGACAGCAGCCACCACGCGGGCGAGCGAGGCCTCGGGGGTCTCACCGATGTGCAATTCGCGGAAGGCCTCGCGATCGTTGGCGCCGACCCCGACCTCGAGGCGCGCTCCGTCGCCGTCATCGACCACTCTCGCGATCTCGAGGCCGCGAAAGTGTGCGGTCACCACACCGTGGGCCACCACCGGATCGGCGCCAGCGGCGGCGATCATCTCGGTGAACGCCAGATGCTCCTCGGGCACCGTCGGAGTCGACCGGTGCGCCGCGGGTTCGACGGCGACCGGAGTCCGCTCATCGAGGTGGTGAACCGAGATCGGGAGGTGCCATTGCCGGGCGCGTCGAGCGACGACGGGGGCAGCGTCACGGTCGCCAACGAGGATCTCGAGCCGTTCGGTTCCCTCGCGCAGGGCGAGGGCGATCACCGCTCCAAGTGAACGATGGGGCCGGTCGTCGAGTCGCGCCCAGAGGGTGTCGTCTCGCACGAGCCAGGCGCCACCAGGCACATCGGAGACGGCGAGATCGGTGTGATCTCCAGTGAGGTCGGAGACGACTGCCCGCAGCGACAGACGGAGGAGTTGCTGGCGACGGTCGGGGGCGGTGGTGTTCACCGCTCCGGGGTCACTTCTTGTCGCGGCGGCCGTAGCGCTTGTTGAAGCGCTCGACGCGACCACCCGAGTCGACGAGCTTCTGCTTGCCGGTGAAGAACGGGTGGCACTCGTTGCAGAGTTCGAGCGAAATCTCACCACGGAGGGTCGAACGGGTCTCGAAGGTGTTGCCGCAGGTGCAGCGGACCGAGATCGTGTCGTAGTTGGGGTGCGTGTCAGCCTTCATGTCAACTCCTGCCGTACGGACGGCGAAATGGTATCGGGGCGCGCGGGTGGATGCTCCGGGTCACATACCCGGCTGTTTGGCCACCTCGGCGAGGAACTCGTCGTTGGAACGGAAGGTCTTCAACCGGTCGACCAGCAACTCGAGGCCCGGTGCCGCGTTGCCGTCGGCGGCGAGACCGGAGAGCACTCGCCGCAGCTTCCACACCATCTGGAGCTGTTTGCGGTCGAAGAGCAACTCCTCGTGGCGGGTGCTCGAGGCGTCCACGTCGATCGCCGGGTAGATGCGACGCTCGGCCATGCGACGGTCGAGCCGAAGCTCCATGTTGCCGGTGCCCTTGAACTCCTCGAACACCGCTTCGTCCATGCGCGAGTTCGTCTCGACCAAAGCGGTGGCGAGGATGGTGAGCGAGCCACCCTCCTCGATGTTGCGCGCGGCACCGAAGAATCGCTTGGGCGGGTAGAGCGCTCCGGCGTCGATACCACCGGAGAGGATCCGGCCACTCGCCGGGGCGGCGAGGTTGTAGGCGCGGCTCAGGCGGGTGATGCCGTCGAGGATGACCACAACATCCTCGCCGTACTCAACCATTCGCTTCGCCTTCTCGATGGCCATCTCAGCCACTTGGGTGTGCTGGTCGCTCGGTTTGTCGAAGGTCGACGCGATCACCTCGCCGCGGACATGCCGCTGCATGTCGGTGACCTCCTCGGGCCGCTCGTCGATCAGCAGGACGATGAGCCGGACCTCGGGGTTGTTCCGCTCGATCGAGGTCGCGATCGTCTTCATAATCGTCGTCTTGCCGGCCTTGGGGGGTGAGACGATGAGACCGCGCTGTCCCTTACCGATGGGGCAGATCAGGTCGATGATCCGAGCGGTCATGTCGGTCGGATCGTCAGGATTCTCCATCCGCAGTTTCTCGTCGGGGAAGAGGGCGGTCATGTCCTCGAACTTCAGCCGCTTCTTCGCCTCCTCGGGCTTGCGGTCGTTGATGGTGTGGATCTCGAGGAGCGCCGGGTTCTTCTCGTTGCGTCCGGCGGGCCGCATCAGCCCGGTGACGCGGTCGCCCTTTCGGAGGCCGAACTGCCGGGAGAGGCGCACCGGCACGTAGGCGTCCTGTTTGGAGGCGAGGTAGTTGTTGACCCGGATGAACCCGTAGCCCTCGTCGCGCATGTCGACATAACCGTCGACCTTCACCGGCTCGTTGCTGGTGGGCTGCGCGTCATCGTCGTCGTCGAAAAGCTCACGGTCCTCACCCTGGGGGCCTTCGAACCCTCGCTGACCGGTGCCGCCCTTGCGTCGGCGGCGACGACGCTTGTTCCGGCTCTCGCTGTCGTCGCGCTGGCCGTCACGGTTCTGACTGTCACGGTTCTGACTGTCACGGTTCTGCTGGCCATCTCGATTCTGACCGTCGCGGTTCTGCTGGCCGCGCGACTGATCGCGGCCCTGTCCCGACGAGCGCTGACCGCGGTGGTCGCCCGACGGTCGATCCCCGTCGACCTCGCGGGCGCGGAGCCCGGCCGCGGCGGGATCGCCGTCATCAGCGAGCTCGACCTCCCAGGCAGCTGGAGGCTCAAGGTCGTCGGAGGCGGCCTCTGGGGCGGGCGCGGGGGCCGGAGCGGGCGCCGGAGCGGGAGCAGCGGCCGGCGCGTTCGACGAACCCGAGGTCGTGTCGAGGATCTGATCGATGATCTCCGACTTCTTGAGCCGAGCGGAGGCCTTCAGACCGAGCGCTTTGGCGATCGCCAAGAGCTGTTCTTTGTCTTTGGTCTCGAGAGCGGATTGTTCGAGTGCCTGTGCGGTCACGGGTCACCTTCCTTGTTCCTTGTTCGGAACGTCTGGATACTCGCCAACCGGCGGTGGACAGCCGGCGGGTCGCGATCGCGGACCACCGACGTGAAGAACTCACCGGAGAGGAGTTGCCCGATCCGGGGAAGCGGCGACTGCCGGGACCTAACGGAACTTGGGGCGGGTCTGCCGGGAGACATCCCGACGCCCGAACCGTATCACCGGTGCGCGGAGGAGACAATCACCCGTCAGATCGGGCAGCGCTCGGCGACCAGCGCCTCAACGGCCGCGAGATCGTTCGCGGCCGGGGTGATCCGTTCCGGCCGGTCGAAAAGGTCAGCGAGCTCGTCGGGCAGTTCGGGATGCACGCCCGTCGCCTGTCGAACAGCGTCGGGGAACTTGGCCGGATGCGCCGTCGCGAGCGTCACGACGGGTCGATTCCCGGCGAGTCGGCGGGCGACAACGGTGCCCGTGGCGGTGTGCGGGTCGATGAGCGTCCCGGTCTCGCGATGCACCCGAGCAATCTCGGCGAGGGTCTCGGCGTCGTCGACGCTGCTCGAATCGAAGACCGGGCGGATCCATTGATCGAAGGCCTCTGGGGAGGTGTCGAGATGTCCGTCGGAGCGGAACTGAGCGAGGTCGGCTGCGGTGCGCTCCCCGTCGCGGTCGTTCATCTCGAAGAGGAGCCGCTCGAAGTTCGATGAGACCTGAATGTCCATGCTCGGGCTGAGCGTCGGCACGACCCCTGCGGTCGTCATGTCGCGCGAGCGGATGAAGCGGGTGAGGATGTCGTTGGAGTTGGTGGCCACCAACAGCCGATCGATCTCGGCGCCGGTGTGCCGGGCGATCCAACCGGCGAGCACATTGCCGAAGTTGCCAGTCGGGACGCAGATGTCGATCGGGCGACCCATACGGCTCGCCGCGCTGGCGTGGTAGGCGGTCTGGGCGATGATCCTCGCCCAGTTGATCGAGTTCACCGCCGAGAGTCGCTGTGACTCCCGGAAGCGACGGTCCGCGAACATCGCCTTGACGAGGTCCTGGCAATCGTCGAAGGTGCCATCGACGGCCAGGGTGTGCACATTCGGCGCGTCGACCGTGGTCATCTGCCGCCGCTGCACCTCGCTGGTACGGCCCTCGGGGTAGAGGATGACGATCTGCACCCGTTCGCAGCCGCGAACGCCCTCGATAGCGGCCGAGCCGGTGTCTCCGCTCGTGGCCCCGACGATGGTGATGCGCTCGTCGCGACGCTCGAGCAGCCGATCGAACATGCGGCCCACCAGCTGGAGGGCCATGTCCTTGAAGGCGAGCGTCGGGCCGTGGAAGAGCTCGAGGAGCCATTGGTCGTCGCCGATCTCGACAAGCGGGGCGACCTCGGGATGCCGAAAGCCGGCGTAGGAGTCGCGGCACAGCTGCACGAGTTCGGCCTCGGTGAGGTCCGGGGCGACATAAGGCGCGAGCACTGAGGCGGCGACATCGGCGTACTCGTCGGACGGGCCGGTGNCGATCGCCGGCCACTCGACCGGCACATAGAGACCCCCATCGTCGGCCAGACCGGCGAGGAGCACATCCCCGNAGCCGAGNTCGGGGGCAGCGCCCCGGGTCGAGACGTACCTCACTACTCCCCGATCACGCGGAGCAGACCACCGACGCGGCCCACGACATCGAGGTCGCGGAGCTCGGAGACGGTCGCTTGCACATCGGCCTCCCGGGCCGAGTGGGTGATGAACACGAGGCGGGCTTCAGGCCCATGACCCTCTTGCTCGGCAGCCCGGATGCTGACGCCGTGGCGGGCGAACACGCCGGTGACCTGGTGAAGCACGCCGGGACGGTCAGCCACATCGAGGGCGAGCAGGTACTCCGAACTCGTCTCGTCGATGGGGAGGGCCTTCGCCCGCTCGAACGAGCCGAGGGAGCCGTGGGTGCCGTTCACCAGGTTGACCGCCGCGTCGACGAGATCGCCGAGGACCGCGCTCGCCGTCGGGGCGCCACCGGCTCCGCGGCCAAAGAACATCAGCGAGCCGACGGCGTCACCTTCGACGAACACCGCGTTATAGGAGTCGCGCACCGAGGCGAGCGGGTGATCGAGCGGAACCATCGTCGGGTGAACCCGGACGGCGATGGCGCCGGTCGAGCGGTCCTGCTCGGCGATGCCGAGCAGCTTGACGGCGTAGCCGAGCCGAGCCGCGATCGCGATATCGCTCGCGGTGATGCCGCTGATTCCCTCGTGGTAGACGTCGCCAGCGACGACCTTGGCGCCGAAGGCGACCGTGGCGATGATGGCCGCCTTCGCCCCCGCGTCGTAGCCCTCGACATCGGCCGTTGGGTCGCGCTCGGCGTAGCCGAGCCGCTGGGCCTCGCTAAGCGCGTCGGCGTAGTCAGCACCCTCGTTCGACATCTTCGAGAGGATGAAGTTGGTGGTCCCGTTCAGAATGCCCATCACTCTCGAGACGGGCTCTCCTCGGAGGCTCTCGCGGAGCGGACGGATGAGCGGGATACCTCCGGCGACCGCCGCCTCGAACAGGAGGTCCACGCCGTTGTCATCGGCGAGGCCGAACAGCTCGACGCCGACGTTGGCGAGGAGTTCCTTGTTGCCGGTGATCACCGGTTTGCCGGAGCGGAGCGCGGTGGCGATGAGTTCACGGGCCGGCTCGATGCCGCCGATCACCTCGATCACGACATCGATCTCGGGATCGGTCACCACCGCCATGGCGTCGTGGGTGAGCACCCCGTCGCCGAAGTCGATTCCCCGGTCGCGAGCGGTGTTGCGCACGGCAACCCGGGTGATGGAGAGCCGCACTCCGGTGCGGCGGGCGATCTCGTCGGCGCGCTCGGCGACAAGCGGCACGAGCGCCCCGCCGACATTGCCGCAGCCGAGCAGGCCGACCCGGATCTCGCGCTGGTGTTCACTCACCGGGCCGAGGCTATCCACGGCCTCGGGTTCGGGCATCCGCGCCTCGTTCCAGCGGCGCCGTCGGTGGTGAGATGGAGCGATGTCCGATCACTCCACACCGACGCTCTCCACCCTTCGAATCGAGCACGACGCCGGGGAGCCGGTGGCGCGGCTCCTCCTCAATCGACCGGATCGCCTGAACGCCCTCTCGACGGTGCTCCTCGCCGAGTTGATCGAGGCCTGCGCCTGGGTGAGTTCCCGTGAGGACGTGAAGGTCCTCGTGGTCACGGGCGACGGGCCGAATTTCTCCGCTGGTTTCGACCTTGACGACTTCCGTGGACTCGACTCGTCATCGACCGATCGTCGGGCGACCGCCGACCTCGGTCGTCGAGCCGCTGAGGCGCTCACCAATGTGGACGCGCTGACGATCGCCGCGGTTCGCGGCCACTGCGTTGGTGGAGGCCTCGTGCTGGTGGCTGCCTGCGACCTTCGGGTTGCGGCGGCGGGGACGCGGTTCGCGATTCCCGAGGTCGACCTCGGTATCCCCCTCGCCTGGGGTGGGATACCGCGGTTGGTGCGCGAGATCGGGCCGGCGAGAACGAAAGAGCTCGTGTTGTCGTGTCGCCCCTTCGGAGCCGAGGAGGCCGCCGCGATCGGGATGGTCAACCGGGTGATCGACGATGCGGCGTTCGACACGGAGGTCGCAACCTGGGCCGCCGAGTTGGCCGCCAAGCCGATGTTCGCCATTCGAGCGACGAAATCTCAGGTGAACGCCGTGATGGAGGAGATCGCCGGCACGGGTCGCAACGCGAATGACGCTGACACGCTCCTCGCGGCGCTGGCCGATCCCGAGTCCCGGCAGGCCAGCCGCGACTATCTGGCCTCGCGTGGGCGGCGCTGACCTTCAGCCGACGTCGGTGGCGAGGAGATCGTCGAAGGTCTCCCGACGCACCACAAGCCGCGCTGACCCACCCGAGGTGAACACGACAGCCGGCCGGCGGATGCGGTTGTAGTTGGATCCCATCGACTGGCCGTAGGCGCCGGTCACCGGCGTGACCAGCACATCGCCGACCGCCAGATCAGCGGGCACATCAGCCTCGTTGAGCAGCACGTCACCNCTCTCGCANTGCTTGCCAACAACGCGCACCCGGCGGGTCCGCTCGGCGAACGGNGCCCGGGCGAGCAGCGCCTCGTAGCCCGAGCCGTACAGCACCGGCCTCGGATTGTCGCTCATGCCGCCGTCGACGGCCACATAGGTGCGCACCCCCGGGATGTCCTTGATGGTGCCAACGGTGTAGGCGGTCACCGCGGCATCGGCGACGATCGATCGTCCAGGCTCGACGTAGACATCGGCCCGCACCCCAAGCGCCCGGCAGGCGTCGAGCAGCACCGACGCCCACGTCGAGATCGAGGGAGCCTCCTCGTCGGAGGTGTATGCGACACCGAGCCCTCCACCGAGCACCAGTTGCGGCAGGTCGACCTCGGCGGCGAAGGCGGCCATCACCTCAGCAGCACGGGCGAAACTGTCGGCGCGGAACACGTTGGAGCCGATATGGCAGTGGGTACCGACCAGGTTGACCGCTTCGGAGGCCGCTGCCCGGGCGACGGCGCGGGCGGCGTCGCCGTTGCCGAGGTTGAAACCGAACTTCGAGTCGTCTTGACCGGTCGAGATGAACTCGTGGGTGTGCGCGTGCACCCCNGGGGTGACGCGGATGAGCACATCGGGCACCGGACCGAGACCGGCTTGGTGAAGGTGCTCGAGTCGATCGAGCTCGTCGAAGGAGTCGACGATGATGCGCCCGATCCCCGCCTCGATCGCGAAACGGAGTTCCTCCTCGCTCTTGTTGTTGCCATGAAGCACGCAGGCCGAGGCGGGCACCCCAGCCGCGAGAGCGACGTGCAGCTCGCCGCCGGTCGACACGTCGAGCAGCAAGCCCTCCTCGTAGGCGAGGCGGGCCATGGCCCGGCAGAGGAACGCCTTGGTGGCGTAGATGACGCGTCCCGCGCCGAAAGCGGCGACGGCCTCGCGGCAACGACCGCGCAGATGATCCTCGTCGTAGACGAAGAGCGGCGTTCCGAACTCCTCCACGAGCGCCCCGAGATGGCAACCGCCGATGGTGAGCCAACCATCGTCGGCGAGAGCCGCCGATTCGGGTAGGAGCCGACGGGCGACGGCGCTCACATCCGCTCCGGGGCCTCGATGCCGAGGAGGTCGAGGCCGGTCGACAGCGTTCGGGCAGTCAGATCGCACAGGGCGAGCCGCGATCCACGGACGGGCTCATCGACCTTCAACACGGGGCAGTGCTCGTAGAAGCCTGTGAACGCTTGGGCGAGGTCGAACAAGTGGGTGCAGAGCCGGTGGGGTGACTGTGAGGAGGTGGCCTCGGCGATCACCGACGGGGTCGCGAGGATACGCAGCGCGAGTTCCCGCTCGGCCGGTTCGGCCAACGCGATTGCCGACGGGTCGACCGAGCTCGGATCCGCGCCCGCTCGACGGAAGATCGACCGGATGCGCGCGTGTGCGTATTGAAGGTANGGGGCGGTGTTGCCGTCGAAGGAGAGCATCCGGTCCCAGTCGAAGACGTAGTCGCGCACCCGATCCGTGGACAGGTCGGCGTACTTGACCGCGCCGATCCCGACCGCGCGGGCCACAGCCGCCCGTTCGTCATCGTCGAGGTCGGGGTTCTTCTCAGCGACGAGCGCCCCCGCCCGTTCGATGGCCTCGTCGAGCAGGTCGACGAGCTTCACCGAGTCTCCCGAGCGACTCCGGAGCATCTTGCGGTCCTCGCCGAGCACGTTGCCGAAGGCGACGTGGACGGCGTCGACGCCCTCAGGAAGCCACCCGGCCATCCGAGCGACGGCGAACACCATGTCGAGATGTTGTTGTTGGGGGGCGCCCACCACATACAACATGAGGTCAGCGCCCAGTCGCTCGACGCGATCGATGACGCAGGTGAGATCGCTCGTGGCGTAGTTGAACCCGCCGGTTCGGGCGCGGATGATGAGGGGCAACGGCTCGCCGTCGCGGTTGGTGAAACCGGGCGGGAACACCACGCTCGCCCCATCGCTCTCCTCGAGGAGTCCGGCGGCGCCAAGCCGGTCGATCGTCGCCTGCATGCCGGGCTGGTACAGGCTCTCCCCAGCCAAGTCATCGTCGTTGAGCAGCACCCCGAGCTTGGAGTAGACGGTGTTGAAGTACTCGGTGGACATGGCGACCAGGCGGCGCCAGAGGGCCGCCGTGTCCGGATCGCCTCCCTGCAGCGCGACGACGCGCTCACGGGATCGTTCTTGGAACTCCTCCGACTCGGAGAACTTCACGTTGGCCTGCTTGTAGAAGCCGTCGAGGTCGCCTTGGCCGAGACCGGCGGCGGCGACATCCTCGCCGAGATCGAGAAGGTGCTCGATGAGCATGCCGAACGGTCGACCCCAGTCACCGATGTGGTTCTCGCGGATCACCGTGTCGCCGGCGAAGAGGTGAAGGCGAGCGAGGGCGTCACCGATGACGGTCGATCGGAGGTGGCCGACGTGCATCTCCTTGGCCACGTTCGGCGCGGAGTAGTCGATGACGACGGTTCGCGGATCCGAGGTCGCGAGACCGAGCCGTTCGTGGCGCGCCGCGTCAGCGGCGAGGCCGGACAGGAAGTCGTCGGAAAACACGAGGTTCACGAATCCCGGTCCGGCGACCTCTACCGAGGAGCAGACCCCGTCGAGGGCTCCGCTCGCGATGATCTCCTCGGCCACCTCGCGGGGGTTGCGCCCGAGCGCCTTGGCGAGCGGCAGTGCGCCGTTGACCTGGGCGTCGGCGCGGTCGGAGGGACGCACCACCGGGTCGGCCGGCTCCCCAGCGATCGAGGCGAACACCGGCGCGAGCAGTTCGGCCACCCGCTGCAACGGGTCGATACTTCGGGAGATTGGCTCGGACATCAGCCGACCATTGTGTCCGAGGGCGGGCGCGAAGCCACCGACTCAGACCGAGGTCGAGCAGAAGGTGTCGCCGCGAGCGACGCTCGCCTCGGTGACAACGTCGACGCTCTCAGCGTCGTAGAGGGCGCCGAGCATTCCACGCACCATGCCGCGATCCACCGCGCAGATGACCGGATGCTCGGTCGCGACATCACCGAATGGGCAGTGGGTGTTGATGATCCGGAGACCGTCGTTGCGGTTCTCGGCGTGGGCCGCGAATCCGTGGGCCGTCAAGGCGTCGGCGACCGCTTGGATCGCGGCGCGAAGCGACCGGTGCCCCTGTTCGAGGGCCTCGCCGTTCAACCCGACTGCCATGGCGCGCCCGTACTCGGTGCCAACCTCCTCGGCGAGGCGCTCGGCCTCATCGGCGGGCAGGCGGTCGAGAGCGCGTCCTAAGAGCGACAGCACGAGGTCGTCGCTGCGCACGGGGAACTCGGTGAGGCGGTCGGCGACGGCTCGATACCGCTTCGACGGCCGGCCGGCCCCTCCGCCGTCGATCCTCGCGGTGCTGACCTCGAGGTACCCGCCCGCCGAGAGCTTCTCGAGATGGTGTCGGGCGACGTTCGGATGAACGCCAACCTGCTCGGCGACCGAGGCGGTGGTGAGGCCCTCATCGCCAGATTCGCGCACGAGGAGATAGACGCGCCGACGGGTGGGGTCGCCGAAAGCGTCGGTGATCGCGGACACCGTGGCGGTGAACGACGCGGAGGCGGACATGGGCTGAGTGTAGGCGGCTTTTCTCCTACCGTCGTAGTGCAAACCCTGAGGGCGTTCGCCAGAATGGAAGCCATGGCCCCCACCAGCGATCAACTCGTCGAAGCCCTGCGCCCTGTGGAGGACCCGGAACTCCACCGCTCCATCGTCGATCTCGGCATGCTTCGTCGGGCGGAGATGTCAGGCGACGGTGTGGCCCACATCCTCGTCGCCCTGACGGTCGCGGGATGTCCACTGCGCAACGAGATCCAGAATCGCGTCTCCACTGCTGTCACCGCCCTCGACGGTGTGTCATCGGTCGACCTCGAGTTCACCGTCATGACCGACGAGGAGCGCGCCGCGCTCCGAGAGATGCTGCACGGCTCGCCCGGGGCGACCGCCGGGTCGGGCCATGCGCACGGCCACGCCGAGGGACGTGCGATCCCGTTTTCTCAACCCGGCTCCAAGACCCGGCCGCTGCTGATCTCCTCCGGCAAGGGCGGCGTCGGCAAGTCCAGCGTGACCACCAACCTCGCGGTCGCTCTGGCCGCGCGAGGTCATTCGGTCGGCGTGGTCGACGCCGACATCTACGGTTACTCGATCCCGCGGATGCTCGGCACCGACCGCAAGCCGGTCGTGATCGACGAGATGCTCATCCCGCCCGAGCAGTGGGGAGTGCGATGCATCTCGATCGGCTACTTCGTCCCCGAGGGCGAGGCGGTCGTGTGGCGTGGGCCGATGCTTCACAAGGCCCTCGAGCAGTTCCTGACCGACGTGTACTGGGATGAGCCCGACTTCCTCCTCATCGACATGCCGCCCGGAACCGGCGATATCGCCCTCAGCTTGAGCCANTACCTCCCGCGAGGCGAGGTGTTCGTGGTGACCACACCTCAGCCCGCGGCGCAGAAGGTCGCTCGTCTTTCCGCGGCGATGGCCGAGAAGGTCAACCTCCCGGTGCGGGGCGTCATCGAGAACATGTCTTGGTTCACCGGTGACGACGGCAAGCGCTACGAGATCTTCGGCTCTGGAGGCGGCGCCGAACTCGCTGCCGAGCTCGACGTGCCGTTGCTCGGCCGGCTCCCCTTGGTGCCAGCGCTCCGCGAGGGCGGCGACGACGGACGTCCGATCACCGCTATCGACCCCGATTCCGAGGCCGCCCTCACCTTTGCTGAGATCGCCCGCGCCGTCGCCGAGGATCTCCGCCCGAAGAAGGTCTTCAACCCCGAGCTCCGGGTCATCTGACCGGTTGGACCCGCTCCCCCGCTACCGGTTCGAGCGTCTCGTCGATGAGGCGCTCGCCTCGCTTCCCGCCGAGTTGGCGCCGGTACTCGACAACGTCGTCATCCGCGTGGTCGACCGCGACCCCGACGAGCCCGACCTCCTCGGTCTCTACGAGGGGGTTCCCCACACCGAGCGCTCCGGAGCCGAAGGGCCCGACGTGGTATCGATCTTCCGGCTGGCGCTCTGCGACGCCTGTGACGACCTCGACGAGCTGACCCGAGAGGTCCGCATCACCGTCATCCACGAACTCGCCCACGCCGCGGGCATCGACGACGACCGGCTGCACGACCTCGGCTGGGGCTGAGGCCGACGGTTCCGATCCGGTCGACCCCCGACTAGGTTCGTCGCGTGACCGACGGACCCGAACGGCCCGGCGACCGCCCGCCTCCCCCGCCCCCTCCGGATCTGCTTCCGCCTCCCGGGACGGTACCGACCCGGCGCATCGGCGGGATCGCGACAGCGTCCACCGTCCTCGTCGCCATCACCGCCCTGTTCGGCCTCGCCTACGCGGTGATGAACGCGTTCGCCGTCGACGATGCGCGGGCCTATCTCGACGGTGTCACCACCGAGGATGAGTTCATCGGCGCCTACGGCGGCGCCCTCACGGTCCAACTACTCCAGACCCTCTCCCAGGTGGCCGCTGGCGTGCTCTCCGTGCTGTGGATGTTTCGGGTGACCTCGAATCACCGAGACCTCGGCCGCGATTCCTTCTGGGGGCCGGCCTGGGCGGTGGCTGGCTGGTTCGTTCCGCCGCTCATCCTCTACGTGATCCCGTTCCTCGTGTTGCGACAGATGTGGAAGGCGTCCGAACCGGGTGCGGACTGGCGATCGAGCCGTGTCCCGCCGGTGGTCGGCATCTGGTTCGTCCTCTATGGCATCGCCCCGCTCGCCGTCGTCGCCGCCCAAGGCTTCGGCGGAATGGGAGGGGTCGGCGCTGGGACCGACTCGGTGGCTGAACTCGTGGTCGACCAACAGTCGGCGATCTGGGGTGCAGGAGTGCTCGGCCTGCTCGGTGCCGTCGCGTGGATCGTGATGGTGCGAGCGATCACCGAGCGCCATACCGCGCTGACCGGCGAGCGGACCGCGACCGGCGGGGTGTCCTGAGCAATGGCGATCTACCTGGTTCGACACGCCAAGGCCGGCGAGCGGCGCATCTGGGACGGTGACGACCGCGATCGCCCCCTGAGCGGAAAGGGACAAGACCAGGCGTCAGCGCTCGCCGCGCGACTGCACCCTCACGATCCGCCCCTGCTGCTCTCGAGCCCCTATCTGCGCTGCGTTCAAACCTTGGAGCCGCTCGCCGAGCTCTGCGGGATCCCCGTCACCGTTGAGTCGCGCCTCACCGAGGACGAGCCGTTCGAGCCGGTGCTCGAGCTGCTGGGTGAGGTTCCGGACCACACCGTGTTGTGCAGCCACGGAGACATCATCCCGGCCACGATCGTCGCCCTCGAGCGGCGTGGCCTCGAGGTGCTGTCGACACCCGACTGGCGTAAGGCCTCAGTGTGGGTGCTGAAGCGTTCCAAGAGTGGACGGCTGTCGAAGGCCAAGTGCTGGCCACCGCCCGGCAAGGGCTGAGAGATCAGTCCGGCAACTCGGCGAGCTCGGCGGCGAGACCTTCCACCAGACCGCGAACCTCTCCTGGCGGATCGGCTGCGAGACATCCGTCGATGAGCGGCCGGGCGGTTGTTGCGTCACCAACGAATCGGAACTGGATGATCCCGAGAAAGCAGAAGGGGTCCGGATACGTGGGATCGGACTCGATGGCGGCAACGAGATCGTCGACCCCCGAGCGCAGGAGTTCCTCGGCGCGATCCGCGTCCTCGGCACCGCGGGCGAGCAGTGCCCGCGTCCAACCTCGATAGGTGAGCGCTTCGGGCTGGCCGGGCTCGATGGCAAGCACTCGGTCGTAGGCGTCGACCGCCGCGTCGAGGTCACCCACACCGGTCTGCCGGGCGGCCACAAGCAGTCGGGTCACCTCGTCGCGCGGGTCGAGGCCGGTGATCTGCTCCCCGGGCAACCGCTGGCCGGAGGAGGAGGCGACGAACCACGAGGCGAGGACGGCGATCGCGACCACGGCGATCGCGACGACCGGCCGCCGGCGCCGACCAGTCGATTCTGACGTCGACGGCGGCGCGGGATCCTCGAGGAGGCGGGCGATGCGGGCGGCTCGGGCGGTGTAGCCGTCGAGGAGTCGCCGGTGGTCCTCCTCGTCGACGTCACCGGCCTCACGCTCGCGTTCGAGGTCATCGATCGAGGCGAGCAGGAACTCGAGTTCGTCGCGAAGGGCCTGTTCGTCGGTCGTCACGGCTCCTCCGCCGCGTCGTCGGCCGAGGCGCGGAGCCGTTCGACGATGCGACGGTCCTCCTCGGTCGCCTCACCGATCGCCGCCGACTCAGCCCTCCAGCGCCGGAAGGTCGCCCCAAGCGCGGCAATCGCGACCACGGCCGCGGTGACTGGCAACGCCCATGCCAACGCGTCGAGACCCGTGGCTCTCGGCACGAGGAGCACTTGGGCCCCGTACGCCTCGGCCACGCCGGCGATCACGGCGTCGTCGTCGAGCGCGCCGGCGCGAACTCCTTCTCGGATCGCGGAGCGGATGGCCTCCGAAGCCGGGTTCCGCGACTCGTAGACGCTCTCGCCGTCGCAGACGGGGCAAGCGATACGTCGACTGATGGCGTCGATCCGGTCGCCCGGATCGAGCGGCCCGCGGTCCCGAGTGGCGCCGACGGCAAGGGCGCCGACTCCAACAAAGAGGACGAGCAACCAGGAGAGCCGCCGGCTCATACGCCCTGCCTCAGGCGCTGGATCGTGGTCGAGAGGAACTCGGCGGTGACCTCACCGATCACGCGTGCCCGAACGATCCCCGAGGGGTCGATGATCCAGGTCTCGGGCACCTGAGCCACCCCAAAGGAGTTCTGGAAGCTGAACGCCTCGTCGAACACGATCGGCCAGTCTCCTCCGTTCTCGGCGAAGAACCGTTCGACGGCCTCGCGGTCGTCGTGCTGCACGATGGTGTGCAGTTCGGCGCCGAGTGCCCCGAGTCGCTCCTGGTCCTCAGCGAAAGCGACCAGTTCGGGGTGCTCGCGTTGGCACGGGATGCACGTCGAGGTGAAGAAGTTAAGCACCACCCATGATCCCCGCCGGCGGGCCAGTTCGAAGGTCGACCCATCAGCGGTGGTTCCAACCGCGGCGGGGGCGGGCTGGTCGAGGAGCGTCGTCGACGCTGTCGGCCCACTGTCGGGCGCGGCGCGCACGAGCACAACGAGCAGTCCGAGCACCACGAACGCGGTGACGAGAGCGGCGAGACGAGCCGGACGGGCGGTCACCGGTCGGTCGCTCCCAACACCACCGAGGTCGGATCGGTCGGTCGACGATGGAGCCGAGCGGGGATCGCGCTCATGATCGTGCCGATCGCCATCAATGCCCCACCGATCCACAACCAGAGGATCATCGGCTTCACGAACACCCGCAGGACGACGGTCGACGCGTCCGGCGACGGCGGGTTCGTGCCGTCGATGGTGAGGTAGACGTCTTTGGCGAGGCCGGTTCGCACACTCGGGGTGCCGATGGTCATACCCATTTGGAGGTAGGTCGTCACGGCGGGCCCGTAGACCTTCGTGCGGTCAAGCAAGACGTTGGCTTTTGCCGTGTCGGTGCGCTCATCGCGCTCGTTCACAACCTCGACGAGTTCGAAGGTGTGCCCTCCCCAGGCGACCTCGCGGCCAGGTTCGAGTTCGATGGTCGCCGAGTGGGTGTGCGAGTTCGAAGCGGCGAGCGCGACGGCGAGAAGGATGACACCGAGGTGGACCACCATGCCGCCGTTCGCCCGTCCGACGAGACCGCGCCATCCGTGCCGGCGGGTGGCGAGCGCGATCTGACGGAGCGCGGCGCCAGCGGCGAAACCGCCGAGGCCGAAGGCGAGGAGCGGTGCCCAGCCGTCCGCTCCGGTCAACACGGCGACGACGAGGGTCGCCACACCGATCCGCGCGGGCCAGAGCAGTCTGGTTGACAGCAGTTCGGTGGACGCGGTGCGCCACGGCAGCACCGGGGCGACCGCCATCAAGAAGAGCAGGGTCAACCCGATCGGCATCGACAATCGGTCGAAGTACGGCGCCCCGACGACGGTCTGACGCCCTTGGACGACCTCGATGATCAGCGGGAAGACGGTGCCGAGGAGCACGATGAACGCGAAGAGCGCGAACACGACGTTGTTGGCGAGGAAGGCGCCTTCACGGGAGATCGGTGAGTCGATCGTGCCGGGGGCGCGCAGGCGATCGCCTCTCCAGCCGATCAGCCCGATCGACACGGCGACGACGAGGGCGAAGAACCCGAGCAGGTAACCGTCGACTTCACCGGCGGCGAAGGCGTGGACGCTGTTGATGATGCCTGAGCGGGTTAAGAAGGTGCCGAGGATCGTCAGCGAGAAGGTGGCAACGAGCAGCGAGAGGTTCCAGACGCGCAGCATTCCGCGTCGCTGCTGAACGAGGACCGAATGGATGTACGCGGTGCCGGTGAGCCAGGGAAGCAGGCTCGCGTTCTCGACCGGGTCCCAAGCCCACACGCCGCTCCATCCGAGCACCTCGTAGCTCCACCAGCCTCCGAGGAGGATGCCAATGGTGAGGAAGCCCCATGAGAACAGCGCCCATCTCCGGGTCTCGAGCAACCAGCCTTCGCCAACTCGGCCGGTGACCAGCGCCGCGATCGCGAAGGCGAACGGCACGGTGAAGCCGACATAGCCGAGGTACAGGATCGGCGGGTGGAAGAGCACGAGGATGTGGTTCTGCAGGAGGGGGTTCGGCCCAGGGCCGTCGAAGCCGATCGGCACCCCGGGACCTTCCCGGAACGGTGAGGCCGGACCGAAGGAGATCAGCGCGAAGAACGTGGTGACCGCGTACATCACGACGAGCGCCCAGGCCACGAGCGGGTCGTCGCGGCGCGCCCGGAAGCGCAGGGCAACCGCCGCCGTGAAGGCCGCGAGCACGAGCACCCACAGCAGGATCGATCCCTCAAGGGCGCTCCACATCGCGGCGACGTTGTAGAGCGTCGGTGTCGTCGATGATCCGACCTGTTGGACGAACTCGATCGAGTAGTCGCGCTGGGCGAGCGCTCTCTGCATCATCACCACCGACAGCACGGTGCCGATGAGCACCGGCCAGGCGAAGAGGTAGGTCTGAGCAACCGCGCGACGGTTGCCTCCGATGAGCGCCACGGCCCCGGCTGCGGCCCCGACCGAGGCGGCCACGAGGGTGATGAGGAGCCCGGCGTTCCCGAGGGCGAGGTTCAGGCTGAGGGCTGGCACGCCGACTCCCGTGCCTCGGTGAGGCGCGCGTCGTTCACGCTGACGTACTCGTCGGAGTGCTTCACCTCGACGCGGTCGCCCATGAAGCGATCGTTCGAGGAGTCGAAATAGCCGTGGACCACGACCGGGATGCACTCTTTGAAGATCCCGCCGGGTTCGCCGTCGTAATCGACGCCGATGGTGACGTCGTCGAACTCGATGTCGAAGCTGGTGGTGAGCCCGTCGGTCTCGACCGATCCCTCGGTGACGGTTCCTTGCAGGCGGAGGCGTCGATCGCGGTCGCATCCCTCACGAAGCCCGACCTCATCGACGTTGCAGTAGTAGTCGACGGCCGAGGTGAGGAAACGGGTCACGACGACCCCACCGGCGAGGATCGCGGCGACGAGCACGAGAGAGGGCAACACCCGCCGACGGCGGCGTCCAACGACGGGTTCGACCGGCCGGGGGGACAGGTCGGGCGAGGTCACGTCCAGTACTTCTCCTCATCGTCGACGAGCCGACCTGAGCGTCGGCCGGCGCGCAGCACCCAGAGGGCGAACGAGCCGATCACCACGACCGTGGCGGCGTAGGCGCCGAGAATGAAGCCGGCGTCGCGCATGGCGAGCAAAGCGGTCACGATCCGCCTCCGATGGATCCGCTCGAGGTCACCTCGGAGCGGCGCTCGGCGATCGCTCGGTCGAGGCCGCGGCTGGCGAGGAGGTCATCGAGGGCGATGGTGCGGGTGCGGTGGAGCAGCAGCCAAACGAACAGCAGGGTGAACGCGACCACACCGCTGAAAAGCGTGAACAGCATGAGACCATCGATATCGACATCGAGGTCGGTGTCGAGGATGGTCGCCTCCTGATGGAGGCTCCTCCAGAGACGGACACTCCAGTGCACGAGGGGGATCTCGACGACGGCGAGCAGGCCGATCACCGCGCTCCGGCGCGCGCGACGCTCCCTGGTGCCTTCGAGTCCTCGCACAGCGAGATAGCCGATGTAGGTGACGAAGAGCAGGGCGGTCGTGGTGAGCCGCGCGTCCCACTGCCAGTAGACGCCCCAGGTGATGCGACCCCAGAGCGATCCGCTGATGAGGGTGAGTGCCATGAACACGACGCCGATCTCGGCGCTCGCCCCGGCGACGCGGTCGAATCCGAGAGAGTGACGTCGGCCGAAGAGATAGAGGCCCGAGCACACCGCGGTCACGATGAAGGCGAGGTAGGCGAGCCAGACCGTCGGGACGTGCACGTACATGATGCGTACGGCGTCGCCCTGGTCGATATCGGCGGGCGAGAGGACGAGCCCGAAGAGGAGCAGCCAGCCGAGCATCACCAACGTGACAATGCCGAGCACTCGGGTCGCTCGGGTTCCGGTGGCGCGACGAGCGGTTGGCTGCGGGGAGGTGGTGGGGGTCATCGGTTTCTCTCGCTGCTCAGTCCTCGATCAGGGTTCCGAAGGCGAGAGCCCCGCTCACCCCAACCGCCACGGCAAAGACGGTGAGCAGCCCTACCCAGGGCCACCCCTCCGACACCGCCGTCCGGTCGGTTCCGAGCGCTGCCTCAACACCTCTCGTCGCCCCGATCAGGACGGGCGCCGCCACCGGAAGGATGAGCAGGGGGAGCAGTGTCTCCCGGCCCGGACCACCGGCTGCGAGGCCTCCGTAGATGGTACCGAGGGCGGCCAGTCCGCACGTTGCCGAGATCGCGGTTGTGACGAGTAGCACGACTCCCTCCGCCCGGGGTTCCGCGCCGTAGAGGACGACCGCGAGGCCGAGGAGCACGGTGATCAGCGCAATGAGCTCCACGGCGAGGGCCGCGGCCTTGCCGAGGAACAGCGCCACGGGGTCGATACCGGCGACGCGGAGTGACTCGAGAGCGCCGTCGGCCGTCTCGATGGCGAACGATCGCTGCACGGTGATCAGCGTCGAGAAGAGGACGGCGAGCCACATGAGTCCGGGGGCGGCCCGTTCGAGCACGCCGCCGGTCCCGAGGGCGAAGGCGAACACGACCATCACGAGACCAGAAAATGGGAGCACCTGGTTCACGAGCACCCGTGACCGCCGTTCCACGAGGAGATCCTTGACGGCGATCCTCCTCGCCGCTCGGAGACGACCCGCGCTCATGCCGCCTCCACCACGGCGCCGCCGACCACAGTGATCTCGCGGTCAGCGAGGTCACGGCTCCGATCGAGGTCGTGGCTCGCGAGCATGACGGTCACACCGGACGTGGCGGCGAGCCGGATGAGCGCATCGAGCTCGCCTCGGCCGTCCGGGTCGAGGCCGGCGTGTGGTTCGTCGAGCAACCAGAGTTCGGCACGGCGGATGAGCAGCACGGCGAGGGCGGTACGGCGCCGTTGTCCGGCGGAGAGCGCCGTCACCTTGACGTCGGCGAGCCTCCCGGCAAGGCCGGCGGCTTCGACCGAGCGGGCGGTCTCCTCGGGGGTCGCCCCGACGAGATCGGACCAGAACGTGAGGTTCTCCGAGACGGTGAGGTCGCCGTACAGGCCGTTGCGGTGGCCGAGGAGGCCAACGCGATGCCGGAGGGCAGCGCGGTCGCCGGTGAGGTCGACGCCGAGCACATGCGCGCTGCCTCGCGCCACCGGCACCAGTCCCCCGCAGACGTTGAGCAAGGTGGTCTTCCCCGCGCCGTTGGGCCCCGCCACGAGCACCACCTCACCGTGTGCGACGGTGAGGTCAAGCCCCGAGAGGGCGGGGAAGCCTCCGAGCAGAGCGATCACGCCGTTCATCTCGACCGCCGCAGCGCCCGATGTCGCGTCGCCCGCTGGAGTCCCGCCGGATCCGTCCATGGTCCCGTCACGCTACGCCGACCCCGCCCCGCCGGCACTCCAGACCGGTGGGCGCTCACCGGTAGGTTCGATTCCGTGAACCGGCGGTCCCAGCGACGGCTCGAACCGAACCGGCGTCCGACGCCGCCTCCGAGAGAACTCGCCGTGCGCGCTGTCCGGCGGGGTCACCGATCTCGAGGCGCCGATCTGTGGCGGTCGTGGCGGGCGTCTCGTCGCGCCCGTTGGGATCTCCCGCCGGAACCTCATGACTGGCGTTGGGCGGTCGGCCTTCTCGGACGCACCCTGGTGGTGGTTGGTCTCCTCATGCTCGGGTTCGTCGGCTACCAGCTCTGGGGAACCGGTATCGAGACAGCCCGCGCCCAAGCCGATCTCCGTGAGCGTCTCGACGAGCGGTTCGCGCCGGTCGAGGTGGACGAGGTTGCCCCGGTGGCGACGGTTGACGAGACGGTTGTCCCGACATCCACCGGCGCCCCAACTCCGACGAGCATCACTCAGGACATCACGGGGGCTGAGACGAGCACGACGTCATCCGAGGTACCGGTGACAGCCGCTGTTGAGCCGAGCGTCACCGTGACCCCAGTCGAACCGTTCCTGCCCGGCGATCCGCTCGCACGGCTCGAGATGCCGACGATCGGAACCGACCACATCGTGGTGGCGGGAATTGGCGTCGAGGAGCTTCGCCTCGGGCCCGGTCACTTCCCCGACACCCCCTTGCCGGGCCAGTTCGGTAACGCGGCGATCGCCGGCCACCGCACGACCTACGGCCAGCCCTTTCATGACGTCGACCAGTTGGTGGTCGGCGACGACATCGTTGTGACGACCGATCAAGGACGCTTCACCTATGTGGTGAATGACATCAACATCGTGCTGCCCTCCGATTACCAGGTGGTCTCAACGGTCGATCGTTCGCGAGCCACGCTGACCCTCACCTCCTGTCATCCGAAATGGTCGGCGGCGCAGCGGATCATCGTCCACGCCGACCTCGATCCTGAACGCTCAGACGCGGTCGGATCTGCCACCGATTACCGCGGGACCGCGCTGTGGGGTGACCCTGTCGCGGTCGCCTCGGAGGAGCCGGTTCCCGTCGCCTCGATCACGGCACCCACCAACGCGAACCCGACCAGCAACATCGCGACGAGCACGACGCTCGCCAGCGCAACGCCCACCAGCACGACACCGGCTGTGGCGCCATCGATCTCCGACTCCACCCCTCCCCCAGCACCGATCGCCGATGCCTTCGCCCGCGGCTGGTTCCATGATCCGGCCGCCCTCTGGCACGTCGCGGCCTGGGGCGCTGCCTTGGCCGTCCTCGTCTGGATGGTGCTGAGGATCAGTCGTCGGCGCAGGAGCCATCTGGTGGGTCTCGCCTATGGCCTGATCCCCGGACTGGTCCTGCTCTATTTCGTCTACGAGAACGTCAACCGGCTGCTCCCGCCAGATCTCTGAGCGCGTTGGCGTGATCAGCGGCCCGTGAAGCGCGCGGGGCGGCGCTCAGCGAACGCGGCACGCCCCTCGACCGCATCCTCACTGGCCCAAGCGAGCGCCCGAATCGCGTCGACCGCGAGGTCGCGAGCGGGCCGACGACGAGCCTCGAGAAGGGCCGCGCGATGCGCGTCGAGCGACAGCGGGGCGAGTCGAACGATCTCCTCCGCCCAGCCCACCGCATCGTCGAGCGATCCGAGTCGGTGGATCGCGCCGATCCGATGGAGCGTCTCGGCATCCACCCGTTCAGCGGTGAGCAGGATCGACCGCGCGACCGGCCAACCGAACTCATCGACCAGACGATCAACCGTCCACTGATCGACCGCCAGGCCGAGCCGAGCGGCGGGTATCCCGAGCTCGCTGCCCGCCGACGCGACCCGCAGATCGCAGACGAGCGCGAGTTGAGTTCCAGCCCCCAGGGCGGGGCCATCAATCGCCGCGATGCGAACCGCCGGCCAGCGGTCCCATGCCTCGAGCATGGCGCTCAACTCGCCGCCGAACTCCTCGGAGTCGACGCCGGTCAGGTCGGCGCCTGCGCAGAACGCCGGTGGCGCACCGGTCAGCACCACCGCTCCCACGGTCGTATCGCCGGCCACCGCCCGAAGTTCGCGAACGGTCGTGAGGTCGAGGGCGTTGCGGCGCTCCGGACGATCGACGGTGACCACCAACACGTCGCGCACAGGTCCCGGTCTCCGTTCGGTCCGTAGCATGATCGAACCCTATGTCCGAACGAGTCGAACCGCCGACGCCCGAGGATCCCGTCCTGCGCCGCCGGCGCGCGGTGGAACGGTGGACCCTGCTGGCGAACCGCGTCGGTTATCTCGTGCTCGCGCTCTCGGTAGCGCTCTTCGTCATCGCCTTCGCGGTCGGTTTCTCCTCCGCGCTGGCCGGTGCCGTTATCGCCTCGCTCCTCGTGTCGTTCGTGCTGCTCGCCCCCTCGATCGTGCTCGGCTACGCGGTGAAGGCCGCCGACCGCGAGGACGCCGAGCGGGCGGCTGAGACCCCTCCCTCGTAGCATGGCCACCTCATGAGTTCGACCCGTCTGCCGGCCATCGAGCGCCGCGAGCAGATCCTCGCCTGCGCCCTCGAGGTGTTCGCCCGATACGGGTTCCATGGGGCCTCAATGAACGATGTGGCCGAGGCGGCCGGGGTCACCAAGCCGGTGCTCTACCAGCACTTCGATTCCAAGCAGGAGCTCTTCACCGCGCTCCTCGACGAGGTGGGCCACCGGATGCACACGGCGATCACCGCGGCCACCTCAGTCGAGAGCGACGGGCGCTCGCAGACCGTCGCCGGGTTCCGCGCCTACTTCCGATGGGTCGCCGACGACCACGACGGCTTCCGGCTGCTCTTCGGCGGCACCGCCCGCCACGAGGACGCGTTCAGTGACCGGGTGCGTCGCATCACCTCCGAGGTGGCCACGGCGATCATCCCGCTGATCGCTGTCGACATGCCCGATGAGCACCGGCGAACGGTCGCCCACGGGATCGTCGGCCTCGCTGAGGGGGTGAGCCGACGGCTCATCGATCACGGCGATGACTTCGATCCGGACGTGATCGCCACCGTGGTCGCCGGCCTCGCTTGGGGTGGGCTGCGCTCGATCGATCAGTCGAGCCCCGTCGGCGCCGACGCGCTCTGAGCGACGCTGCTCGGGTGACCCCTCTCAGCCGACCCGGTCTAGGCTCGCACCATGCCGGCGCCGGGTGAGCACCATCCCGCGTTCGAGGAGTACTGCGAGTGCATCTTCGGACTCCACGAGGATGACGTCGAGGTCATCCAGGCTCGAATCGCCGAGCGCCTGAACGTGAGCCGTCCAGCGGTCAGCGAGATGATCCGTCGGCTTTCCGCCGAGGGTTTGATCGACACCGATGATGGAATCGCGCTCACACCAAGCGGAGTTGAATTGGCCCAGCGGGTGGTGCGTCGTCATCGGCTCGCGGAGCGGTTCCTCACCGACACGCTCGGTCTGTCGTGGGCCGAGGCCCACCACGAGGCCGGTAAATGGGAGCACATCATGTCCGACAGCGTGGAGGAGGCCCTCGACCGCCTTCTCGGTTCGCCGACGACCTGCCCGCACGGCAACCCGATCCCCGGCTCTGACTATGTGGCTCCCGATGTGCGCCCCCTCGCTGAGGCGTCGGTCGGCACGCGGTTCACCGTTCGGCGGATCCCTGAGGAACTCGAGTTCACCCCCGGTCTGCTCGAGTTCTTAGAGGAGAGCTCAATCCAGCCGGGCTACAGCGGCACGGTGACGGCTACCTCTCCCGACGGCACGATCACCATCGAGATCGAGGGGCGCCACGTTGGCGTCGGCGCGTTCGCCTCCGAGCGCATCCTCGTCACTGGCTGATCCCAGCATGTCGCGCTCACCCCTCCTCCTCGTGTTCGCGCTCGCGCTCGGACCGGTCGCGGCCTGCGGCGAGACGTACATCGACACGAGCCTGATCGACTCCGTTCCCGACGAGAACACCGGCGGCGTCGACACTTCAGCCGAAACGCCGGACCCAGCTCCGACGGACGAGAGCGGATCACGCGATTTCGTGGCCACCCTCGAACTCTTCGCACTCCATGCCCGTGAGATCTCTGAGGTCGTCGCCGATGACCGAGAGCGCGCCGCCTCCATGCTCGACGACCTCGAGGCCGACTGGTCGCTCATCGAGGACATCATCCGCGCCGAGCAACCCGACCGACTTTTCGGGTTTTCCCAAGCGGTCGATCTCGTTCGCAGCGGTGTCGAGCGGAACCGTCCGGCCGATGTCAGCAAAGGCTGGAAACTGCTCGACGACCTGAGCGCCGATTACCCGGCCTGAGCGGCGAGCGAGGAGAACCCCATCTCGAGCGATGGCGGGATCGGCTCGGAATGGACCACCGCGAGCCGGCGGGTCGATCGGGTGAGGCCGACGTAGAGCGCGCGAAGGCCGAGATGGGTCTCCGACACGATGAGCGACGGCTCAACCACGATCACCGAGTCGAGTTCGAGACCCTTGGCCACCGACACCGGAACGACGGTGACTTGGCGATCGAGGCCGGACACTCCCGCTCGGCCGTGCTCCAGCCCCGCTGAGTCGAGGGCCTCAGCGATCCGATCGACGAGGGAATCGGGGGTGACCACCGCGATCGAGCCGTTCGGAAGGGAGGCGAGTGATGCCCCAACCTCGTCGGCGACGGCGGATCCGAGGTCGCCGACGGCTGGCACGAGCCTCGGATGCTCCCCTCCGGAGCGCACTGACTCAGGTCGTCGGAGACCGGGCGCGGCCGCCTCCATCACCACATCAGCGACAGCCATGATCTCGCGCGGAATTCGGTAGCCAACCGACAGTCCGATGACTCGAGCCGGCCGGCGATCCGGAAGGTGCTCGAGCACGTCGTCCCAGACGCCCGGGGCGAGGGCGCCGGTCGCCTGGGCGAGATCGCCAACGACCGTCATCGATCCGTTGAGCGAGCGACGCGACACCATGCGCAGCGCCATCGGGGTCAGGTCTTGGACCTCGTCGACCACGATGTGNCCNTACGTCCTGATCTCGTCGGACGGGTCGATCTCTCCACGGTGCGGGATCGGTCCGAGCACTTCGCGGGCGTCGTCGAGCAGCGGGATGTCGGCATCAGTCCACGGCACTTCGGCCGGGGAGGCCGAACGCGGTCGGTGAAGCAGATCGACGAGGCGCTCGACCTCGTCGGCCTCGACCGCGCCGGTGAGGGCGGAGCGGAGCAGCGCTCGCGAGCCGAGCAGATCGTGAAGGAGTTGCCCGGGGGTGAGCACGGGCCACATCCGCTCAAGCGCTTCGCGCACCTCGGGGAGGCGCCGGATCGCCTCTCGCACCTCCGACGGGCTCGCGTCACCGGCGCGCCATCCAGCGGCCATGGTCTCCCACATCTCGTTCTCGACGATGCGCCGGCTCGCGTTGTGCCGGCGGTTCCGCCGCCGTGCCTGACGGATGATCCGCCGCGATTCCTCGACGCTGACCCGCAGGTAGCCCGATCGGAACGGAACCACGAGGTCGTCGCGCAGCGCTCGCTCACGGTCGTCGACCGCGCGGTCGATCAACCGCGACATGCGGGCATCACCCTTCACGGCGGCGACCTCGGCGGAATCCCTCGCCGAGACACCGATGCCGGGCACCAGGTCGGAGAGCACGACCTGTTCGACCCCCGCTTCGCCGAGCGACGGCAGCACGCGCTCGATGTAGCGGAGGAAGACGCGGTTCGGGCCGATCACGAGCACGCCCTGGTCCTCGAGGGGGAACCGATGGGTGTAGAGCAGATAGGCGGCTCGGTGGAGCGCGACGACGGTTTTCCCGGTGCCTGGTCCACCCTGCACCACGAGCACCCCCGCCTGGGGCGACCGGATGATCTCGTCCTGCTCGGCTTGGATGGTGGCGACGATGTCGCCAAGGGCGCCGGTGCGACCACGCTCGAGAGAGGCGATCAGGGTCGAGTAACCCCGGAGCGTGGGCCCTCCGCCGTTGGTCTCGGAGCTGAGATCGCCGTCGAGGCCATCGTCGTGTCCGAGTCCGAGGTGTCCCTCACCAAAGAGTTCGTCCTCGAGTCCGAGCAGGGTGCGACCCTCCACCACGAAGTGCCGGCGGCGGAGCAATCCCATCGGCTCGCGGCCGGTCGCCCGGTAGAACGGCTCGGCCACGGGCGCGCGCCAGTCGATCACCACCGGCTCGCTCTGGTCGTCGGCGACGGCGAGGCGGCCGATGCGGAAACTCTCGGTGCCCTCCTGCTCGTCGTTCCGGTCGATGCGGCCGAATACGAGGGCGACATCGCCGAGGTCGAGGTCGGTGAGTCGTTTCACCAGCGCCTCATCGAAGGCGTTTCGCTCGAATCGCGCTTGGAAGGTGCCGCCGAGGTCGGCCTCGTTGAGGTCTCGCAGGCGCCAAGCCGCTTGGCGAGAGTTCTCGAGGCAGTCGTAGGCGTGGTCGATGAACGCCTGTTCCTCGGGGAGGTCGGGGTGTCGTGCGGTCATATTCGGGGGTTCCGGAGCGGGCCCTCGGTGGTCGGACCCGTTTCGGGGGTCCGTCAACTCTACCGGCAGGGGTATCGTCCACCTTCCCCATGTCTGAGCCCACCGTCTCCGAGTCGCCGGGTGTCCCCTTCCTCGACGCGGCCACGGGACGCCGGCCCCGACGCACTCCCGTCTGGTTCATGCGCCAAGCTGGCCGCCACCTTCCCGAGTACCGCGATGTCCGCGGCCCCGGCTCGATCCTCGACGCGATCGGGCGGCCAGATGACGCGGCGGCGATCACCCTGCAGCCGGTGCGCCGCTACGGGGTCGACGCGGCGGTGCTGTACTCCGACATCGTCGTGCCCGCCCACGCGGTCGGGTTCGGCATCGATGTGGCTCCGGGTACGGGGCCCGTCGCCGAGCAGCCGTTCCGTTCAGTCAGTGATCTCGACCGCCTGCCGCCGTTGACCCCGGATCTCGTCGAGCACGTCGCCGAGACGGTGAGGATTCTCACCCGGGAACTCGATCCCGCGGTGCCCTTGCTCGCCTTCGCCGGGGCTCCGTTCACCGTCGGGAGCTATCTCATCGAGGGAGCGCCAAGCCGTACGTGGCGCCACACGAAAGCGTTGATGCACGGCGACCCGGCGCTTTGGCACCGCCTCATGGAGCGTCTCGCTCAGTCGGCGGTCGCCTTCATCGATACCCAAATCTCTAATGGGGCGCGGGCGTTCCAACTCTTCGACTCCTGGGCGGGAGCGCTCTCCCCCGCTGACTACCGGAATTTCGTGGCGCCGCACTCGACCGAGGTCTTCTCGCGACTCGCCGAGACGCATCCGGGGGTGCCTGGCATCCACTTCGGTATCGGTTGCGACCACCTCCTTGAGGACATGGCGGCCTGTGGCGCGTCGGTCATCGGTCTCGACTGGCGTACCGGAATCGCCGATGCCCGTCGACGTCTCGGCCCCGAGACGGTGATTCAGGGGAACCTCGATCCAGCGCTCGTCCTGGCTGGACACGACGTGGCCCTCGCTGGCGCCCGGTCGGTGCTCGCCGACAACGCCGGTCACCCCGGTCACATCTTCAACCTCGGTCACGGTGTCCAGCCCGACACCGATCCCGCGGTGCTCGCCGCAGTGGTTGATCTCGTGCACTCGGGCAGCGGTGGACCCTCGACCCTCGACGATGGGACGATCAACTCATGAGCCGAACCACCGCTGTCCTCCTTATGGCCTACGGCACGCCGAGGCATCCCGAGGAGATCGAGGCCTACTACACCGACATCCGTCGGGGGCGACCGCCGACCCCGGAGGCTCTCGCCGACCTCGTGGCCCGATACGACGCGATCGGTGGGATCTCCCCGCTCGCCCAACTCACCGAAGCGCAGCGCGATGCGTTGCAGGCAGCGCTCGACGAGCGGGCCCCCGACACGTATCGGGTCGATCTCGGACTCAAGCACGCGGACCCCAAGATCGAGGAGGCCACCGAGGCACTCCTCGCTGACGGTGTCGAACGAATCGTCGGCCTTGTCCTCGCCCCGCACTACTCGAGTTACTCGATCGGCCAGTATCTCGGCCGCGCACGAGCGGTCGCCGAACCGGCTGGGGTGCCGGTTGGCGGGGTCGATTCGTGGGCGACCGAACCGGCGTTCATCGACTTCATCTCGGCCGATCTCGAACGGCGACTCGAGGCGGTTCCCACCGGGTCACGGGTGCTCTTCACCGCTCACTCCTTGCCGCAGAGGATCATCGACGGCGGCGATCCGTATCCCGACGAGTTGCGCGCCACGGCTGTCGCCGTGGCCGAGCGCCTCGGCCTTGAGGAGGGGCGCGACTGGTCGATCGCCTGGCAGAGCGCCGGTCGGACGCCCGAGCCGTGGATCGGCCCCGACATCCTCGAGGTGATCGACTCGCTCGCCGATGCGGGTTCGGTCCCCGGTGTGGTGGTGAGCGCCGTCGGTTTCGTCGCCGACCACCTCGAAGTGCTGTACGACCTCGACATCGAGGCGGCGAATCGAGCGGCGGCGCGAGGATTGGCCTTCGCTCGGACCGCTTGTGTGAACGACGATGCCGCGGTGATGGGCGCTCTCGCCGACCGCGTCATCTCGGTGGGCAGAGCCGGGCGGGGAACAGCCGGATGAGCGGATCGCCGTCGCGGATCGCCGTCATCGGCGCCGGCATCACCGGCCTCTCCGCGGCCCATGAGGCTGCGGTCGCTGGTGGCGACCGGGTGGAGGTGACGCTCTTCGACGGCTCGGGACGCGCCGGCGGGCTCATCAANACCTCGACCTTCGCCGGGCTGCGCGTCGACGAGGGGGCCGATGCGTTCCTNCGNCGGGTTCCCGANGCGCTCGATCTCGCTCAGGCGGTCGGCCTCGACGGGGATCTGACCTCCCCGACCTCGGGTTCGGCGGCCGTNTGGGTCGACGGCCTCCGCCGACTTCCCGAGGGGCTCGTGCTCGGCGTGCCGACGTCGACTATCTCGCTCGCGAGGAGCCGACTCGTCTCCCCGGTTGGAGCCGCGCGAGCGCTGGCCGATCTCGTGTTGCCGCGACGTGCTCTCGATCACGACTCGATCGGCGCGTGGGTGCGGGGACGCCTCGGCGAGGAGGTCCACGACCGCTTGACCGATGCCCTCGTCGGAAGCATCTACGCCGCCGACACCGACCGATTCAGCTTGGCCGCGGTGCCTCAACTCGACGCGCTCGCGCGTGGCGGGCGTTCGGCGATTCTCACCGCGCTACGCCAGCGGCGACCGAGCGACAGCGGGCCGGTGTTCGCCGCGCCGAGCGATGGCATGGGTTCGTTGGCCGACGCGGTGTTGACCGCCGCGGTTGCGGCCGGCGCGATGACCCGACTCGAAGCGCCAGTGGAGGCTGTCGAGGCCGGCGACGGCGGTGTGCTCATCGACGGGGAGCGCTTCGAGGCCGCGATCCTCGCGACACCGGCCAGGGTGTCGGCGCGGCTCCTCGCCTCATCGGCCCCGGCGGCCGCCGCGGGTCTCGGCTCGATCGAGACGGCCGGCGTGGTGATGGTGACCCTCGCGATCCCCGGCGACTCGCTGCCGGCGGCCTGTTCGGGTCTGAGCGGTTATCTGGTGCCGAAGTCCCGTCAACAGCGGGTGACCGCGGTGTCGTTCGCCTCGAACAAGTGGTCGCATCTCCGTCCGGCCGATGGGAGCCAGATCCTCCGCGTGTCGCTCGGCCGCGACGGCATGGACGTCAGCGACCTTGATGACGAGGCGGTGGTCGATTCGGTCGTCAGCGAGGTGTCGCATCATCTCGGCGCGCAGCTCGCGCCGAACGAGGTCCGGGTGACCCGCTGGCCATCCTCGTTCCCGCAGTATCGGCCCCATCACAGCGCGCTGGTGGCCACGATAGAGCGATCGCTTCCAGCGACGATCGTCGCCGCCGGAGCCTCCTTGCACGGCATCGGAGTGCCGGCGTGCGTCGGGAGTGGGCGCCGCGCCGCCCAGTCGGTGCTGAGCCGACTCGACGTCGACGGGCATCGGCCGGAACCGGTGCCAGACTGATTCGGCGATGGTCGCTGACAACCCCTCCCCCCGCCGTCGTTTGTTCCTCGTGTTGGCGCTCGCCTCGGTGTCGACCGCGGGCCTCGTCGGTTACGCGGCGGCCCGCGAGTCGGGTGGCGAACAATCCGCGATCGAGTCGGCGGCCGAGTCGGTGACGACGCTTTCTCCGCCGACGACCACCACGGCGGCGAGCACCTCCACGACCAGCACGACGATTCCGCCTACGACGAGCACAACCAGCACGACCGCTCCGCCCACCACCAGCACGACGAGCACGACGAGCAGCACGACACTTCCGGCTCCCGAGCCGCCACCCACCGATGAGCGGGCTCCAGAGCCGGTGATCCAACTCGGCACGATCGAGATCCCGAAGATCGATGTGTCGATGACGATGTACGAGGGAATCCGTCTCTCCACCCTCGATCGTGGTCCGGGTCATTGGCCGGGGACCGCGATGCCCGGCCAGGTTGGGAACGTGGTGGTCGCCGGCCACCGCACAAGCGGCCATCAGGTGTTCCGCAATATCGACGTGCTCGTCGAGGGTGACGAGATCTTGTTCACCGAAACCGACGGCTCGGTGCATCGCTATCGCGTAACGAGCTCGCGGATCGTCGTGCCGACGGAGGTCTGGATCGTCGACCAGACGCCGACACCGACGGCCACGCTCTTCGCCTGTCATCCGCCCGGCTCGGTGCGCGAGCGCTACGTCGTGTTCGCCGAACTGGTGGCGTGAGACGACTGCTCGCCGGTCTGACGGCCGGCCTGGCCGTCGCGGCATCGATGCCGCCGTGGGGGTTCTGGCCACTCGGACTCATCGGCGTGATCATCCTGGGTGCCGCGACCACCGGCGGACGACGATCCCGTGCGGTCACCACCTTGTGGTTCGGCATCGCCTGGTTCGGTGTCGGCATGGTGTGGATGTGGTTCCTCACCCCGCCGGGCTACCTCTTCACCACTGCGCTCTTCGCCGGAGCCCACGCCCTCGCCGCGTTCACGACACCTCAAGCGCCGATTCCGCGCGCTCTCGCGCACACCCTCGTGGAAGCGGCCCGACTGGTGGCGCCCTTTGGCGGTGTTCCGTTAGCGGCCATCGCGATCGGCCAGGCGGGAGGCCCGCTCCTCGGCATCGCGCGGGTGGGCGGGGTGATCGCCATCACCTGGGTCGTCTTCCACCTCGGGCTGTCGATCGGAACACGGCTGACGGCGGTGACCCGAG
>JGI10211J34971_10000102_pt1 | contig 63794 bp, 74 predicted proteins | sample Etolagsediment_FD_34971 | JGI IMG/M metagenome (IMG submission 34971) | reverse complement strand
CCCCCCCCCCCCCCCGCAATACAACATTGCGGCCACTTCAGCACCCATACCAAGGCATGCCTGACTATATTCATCCTGGGCAAGAATAAATATATTATACGACGGGGGTATGGTTTTCAACGCGAAACCATATCCCTTGGTAACACCATGATACAAAGATTGGATTAAGTAAAAATCTATCAAGACAAAACCATATATTTGAAGAAACTACTACCGAAGCCGGATTGTAAGTTTACCTATGCAAAAGTGGCTGGCATTCCAGAGCATTAGGAACAAAATTATACTAGACAGAAACTTAAACTTTAAACTCATGAAAGAAAAGAATATCCTATTACTAACCATTGGGCTGTTATTGCTGCAATTGCAAACAGGGCTGGTGGCGCAGGAGTATGTTCCATTTCCTGATTCCGGCGGAGTTTGGCATGAAACCTATTGGTGGCAGCCCAGCCCGTTTTTTTATAATGGTATTGGCGATACCTACATTGATGGCGATACGGTGTTTAACGATACCACGTATAAAAAAATCTATAACCTCCGCAGGGATGTATTTTGCTCTGATGTTATTATAGCAGGACCTGAATATAATGGAGCATTAAGAGAAGATACCATAAATCAAAAAGTATTTTTAAGATGGAATGAGAATTTAAGTGAAGACTTGCTTTATGACTATTCTCTTAGAGAAGGGGACACCCTACCGATGGAAATGCTCTGGTTTGTACCCGGTTACTTTGGAGTGTATGTAACAAACATAGATACAATAACAACTTTCGATGGTATTAGCAGACGTGTTTGGTCTCTTGATTTTAAGGAAGAACCATTTCCAGGCTGGCCTAAAATTATTGAAGGAATCGGCTCTACATCTGGGCTTATAGGGTTTATTGAGCCATACTGGGAGGGCTGGAACGAGCTGCTTTGCTTTTCCGTTAATGGAGACGAGATTTGGCGAAGTTGGAGGGATACTTGTTATGTATTTACCGATAGTTGCGCGACTGTTGGAATAAACGAATCAGTTCAGATGGAATCTGTTATCAGGTGTTACCCAAACCCACTTCCTCCGTCAACAAACTTTACTATCGAAATAAATCCATTGCATACTGCGAGTAACACGGATAGCCTTGTTTGATTTATGTGGAAGAGAAGTGTTTTTCAAAACATTTCACAAAAATTCTATCACCATGAATAGCCCGGCAAAACAGGGAATCTACGTTTTGAAAATTTTTGTCAACGAAAGCTACAGCACATTTAAAATCATTGTTTCAAATTAAGAACACACAAAACAAAAAAGCCATGGACTATATTAGCTACACTGAAAAATTAAGCTATTTGCTTGAAATGATAGAAAAGGGGCAACTATTATCATTGAAACAGGTAAGTGAAAAATTTGAATGCTCCGAAAGAACGATACAAAGAATGATAAATATTTTACGAGAACAAGGTTACCAAATAATATACTCAAAGTCAGATAAAAAATATTTTATGAAAATTTAACGAACAGACAAAATTTGTCCGTTCCTCAATATATTTTTGTAAAATATTTAACAAGTCAATTTTTCTGAATCCAAATAGTTAAGAAAATAGTATTACAATAAACAAAAAAACCTGAGTTATGAAACAAAAATTATTTCGAGTATTATGGAGGACATTAATTCTGGCCTCGCTAATATTATTGATAAATAATACCTTATTCTCCCAAATATGGCCATCTCCGGGTGCAAAATGGACTTATTGTTTAACCGGATGGAATGGAATGCCTGCTGGAGAGGAAATGTTTGGCGTTACAGGAGATACAATTATATCAGGTAAACTGTATAGCATTATTCAACCCATTAGCCTTACCAAAAAAAACCTAGTTGTTAATAATGACTCCGTTAGAACGCTTTATACAAGATTTGTTAATGATACTGTTTACAGATTTGTGAATAATGAGGAGTATTTGTTTTTTACGTTTAACTTAAGCGTGGGCGATGTTTTTTCTACCTTCAGAACAGCTGGATGGAATAGTAATTGGGAGGATTCTGCATGCTCTTCTGTTCTTCCGTTGAAAGTAATTGAAGAAAGCGAAGTTGAACTTGACGGTCTCATTCTTAAAAAATTTATTCTGGAGGATACATTATTCCCTTATCTCTATGAACAATCAAATCCGGATCCCGTAAATTACATACTAATTGAGCGCATTGGTGTAATAAATTCCTACCCGTTGATTAATACGATGGAATTACCTGGGGGTTGTTCTTTTCCAACAGATTGGGGGCTTGCGAATTTAGGGAAATATTCTGACGATAGTTTTGAGAATTTGTTTGAAGAATGTGAAGGAGTTGGAATTAACGATATTCTAAATCCTAAAAACGATATTGAAATATTTCCAAATCCAGCTAATCAATACGTTAATGTGGTTCAAAAAAGTGTTCCCCCTATTAGGTTCACAATAAGTTTATTAACAGAATTTGGCAAACTTTTTTTTATCACTGAAATGGATGGGAAAAGTAGTACCATTGATCTCACTGGATATCAATCGGGTTATTACATACTTGTTTTGACACCCCTTGATCCTTCAAAGAACAGAACTCTATTACCTATAATAATTTCACATTAAACAAACAAATACTTGGATTATGAAACAACATTTATTATTTTTTAGGACTTTGCTAATTACAGCAGTATTACTACTATTCATTAATGCTAGGTCGCAAAACTTTGGAAATTGTGCCTATATTGATGAAACAATTACACCATTAGCACCGACAAGTGGGTGTGAAAATACCAGCGATGCATGGATAGAAAAATATCGTACACCAGGATATTGGATACCAAATTGGGATACCCCAATTAAAACCATCTTGGTTAATTGGGTAGTTTGTCGAGATAATAATGGCCAAAATGGCTGGCAAGATACCCCAGAATTTCATGCACAGGTTGCCCTAATGTTTTCTCATATCAATGAATGGTATAGCAACTCACAACCCAAAGGATATTCATTAACATGCGAACCTGACTATACACATATTTATGATACGAGGATTAGATTTGAATTAAATGAAATTATATTTATTGATAAAACCGAATTTAATACCAGTTGCTGGGCAACAGATATACTGAATTATATTCACTTGGAATATCCTGATTCTAAAAATGTACTAAACCATATTTTTACAATGCCCACATCTCCATGCATTAACGGTGCTTGGGGTTACTATAGTAGTTCCGGTCCGGAAAATTCAGCCTTTGTTCAAACATGGTACTCAATGTATAGCGATTCGTTTGTTGTATGGGATGATCATATAGCACATATAACTCATGAATATGGGCATGCGGTTGGACAACACCACACTTATAATGGAGAACAGAGATGTACAACTCACTACGATTTCTTAGATGACGTATTTGGCCTATGTGCTGAACCAATGTGCGCCCCTTGTTCCTCACCTTGCGGTGATGATTATGTTTGCTATTTAAAGGCAGATTGCTTTTGGCAATATCAAACCCAACCTTTCTCCTTAATGTCAGGCTACAATAACTCTAGGTATATTAGTCCTAAATCAGCAGGGAGAATGCACAGGGCTCTATCAATTTATGAAAATAATTTTGTAGTGGATAACAGGCCTATGCACAAATATGTAAAAGAAAATCACTCTTTTCCAGTTCCGCTTACAATAAATGAGGATGAAACTTGGGACTTTGCAATCAAAATGTATCAGGATATTGTTGTTGAGTCAGGAAACACACTTACAATTTCCTGTGAGGTAAAAATGCCAATAAACGGAAAAGTAATTGTAAAGCCAGAGGGACGTTTAGTAGTAGATGGTGGTCGTATTACTTCGGCTCATTCTCAACCCTGGCAAGGCATTCAGGTCTGGGGTAACAAAACCGCACACCAATTCCCTGATGCTAGCGGCAATTACCAACAGGGCTACCTTGAATTAAAAAACGGAGCCATTATCGAAAATGCTATTGTGGCTGTGGAACTTTGGAATCCCGATCAGTGGAATACCACCGGCGGTATGGTTTACGCCGATGGGGCCATTTTCCGCAACAACGCCAAGTCTGTTCATGCACTGCATTACCGCAATTTTAACCCATATAACACCTCACAGGAAATGGAATACAGCAGCAATTTCAAAAACTGTACATTTGAAATTACGGCTGATTATCCCGGTGATGTTACGTTTTTTAAACATGTTGATTTAGCTTATGTTAATGGGGTTGATTTCCAGGCATGTGATTTTAGTCTGGCTGAAAACGTCTCCGGTGCCTCCACATGGAGTCATGGCATTGCAGGGTATAATGCTAAATTCAGGGTAAGCGCCATTTGCAATTCCCCGCAATATCCATGCCCTGAAGTTGATTACGATAAATGCACCTTTACCGGCTTTTATAATGGGGTTAGTGCCGTAAACGATGGAAACAGCGTGGTAACATTTAACGTAAACAGGGGCATTTTTAACAACAACGTTTACGGGGTAATGACCCGTGATATGAACAATGCCACGGTTTTATCATCTGACTTCGGCATTGGGCATCTATGGGAGTGCGGCGCAGGTATTTATGCTGATAATGTAACCGGATTTGCCTTTGAAGAAAATGATTTCAGTAAACATCCCGGCGGTCCGGTTTCAAATTATTTTGGCATTATTATCAATAATTCAGAAGCTGTGAATGAGGTGTATAAAAATAACTTCTCGGAGCTAAGTTACGCTAATTTTGCTGATGGAAAAAACTGGGTGGGTGAAGATAGGTATCAGGGGCTTACCTATTTCTGCAACGAGAACCAAAACAACTATGCCGACTTTTACGTGGTTGACAAACTTTTAAATCAAAGTCCACATTCAGGAATAGGTTCATTCCAAGGTGATGACAACCATGTGGCCGGAAATAAATTTTCCCAAAGTGGTGCAACATGGCATTTTTATAATGGGGGAGAACACCTTGTGGCCTATTATTACAACCAAAATAACAGTATTGAAATACCGGAGTTAAGTAAAACCCAACAGGTGGCCAGAGTTCCTAAAAACCTTACCAACACCTGCCCCTCGCATTACGGAGGTGGTTCAACACTTAAGCTGGTACTTACTTCACAGCAAAAAACAGAGGCTGAACTTGAGTATTACGATAACCTATCAGATTACAACAGCGTAAAATCACTTTACGACACCTATGTTGACGGAGGAAGTACTGCATCTGAAATATCTGACATACAATCCGCCCAGCCGGATGACATGTGGGCCTTGCGGGCACAGTTGCTTGGCGATTCACCTCATTTGTCATTGGAGGTTCTAAAGGAAGTGGCTGACAGGACTGATGTGTTTACCGAAACTGCCCTGTTTGATATACTGGCGGCCAACCCGGATGAACTTAAAAAGGATACCCTGATCAGTTATTTGGAAAACAAAGAAGAGCCTCTGCCTGAATATATGATTGACATCCTAAAGCAACTGGCAGAGGGTGTTACTTACAAAACGATATTGCAACAACAAATGTCGTATTATAAACAAAACTATTCACGTGCAGCCAATGAGATTATCCGCAGTATCCTCAATGATTCTGTTACCAATTATACCGAGTTACGCAACTGGCTGGACAACCTGGGCGGCATTGCTTCCGACAAGCAAATAATCTCGATTTGCTTGAGTGAAGGCAATTACACGGATGCACTTAACCTTGCCAATATGTTGCCTCAGCTCTACAATTTGCAAGGGGATGAACTCACCGAGCACGGCTTTTACATGGACATGCTGAATTTGTACCAAACACTTAACCAGCAAGGCCGTAACACCTTCCAGCTTACAACCGCCGAAAAATCAAGCATTGAACTTATTGTCGAAAAGAGCAAAGGAATTGCCGGAGCTCAGGCAAAAAGCATCATGGAAGCCGTTTACAACGTGTATTATACTGATTGCCCTGAAGCAGATGGGGTGGCTGGTTATAAGCAAAGTAGTGTGGTTAACCCCAATGAACTGGGCAAGGCATACGGTTTAAATATTACAGTGAAACCCAACCCGGCGAGTCAATGGGCTGCCTTCGACTACACTTTGCCCGGCGATCAGTCAACAGGGATAATTACCATTACGGATGTCACCGGCCACACCGTAGATGTACTTAACGTATCCGGACAACAGGGGCAAAAATTATGGGATACCCGGAATTTAAATTCAGGCGTTTACATTTTTACACTTTCTACAGGAGGCTTTAGCCAATCCGGTAAAATAGTGGTTAGTAAATAATATTTCAAAGGGATATGCTTCATCACAAAAGCATATCCCTTTTTTTTTTAATATTGTTGTATGAAAAAACTAATCCTTCTCGCAGCCTTCCTTGTTTTTACAACCTACATCGGGATTGCTCAAATGTTCATCAACTGGCAGCAATGCTATGGAGGCATGAACAGGGATTATGCATATGACATTGCCCAAACCGAAGGTGGTTATTTGGTTGTGGGAGGCACACAATCAAGTGACGGACAGGTAGCTTGTAATACCAATGGGGGTAGAGCTTTATGGCTGTTAAAAATCAACAATTCAGGAAGCCTTATTTGGCAAAGGTGCTTTGAAAATGACTATGGCTTCAGAATAGTTAAAGCCATTGGCAATGCTGATTATTATCTGGTTGGGGGTACGTATGCTGAGCCTTATCCTGATACTTATAATTTGTGGATATCCAAAATTGATAGTTTGGGCATTATTATCTGGGAAAGGACGCTTGGCAACACCATTGGCATCCTTGGTGGTGACGAATATGGAGATGCAACTAACGATGGTGGTGTTATTGCAACAGCACAAATTGACTCCCAGGGCGGTGACATCACAAACTGGCATGGGGGTTATGATGGCTGGATTATTAAACTGGATAGTACGGGCAACACAGAATGGGATTTTTCCATAGGTTCATCTCAATTTGAATTTATTAATTGCATCATACAAACCGGCGATGACGGATACCTGGCCGGGCTTTATGGTACACCCAATGGGATTGGCGGCAATGTGGATTGTGACATACAAAGCTTTGCAAATCCAGATGCCATTCTCTTTAAATTGGATGCCGATGGCAACCCGGAGTGGCACCATTGTTATGGAGGGAGTGGACATGATGGTGTCGTCAGATTATTGGAAACAGAGAACGGATATATGGTTGCAGCTTTTGGTGGTTCAAATGACGGTGATTTAGCGGGTTCTGGTTGGCACGGTGATGGTGATGTTTGGCTTGTCCAGACTGATTTTTCCGGGAATATTATCTGGCAAAAATGTTATGGCGGATCGGGCTACGATTCTCCAAAGAAAATTTTCCAGACCTCAGATGGGGGTTTTATGGTTTTCGCAAATACAACTTCATTTGATGGCGATGTGGTTGGTAACCCTTCAGGTTATTATACCAATACCTCGATTTGGATATTCAAAATTGATAGTGTTGGCGAACTGCAATGGCAACAGTGCATCGGCGGCGAAACAATGGAAAGAGTGTATGGAGTTACGCGTCAAGGTGATTATGATTATACTGTTGCCGGGGAAATGCGATATAGCCCAACAGGTGACGTAAACTGTTCAAATTTTGTTTATGGCTCACAGCAAAATTACTGGGTATTTGGCATTTCGGATACCCTGGTGAGCACTTCTGAAACTTCAGAGGTGATAATGGATGTACGCGTTTACCCCAATCCGGCAAGAGCAGTGGTTACTTTTGAAACCAAGGGCAACAAACCCACCACCATTTTCGTCTATCACCACACAGGGCAGTTGGTGGAAAAATTGGAGCTGAATAATTTAAGCACAAACTGGAATGTTGGTAACCTTCAACGAGGCTTGTATTTTTACCGTGCTGAGCAGGAGGGAAAAACGGTGGTGGGGAAATTGGTGTTGAGTGGGGAGTAGATGACATTTAACTTTTCCAAAGTTCCAAACTTTGGAAAAGTTACAATTACCACCTGTTTGGAGGTATTAAAACAGGCTATTCGCTTATCTTACTTACTTTTCCGTTTTTAAGCTGGTATTTTTCCCGGCTTTCAGGACAGGTGGCCAACCCTTGGTCGTTGAAATGCAGCCTGTGCCCGTATTCACTCATCCAGCCTGTTTGGCGGGCTGGGTTACCAACCACCAGAGCATAAGCCGGTACTTCTTTGGTTACAACAGCTCCTGCACCTATAAAGGCAAATTCGCCAATGTTGTGCCCACATACAATGGTGGCATTGGCTCCGATGCTTGCTCCCCGTTTAACGAGGGTAGTGGCGTATTGCCCCCTGCGGTTAACGGCACTCCGCGGATTTATTACGTTGGTAAACACCATCGAAGGGCCAAGAAAGACATCGTCTTCGCATACAACTCCAGTATATATGCTTACGTTGTTCTGCACTTTTACGTTGTTGCCTAACACCACATCAGGCGACACCACTACATTTTGTCCCAGATTGCAATGCTCGCCTAATATGCAATTGGACATGAGGTGTGAGAAATGCCAGATCCTGGTTCCTTTTCCAATTTGGCAGTTTTCGTCGATAACGGCCGTTTCGTGTGCAAAATATTCTTTTTCCATGGGTGTATTCTAAAAAAGGCAAAGCCGGATTTTTGCAAAGATGCAAAAAATCCGGCTGGCCATCTAGATTTACAAGTTTTCTACTGCACAAATTCCATCACAGCCGCAATGATTTCATCTTGAATGGCCGGAGTTAACTCAGTGTGTATGGGCAGCGACATAACTGTTTCGCTGAGTTTCTCTGTAGTGGGGAAATCGCCTTTGTTGTAGCGTGGATCGAGGTAGGCCTTTTGCATATGCAAGGGTACCGGATAATACACCGCGCAGGCGATGCCTTTTTCCGACAGGTGTTTCATTAATCCATCGCGGTCAACGCCGTTGAGAACCAAAGTGTATTGGTGAAAAACATGGGTGGTGAAACCGGCTGTTTTCGGATAACTGATTTTTTCTGTTTTGGAAAACGCTTCATTATAATACCTGGCAGCTTCAAGTCGTGCGGCATTGTACTGATCGAGGTATTTCAGTTTTACATCCAGGATAGCGGCCTGAATGCTGTCGAGACGTGAGTTTACACCAATCATGTCGTGGTAATAACGCACGGTCATGCCGTGGTTAACGATTACCCTCATCTTTGCTGCCAATTCGTCGTTGTTGGTGAAAATTGCACCACCATCGCCGTAAGCTCCCAGGTTCTTTGAAGGGAAAAATGAAGTGCAGCCTATATGTCCTATCGTGCCGGCTTTTTTGGTGCTCCCGTCGGCGCAATAAAAATCGGCACCAATGGCCTGTGCCACGTCTTCAACAACATGAAGTTGGTGGTCGTTGGCAATTTCCATGATGCTTTTCATGTCGGCACATTGCCCAAATAAGTGTACCGGAATAATGGCTTTTGTTTTTGGTGTGATGGCGTTTTTTATGGCTTCGGGATCAATGTTGTAGGTCACAGGATCAACATCAACCAACACCGGGGTGAGCTGAAGCAGGGCAATAACCTCGGCAGTGGCGATAAACGTAAACGACGTAGTTATCACTTCGTCGCCGGGTTTTAAATCGAGTGCCATTAAAGCTACCTGCAACGCATCGGTTCCGTTGGCACAAGGTATTACATGCTTTACGCCCAGGTAGTTCTCCAGGTTTTTTTGAAAGCGGTGCACTGCCGGACCGTTGATGAATGAGGCGTTCGACAGGATTTCCATAATGGACTCATCTACTTCTTTTTTAATCTTATTGTATTGGCCAACTAAATCGACCATGTTGTGTTTGATCATGTGCTATTTTTTAATGTTAATAAATTCACAAAACAGTTTGCAAATATATATAAAGCGCCTTAATGCGCTAAATGTTGTATAATTTTTATCAGAAAATTTAGTTTATTAGCCGTAGTTCGATATGATGTGCTATGTTTCAGTTTATCTTTGCCTTAAAATACAGCTTATGAACAAAAAGATTTATATCCTGATATTCCTTCTTTTTTATTTAAAAGGTGCGTTTGCGCAGCTAAATGCCAACGATACCGTTATTTCGGCTTTCCTTCCTGTGGTTACCTATGCTTTTCAAATCCCGGGAGGCGACGTGGCCTTGCAGTATGGCAATAACTCCACCATTGGCGGGGCACTGAAATTTAAAACCAACAAAAACTGGCTGTGGTCGGTTGAAGCCAATTTTATTTTTGGCAGCAACATAAAAAATGCCGACTCCATTTTGAGTATGGTTGAAACCCACGATCATTTCATTATCGACGGTAACGGAACTTACGCCCTCTATTCACTTTATGAACGCGGTTACAACCTTACCTTCGGGGTAGGGAAGATATTAAACCTGCTCAGTGCCAATCCAAATTCAGGGGTGATGATCAGTGGGGGTGTCGGACTGCTTATGCATAGGATGAAAATCGACAACCAACACAAAACTGCTCCCCAAATCAACGATGATTACGGCAAGGGTTACGACCGGCTCACCGGAGGGTTGTCACTTAACGAGTTCGTGGGTTATTATTACATGGGCAATACAAAACTGGTTAATTTTTATGCCGGATTTGAATTTATACAGGGGTTTACCAAAAGCCGTCGCGACTGGATTTTCGACCAAATGCGCCGCGACGATAGCAACTATTTCGATTGGTTCGTTGGTTTTAAAGTAGGTTGGTTTATTCCTATCTATAATCGCGCCCCCGACAAATACTATTATTATTGATGATGGGACTGCTGTACCGTTTTTTTATTTTTTCTTACTCTCTGATTGTCCGGGTTGCCGCCGTTTTTAACCCGAAAGCCCGGCTTTGGATAGCAGGGCGAAAAAACATCTTGTCGGAAATTAAAAAAAATGTAAATCCTGCCGGACGTATCGTTTGGGTGCATTGTGCCTCTCTGGGTGAATTTGAACAGGGGAGGCCATTGATCGAGAGAATTAAAACGCAATACCCTGATGTGCAAATTTTCCTCACCTTCTTCTCGCCATCAGGATACGAAGTGAGAAAAAAGTATGATCTGGCCGACTGGGTATACTACCTGCCTGTTGACACGGTTTTTAATGCCACAACACTGGTTTCTCACCTTAAGCCCAACTTGGTCTTTTTTGTAAAGTACGAATTCTGGTACAATTATCTCGATCAGCTTTATCGACGCCATATTCCGGTAATTTTTCTCTCAGTAATTTTTCGGCCATCGCAGCATTTTTTTAGTTGGTATGGAGGCTGGTTTCGGCAACAGCTACAAAAAGTGACCATGTTTTTTGTTCAGGACGAAAATTCTGCTGAATTGCTTTCAGGAGCCGGAATCCATCACGCTGAGGTGGCTGGCGACACACGCATGGACAGGGTTGTTTCGTTGGCCCAAAATCCTGAGGCTTTCGAGGCTGTTGCCAGGTTTAAATCTGCCAGTATCCTGTTGGCCGGAGGGAGTACCTGGCCTGTTGATGAGCAGTTACTTCTTGCAACTTTGCGCAGTGCTGCCCCTGAAGTTAAAATCTTACTTGCTCCTCATCTGGTTGATGCTGAACATGTGCAGGCGTTGGTTAAGCAGTTTGCCGAATTTCATCCCGTGTTGTACACCCGCCTTCCTGAAATTATCCCGTCAGCATGTCGTGTGCTTGTTGTTGATACCATTGGGGTGTTATCGCAACTGTATCAATATGCTGATGTGGCCTACATTGGTGGCGGTTTTGGTGTGGGCATTCATAATTTGCCGGAGGCGGCTGTTTTTGGTGTTCCTGTGGTTCATGGGCCTAACTACAATAAATTTAAGGAAGCTGTTGACTTAAGAGATTTGGGTGGTGGATTTCCTGTGACTTCTGAAAAAGAAGGAGTTGACACCTTGTTTCAGCTGCTCGAAAACCGACAAAAGCGTGAAGAATCAGGGGCAATAGCGCAAAATTACATCCGAAAAAATGCCGGAGCAACGAATTTGATCATGGAAAAAGTGACTGCTTATCTTGGTCCTGCTACCAGGCATATTATTTAAGATTATTTGTAATAATTCAGTTTTTAAAAAAACCTTTGATATATTTGCGCTTGCAAAAATTAGGATTATGAATATAGTTATACGTAAAGGATTACGCCGCCCAACTGCAGCTAATGTAGTATATTTGATTAAGGCCGGTAGCGACCTGAATGCCTTGTCATTCAGTGCCGACGAAATAGCCTATGTAAAGGGCCAGCACCGCAACAAACAAAAAGTGGTTGAAATAAATCGCTATAAAAGTATGCATTATGTTGTGTATGGCGATTTGCTCGGGTTTCGTGAAGTGCGTCGCGAAAGCTACCGCAAGAGTGGGAGTATTGCCCAGAAACTTATGAGTAAAGCGCAAATTGAGCGGGTTGTTGTTTATCCTGTTAACGCCTCCAAAGAGGATGCGCTGATGTTTGTCGAGGGTCTGGCCCTGGCCAATTATCAGTTTCTGAAATATAAGGCCGATGCCGGCAAAAAGGAACATCTGCTGAAACAGATTGATGTGTACATGCAGGAAGTTGAGGAGTCAGATTTAAATGAATTATCCACCTTATTAGAATCCGTTTATTTTGCACGTGATTTGGTAAATGAGCCCGACAGCTATTTAACTGCTGAGAAATTGGCTTCTGAAATCAAAGAACTAGCTGAAAAAGTGGATGCTAAGGTTGAGGTTTTTAATAAAAAGAAGATCGAGGCACTAAAAATGGGAGGATTGCTGGCTGTAAACAGGGGCAGTATTAATCCACCCACCTTTACCATTGTTGAGTGGAAACCTGAAAATACTGTAAACACGAAACCACTCATTTTTGTAGGTAAAGGTATTGTTTACGATACCGGAGGACTTAGCCTGAAGCCTTCAAATTACATGGATACCATGAAAAGTGATATGGCCGGTGCTGCTGCGGTGGCCGGCGCGGTGATCGCCATTGCGAAATCCAGGTTACCTGTGCATGTCATGGCTTTGGTTCCGGCCACCGATAACCGACCCGATGGCAATGCCTACACTCCGGGCGATGTGGTGGTGATGCATGATGGCACTACCGTGGAGGTGTTGAATACTGATGCCGAAGGGCGGATGATACTGGCGGATGCACTGAGCTACGCTAAAAATTTCGACCCTGAACTGGTGATTGATGTAGCCACCCTTACAGGTGCTGCTGCCAGAGCTATTGGAAATATGGCCATGGTGGGAATGAAATCAAAATCCGATGCCGACTTTGACCTCTTGAAAAAAACAGGAGAACAGGTTTTCGAGCGTATTGTTGAATTTCCGATGTGGGACGAGTACAAAGAAATGATTAAGTCGGATATCGCCGATCTAAAAAACGTGGGTGGACCTGATGCAGGAGCTATAACGGCGGCAAAATTCCTGGAGCATTTTACTGATTATCCCTATATTCACCTCGACATCGCAGGGCCTGCCTTCCTGTCGAAGCGTGACAACTACAGAACAATCGGTGGTACAGGAGTGGGCGTGAGGTTGTTGTATGAATTTGCGGTGGCCAAAATTCAGCAGTTGGCTAAAGATTAAAATTGTAAGTAATGGTTTTACTCAAAGTATAACCTGTCACGAGCTTGTGCCGGGGATGTTATAACAAATAAAAAGAGGAGGGATGCCGACCCTCCTCTGCTTTTTTATTCAATCGTTTAGTTTAAATAAAGCCCTCCATTTTAATCCATTCTCTGGGTTCAGCCATTGTTTTTTCAATTTCTTCAATGGTTTTTGGTATTGGTTTGCCAAGCACCCTGTATCCGGTTTCGGTTACAAGCACGTCATCTTCGATACGGATTCCTCCGAAGTCTTTATATGTTTCCACCAAATCGAAGTTGATGAAATCATTATAAATACCTTCTTTGCGGAATTGGTCGATTAAGGCGGGGATAAAGTAAATTCCGGGTTCAACGGTGAGCACCATTCCTGGTTTCAGTTTTTTTCCCAGACGCAGGTAAGCATTGCCAAACTCGGTAGCCCTTTTTGTTGTCTCGTCATAACCCACGTAGTTTTCGCCCAGACCTTCCATGTCGTGCACGTCCATGCCCATCATATGACCTAGTCCGTGGGGCATAAATAGTGTGTGTGCTCTCGCTTCAACCGCGGCTTCGGTATCTCCTTTCATCAATCCAATTGCTTTGAGGCCATTAACAATTGTGCGGCAAGCCAAAAAGTGAATGTCTCTGTATTCCAATCCCGGTTTTATGGCTGCGATGGCCGCCATATTGGCGTCCAGCACAATTTGATAAACATCAGCCTGCCTTTTGTTAAATTTTCCGCCCACCGGCACTGTTCGTGTGATGTCGCTTGAGTAATGGTTTTGGGTTTCGCAGCCGGCATCCGTTACCATCATGCGCCCTTCCTTAAGCACATGACCATGATAATGATTATGCAGCGTTTGTCCGTCCATACTCAGAATTACCGGAAACGAAACCGGTCCGCCTAGGGCAAGGGCAATACCCTCGATAGTGCCAGCGATTTCCTGCTCAACAATTCCCGGCATGGCCATCTTCATCGAAGTAGTATGCATCAGGTAAGCAATATCCACGGCTTTTTCAATTTCTTTTATTTCAACTTCATCTTTAATCTCTTTTAGCCTGACCACTGCTTTAATCAGCTCAACTGAGGCATTGCTTTTTATTTCAGATGGGCTGAAGTTAAGCAGGTTGCTGAGTTCAAGTACAGTTTCTGCACGATATGGAGGTAAGAAATGAATCTTCCTCCCCTGGTCGATGGCCTGTTTGATAAACTTGGCCAAATCGGCATAAGGAGCAGTGTTTTCAATACCGGCTTCCAGCGCCATGGCTTTTACCGTGGGCTGATTACCCATCCAAATAATGTCTTCGATGTCCACATCGTTGGCGAATATGTAATCAGTTTGATGATCAAAATCAATTACACCGGCAAAACCCGGATGATCCATCCCGAAAAAGTACAAAAAATGACTGTCCTGACGAAATGAGTAGGTATTGGCCGGATAGTTAAAAGCGGCTTCAACATTGCCCGGAAACAAAGCTATCCCTTTACTTATTTGTGATTTGAGCTTCTCTCTTCTCTTAACATAAACTTCTTTGTTAAACATAATAAGCGTGTTTTAAATTTAAAAGGGTAAAATTAACATAAAAAAACGAATCGGGAAGAATGGGTTAACACTTCTTAGTTGGTCGACCTTTTATCGATGTTCAGTATTAAAAAGTGGATGTGTGGAAAAATGTAATCAGGCTGTATTTGAATATTCCGATCTATAACGCCAACAAGGCCATGCTTTTGCGCCAAAGCCTTGTTAATGTCATGAAAGAAACAACCGAGGTGACTATTTCTTGCCTCAAATCCTCCTGTCTCTACAAAAACCGCCCCCGGCCATGACTAACATTTGCTTTGCAGGAACTCTGGCTCTATGATAAATTGATGATAGTCAATACGATGTTGAAAGGAAAGTGCGGCTTTTCTGTCAATAATTGCTTATCAACAACAATAGCAGCAGATAGGAAGAGGTCGAAGTGCAAGTAGTAAAACTACATTTAAGACCTCGCCCCATTATTATTTTGATGATTTACTATCAAACTTATACTTGGTGTTTAATGATCCATTGTATCTGTTTTCAATTATTGGATTATTATAAATTCTGTCAATGGGAGAGAAAAGTAACTGATCGCTATTTCCGATCCCGTCGTCATACAAATATTCAATCTTTAGTCCGTCAGTATAATCACTGTAATCTTCTGTAACCAATTTTCCTTGTAAATATAGCATGTTAACTGAATAAATATAAGACCAATAAAAGTGCCAATTGTAAAAGGTTATCTTTTCAAGTAAATTATCCGAGTTGTATTCATATTCCTCTCTATCAATGTTCTTCCAGGTATTGGTCAATCTGTAATTTTCGGATGATACCCAGTTGTCAAGAAGTCCATTCTCCCAGGTGAAATCCTCATTGTAGAAATACGCATCAAAATACAGGTCTTTGACCCTGAACCTTATAATGTTTTTACCATCGTAGGTGAACTCGCCTTTACTGCACTCATACAATTGGCCATTGCCCACTGTATCGCAGAAGTAATTAAAAGACTCTAACAATTCACCATTGAAATTAAAAAAGTATTCATAACGACTTATAAACTGACCGTTGGTAAATTCATAATACTTCATTCTGTCCATGCGGTTTTCTGTAAAGTCGTATTCTGCCTTTTCACCAAGTTGTAATTTGCCTCCATCACCAAAATATGATATCGCTGTAACAAAATCACCTGAATAGGTATAATCGCATTTAACTGTGGTGTCCCATGTGTTATAACTTGTATTCGATTTAAGCATAACTGTCCTGTTCACCAACATGTTGTTTTCATAGTTGAAGAACACTTTAATGACTCCTGTAAGCGCATCATTTGACATGGTAATTTGCTTTAAACGTTTGTGGTCTTTAACATCGGAATCATCCTTTTTGCAGGCTAATAATAAAGAAATAGAGAGCAATAGGAAAACAAGCTTTTTCATAATTGTCTTTTTTTTTGTGAAAACTATTGAAACTAATCAGGTTATAATAAATCAGCCACAAAAATAAGAAAAAATGGAATTATTTCAAATCCAACAGCACTTTTCCTGATGCTTTAAGCAATCCTACCGACCATACTACTATAACAATAGAGCTGAGTATGGCGGCAATGGAATCAATATAGGCAATCTCCCAAATCATGGCCGCAGTTAGGCCGGCTATGGCAGATAAACTGGTTAGCGCATCGGCCAGAACATGCAAGTAGGCGGCGCGCAGGTTGTGATCGGAATGGGATTTGTCATTGTGCAACAATACGGCACTCACAATGTTTACAACAAGCCCGATGATGGCTACCAAAATGGCTTCCCTGAAATTAATGTCAACAGGATTGTTAATTCTTCCAATGGCTTCGGCCAAAATAATACCCGCAAAAACGAGCAAGATAAGCCCGCTGTTGTATCCTGAAAACGAAAGTATTTTGTCTGTTTTTTCGACGTTGTCAGGGTTTTTGGCGGTAATCCTTCTCACGATTAAATAGGCCAGCCAACTTAGCCCAATGGCCAGAACGTGTGAGCCCATGTGTATTCCATCAGCTAAAAGAGCCATTGAACCTGACGATAATCCAAAGAATATTTCTGCCAGCATGGTAAGGGCTGTTATGGCTATAACCCAGCTGGTTTTTCGTTGATTTTTATGCAGTGTTGAATCTTCCATGTTGGTTCATTTTTCGACAAAAGTAGGCGTTTCTTCTATAATGGCTATTTTTAAGGATAGGCTATATGTCGTGGAAATTGAACGGGGACGGATGAATTAAAGGCTTGTTGGATAAGGTAATTTATTTTTGAAGAAAGTAAAAACCCCGCCTTGGGTTGCAGCGGGGTTTTTTTTTGGCAGGTTTTTTCGGAATAATCCGAAGCTTAAAGGAAAAAGGATCGCTCGTTAATGATCGAGTAAAGTCGAAACTGCTTTTCGCCTGCAGGCTCGAAGAAGTACACTTTACTGTCTTTCGTGAAGATGGAAGCGTTAACATCTTTCACTTTTTTCTCAGTCAAACCACAAACTTCAATTTGCTGAATCGAATAATACTGATTTACTTTCATAGCAGGAAATTTATTTCATTTTAATTGTAAACCCGTCTTTTTTACAAACGGGACAATGTGATTCTTTAACTATGCTTATATACCCACAGCGCTCGCACTTGTAGTACTTTTGGTACTCCACCCGACTTTGTTTTACACTTTTTTTCGTACTGAATGAAAACATTTTTTTTCTGTGTTTGACCTTCCTTTTCCAATCAGCGTGCCAAAAGGTTAAGATTTCTTTGGGTCATAATTTAAGTATCATGAAATCAGTGAAATAAAATTGAATAAAATGTGGTTTTTAAAATATTTCATTATTTGGATTTATTGTTGTTTACCTTTTTCATTACGAAAACGGAAGTTTTTCCGATATCGTAATCCGCTGATTACGGTTTTTGATGTCGCTTTTTATTTACTTAAAACAATGTTATTACTTTTGCTCAAAATATTAGTTGCATGTTTCAGCCTTATAATACCGATTTCGATTCGCTCCAAAACCGTGTAGCAGAGTTGGTGGCCAACCATCAACGGTTCGATCGCCCAGACGTATTGCGTCAGATTCTGTCGTTCATCGACTTAACCACCTTAAATGGGGATGATACGACTTTAAGAGTTGAAAATCTGTGCCGTCAGGCAATTGAATTTCAGTCTGTTGAAAAACGTATATCACCCGTGGCCGCTGTCTGCGTGTATCCGATTTTTGCTGAACAAGTACATCAGCTATTGCTTAACACAGGGATAAAGACTGCCTGCGTAGCTGGTGCTTTTCCTAGTGGTTTGTCGCCACTGGGTTTGCGGATTGATGAGGTGTCATATGCTGTACAATTGGGTGCAGATGAGATTGATATGGTGATATCACGTGGAAGATTGATCGAGGGTGATACCTCATTCGTGTTTGATGAAATTGAGGCTATTAAAAGGGCTTGCGATCGGGCTCATCTAAAAGTTATTCTCGAAACTGGCGAGCTTAAATCCGTTGAGCTAATTCGTTTGGCATGTGAAATAGCGATTCAGGCTGGCGCTGATTTTTTGAAAACTTCCACCGGTAAAATATCTCCTGCCGCCACTCCTGAAGCGTTTTTAATCATGCTCGACACCATTAAGGAGTACTATCAAAAAACCGGACAAAAAATCGGAATAAAAGCTGCCGGAGGAATTTCAACTCCGGAGGAGGCCATTGTATACTATTTCCTTGTTAAGGAGGTGCTCGGAGAGGAATGGCTTACCAAGGATTTGTTCCGCATTGGAGCAAGTCGGCTGACAACCCATGTGTATAATGAACTAAATTAAACTAAATCTTGCTATGAATAAACTTTTCGTATTTCTGCTCTTACTCGCTTTTTTTGTCTCGAAAGCCCAAACTACCTTAACCGAGGCTGTGGATTTTCATGTGAAAACTATTTACGGTGAAACCATTTACCTGTTTCCGTTACTTGATGATAATCAGCAAATTGTTGTGATCGATTTTTTCTCAACCTCATGCGGGCCTTGTCAGGACTATGCTCCCGATTTCCAGGCTGCCTATGAGAAGTTCGGGTATAACGAAGGTAACGTTTATTTTATGGGCATCAACTGGGGAAACGATAACCAGGGGGTGTATGAGTTTGATTCGGTTTTCGGACTAACCTATCCTACTGCAAGTGGTAGTCAGGGGGGAGGGAATCTGGTTTTTAACGATTATAATATTCTTTCATACCCAACAGTGGTTGTTATTACCCCTGATCATCAAATTGTTGAGCAATATATCTGGGTGCCCGATGAGGATAATATAACGCAGGCTGTTTTAAATGCTGGTGGTATTATCGTCGGCGTTGATGAGCGTAATGAATCGGAGTCAGACAAGGTGATGGTATTTCCTCAACCGGCATCCGGATATTTGTATGTGAATTCAGGTTTCGGAGCAAGCGGCAACGTCACACTGAGACTTCTTAATCTGGCAGGACAGAACCTGATTACGCATCAAGCTTTTTTGCCTGCCGGCGAAAATCATGATTTAGTTCTTGATATCGGTGGTGTTCCGAATGGGGCTTATGTGTTGGTAATTGAAGGTGACTCTGGATTTCATGTCCATAAAAAAGTCATGGTGGTAAATAATTAATTGGTTTAAAACTGTTTAAATACTTTCTGATCATGAAGAATCAAATAAGGTTGGTAGTTTTGGGTATGGTCTCGGTGATGCTGTTTTTTGCATCCTGCATTCCTGACGACAATTCCGATTTAAACCCGGTGGATAAATTTCTGGGCACATGGAGCGTGAGCGACAACGCCGTACGTTTAAATTATCAAGTTACTATTTCCTCAAATCCGCTTAATTCTGCCGAAGTGTTAATGAGTAATTTTGCCGATCTGGGAAAAAGTGCCGTGGGATTGGTAGTGGGCAACACCATTGTAGTTGAAGGCCAGACCCTTGTTGGTAATTACCTGGTTTCAGGAACCGGTAGTTACGTGAGCGATTCAAGGTTGAATTTCAACTATGAGTTAAACGACGGCATCGATGTGGAGACGCGACAGGCTACTTTTTCAAGATAGTAATCGGCTTATCGTTTGCAGTGGTGTCGATGATGATTTTGAGGCTGTCGGCTTTGTTGAGGTTTATACTGTCAGCTTCCGAGATGGAATCATTTAACAACTCCAGCTTTTTCTCTTCTTCAACCTTTAGCTTAACATCTTCCTGCATTCGGCTAAGTTTTGCAAGAATCTCATCGTAAATGTCAATCATATCTTCTTCCTGATCCTGATAATAATTGATGTTCTCGACAAGTACTTTCACCGAAATCCCATATTTATCGACAATATTCTGGTCGTATTGAGCCGTTGAATTGTTATAAGCCTTGTTTTTTTCTCTTAACGCCACCACGCGTGCCTCTTCCAGTTGTAAATCTGTGAGTATCTCTACCATTTGTTCCGGGGTAAGGAGCTGTTCAGGTTTGGGCGAACGAACATACTCCCGTTCATAGCATGAGGACAGCAACACAGAAATGGCAAAAAACAACCATAGGTTTTTCATTCGTCGCATATCAGTTACCTAATTCAGATAAAAACTTGATGCGCATCAGCCTGATTTCCTCCTCGCTGTATTCCGATTCTCCCAACTCTTCGAGCGCATCTTCTATTGAATCCGTTTCAGCTTCAGAGAAATAATCGTAAATATCCTCTTGGTGGTATTCATCTACTTTATCATTGATATAGTAACCGATATCAAGCTTTGTGCCTGACATGACAATACGTTCAATTTCGGTTAACAACTCCGACAAGGAGAGGTTTTTGGCATGGGCGATGTCGTCAAGGGGCAGCTTACGGTCGATACTTTGGATAATATAGACTTTTAACCCCGACTTATTAATCACCGATTTGATGACCATGTCGTTTGGTCGGGTAATTTCGTTTTCCTCTACATATTTCTGGATCAACTCGAGGAAGGGTTTGCCATACTTAGCTGCCTTTCCTGCACCTACCCCCACGATCTGTTTTAGTTCTTCCTCATTTATAGGGTATTGTATGGCCATATCTTCAAGCGATGGATCTTGAAAAATGACAAATGGAGGCAGATTTTCTTTTTTCGAAATGTCTTTTCGCAAATCCTTTAGCAGGGCAAACAGGGTAGGATCGGCTCCGCTTCCTTTTTGTCCGCCGGCGTTTACTACCATGTCGTCATCGTCGGTGGAGTCGTAATCATGATCCCTGGCAATCAGGATACTGTAAGGTTCTTTAATAAAATTCTTCCCGGATTCTGTAATCCTGAGAATTCCATAGTTTTCAATTTCCTTTTCGGCCAGCTTGTGAATAAGTGCCTGACGGATAATCATGACCCAATATTTGGCGTCATGTTGACTGCCGGAACCAAAGGATTTGTGTTGATCGAGTTTGATGCTCTTTACATCTCCGCTTTTCTTGCCAGCAATTACTTCACCAACGATCTTGGCTTTAAATTGTTCTTTAAGTGCCAGGATCACTTTCAGAGCCAACCTGATCTCATCCTTGCCTTCGTATTTTTCTTTGGGATTCAGACAGTTGTCGCAAGCACCACAGTTATCCTTATGGTATGTTTCGCCAAAATAGTGTAGCAATAAGCGATGGCGGCATACTGAAGATTCGGCGTAAGCCACTGTTTCGAAAAGCAGTTCTTTGGCAATTTCCTGTTCGGCAACAGGCTTGTCTTTCATAAACTTTTCCAGTTTCTGGATGTCGTCGTAATTGTAAAAAGTGATACAATTGCCTTCGCCTCCGTCGCGGCCTCCACGGCCGGTTTCCTGATAATACCCTTCAATGCTCTTAGGGATATCGTGATGGATCACGAAACGTATATCGGGTTTATCAATGCCCATCCCAAAGGCAATGGTGGCTACAATAACTTCAACATTCTCCATCAGGAACATATCCTGGTTATTGCGGCGGGTGGCCGCGTCCAGACCTGCATGATAGGGTAGGGCTCTGATGCCGTTTACAACCAGCGATTCGGCTATCTCTTCTACTTTTTTCCTGCTCAAACAGTACACAATACCCGACTTATTTGGTTGGGTTTTTATGTATTTAATGATGTCCTTAATTACATCTTTTGTCTTGGGACGCACCTCGTAATAAAGATTATCCCTGTCGAAAGAGGCTTTGAACACTTGTGCATCGACAATTTCGAGGTTTTTTAGAATATCCTCCTGCACTTTTAAGGTGGCCGTGGCCGTTAATGCAATGATCGGGATGTTGGCGTTTATTGCGTTGATTATCGACCGGAGTTTGCGGTACTCGGGTCTGAAATCATGACCCCATTCAGAAATACAATGCGCTTCATCGATGGCGAAAAACGAGATCTCGATATTTTTCAGAAACTCGATGTTATCTTCTTTGGTAAGCGACTCGGGAGCCATGTAGAGCAATTTGGTTTTGCCCGACAACAAATCGTCTCTCACCTCCATGATCTCAGCCTTAGAGAGCGATGAATTCATCACATGGGCAATCCCCGACTGGGTAGCAAAGTTCCTGATCATGTCCACCTGATTTTTCATGAGTGCGATCAGCGGAGAGACTACAATGGCTGTTCCGGGTTTAAGCAAAGCCGGAAGTTGGTAACACAGCGATTTACCTCCACCTGTTGGCATTACAACAAAAGTATTGTTGCCTGCAAGCAAGTTTTTGATAATTAATTCCTGATTACCTTTGAACTTAGTAAATCCAAAAAAGGATTTCAGCACTTCTTTGGTGTTGTATTTATCTTTTCCTTCACACATTATATAGGGAGATAAAACATATCTTTGTCATAAAATAATTCAAATCCGTTGTTTAAGATGTCACACTCAAAGAGTGAGCATGATATCTCGCGGACATGAACAAATATAATACTAAAAAATTGCATAAGCATCAATTTTTATAAAAAAATGTTGAAAGCAGAAGAAAAAATTCAAAAAGCAGCATTATCAACCATCGAAAATGAGTGGAGATCAATACAAAAGCTGGATAAATCCATCAATGATCAATTTATTGGCGCGGTAAAACTTCTTTTTAACTCGCAAGGCAGGGTAATTGTCACGGGCATCGGAAAAAGTGCCAATATTGCACAAAAAATTGTTGCAACGTTTAATTCGACCGGCACTCCTTCCATTTTCATGCATGCTGCTGATGCCATTCATGGTGATTTGGGGATTGTTCGCAAGGATGATGTGGTAATAGCTATTTCGAAAAGTGGCGAAACACCTGAGGTTAAGGTATTGATTCCCTTATTAAAATCGATGCAAAATCCGATTATTGCGCTCGTAGGGAATGTAGATTCTTATTTGGCTACGCAGGCTGATTTTATTTTGGATGCCACGGTAGATAAAGAGGCTTGCCCGAATAATCTTGCGCCCACGAGCAGTACTACGGCTCAATTGGTTATGGGCGATGCGCTTGCGGTCAGCCTTTTGGAACTCAGGGGATTTTCTGCCGACGATTTTGCACGATTTCATCCAGGAGGCTCTCTAGGTAAACGAATGTATTTGCGGGTTTCCGATTTGTCGGGGCAAAACGCAAAGCCGGCTGTGGATGCTAAAGCCCTGATGCCTGAAGTTATAATTGAGATTTCATCGAAGAGGTTGGGAACAACTGCTGTTTTGAAAAACAACCAGCTGGTGGGTGTAATTACCGATGGTGACTTAAGACGAATGATCGAAAAGAACCTGGACTTTGCTCATATTCGTGCCGAAGAGGTGATGACAAAAAACCCGAGGACAATAAATGGAGATGAATTGGTCGTAAACGCTTTGGATATCATGCGGCTGAACAATATTACACAACTTCCGGTAGTTAATGAAGGAGAATATGCTGGTGTTATTCATTTGCACGACATACTCCGCGAAGGGATTATTTAACCATATATTGATTAGCATATGAAACTCTGGACCAAAGATCTGGTAAAAAAATACAAACAGCGTACTGTTGTCAACAGTGTTAGTGTGGAAGTGAATCAGGGGGAAATTATCGGGCTGCTTGGGCCAAATGGCGCGGGAAAGACGACTAATTTTTATATGATAGTTGGTTTAATTAAGCCGCTTTCAGGAAGTGTTTACCTTGATGATGTCGAGATTACGAATGAGCCAATGTACCGGCGTGCCCAACGTGGGATTGGCTATTTGGCTCAGGAAGCTTCTGTTTTCCGCCATCTGAGCGTTGAAGACAACATCAGGGCTGTAATGGAATTTACCAGGCTCACCAAAAGTCAACAGAATGAGAAACTGGAATCTCTGCTTGAGGAATTCGGACTGCAACACATCAGAAAAAGTAAGGGGATTCAGCTCTCAGGAGGAGAAAGACGCCGCACCGAAATAGCGCGGGCCTTGGCGGTTGATCCAAAATTTATCCTGCTCGATGAACCTTTTGCCGGAGTGGATCCGATTGCGGTGGAAGATATTCAGCTGATTGTTTCTAAACTAAAAGACAAAAATATTGGAATTCTGATTACCGATCACAATGTGCACGAAACCTTGACTATAGTCGATCGCGCTTATCTTTTGTTCGAGGGGTCGATCCTCAAATCAGGATCGGCCGAGGAGCTGGCCAACGACAAGCATGTACGAAAGGTTTATCTTGGAAAGAATTTTGAGCTGCGAAGAAAAGATTTTGAACAGGAAAAACTTTGACAAAATGGAATTGTCAAAGATCATTCTCTTTAACGAAGTGATGTGTTTGTGGTACTGTTTTCGAAAGATTGAGATTAGTTTTATAAAGATATAATAGTAGTATGATAAATTACATAAGGGCTATTTGGTCTTCCTTGTTGGCTATCCTTTGTTGTGCGTCATGTAAACAACTCTAATTAAAAAAGATACAAATAGCATTATATTTAATGCGTCAAAACAAAAAAAGTTTAAAAAAACTTGCTTTTAGCACACTGAATTATGTATATTTGTCGTGTTCTTAACAGAACGATTAACTTTAGCAGGTTAATTTTTTGGGTTATCCCTCTTCCACGAGGGTTTTTAGGTTAATATGGGAAAAGCCCCGTCCGCCTGGCCGAGGGCTTTTCTTTTTGCCTTTTTTTTCTTTTTTCGTTTTTCTCAAAGTCATTTAATTTTGGAAGGTGGTTGGTCGGGTGACCAAAAAAAATCCCTGATTCCTTTTTCAAGAAACCAGGGACTGTTAATCCAAAAAAGCTTGTTTATTCAAAAGCTAAAATTGATTTTTCTATAAGCTCTATGGCTTGTGATAGTTCTTCTTCGCTGATAACGAGTGGTGGCGCAAAGCGGATAATGTGGTCGTGTGTTGGCTTGGCCAGCACACCATTTTCAGCCATTTTCAGACATACGTCCATTGCTGTTTTTCCGTTTTTCGGAGTAATAACCACTGCATTAAGAAGGCCCTTGCCTCTTACTAATCCTACCATTTTTGAGGGGATATTCCTCATGGCTTCGCGGAAAATGATGCCAAGCTTTTCAGCTCTTTCGGCAAGTTTTTCTTCCTGAACCACTTGCAGCGCTGCCACCGCAACTCTTGCCGCAATGGGGTTTCCACCAAAAGTTGACCCATGTTGACCGGGTTTAATGGTGAGCATTATTTCATCACTGGCTAAAACGGCTGAAACGGGATATGCGCCGCCGGAAAGTGCTTTTCCTAAGATTAAAATGTCTGGATGTACGCCCTCATGATCACAGGCTAATAATTTTCCGGTGCGGGCGATGCCGGTTTGAACCTCATCAGCAATAAACAGTACGTTCTTAGCCTTGCAGAGGTTGTAAGCTTTTTTCAGATAGCCTTCGTCGGGAACTACAACACCAGCTTCACCTTGAATGGGCTCAACCAGAAATCCGGCAATGTTCGGGTCTTCAAGTGCTTTTTCGAGTGCGTTCAAATCATTGTAAGGAATAATAATGAACCCGGGAGTATAAGGGCCAAAACCTGCTTTAGATTCAGGATCGGTCGACATAGACACAATGGTGATTGTACGGCCGTGGAAGTTGTCGCCGCATACGATAATCTTGGCCTGATCAGCAGGGATTCCCTTTTTGTCGTAAGCCCATCTGCGACATAATTTGAGAGCGGTTTCGTCGGCTTCAGCTCCGGTATTCATTGGAAGAACCTTGTCGTAACCAAAGAACGAAGTAATGAACTTTTCATACGGGCCTAAGGCATCGTTGTAAAAGGCTCTTGAGGTAAGTGTCAGGGTTTGTGCCTGGTCAATTAGGGCATTGACAATTTTCGGATGGCAGTGCCCCTGATTTACAGCAGAGTATGCTGATAAGAAATCGAAATATTCCTTGCCTTCGGCATCCCATACCTTAGCTCCTTTTCCTTTCGATAAGACAACAGGTAGTGGATGATAATTGTGTGCGCCGTACTTGTCTTCCAATTTCATGGCTTCTGCCGATGATATTTTTTCTGTCATTGCTCAATATATTTAATGTGATTAATAGAAATTAAAAATTTGTCCAAAATTAGTGGTTTTCAATGGACTGAAATTGATATAAACGTAAAATTTTCAAATTTGGAGTCATTCTAATCTGAAAAGCACATTGCTGTTTTTTTAGAGCAAATGTCGAAATGGCAATAAAATCCACTCAAAGACCTTGTTTATTAGAGGTCTCTTTTTCCACGCAGAATAGTCAAATGGGCGGGCATCTTCCAAAGTTCGTATGGTATGTCGGTTTACCTGGTTTGCTATATCCGTGTCAGCACCAACTAATATTATTTCATACATATACCTGAAACTTCTGTAATCAAAATTTGAAGAACCAATGGCGAATACTGATTTGTCAATCAGGAGTAATTTGGCATGCAGGTTATTTGTCTGGTAAAAAAGAAACTCAATTCCTTTTTTATTGAGAGGTCCCAGGTATTTGTTACGCAGGATGTCAATTAAAGTAACATCGGATTGCTTTGGTAAAATGACCTTAACTTCGACGCCACGTTGTGCCGCCTCGATGAGCGCTTTGCGTAGTAAATATCCGGGCAGAAAATAAGGTGTTTCAATAACAACCTGATTTCTGGCCGATTTAATAAGCTTGATAAACTTATTGTTAATTCTTTTAAAGGCAATAGACGGTGCGTCCCTCACAATTTCGAAATTTTGCGTTTTAACAGGGGTTGTCCGGCTTTGTGTGTTGATATTGTATTTGTTGAAGTTTCGGAAATCCTGTTTAAAGAGTTTTACAAAATCCAATGTGATATTGCTCTTCATACGTAAAACGGATTCCCTCCAATTGAGGTTGTAACCTGTAATATTGGAAGATCCGATGTAGGTAATTTCGTCGTCGATTAGTAAAAGTTTGCGGTGGTTACGTTTATGGCTGCGCGTAAAAATATCGGAGTTGATGATAATTTTTTGGAAAAAGCGCACCTCACCTTTATACTGAATAAGTGTTTTAAAATAGTCTTTGTTAATTGGCCCAGCTCCCCAATAATCAATCAGAAGTTTCACTTCAACCCCTTCGCGGGCTTTTTTTGTCAGAGCTCTTCTGAAACGATCACCAATAACGTCTTTGCCTACGCGAAATGTTTGTAAATAAATATATTTCTTAGCCGATTCTATGTCGTCAATCATTGATTGATAATACTTAAGCGGCTCGGCGAAAAGGTGATATGGTTCTACAATGTTCACGCTGGTTTCCTTTTCTTGTTGAACAAGGCATATACTAAAACCAATAAAAATACAAAAGCTCCCATTCCGATTAAAAGCAGCTTGTACGCATGAAGATCTTCCTCTTTTTCTCTGTTTAGCTGAGCCAGGACTTCAGCCTCATGGTTTATTTCTTCAATTCTATATTTGGTTTCTGTTTGCTGGCTTTGTAGCAGATGGAGTGTCTGAATTAGCGAATCTTTGCTTAGTATGTAGGCGTTAAAGTACTTATTGTACTCTTCTATATTGCCGGAGTAGGCATAACAGTGCATGAGTGATTCCTGACATAGGGAGATATAGTCGACATAGTTGTTTTTTTCAGCCATATTCAAGCCATCAGACAGATACGGGATGGCCGAATCGATTTTCATTTCCTGGATGTAAAGAGAGCCGGTGTTGTACAAGGCCATAACCAATCCGGTCTCGCTTTGCAGTTCTTTGTATTGTTTTATGCTTTTATAAAAATACTTTATTGCTGCGTTAAAGTTTTCAATATTGGCGTAGAGCGTTCCCATGTTGTTGTTTAACAGTGCGATACCCAGTTTGTCATTTAGTTTCTCCTTAAGTTTTAATGACTGCTCGTAGAGATTGAGTGCTTTTTTGTAGTCTTTCAGGTCGAAATTGTATATTTCACCGGCATTATTCAACACCTGTGAAAGGCTGCGTTCATCGCCGGTGGCCTCCAATATGGCAATGGCTTTCGCGTAATACTCAAGTGACTTTTCTTGTTGGTTGAAGGCGCGGTAAATTATCCCTAAACTGTTGTAACAGCGGGCAAGTAGTTCGTTGTCTCCGGTTTCCTTGAAGATGAGCATGGCCTGATAGTAATGATCCAGTGCTGACTGGAACTCGTTGATATAGTAAAAAACATTGCCCAATTGAATAAGTGCTGTGCCCATACCAATCTCATTCCCAATCAGTTTTTCCAGATTGTATGACATTTGGTAATAATACCTGGCTGAGTCAAAGTCAGAAGTCTCGTCAAAAACAAGACCGAGGTTGTTTAAACAGTTAGATTGTCCTTGTAAATGATTTTGCAAGCTATAATAAGCCAAGGCTTTCCGGTAGTAATCCCTGGCCAGATCCAATTCGCCCAGATAGTAGCAACTATTGCCTAATGACTTAAGTGCCAATGCTTGTAGTGTGTCGTCCTTTAAACTTTCCGCCAGATCAACGGCTTCTTGTCCGTAATCAATGCAGTCGTAGAACGATAGGGTACGATACGATTCTGACAATTTTAATAGCGTAGAGAATCGATCAGTCCCCTTCATCTGAGGAAGAATAGTTTTAACGCTGTCGATACTTTCCAGAGAGGATGCTTCACAAAGTTGTGAAACAACCAGCAATGCCGCTACGATAACTGATTTGATACCCATGAGGCAAATGTAGCGAAAAAGTGTTTGTTTTTTACGCCATATCATGATACTTTTTTTCAATCAGGACAGTACATCTCCTTAAGTGCTTTTTAGCTTGTTTCAATCTAAGTTTGTTATCTTTGTGCCTTCTAAACACGTTGATAATGATAAAATCCATGACCGGATACGGGAAGCAAATCGTTGAATCTGCAAACCGAAAGTATACCATTGAAATACGCACCTTAAACAGTAAAACACTCGACCTGAATATGCGTTTTCCTGGCTCGATGAAGGATAAGGAAATTGAAATCAGGAATCTTCTGGCTCAAGAGCTTGAAAGGGGAAAGGTTGATGTGCTCGTTGTTGTGGAGGAAAAATCTTCTGAAGGAGCAGTTCAAATCAACACTACGATGGTTGAACACTATTATCAGCTAGTGAAAAAACTTTCAGAAAACACAGGTGAACCCATGCCTGCTGATGTCCTTTCCATCTTGTTGAAAATGCCCGATGTACTCATCCCAAAAGAGTTTGATGCTGACGAATCGGAATGGGCAATTGTTTTGAATGGATTCAGGCGAACACTGGAATTGGTGAACCAATTCCGTGCTCAGGAAGGTGCGGTGCTTACCCCCGGTTTCCAGCAGCATGTTGTGGAAATCCTTAATTTGCTCACTGAAGTGGATATTTTTGAATCAGATCGTGTTGCGAAAGTGAAGGAACGAATCCTTATGACTCTCAGTAAACAAGCGCCTGATGTTCAGTTAGACATGAACCGACTGGAGCAGGAAATGATTTATTATGTTGAGAAGCTTGACATTACAGAGGAAAAAGTCAGGTTAAAAAACAACTGTACCTATTTTCTGGAAGTGCTTGAAAACGAATCTTCTGTCGGGAAAAAGCTGGGGTTTATTGCCCAGGAAATCGGGCGCGAGATCAATACCCTTGGGTCGAAAGCCAATAACTCGGATATGCAGCGTTTGGTGGTGTTGATGAAAGACGAACTGGAAAAGATTAAAGAACAGCTGTTTAATATTTTGTAATGAGTTATGTCGGAAAAAGTTGTTGGTAGGTTGATTGTTTTTTCCGCTCCCTCCGGGGCTGGAAAAACCACCATTGTCAGGGAAGTGATGAAAGTTGTCCCCAATTTGTCGTTTTCAGTTTCGGCCACGAGCCGAAGCCCGAGAGTGGGGGAGGTTGATGGACGGGATTATTACTTCCTGTCGGTGGAGGATTTTAAAATGAGAATAGAGCAAAATGCCTTTGTGGAATGGGAAGAAGTTTATCCTGATCGTTTTTATGGTACATTAAAGATGGAGGTTGAACGGATAAGAAATGAAGGGAGAAATGTGCTTTTTGATGTAGACGTTTTAGGCGGACTAAACATTAAAAAACTCTTCGGGACAGAAGCATTGGCCTTGTTTATCGCTCCTCCAACGATAGATGAATTAAAAAACCGTTTGATTAACAGAGCCTCAGATACGGCCGAAGACATTGAAATAAGGTTAAAGAAAGCTGCCTATGAAATGAGTTTTTCAAACCAATTTGATGAGGTAATCATTAATCACGATTTGCAAAAAGCGGTTAAAGAGGTGGTTGGTGTTATAAAAAGTTTTTTGTCAAAAAATTAGTCTCTATGAAATCTGTTGTGTTACCAAATTATAACCGCAATGTCCTTCGCGCGATCTTGAGTCTGGAAGTCAGGGCATTAGAAAAGCCAGTGCCTGAACGCGATGAAGTCCTTGTGAAATTGCATGCTGCACCTGTTAATCCTTCTGATATTGCTTTTATTCAGGGCGGATATCAAATAGTGAAATCTTTGCCTGCCGTGCCCGGTTTTGAAGGGAGCGGTACTGTTGAAGAAGTGGCTCCTGGCCTGGAAGACTGGTTGGGCAAAAGTGTGAGTTTTTTTGTTCAGGACGACAAATCCGGAGCATGGTCGGATTATCTTGTAGTGATGGAGTGTGATTTAATTGAACTTCATGAGGATATGGATATGGATCAGGCTGCTTGTCTGGCGATTAATCCTTTTACCGCTTATGGTTTATTTGATGTTACAGGGGCTGAACTAAGCCGAGCGGTCATTGTGAACGCGGCTGGTGGTCAAGTACCGGCGTTTATCCGGATTTTGGCGCAGGAGCATGGCGTAGAAGTAATTAATATTGTCCGAAGTCAAGCGGCTTTTAATAAGTTAAAATCGAACGGTGAGGCATACATTTTACTCGAATCAGAAGAAGGGTTTGACGCAAAACTCAAAGAGCTGGCTCATGATTTAGAGGCCACTATTGCTTTCGATGCCGTGGCGGGTGCGCAATCGGGTGTGTTGTTTAATGCTATGCCTCCTGACTCGGAACTGGTGTTGTATGGGGGATTGTCGAACAAGCCGGTTTCAGAGTTAAGTACGATGGATTTGATATTTAATGATAAGATGGTGTCTGGTTTTAATCTGAGCGCCTGGAAAGAATTGATTGATAATAAAGAATTTGAGGAAATTTCTGAAAGCATTCAGAAGAAATTTATAACCGGAAAATGGGAAACCCATATCCGTTCAGATTATCCTTTTGATCAGGTTACAGAGGCCCTTAAAAGCTATCTGGGCGACATGAGTGGTGGAAAAGTTTTGTTGAAACCTTCTAAAATCTGATAACAGTGCAGAAAAAAACGGGTTTGTTGTTTGGCTCATTTAACCCCATCCATACGGGACATTTGATATTGGCCAATTTTATGGCTGAATTTACCGATTTGGATGAAGTTTGGTTTGTGGTTTCACCTCAAAATCCCTTGAAAAACAAAAAGACTTTATTGGCTGATTATCATCGGTTGGCCTTGGTGCGTCTTGCTGTCGAAAATCACCACCGCCTTAGTGTAAGCGACATAGAGTTTAAAATGCCCATGCCGTCGTACACCATCGATACACTGACCTATCTGAGTGAGAAATATCCTGATCGCCAATTGGTTTTAATCAGCGGAACTGATATTTTTGAAGGATTCTACAAATGGAAAAATTATTTGGAGATACTACAGCAATATCATTTTTACGTCTATCCACGACCGGGTTTTGCCTTAGGGAAGTACGAGAATCATCCGGCTATCACCCATTGGAATGCCCCTTTAATAGAAATATCCTCGAGTTTTATCAGGATGGGGATAGCAGCAAAAAAAGACATGAGTTTCTGGATGCCTGATCAGGTTTATCAATACATCACCGAGATGCATTTTTATGAAAAGTAATCGGATGGTTTTAATTATTCTCTCAATCCTGACTACTTCGTGAGTTCAAAGAAATCAATTATTTTGTCGCAGATATAATCGACAGTTTCGATAGGGAGTTCGTAAAACATGGGTAGCCTGATCAGACAATCGGCATATTTTTGCGTGTTGGACAAAATCCGGCCATCGTGTTTTGAGGCATAGTAAGGGCTTTTGTGCAAGGGTAAATAGTGAAAGACAGCATGAATACAATTGTTGTTCAGATAGTTTAATAACTCGGCACGAAGCGCCGGTGTTTCCGCCAAAAAATAAAATAAATGGCCATTGTTGCTCGCAAAATCCGGAATCTCGTCTAGTTTGACAGAACCCTGTTCGGCTAAAGGGGTTAGGTTTTGCTGGTAACGATTTCTCAAACGAACTCTTTTCTCCTGAATTTCATCTATTTGAGTCAACTGCGCATAAAGCACGGCAGCTGTTATCTCTGAGGTAACGAAAGAAGCCCCTATGTCCACCCATTCGTATTTGGCCACCTCACCCCGGTTAAAAGCTGTTCGGTTGGTGCCTTTTTCCCATACGATTTCAGCGCGTGGCACAAACTTTTCGTCGTTAATAACTAAAAGCCCCCCTTCGCCACAACTCACGTTTTTCGTTTCATGAAATGAAAATGCTGCAAAATGGCCGAAACTACCCAAAGGTTTTCCTTTGTAGAAGGAATCTATGCCATGAGCAACATCTTCAAACAGGATCAGGTTATGTTTGTTAGCTAAGGACACAGCTTTTTCCATGTCAACAGCCACTCCGCCATAATGCATCACCACCAGCACTTTGGTTTTTTCGGTGATCAGTAACTCAACCTGATCAAGATCAATGTTTGGATAATTGGATAACGTGTCGGCGAAAACCAAACGGGCTCCTTTGTAAATAAAGGGATTTGTTGTCGACACAAAGGTGAAAGAAGGCATAATGACTTCGTCTCCTGGTTGTAAATCCATCAACATAACGGCCATCTCAAAGGCGTGGGTACATGAGGTGGTAAGAAATGTTTTTTTAAACTTGTAGCGTGTTTCGAAAAATTCGTGCACTTTTTGGGTGTAAACACCATTGCCGGAAATATGCCCAAAGTCCATTGCAGTCTTTGCTAACTCGAGTTCCTTTTCTCCACAATAGGGTTTGTTAAAGGGTATTTTCATTCATGCGTATTTATCTAGTGGCGGACAAAGATAACTGTTTGATGGTTTACTCAGATAGCTCACCCTTCATGTTTTTTATAACCATGGCATGCGCCATATTTACACATTCGTCAATAGTTAAAGAGTCGGTTGAAATGATCAGATGGGCATTTTTGGGAATCTCAAAGGGCGCGCTAATTCCCGTAAAGTCCTTTATCAGCCCCAGTCGGGCTTTCTTGTAAAGCCCCTTTACGTCTCTCGCTTCGCATATTTCGAGCGGAGCATCAACAAAAATCTCCAGATAGTGTTCTTGTCCAACAATTTGCTGTGTTTTTTTTCGGATTTCTTCTGTAGGCTGAATAAAACTGTTGATGGTAGATATGCCCTGTTTTACCAACAAACCTGAAATCTCAGCGATTCTGCGGATGTTTTCCGAGCGATCGTCGGGTGTATATTGTAAATCGTTGCACAATCCTTTCCTCACAACATCGCCATCCAAAACGGCGATAGCTATTCCTTGCTCTTTTAATTTTAAGGCAAGTCCGGCAGCGACGGTCGTTTTTCCTGCTCCCGATAAACCTGTTAGCCAAATAGATTTTGCACGATGAATTGGTTTATTCATATATTTTGGTGGTTAGCTTTGTTTAGATGGCAATGAATTTTATAGTCAGCCCTGTTTCATCAGGTACAGTGTCACTTATGAAAGTTTTGTCGATTCTGCTAATTAGAAAATCCTTCAACCCACTTTCAATATCTTCATGGTTAAAATGCAGAACGGTGTCCTTAACACCCATCAATTTGTAAAGTGCCGGACGAAGGAGTTTGGTGCGGTTAAAAAACTTTTCCTTATTTAATTTGTACAGCTGGTTCTCGAAGGCTTCCTGATCCGGGCAAATCTCAAAACCTAAAAGTTTGTTGTACCGCAGTGCTCTTGTGTTCGATTTGAGGATGTGGGCCAGAATGTCCATTTGAAATAACCTCAAACCCACATCCCCAAATGACAGCACTGCCAGCAAAGGGAGTTCAGTATGAATATATTTCTCCACGGCAATAAATATCCCTGTTTCCATGCTTCCTTTTTCCCAGTCGATGTCCTTGGCGTTAAAAACTCCAATTTTTTCGCCTTTGTATTCAAAGACGAAATACAAGTTGTTCACATTGTTTATCGAGTGAAACCACTTGAGTTGCATTTCAGGCGTTATGGTTTCCCGATAGGCCATATATTGCTTTACATGGTGCGAGTTTCTCCAGTTTCTCACGAGTTCTATGTCATCTACAGTGATTTTTCTGAATACAATATTTCCTTTTCTAACGATCATATAAATGGAGTCTGAACAAATGCGATAATATTTATGCCTGCAAAAGTAGTGGTTTCGCTTTAATTGGCAGCAGGCCTTAAAAAGAGGTCAGCAGAATCGTTGCGTTTCCATGTTCTCATAAAAAACTGAATGCCGGAAAGGGCTGTGTTAATTCTGTTTTCAGGTCTTTAGGATAATATATTACTTTTGCCCAATTGTACTATGTAGATGGAAAACCGAAAGAAAAAATTATTGCTCATTAATCCGTTGCATCCGTATAAACGCGATGCGCTATTTGATACATCAACGATTTCGCCACCATTGGGATTGGGGATTATTGCAGGACTGACCCCTGATGACTGGGAAATTGAGATTCACGATGAAAATTTTGAAGTATTCCAATACAAAGCTGCGGATTTTGTTGGGATTACAGCCTTGACTTCAGCAGCTTACAGGGCTTATGAAATAGCAGCGCTATACCGCGAAAGGGGAATTAAAACTGTTTTGGGGGGAATTCATGCAAGCATGCGCCCTGAGGAAGCGTTAAAATACGCTGACTCCATTGTGGTTGGCGAGGCCGAAGGAGTTTGGGCTCAGGTGTTAGCTGATTTTGAAAAGAATGACCTCAAACGACAATATCATGGCGATCTCTTGTCATTGGAAAATGCCCCCTTACCACGTCGCGATTTGTTTCATCCGGGTTATTCCTATGCCAATATTCAAACCACACGAGGATGCCCGATGAACTGCGACTTCTGCTCTGTCCATACATTTAATGGGAATCATTATCGCCAACGGCCTGTGGAAGATGTGCTTGATGAGTTGGAGTCAATTAAGGCGGATCATCTGTTTTTTGTTGATGATAACCTGATTGGCTACAGCAAGTCGTCGGCTCAACGTGCCGTAAGTTTGTTTAAGGGAATGATAGAGCGGGGGATAAAAATGGATTGGTATTGTCAGGCGTCGTTAAATATTGCCGACAACGAAGAGGTGTTGAAGTATGCCGCCGCCAGTGGATGCAGGATGATTCTGATAGGTATTGAATCGGAAAAAGTGGAGCAGCTGAAGGAAACCAATAAAAGAATGAACCTGAAAATTGGAGTCGATCATTACGAAGAAGCTTTTGCAAAAATTCATGCTCATGGTATCGGCGTGCTTGGCGCATTGGTTTTTGGACTAGATTCTGACACTCCTGAAGACCTGATTAACAGAGCAAACTATGCCATTAATTCAGGAATCGATGCCATGCAGGCTACCATTATTACCCCTTTGCCGGGAACACGCCTATTCGATAGGCTTGATAAAGAAAACCGCTTGCTTTTCACCAGTTTTCCTGAAGATTGGAAACACTATCATTTTCTTGAAGTCATTCATAAGCCAAAACTGATGTCGCCTGATGAATTGATGGATACGATGCATGTGTGTTGGGAGAAAATGTGGAACGAGAAAACGCTTTACCGAAAGATGCTTAAGACGCTGAAAGCCACTAAAAGTGCAAAAGCTGCTGCCTGGGCGCTTACTTCAAATATGGAACGACACAATACGGCTTTTGGTAGCAAACGTGCTCCCCTTGATATAAACAAAATGCTGGGTGGTCTGGGTGCCACCGAATAATTATCAGACGATTGATGATGAATGATCTCAATGAAATTCCCTTTTTCTTTATCGTGGGACGACCCAGATCAGGGACGACCCTGCTGCGTACGTTATTTGATGCCAATCCACATGTGGTGGTTCCCCCCGAATCGCAGTTTATTGTAAACCTTTACTCACGCTACGGGAAAATAACCTTCTGGACAAATGAACTTGTAAAGGCTTTCGTTGATGATATTAGCCGGCAGTGGCTCTTTAATACTTGGAAAATACCTGATTTGCAGTTGCAGGAAACGTTAACACCCTTTGTTGGACATCATACTTACGGTGAGTTGTGCAAGGCTGTATATCTCGAATATCAGTCGATTTACCCAAAGAAGGAAATTCTGTTTATTGGTGATAAAAACCCGGGATATACCATCTATACAAAATTGTTGAGTGAAATTTTTCCGGAAGCTAAATTCATTCATATCATTCGTGATTACCGCGATCATTTTGTGTCGGTTCGTAATGTGGATTTTGAGCTTCCAGTAGTTTCATTGGTTGTTTTTAAATGGCGGTTGTTTGTAATGCATTTCCGGAAAATGAAAAACAAATACCCCAACACGCACTTGGAAATCAATTACGAAGATTTGGTGCGTAATCCCGAGAAGGAAATGAAACAGTTGTGCCTTTTCACAGGAGTTCCTTTCGATCCGGACATTTTTGAGTTTTATAAACAAGCCGACACCGCTGTTGAGCTAATAAACTCGGATGTTTTCAAGAAATTCCATTCAGGTCTGTTTAAAAAAATTAATCCGGATAAAATTGGGGTGTACAAAAAGGAATTGAGTGTCAGGCAAATTAAGATTGCGGATGTTGCTGCAGGAAATTATTCAGAGTTGGCAGGCTATCAACGTGATTATAAGAAACCGGGTTGGGGCATTCAATTGCTTGCTTTTCCGGGTATTGTGATTGCCTGGAAACTCAGGTTACTTACAAAGATTGTAGACAAATTTCCTTATCAATTGCGTGAAAGGATTCTGAGCAGATGGCCTCTCAAGATCGCCAAGGCTTATTTGAAAATTTTTAATCCAAAAAAACTTACCGGATTTAGCGACTTGTAGCCTTGGTTATCACATGGCTGTAAACCAATGGTGTTTTCGTTAATCAAGCACTTTGGAGATGTGGAAAGGAGGTTTTTTGTTCTGAACAGTTTGTATACGACTCAAATAGCCGCCTATCACTCCCAAGCTGAATACAATGATGCTTGTTGAGAATAAAATGGTAACAATAACAGAGGTGTAGCCCAGAGGCACATCGAAAAATAGTTTCTGAACAATAAATTTGATGGCCAGCAGAAACGACAGGAATGAAATGATGAATCCGCTGTATACCATTATTTTAAGTGGGATGTTTGAATAAAAATAGGTCAGGTTGGCAGCAAGCATAAACAAGCGAAACGGGCCATATCCTGATTGGTTGTTTTCTCTTTTTTTATGTTCTACAATCACAAAAGAAATTTTGTCGGTGTACCAATGAATTATTTCATCGATAAATATGAAGCTCACCTGATGGGCAAGGATTTTCTCCACAAGAAACTTGTCGATTAAGCGGAAGGATGACCCGTTTCCGGCGCCGTTATGAAAGAGCTTGGAAGATGTTTTTACAGTTTTGCTCAAAAGGTTGCGTGTAGCCGAGTGTTGTTTTTTTGCATAAATACCATAAGTAACCACGCTTTTTTCTTTTTCCGCTGTTTGGATGAGTTTAGCTATCTCCTCCGGTGGATTCTGTAGGTCATCGTCGATGGTAATGATCTGTTTTCCTTTTGCAAAGCCAAATCCACAGAGGGTGGCGTTATGCTGGCCAAAATTGCGGTCGAGTTTGATGGCGATCACCTGGTCGGGGTATTGCTTTTTGAGCTGTTCTAAAATTACCCAACTGTTATCCTCACCGCCGTCTTCCACAAAAATCACCTCAAAACTATGTTGAGTTGTTTCAAAAAAAGACTTTAATCTTTCGAAAAGGCGAATAAGTGTATCTGCCCCATTGAAGACAGGAATCACAACTGAAAAATCTTTTTCCATGACTTTTGTTATTATGGCTCAAAAATAGTGGTTTTTTTGAACATCATTGAATGACGCTTCCCATAGGTATTGAAGTGCCTGATATCCATCTTGATTCATCGGATAGTAAGAAAATGATGGTGTTGGCAACATCGATGGGCTCACCTACTCCCATCGGGTATTTTTTAAGATAGCGTTGCAAAGACTCTTCCACCATTTCCATCTGGCCTTCCTGCGCCGGATTGTTGATGAGTGGTGTGTTCACGAGCCCCGGCAGCAAACAGTTGGCGCGAATTCCCGGCTTAACAAGTTCGAGGGCGAGCGATCGTGAATAGGCTTCTAAACCGGCCTTGGCACTGGTGTATAATGATCCGCCAAAATAGGGTGATCGGGTTGCAATTGTCGAAAGGAAGACGATGCTGGCGTTATTACGGATTTTCTTTAACAAGAGGAGTCGTGAGGTGAGCAATACGGGAATTTCAAAATTAATACGAAGTAGTTGATTAATATCTTGTTGGCGGATAAATTTGGCTGGCGTTGGGCCAACAATACCTGCCCCGTGCACGAGACCATCAATTTGTTGACACTGAGCAGCCAAAGCATAAATGGCTTCTTCATTCGTTAAATCACCGGCGAATATCGTGTGGCTATTTCCTTCCATCATGGAATGCGTTAGGTTAAGCCGATCATGATTGCGGCCTGCCAGAATTACGCTTGCCCCTAAACTAGCAGCCAGTATGGCGGTTTCTCGTCCAATTCCGGAGGAGGCACCGGTGATTAGCATGGTTTTTCCGTGTAAGTTGCAAAAGCCCATTGGTTTACGAATTTGGGTGAATCAGAATGGAAGGGCACTGTATGTGATCGATTTCAAGGACGACAGATCCCCATGAAAGGCCGACACCAAAACCTGATAGCAGCAGTGTTTTTTTACTCTTTTCGAGTTCGCTGCCAAGTTGGGTTACCATGGTGAGTGGGATAGAGGCCGAACTTGTGTTGCCATATTCTTCAAGCGATAACGGCACTTTCTCTTCAGGTTGTTTTAACTGCTTTCGGATGGTTTCATTCATTAGTTTGTTGGCTTGATGGAGTACAATAAAATCTATTTGATCTAGTGTCAGGCCGCTATCAGCCAACAGGTTGTTGATGTTTTTCTTCACCTCACGTAAAGAGAAGTTAAATACTTTAATGCCGTCTAAAGCGATATTAAAACCGTTTCGGTAGATGCCATCACTTATTTTGTGGTATTCGAAGGATGTATCCTTATCGGCAAAGTTCCTTATGCCTCCATCGGGTATGATGATGGCATCGTAACCTGAGCCATCTGTCTGGAGGTTGAAAGCCATGGGTTTCGCGTTGGAATCGAGTTCAATAGCAGTGGCTGTTCCAGCATCACCAAAAAGAGGGAAGGCACTTTTGTCACGAAACGAAGTGTTGAGGGTGGAAATATCCCCTGTAAACAAGAGTGCTTTTTTTATTTTTCCTGTCGACATCATGCTGCCGATGACCGAAAGTCCGTAAACATAACCCGAGCAGCCCAGCCCTATATCAAAGGCAATGGTTTGATGAGTCATGCCCATTTTATGCTGCAACAAACCTGCTGTTGCCGGAATGATGTAGTCGCGTGATTGCGAAACAAAAATGATCAACTCAATGTCAGTCGGGTTCCATTCGAGCAGCCTAAGTAGTTCAATCCCTGCGTCATAGCAAAGATCAGCCGTGGTGGTTCCTAGGCGGGCATGGCGCTTTTGGCTTACGCCAATCGTTTTTATAAGGGTTTTCCGTTCCTTCTCTTCTATCCAATCATAGTTTTCGTTGGAGTAAATGTCCTCAGGTACACATGCTGCGATACCAGTAATTTTGATGTCAGGAACGGAAAAAGTGGCCATTTATCCTTTGTTAATTACTTTCACTTCAACTAAATTGTATAAATCTTGTATGGTGTTGGCTTCAATGAGTTCGTTGGCGCTTAGTTCAACATCGTATTCAACGTTAACGTGAGCAAGAAAAATAAGGGCGTTCACCGAATCCCAGGTAAAGGCTTCCTTCAAAATAGTTTCGGGAGTGAGTGATCCGGGCTCGAGATCTTCGAATTCGGCTTCTACTTTTAAAATAAAGTCGTTGATGTTCATTGTTTAAATTTTGAGCAAAAATAGTTAATAAAATGGTCGTGACCTAGTTCGGTAAATTTGGTTGATTATAATAATTGTGATCTTTAAATGTCAATAGTTTCATTCTCTTTATTCCAGCTTTTCTTGAGTCAACCTGTGGAAAATATCTTCCATCTTGCTGGATTCCTGCGACAAAGCTAACACATTGTAGCTTTTGTGGACAGCAAACTTAAAGATGTTTTCCCTTATGTCGTTTCCTTTTTTTGCAGTAATCAGCCAAGTATTGTTGTTGAGCTTTTCTACTTTTTCAGCACCCGGAATGTCGTCTTTGCTTATAAAAGGTACAGATTCCTTTATCTCCAAACGGTATACAAATGATCGGCCGGAATTGCCCGATAAGTTGGAAGGGGTGTCATCAGCAACAATTTTCCCATGATCGATAATTACTACCCGGCTACATAAAGCCTCCACTTCCTGCATGATGTGGGTGCTGAGCAGTATGGTTTTGAGTTTGCCTAAATCTGCAATAATTTTTCTGATTTCTATCAATTGGTTAGGGTCGAGGCCTGAGGTTGGCTCATCCAGGATGAGTACATCAGGATTGTGAATTAGCGCTTGAGCCAGCCCGACACGTTGTCGGTATCCTTTTGAAAGTTGCCCGATTTTTTTATTGCTTTCGGTAGGCAGACCTGTTAACTTAATCACCTCTTCGACGGCTTGGTTTGCCTTTTTTTTTCCGGAATAGCTGTTGTGCACATAGGTGAGGTATTCTCTCACATACATGTCTGTGTACAAGGGATTAAGCTCAGGTAAATAGCCTATTTGTTTTCTGATTTCCAGTGAGTTATTTTGAACGTCCAGGCCATTAATGGTGGCGAAACCCGCCGATGGCGGAATAACGGACGTCAGGATCTTCATTAAGGTAGATTTCCCTGCACCGTTTGGCCCTAATAAGCCCACCACCTCTCCTTTCTTAATAGAAAAGCTGATGTTGTCAAGCGCTTTTTGCTGACCGTAATATTTGGTTATGTTGTTTATTCCAACAGTGATCATGTCTGTGATGTAATTTCTGCAAAAGTAATAAAAGAAAACAGTTCATTCGAGTGGCAAAAAGGTAGTTGAAAGCTGTCGGTTGTTTGCCAGATTCATCATTCCTAAAAATGCACCTTATTATATAGTGTCATTTATTGTTTTTTGTCAACGATGGTTAGTTTAGCAAAACGAAGTAGCAACTGTTTTTTTCCTGCTGCATGAAAAAACACGCTGGCTTTTTTGTTGGGGCCATTTCCTTCTACCTCAATCACCTGACCACGACCGAAATTGCTGTGTTCTACTTCCATGCCTGGTTGAATATCTTCGATGGCGGCTGCTTCAACAGATTGATTTGGTTTACTGTCTTTCGATAAGGGTTGTAACGGACGATGATTAAGTTGCTGTTTCGGTTTCATGCCGAAGCTGCTTCTGTTTTCATGTCTGTTTAACCCCGTTTCCTTAGGTCGGTCGATAAGGGTATCATCGATCTCCTCCAAAAACCGACTTGGTTCGGTGATGGTGAAATTTCCCCAGCGGTATCGACTTTCGGCGTAGCTCAGCGTGAGATGTTTCATCGCACGTGTTATGGCCACGTAAAACAGCCTGCGTTCTTCCTCAAGTTCCGAACGGGTGCTTATCGATTGAATCGATGGGAAAAGATTTTCTTCAAGACCGACAACAAAAACATGAGGAAATTCAAGTCCTTTGGCCGCATGAATGGTCATTAATGTCACCTTGTCGTGGTCCTCATCTGTGTCGTTATCAGCATCGGTAAGCAGGGCTACGTCTTGCATAAACTCATTCAAGGTCTTTTTGTCAGTTAAATCCCCTTCATTATTTTCGACCGATTTTTCGCTAAACTCCTTGATGCCATTGAGCAATTCTTCGATATTTTCAATTCGGCTGATACTTTCAGGAGTTTCGTCTTCCTTCAGGAACTTGATGAGACCGGAGGTGTTGGCTATGTAGTTGGCCATATCAAAGGCTTCTTTTGTCTTGTTCAATGCAACAAAACTGCTGATAAGGGTGGTGAAGTCAGAGATCTTGCGCAATGTGCCGCTATTTAAAACAATCCCATAAGACGGAGGGTTAAGTGCTATCTGCCATAAACTTACGTTATGCTGATCTCCGGCCACGATCATTTTATCCAGCGTGGTTTTGCCAATGCCTCTGGTTGGAACATTGATAATGCGTTGCAGTGCTTCGTCGTCGTTGTTGTTGATCACAAGCCGGAAATAGGATAGTAGGTCTTTGATTTCCTGACGATTATAAAACGACAAACCTCCATATATGCGATAGGGGATATTTTTTTTCCTAAGCCCTTCTTCGATAGATCTGGATTGGGCGTTGGTTCGGTACAAAATGGCAAAGGAACTGTTCGATAGCTGGTTATTCATTTTTTGATCAAAGATGGCCGCTGCCACCAGGTTTCCTTCTTCATTATCGCTGGAGGCTTTGATTAATCCAATGCGGTTGCCAGCAGGATTTTCGGTCCAGACTGTTTTTTTAATTTGATCCTTGTTATAGGTGATCACCTGATTGGCTGCGTTGACAATGGTTTGGGTTGAGCGGTAATTCTGCTCCAATCTGAAAAGTCTGACATCAGGATAATCTTTTTTAAAATTGAGCATATTACTGATGTTGGCTCCACGAAAAGCATAAATACTTTGGGCATCATCTCCTACAACGCAAATGTTCTCAGTGTTGGCAGCCAGCTTTTTAATAATAAGATATTGTGCGTGGTTGGTGTCCTGGTATTCATCAACCATGAGGTATTTGAACTTCTGCTGGTACTTATAGAGAATTTCGGGAAATCCTTCGAATAGTAAAAAAGTATTAAAAAGTAGGTCGTCGAAATCCATGGCATCTGCTCTTTTAAGCCTGGATTGATAAGCCAGATAAATATCTTTGATGCGCGGTTTGCCAGAGGCTTCATCAACAGTCTGTATATCTGGATCATTGGCATAATGGTTTGCTGTGTATAGCGACGATTTCGCCATGGATATTCTGCCAGCTACAAAATTAGGAGGATAGGCCTTGGGGTCAAGTTGCAAATCGCCGATTATTTGTCTTATAAGTCTTTTGCTATCCGTACTGTCGTATATAGAGTAATTGGAAGGATAGCCCAAATGATGGCCATCGATTCGGAGAATTTTTGAAAAGACCGAATGGAAAGTGCCCATCCAAATATTCCGCCCCTCACCATTTTGAATTAAGGTAAGTACCCGGTCTTTCATTTCACGGGCTGCTTTATTGGTAAAAGTCAGCGCCAGCATGTTAAAGGGATCAACACCTCTTGATAACAAGTAGGCCAGCCGATAGGTTAATACACGTGTCTTTCCAGAGCCTGCACCTGCAATCACCATTACAGGGCCATCTACATATTTAACAGCGTTACGTTGTTCCTCATTAAGTTGATCTAAGAAGTCAGCCACAATATCCTATTTAGTTGATCGGCAAAAGTACGTTTTTCGATCATGACTTGCGTAATCTGCGGTAGGAAGAAAGGTCAAATGCCACTATTTTTATCAATAGAAAAATTTATTAAAAATATTTTGTTGAAAAAGTTGGAGGAAATAAAAATAGTACTATCTTTGCAGCCCGTTTCAGATATTAAGTTTAAAGTAACTGAAACAGATATAGTTAAAGGAACCTGACAAGGTAAAACGATATAGGTTTCCGGCTCAATCTGGTGGTTAAAGTAAAGATTAACAGATTGTTGCAAAGTTTTAAAAACTGCTGGTATTCCCACCTTGTCCTATTCCTGAGATTATTTTAAATAAATTGAGGTTCGTATAAAATGATTTTATACTTTTGCGCCTCCAAAATTTTTGAGCACAAAAGGTTAATAATAAACGTTAATATGCCGACAATACAACAATTAGTAAGAAAAGGGCGCGAGAAGCTTATCGATAAGAGTAAGTCTCCGGCTCTTGATTCATGTCCGCAGCGTCGTGGTGTCTGTGTTAGAGTTTACACTACTACGCCAAAAAAACCTAACTCGGCCATGCGAAAAGTTGCCAGGGTTAGGCTCACCAACGGAAAAGAGGTGAATGCCTATATTCCGGGAGAGGGTCACAATTTGCAGGAGCACTCCATTGTTATGATTCGTGGTGGTCGTGTTAAAGACCTTCCTGGCGTTCGTTATCACATTATTCGTGGTGCTCTTGATACCTCAGGGGTGGATGGAAGAACCCAGCGTCGTTCAAAATACGGAACCAAACGTCCTAAGAAAAAATAAAGTACTAATAGTATAAGCTTGATCAGATGAGGAAAGCAAAACCAAAAATACGAATCACCCTTCCCGATCCTAAGTTCGGTGATGAATTGGTTACAAAATTTGTAAACAATATTATGTATGCGGGAAAGAAAAGTACAGCTTACAGGATTTTCTACGAAGCTATGGACATTGTTGCCGAGCGTTCGAAAGAAGATCCCGTAGAAGTCTGGAAAAAAGCCCTGGCTAACGTAACACCTTCTGTTGAAGTGCGCAGCCGCCGTATTGGTGGTGCTACCTTCCAGATTCCTTCTGAAATTCGTGCCGGGCGCAAAATGTCGATTGGCATGAAAAACCTCATTAATTTCTCACGTAAACGTCATGAGAAAACCATGGGGCAAAAACTGGCCGGCGAAATCATGGCTGCTTATAAAGAAGAAGGGTCTGCTTTTAAACGTAAAGAAGACACACACCGTATGGCTGAAGCCAACAAGGCTTTCTCACATTTCAGGTTTTAAAAAACAACCATAGATAAGCAAATTAATGTCAGTCCGAGATAAAAATAGCAAATTAAACTTCACCCGAAATATTGGGATTATGGCGCACATCGACGCTGGTAAGACCACAACTACCGAGCGTATACTGTATTATACAGGCCGTAATTATAAAATGGGCGAAGTGCACGAGGGCGGTGCTACCATGGACTGGATGGTTCAGGAGCAGGAGCGGGGTATAACCATCACTTCGGCTGCAACCACAGTATATTGGGAATTATTTAATAAAAAACACAAAATAAACATCATTGACACTCCCGGTCACGTCGATTTTACTGTCGAGGTTGAGAGGTCATTGCGTGTTTTAGACGGTGCTGTAGCTCTTTTCTGTGCGGTTGGTGGTGTTGAACCTCAATCTGAAACTGTTTGGAGACAAGCCGATAAGTACAAAGTTCCCCGCATCAGTTTTGTAAACAAAATGGATCGAAACGGTGCAGACTTTTTCTCTGTTGTAGAGCAAATAAAAACACGTCTGGGAGCTAATGCTGTGCCAATTCAAGTGCCTATTGGAGCTGAAGAAGATTTTGTAGGTGTTGTTGACTTGGTAAAAGACAAAGCTTTTATTTGGGAAGAAGAAAACAATGGTACTAAGATCGTTGAAATTCCGATTCCAAAGGATTTAGAGGATGTCGTTTATGACTATCGTATGCGCCTTATCGAAGGTGTTGCCGAAGAAAGTGATGAACTGCTTCAAAAATTTTTAGATGACCCCCATTCAATTACCGAAATGGAAATGATTGAGGCCATTCGCAACGCTACACTCGAAATGCGGATTACACCAGTTATGTGTGGTTCAGCCTTTAAGAACAAGGGTGTACAAATGCTTTTGAACGCAATCATCGAGTTTCTGCCTAGTCCAATGGATGTGGAGGCCGTAAAAGGAATTAACCCCAACACTGAAAAGGAAGAATTAAGATATCCCGATCCTAACGATAAGTTCTCAGCGTTGGCTTTTAAAATCGCAACTGATCCCTATGTAGGTCGGTTGTGCTTTTTCCGGGTTTACTCGGGCACACTCAGCGCCGGTTCTTATGTCTACAACGCTTCAACAGGCAAAAAAGAACGCATTAGCCGTATCATGCAGATGCACGCCAACAAGCAAGAGCCGATGGATAAGATCGAGGCAGGCGATATTGGTGCGGCAGTAGGGTTTAAAAGCATCCACACTGGGGATACGCTTACAGATGAGAAATATCCGCTGATTCTAGAGTCAATGACCTTCCCTGAGCCTGTCATTAGTGTAGCTATAGAACCAAAAACTCAGAAGGACATTGATAAAATGTCGATGGCTTTGGCCAAACTAGCCGAAGAAGATCCTACATTTAAAGTGTATACTGATCAGGACTCAGGGCAAACCATCATTTCTGGAATGGGCGAACTGCATCTTGAGATTCTGATTGACCGCATGCGTCGTGAATTCAATGTTGAGTGTAATATCGGTAACCCACAGGTTTCCTACAAAGAGGCTATTATTGGCTCTGCTACACACAAAGAGGTTTACAAAAAACAGACTGGTGGTCGTGGTAAGTTCGCTGATATTCAATTCGAATTGAGTCCGGCTGATGATGGTGTTATAGGGTTGCAGTTTCTAGATGAAGTAAAAGGTGGCAATATTCCTCGCGAATATATACCTTCTATCAGGAAAGGTTTTGAGTTGGCGATGCAAAATGGTGTTTTGGCAGGTTTTGCTGTCGACAGCATGAAGATTCGACTAATTGACGGATCATTCCATCCGGTTGACTCAGATCAGTTATCTTTCGAAATGGCAGCGAAGCTTGGGTTTAAAGCGGCTGCTAGAAAGGCCAAATCAGTCTTGCTTGAACCCATCATGAAAGTGGAAGTGATCACTCCTGATGCCAACCTCGGCGATGTTACCGGCGATTTGAACAAACGGCGCGCCTTACTTGAAGATGTATCTGCCAAGATGGGCGTTCAGGTAATCAGAGCAAAAGTGCCCTTGTCGGAGATGTTCGGATACGTTACCTCGTTGCGTACTTTATCTTCAGGACGTGCTACCTCAACCATGGAATTTGATAGTTATAAACAAACCCCGGATAGTATTTCTGAGGAAGTTGTAAAGAAAATAAAAGGAATAATTAGCTAAAACTATAAAAAGTGAGCCAGAGAATTAGAATAAAACTCAAATCGTACGATCATAACTTGGTTGATAAATCAGCTGAGAAAATCGTAAAGGCGGTAAAATCTACCGGAGCTGTGGTTAGCGGCCCTATCCCATTACCGACACATAAGAAGGTATTCACTGTTAACCGTTCCACCTTCGTTAACAAAAAATCAAGAGAGCAGTTCGAGCTGAGCACTTTTAAGAGATTAATGGATGTTTACAACTCCTCATCAAAAACCATCGACTCTCTTATGAAGCTGGAGTTGCCAAGTGGAGTTGAGGTAGAGATCAAGGTATAACGATTCACGGTATAAAGATTTGTAACAATGTCAGGATTATTAGGAAAGAAAATAGGGATGACCTCCATTTATGACGCTAACGGGAAAAATATTCCCTGTACCGTCATCGAAGCAGGTCCGTGTGTTGTAACCCAGATTCGAAGCAAAGAGGTTGATGGTTATGATGCCATCCAACTGGCCTTCGACGATAAGAAGGAAAAACACACCACAAAAGCTTTGCAAGGTCATTTTGCAAAGGCAAATACCGCCCCCAAACGTTATATTGCTGAATTTACCCGTTTTGAAGAACGGAAACAATTTGGTGATATTCTCACAGTAGAGGTGTTTAAAGAAGGCGAATATATCGATGTAGTCGGTACTTCCAAAGGTAAGGGATTTCAGGGTGTTGTAAAACGTCATGGTTTTTCTGGTGTAGGCGATGCCACACATGGACAGCACAACAGATTAAGAGCCCCGGGTTCCTTAGGTGCTTCTTCATGGCCATCACGCGTATTTAAAGGAATGCGCATGGCTGGACGTATGGGAGGAAAAAGGGTTAAATTGATCAACCTTCAGGTAATGAAAATTATTCCTGAGAAGAATCTTGTAGTAGTAAAAGGAGCGGTTCCCGGTCCGAATAATTCATATGTAAAATTAGAGAGATGGAGTTAGTTGTTCATAAGATCAGCGGAGAAGCTACAGACAGAAAGATTGTACTGGATGATTCCATCTTTGGAATTGAACCTAACGACCATGCCATTTATTTGGATACCAAACAGTATCTGGCAAACCAGCGTCAGGGCACACACGATTCTAAAGAGAAAAGCGATGTTACGGGAAGTACCCGCAAAATTAAACGCCAAAAGGGAACAGGTACCGCACGTGCCGGCGGAATTAAAAGTCCGGTTTTCCGCGGTGGTGGAAGAGTATTCGGTCCACACCCACGGTACTATGGTTTTAAGTTGAATAAAAAGGTTAAACGGTTAGCCCGGAAGTCAGCCTTGACCTATATGGCCAAAGACAATAATATTATGGTGCTGGAGGACTTTACTCTGGAAACACCAAAGACGAAAGAATTCAGGAAAATTCTCAACAACCTGGGTTTGGGAAATAAAACCTCATTGCTGGTTATCAACAAAGCCGACGAGAATATTTACTTGTCATCACGTAATCTCCCTAATTCAAAGGTTTTACGCCCCGAAGGTTTAAATACTTACGAGGTGCTTAATTCGAAGAAGATTATTATTGTTGAAAGTGCAGTGAAAACCATCGTTGAAGTATTCGCGAATATTAAATAATTAAAGAGATGGGCGTAATATTTAAACCGGTAATTACAGAAAAAATGACGGGTCAGGGCGAAAAACTCAAGCAGTTTGGCTTTCTTGTAGACCCTCGTGCTAACAAATTACAAATTCAGCACGAAGTACAAACCCTCTACGGTGTACAGGTACTTTCTGTAAACACCATGAATTACTCAGGAAAAAGGAAATCACGTTTTACAAAATCAGGCGTAATTTCCGGTAAGACAAAGGCCTTCAAAAAAGCTATCGTTACTTTAGCAGAAGGTGAAACAATTGATTTTTTTAGCAACATTTAGAAATAATGGCTCTGAAAAAATATAAACCAACGACACCAGGTCAGCGCTTCAAAGTGATTAGCGCTTTTGACGACATCACCGCTACCAAACCTGAAAAAGCTTTGGTGGTGGGAAAATTGAGCACCGGAGGACGAGATAACAAAGGTAAGATGACCATCCGCAATGTAGGGGGTGGCCACAAACAGAAGTTTCGTTTTATCGACTTTAAACGTGATAAAGAAGGAATCCCCGGCATTGTTAAAACCATCGAATACGATCCAAACCGCACGGCTCGCATTGCGTTGATTAACTATGTTGATGGCGAAAAACGCTATATCGTGGCTCCTCACGGCTTAAAAGTAGGACAAGAAATCCTGAGTGGAAAAGGCATTTCGCCCGATTTGGGCAATACGCTGTATTTAAGCGAGATTCCTTTCGGAACGGTAATTCACAACATCGAGTTACGTCCGGGTCAGGGAGCTAAAATGGCTCGTAGTGCCGGATCGTACGCTCAGTTGATGACTCGTGATGGTAAGTTTGCTATCATTAAGTTGCCGTCAGGTGAAACCCGCATGATCCTCCAAACTTGTAAAGCTACCGTAGGGATGGTGTCGAACGTGGACCACGGTCTCGAAAAATCTGGAAAAGCCGGCCGTAGCCGTTGGTTAGGGCGTCGTCCAAGAGTGCGTGGTGTAGCCATGAACCCTGTTGATCACCCAATGGGTGGTGGTGAAGGAAGAGCATCGGGTGGACACCCAAGGTCGCGTAACGGTGTACCAGCCAAAGGCTACCGTACCCGCGCTCCTAAAAAAGCTTCCAGCAAGTATATCATTGAAAGAAGAAAGAAATAATTACTGAGCGTTAATTTGAATCTAATATGAGCCGATCATTAAAAAAGGGACCATATATCGAAGTTAAACTCGATAAAAAGGTAATGGCTAACGTTGAATCCGGAAAAAAATCCGTGATAAAAACTTGGTCAAGAGCTTCTATGATTTCTCCTGACTTCGTAGGTCAAACCATAGCAGTGCATAATGGCAATAAGTTTATCCCCGTGTATGTCACCGAAAATATGGTAGGGCATAAGTTGGGTGAATTTGCACCAACGCGCCTGTTTAGAGGCCATGCAGGTAAAAAGAATAAAGGTAAAAAATAAAGTGTATAGTAATGGGATCTAGAAAACATATCAGTGCCGAAAAGAGAAAAGAAGCACAAAAAACACTTTACATAGCTCGTCTGCGTAATGTGCCTACTTCACCCAGAAAAATGCGCCTTGTGGCTGATCTGGTTCGTGGAATGGACGTTGAAAAAGCACTCGGTGTACTTCAACATACACCAAAAGAAGCTGCCGGCCGTGTTTATAAATTGCTGCGTTCTGCTATTGCTAACTGGGAAGTTAAAAATGAAGGTAGCCGCGTGGAAGATAATCACTTATTCATCAAACAGATTAGTGTTGATGGCGGTAGAATGTTGAAACGTATTCAACCTGCACCGCAAGGACGTGCCCACAGAGTGAGAAAAAGATCAAACCATGTGACACTCATCCTTGGCAACCGGATGGATAAAGTAAACGAAATTAATGTTACCGAAAACAGCGATAATTAGAATATAATGGGACAAAAAACACATCCAATAGGACTCAGATTAGGCATCATCAAAGGATGGGATTCGTACTGGTATGGTGGAAAGGATTTTTCTACTAAACTTGTTGAAGACGACCGCATCAGAAAATATCTTAATGCCCGACTAGCCAAAGCTGGCGTCTCAAAGATTATGATTGAACGCACACTTAAGCTGGTTACGGTTACCATTTTTACAGCACGCCCCGGTATTATCATCGGCAAAGGTGGTCAGGAAGTGGATAAGCTAAAAGAAGAGCTGAAAAAACTCACGGGAAAAGAAGTACAAATTAATATCTCGGAAATTAAAAGGCCTGAACTTGATGCTTTTATCGTGGCCTCAAGCATTGCACGTCAGATTGAAGGTAGGGTTTCATTCCGCAGAGCAATTAAAACATCGGTGGCCTCAACAATGCGCTTGGGAGCAGAAGGCATCAAAGTGTTAATTTCTGGTCGACTTGGTGGAGCTGAAATGGCGCGTAACGAGCAATACAAAGAGGGACGTATCCCATTGCATACACTCCGCGCTGATATCGACTATGCCATGGTCGAAGCCCACACAACTTATGGTCGTATTGGAATAAAAGTTTGGGTGTTTAAAGGCGAAATTTACGGAAAACCTGAGTTAGTTCCTGTTACTGTTGGTGGCACACCTCAAAGGACTGCAGGCCCGGTTAAGAATAATACCGGTCGTCAAAGAAGAAGAAGGTAGCAGAAGCATATTATAAATATTTTAAAGAAGGATAGGCATGTTACAACCTAAGAAAACAAAGTTCAGAAAGCAGCAAAAAGGTAAGATGAAGGGCAACGCCGGAAGGGGTCATGAGCTTGCTTTTGGAAGTTTCGGTATAAAAACTATGCAGGAAGCTTGGATAACTGGTCGTCAGATAGAAGCTGCTCGTCAGGCCGTTACTCGATATATGAAACGCGAAGGACAAATTTGGATTAGGATTTTTCCAGATAAGCCTGTTACCAAAAAGCCTGCAGAAGTGCGTATGGGTAAAGGTAAAGGAGCACCTGAATATTTCGTGGCCAGAATAACACCAGGTCGCATTCTCTTTGAAGCTGAAGGAGTGCCATTGCATATCGCCAAAGAAGCGATGCGCCTGGCAGCCCAAAAGCTACCCGTTATCACCAAGTTTGTAGTTAGAAGAGATTATACTGAAGAAAATTAATAGTAAGATGAAACAAGAAGTCGTAAAGGAGTTAAGCACTGCTGACATTATTGAAAGACTAGAGGAGGAGCGTAAGCGTCTGACCCGTATTAAGCTGAACCATGCGGTTTCGCCTTTGGAGAATCCAAACGAGATTAAAGCTAACCGCAGAACTATCGCCCGCCTGGAAACGGAACTGAGGAGAAGAACTATTGCTGAAAAAATTATAAAGTAATCATACGATGGAAAAAAGAAACCTGAGGAAAGAAAGAACCGGCATCGTGGTGAGCAATAAGATGGACAAATCTATTGTCGTACAAATTGAACGCCGTGTTAAGCATCCTGTATACGGCAAATTCATCAAGATGTCAACAAAATTCATCGCTCACGACGAAAAGAATGATTGCAACATCGGCGATACCGTATTGATAATGGAAACTCGTCCGTTGAGTAAGAATAAGAATTGGAGATTAGTAGAAATTATTGAAAGGGCTAAATAACCATGATACAACAAGAATCAAGAATGGCTGTTGCAGATAACAGCGGAGCTAAAGAAGTACTTTGTATTCGTGTGCTCGGTGGAACAAAACGCCGCTATGCCTCCATTGGCGACAAAGTTGTCGTTTCTGTTAAAAGCGCCATGCCATCAGGCAATATAAAGAAGGGTGCCGTGGCCAAGGCTGTCGTGGTAAGAACCAAAAAGGAAATCAGAAGAAATGATGGATCTTATATCAGGTTCGACGACAACGCTGTAGTGCTGCTGAACGCTGCCGGCGAAATGATGGGGACACGTATTTTTGGTCCTGTGGCCCGCGAACTGCGCGAAAAGCAATATATGAAAATAGTATCACTGGCACCTGAAGTGCTTTAACATCGAAGGAGACAAAGTTATGGCTAAGTTGCACATAAAAAAAGGAGACAACGTAAAAGTGATCGCCGGAAATAGTAAAGGTCAAACAGGACGCGTTCTGGTTGTCGATGTCGAAAAGGAAAGAGCTGTAGTAGAGGGTGTTAATTTGGTTAGTAAGCACTCTAAACCGTCTACCAAAAATCCGAAAGGCGGCATCCTAAAGCAAGAAGCTCCAGTTCATATTTCAAATCTTTTGATTCTGGATAAAGCTGGAAATCCTACCCGTATTGGCTATCAAATTGATGAGAAAACGGGAAAAAAAGTTCGTATATCAAAAAAAACAGGGGAGGTTATTAAGTAATGAACGATCAACCTAGATTACATAAGAAATATAATGAGGAAATCATCCCGAATTTAACTAAAGAGTTTAGTTATAAAACTGTGATGCAGGTTCCTAAGCTTGTTAAAATCTCTTTAAACCAGGGAATTAGCGCAGCGCTTACGGATAAGAAACTCATTGAGACAGGTGTGGCTGAAATGTCTGCTATTACAGGCCAAAAAGCTGTTCCTACAATCTCCAAACGCGACGTTAGTAATTTTAAGTTGCGTAAAGGTAACGCCATCGGTGTGCGTGTAACTCTAAGAGGAAAGAAAATGTATGAGTTCCTTGACAGGCTTGTTTCTGTTTCCCTGCCGCGCGTTCGCGACTTTAACGGGATCAGCGATAAAGGCTTCGATGGAAGGGGTAACTATTCTTTTGGTGTAACCGAACAATTGATTTTCCCTGAAATTGACATCGATAAAGTAAGTAAAATTAACGGAATGGATATCACTATCGTTACCACTGCTGAATCTGATGCAGAAGCGTTTGCTCTACTTAAAGAATTTGGATTACCATTTAAAAATCAAAAAAAATAATTACTCATGGCAAAAGAGTCGATGAAAGCGCGCGAGCGTAAAAGACAAAGAATGGTGGAACAATATGCAGAAAAGCGTGCTGCACTGAAACAAGCCGGTGATTATGCTGCACTACAGAAATTGCCCCGTAATGCTTCTCCGGTAAGGTTACATAACCGTTGTCAATTGTCCGGAAGACCAAAAGGCTATATGAGACAATTTGGTATCTCACGTATCAATTTTAGGGAAATGGCTCTTGCAGGGCTTATTCCCGGAATCAAAAAAACCAGTTGGTAAATTAACGAATTAAAAAGAATTATCAGATGATAACCGATCCAATTGCAGACTATTTGACGCGACTAAGGAATGCTGTAGCAGCCAAACATCGTATGGTGGAGGTTCCTGCTTCAAACATTAAAAAGAGCATTACCAAAATCCTTTTTGAAAAAGGGTACATCCTGAATTATAAATTTGAGGAAGATCAGGTGCAGGGAAATATTAAAATCGCATTGAAATACCACCCAGTGACTAAAATGCCTGCCATCCGTAGCCTGGAGCGCGTTTCAAAACCGGGACTGCGTCAATATGTAAATTCAGATGAACTGCCCAGAGTAATTAATGGCCTTGGAATTGCCATTTTATCAACTTCAAAAGGTGTAATCACCGATAAAGAAGCCCGTAATTTGAACGTGGGTGGTGAAGTTATTTGTTATGTTAGTTAATACAGGAGAAAAGTAAATGTCACGAATAGGAAAATTACCCATAAGTATCCCACAAGGTGTCGAAGTATTGGTTTCGGACGCAAATGTGGTTACCGTTAAAGGAAAACTCGGACAACTCCGTCAAGAGATTGATCCAACCCTTAAGGTGAGCATGGAGAATAATCAGCTGACCCTGGAACGTACTTCTGAACATCCTGATGCCAATGCCAAACATGGGCTTTATCGTTCGTTGATCAGTAACATGGTTCATGGCGTGTCGGAAGGCTACACTGTTGTACAAGAGCTGGTTGGCGTAGGTTACAAGGCTGAAGCAAAAGGTCAGTTATTGGAGCTTTCATTGGGATATTCTCACCATATTATCCTTCAGCTTCCCGATGAAGTAAAAGTGGAAACTGTTGCTGAAAGAGGAAAAGTGCCCATGATCAAGCTTAGTTCATTCGATAAGCAATTGCTGGGTCAGGTAGCTGCTAAAATCCGGTCAATGCGTAAACCTGAGCCATACAAAGGTAAAGGTATTCGTTTCCAGGGTGAAGAGTTAAGGAAAAAAGCTGGTAAGGCTGGTGATAAGAAGTAACATTTTTGATCTAAACAGGTAAAAAGTTTTATAATGAGTACAAAGAATAAGAAAGCATCTCGCAGAATACGGATCAAGATGAGAATACGGAAGACCGTTACCGGAACTCCCGAAAGACCTCGAATGAGTGTGTACAGAAGTAACAAACAGATATATGTGCAGTTGATCGATGATATGTCTGGTCGTAGTCTGGTGGCAGCCTCATCGCACGAAACCGCTGATGCTGATAGCAAGGTTACTAAAACAGAGCAGGCTGCTTTGGTAGGAAAGAAAATCGCTGAAAAAGCTATCGCCGCTGGATTCAGCAGTGTGGTTTTCGACAGAAATGGATATTTATATCATGGCAGAATTAAATCATTAGCTGATGCTGCCCGTGAAGGCGGACTTAAATTTTAAAGTATTATGGCAAACGCAAACGTTAAACGTGTAAAATCCAGTGAAATAGAGTTTAAAGACCGACTGGTAAGCATACAAAGAGTAACAAAGGTTACAAAAGGAGGCCGTACCTTCAGCTTCTCGGCAATTGTTGTTGTTGGCAATGAAAATGGCGTAGTAGGCTATGGTCTTGGTAAAGCCAAAGAAGTTACTTCTGCTATTGCGAAAGGGATAGATGACGCCAAAAAGCACCTGATAAAAGTTCCTGTTATGAAGGGGACTTTACCTCATGAGCAAATTGGAAAGTATAGTGGAGCCCGGGTCTATATACAACCTGCCGCTCCCGGTACGGGCGTAATTGCTGGTGGAGCTATGCGTGCAGTGCTTGAAAGTGTCGGGGTAACCGATGTATTGGCCAAATCGAAAGGATCATCAAACCCTCACTCTGTTGTCAAAGCTACAATAGATGCATTGGCTAAGTTGAGAGATCCTTTTACAGTTGCCCAGGTTAGAGGTGTGGAATTGGAAACAGTTTTTAACGGATAAAAAGATATCAGAGCGATGAAGAAAGTTAGGATTACCCAAGTTCGCAGTGCAATAAACCGCCCCAAAAGACAGAAATTAACTCTGGCAGCTTTAGGTTTGAAAAAATTGCATAATGCCAAAGAGCATGATGCGACGCCACAAATACTTGGAATGATAGATAAAGTGAAACACTTACTCAAAGTAGAAGAAATTTAAAAGTAATAACAATGGATTTAAGTAATCTTAAACCTGCAGAAGGGTCTGTTAAAAACAGAAAAAGGATTGGGAGAGGACAAGGTTCCGGACGTGGTGGCACTTCTACTAAAGGCCATAAAGGAGCTCAGTCTAGATCCGGATATAAAAGCAAACCGGGATTCGAAGGTGGTCAAATGCCTTTATACCGTAGGTTGCCAAAGTTTGGTTTTAAAAATATCAACAGAAAAGAATACCGCGGTATCAATATTGCAGTGCTCCAAAAACTGGCTGATGAAAAAGGTCTGACTACTATTGACCAGCAAGTTTTAATCGAAAACGGACTGGCTCAAAAGAAAGATATGATCAAAATTTTAGGAATGGGTGTACTGAGTGCTAAACTTGAAGTTTCAGCCCATGGTTTTACCAAGGCTGCACAAGAGGCTATCGAAGCTCAAGGCGGAACTGTTACAAAAATCTAAGATTGAATGAAAAAATTATTCGAAACCTTACGGAACATTAATAAGATTGAGGAGCTGAGAAACCGCATTCTTTATACATTGGGGATTATTTTAATCTACCGTCTGGGCTCATATATCACCTTGCCAGGTGTCGATCCAAATATGTTGGCCAATCTTCAAAGCCAGGGTAGCAGCGGATTGATGGGGCTTCTGAATATGTTCTCCGGGGGTGCTTTCTCTAATGCTTCGATTTTTGCTCTGGGTATCATGCCTTACATTTCTGCCTCTATCGTCATTCAGCTTTTGGGTATGGCGATTCCCTATTTTCAACGCCTACAGCGTGAAGGGGAAAGTGGACGTAGAAAAATTAACCAGATTACGCGCTATCTTACCGTAATAATCGTTGCATTACAGGCTCCAGGTTACATTGCAAATATTGTTTCTCAGTTACCCTCAGAGGCTATCACCCCTTTTAGTGCAGCGGTAACAACTCCTCCTTTGTTTTTCTGGGTGAGTTCAACAATTATTCTTATAGCTGGTACACTGTTTGTTATGTGGCTTGGCGAAAAAATTACTGATAAAGGAATTGGCAATGGCATCTCATTAATCATTATGATTGGTATTATTGCCCGATTGCCCAGCTCACTCGTACAGGAATTTGTATCGAAAATGAGTGCTGTTGGAGGTGGATTGGTTTATTTCCTTGTGGAATTGGTTATTTTGATATTTGTAATACTCTTCACAATCTTGCTGGTTCAGGGAACAAGACGTGTTCCAATTCAATATGCCAAAAGGATCGTTGGGAACAAACAGTATGGCGGTGTACGTCAGTATTTACCACTTAAGGTAAATTCAGCTGGTGTTATGCCAATTATTTTTGCACAGGCTATCATGTTCCTACCTATCACACTTGTGGGGTTTGCACAGTCGGAGTCACTTTCAGGATTTGCTGCTGCTTTTGCTGATTATACAGGGTTTTGGTATAACTTAACATTCTTTGTTATGATTATTGCCTTTACCTATTTTTATACTGCCATTACCATAAATCCTAACCAAATGGCCGAGGATTTGAAGAAGAATGGCGGATTTATTCCCGGTATAAAACCTGGTAAAAAGACAGCTGACTACCTAGACAACATCTTGTCGCGCATAACCCTTCCTGGTTCAATTTTCTTAGGGGTGATTGCGATTATGCCTGCTTTTGCGCAGATTGCAGGAGTAAATAGTGGGTTTGCTCAGTTTTATGGAGGTACCAGCCTGCTTATTTTAGTGGGTGTTGTTCTGGATACCTTACAACAGATTGAAAGTTATTTGTTGATGCGTCACTACGACGGGCTGACCAAATCAGGTCGGATAAAGGGACGTTCATCAACCTTTAATATGTAATAATTGATTCGTTAGATGATTTATATTAAAACTGACGAAGAGGTTGAAATTCAAAGACAGAGTTCTTTACTTGTTGGAAAAACTTTAGCTGAAGTGGCGAAAATCCTTCGGCCTGGTGTAAGCACTAAAGCGTTGGACTCCCTTGCGGAAGAATTTATTCGTGATCATGGTGCTATTCCTGGTTTTAAAGGTTACGGTGGTTTTCCGGGTAGCTTGTGTATATCATTAAATGATGAAGTGGTTCATGGAATACCCGGTGAGAGAGAAATAAAAGATGGAGACATCGTTTCAATTGACTGCGGAACCCTGATGAATGGATTTTATGGCGATTCGGCCTATACTTTTGGTGTAGGAGAGATCAGCCAGGACGAAGCCGATTTACTTGACCGAACCAAAGAATCGCTTTATTTGGCTATTGCCCAAGCGGTTGTCGGAAAGCGAATTGGCGATGTGGGAAATGCCGTTCAATCCTTCGTAGAAGGATTCGGGTATTCAGTAGTACGCGAATTGGTTGGGCATGGTGTAGGTCGTCATTTACATGAAAAGCCGGAAGTGCCTAATTATGGACGAAAAGGTACCGGCGTAAAGCTAAAGTCAGGCATGTGTCTGGCCATTGAACCCATGGTTAACCTTGGAGTTAAAGAGGTTAAACAGGATCGGGATGGTTGGACAATAAGAACAGCCGATGGAAAACCGTCTGCACATTTTGAGCACGACATTGTGGTGCGTGAGAATAAGGCAGATATTCTGTCGACCTTTGAATATATTGAGGAAGTAATTATAAAAAATAGTAATTTGTATGGCTAAACAACAGTCGATTGAACAGGATGGAACCGTAGTGGAATCACTTGGAAACGCCATGTTTCGTGTTGAACTCGAAAATGGGCATGTGATTACCGCGCATATCTCTGGAAAGATGCGCATGCACTACATAAAAATTCTCCCTGGCGATCGTGTTAAACTTGAAATGTCACCATACGATTTATCAAAAGGAAGAATAACATTTAGATACAAATAGTAGCAACGATGAAAATTAGAGCATCCATCAAAAAAAGAACACCTGACGACAAAATTGTTCGTCGGAAAGGAAGATTGTATATTATTAACAAAAAAAATCCCAAGTTTAAACAAAGACAAGGGTAACCTGGGATCGATTTAATATTAAAAGAAAAGTTATGGCTAGAATTGCTGGAGTAGACATCCCAAATAACAAAAGAGGTGAAATCGCATTGACATATATTTATGGCATTGGTCGTAACACCGCTCAAAAGATTTTAACAGAGGCTGGTATCAACAAGGATACAAAAGCCCAGGATTGGACGGATGAAGAGCAAAATACAATCCGTAATATCATCGGTTCTATAAAGGTAGAGGGTGAGTTGCGTTCAGAGATCCAAGTAAATATTAAACGATTGATGGACATTGGTACATACAGGGGAATCAGACATCGTATTGGTTTACCTTTACGTGGCCAAACTACCAAGAATAATGCCCGAACCCGTAAGGGACGCAAGAAAACTGTTGCTAACAAGAAGAAAGCTACTAAGTAGAAAATAAATTATTTCATAGTCTAGTTACATAATTATGGCAAAAAGGACCAGAGTTACAAAAAAGAGAGTAGTAAAAATAGATCCAATCGGACGGGCCTATGTACAAGCTACATTTAATAACATAATTGTTTCTTTAACCAATGATGGAGGTCAGGTTATTTCTTGGGCTTCTGCCGGGAAAATGGGTTTCAAAGGTTCAAAGAAAAACACTCCGTATGCTGCTCAAATGGCAGCTCAGGATTGTTCTAAAGTAGCCTACGATTTGGGTTTACGTAAGGTGAAAGTGTATGTAAAAGGTCCTGGCTCCGGTCGAGAGTCAGCTATTCGTACTATTCATTCTTCGGGAATCGAAGTAACCGAAATTATTGACGTTACTCCTATGCCCCACAACGGCTGTCGACCTCCCAAGAGAAGAAGAGTATAATTACATTGCTAACGTTTAACCGACAAATTATCTAAAAAATGGCAAGATATATCGGACCAAAATCCAAAATTGCACGAAAATTTAATGAGCCCATTTATGGTGCTGATAAATACCTTGATAAAAAGGCATTTCCACCCGGACAACATGGCGCTGCCAAGAAAAGAAGAAAACAGTCTGAATATGGCATCCAGCTCCAGGAAAAGCAAAAAGCTAAGTATACCTATGGTATTCTGGAGCGCCAGTTTAGAAATATTTTCGCTGTAGCGAACCGTAAAAAGGGTATCACCGGTGAAAACCTCCTCAAACTTATCGAAGCGCGTCTCGACAATACCGTGTATCGCTTAGGTATATCGCCTTCTCGTTCGGGTGCACGACAACTGGTTTCTCATCGCCATATTACTGTAAATGGACATGTGGTGAATGTACCCAGCTATACCCTGAAAGAGGGTGACGTGGTTGGTGTNCGTGAAAAATCCAAAAGTCTCGTTTCAATTACCGATTCTTTGGCCAGTGCACATAAAAGCTTTTCATGGCTTGAATGGGATTCGCAAAAAATGCAGGGAAAATTCCTGAACTATCCCCAACGCGATGAAATTCCTGAAAACATCAAGGAACAGCTCATTGTGGAGTTGTATTCTAAGTAAAATTATTTGACTTACTGATTATTAATAGCTAAAGATATATTATGGCAATTCTAGCATTTCAAAAGCCCGATAAGGTGGTGATGAACGAAGCTGATGAATTCCACGGGTTATTTGAGTTTAGACCCCTGGAGCCCGGTTTTGGAATCACCATTGGCAATGCCCTCAGAAGAATTTTATTGTCCTCACTCGAAGGATTTGCTATCACCTCGATTCGCATCGATGGTGTAGTACACGAGTTTTCTACCATAAAAGGTGTTGTTGAAGATGTTACTGAGATCGTTTTGAATTTAAAAAAAATTCGGTTTAAACCGCAAATACAAAATGAGTTCAGCGAAAAAGTAAATATCATTATTGGTGATCAGGAAGTTTTTAAGGCTGGCGATATCAATAAGTTTCTTTCTGTTTTTCAGGTTCTGAATCCGGATGAGGTGATTTGTCACCTTGATCCAACCGTGAAATTGAGCATGGAACTCAACATAGCTAAAGGTCGTGGTTATGTTCCCGCTGAGGAGAACTCCGATCCTGATGCTTTACTGGGAACTATCGCTGTCGACTCTATCCACACACCGATAAAAAATGTGAAATACAGCGTTGAGAATTACCGGGTTGAGCAAAAAACAGACTACGAAAAGCTCTTAATGGATATTCAGACTGATGGATCAATTCATCCGAAAGATGCACTGAAAGAAGCGGCCAAAATATTAATTCATCATTTTATGTTGTTTTCTGATGAGAAAATTACACTCGAAACAGAAGAACGTTCTGTTAATGAGGAATTTGATGAAAACACACTGCATATCCGCCAACTGCTTAAATCGCGCTTGGTTGATCTGGATCTGTCAGTGCGTGCACTCAACTGTCTGAAGGCTGCTGATGTTGAAACATTAGGCGAGCTGGTGGCATACAACAGGAATGATTTACTGAAATTTAGAAATTTTGGAAAAAAATCACTTGCTGAACTTGATCAGTTGGTGGATGCCAAAGGCCTGGAGTTCGGTATGAATATTGCAAAGTATAAATTAGATAAGGATTAAGCGAGATGAGACATAGAAAGAGTTTTAATCATTTAGGAAGAAATAGTTCGCACCGTAAAGCTATGCTGTCGAACATGGCCACTTCATTGATTATGCATAAAAGAATTAATACCACTCTGGCCAAAGCAAAAGAATTGAGATCTTATGTTGAACCTTTGATTACAAGTTCTAAAGAAGATACCACCCACTCGAGAAGAATGGTTTTCAGCTTGTTGCAAGATAAAGAGGCCGTTACCGAGTTGTTTCGTGAGGTATCTCCTAAAGTAGCCGACAGACCAGGTGGGTATACCAGAATTATAAAAATGGGACGTCGTCTGGGTGATAGTGCTGATATGGCTATGATTGAGCTTGTGGATTTCAATGAATTAATGCTGAGTGACAAGGGTGATGCAAAAGCTAAGAAAACACGCCGCCGTCGCAGCACAGCCAAGGCATCAACTGCACCTGAAGCACCTAAAGCGGTGAAAGAGGAAACTGTCGTAGAAGCTGCTCCAGAACCAACAAATGAAGCCGACAGTTCGGTTGACGACAATAAGGAAAATGAGATAGTAAAGGAATAGCACTCTGCAAACGTTTTAAACGGTGTTGCTTGTTTTCGCAATCCGGTTAAGTAGTTAAATAGTTTAAAAAAAGAGGTTTTGAATGTTTCAAAACCTCTTTTTGTTTTTTCTGCAGGCGTTTTTTGTATAGTTTTGCTCTGTTAATTTTAAAATAGAATTATGAGTCAAATACAAAGTATTCATGGAAGACAGATATTGGATTCCAGAGGAAACCCCACAGTAGAGGTTGATGTGTATACAACTTCCGGAATCGTTGGTCGTGCCGCTGTACCTTCAGGTGCATCAACAGGTGTACACGAAGCCGTTGAGTTGCGCGATGAGGATAAAAGTTTTTACATGGGAAAAGGTGTTCTGAAAGCAGTTCAAAATGTGAACAACATTTTATCCGACGAGCTAAACGGCTACTACGTCACCGATCAGGTTGAAATAGACCAACGCATGATCGAAATAGATGGGACTCCAAACAAAGCCAATCTGGGTGCAAATGCAATCTTGGGTGTTTCCCTCGCAGTTGCCCATGCGGCAGCGCAGGTTACCAACCAACAATTATTTAGGTACATCGGTGGAGTTAATGCGCGTACTTTGCCTATTCCTATGATGAATATCCTCAATGGTGGATCACATGCTGACAACAGTATCGATTTTCAGGAGTTTATGATTATGCCGGTAGGGGCTAAAAGCTTTCGTCAGGCCATTCAAATGGGGGCAGAGGTTTTTCATCATCTGAAATCTGTACTTAAAAAATCTGGCCATTCAACCAATGTAGGTGATGAAGGGGGCTTTGCTCCTAATCTCAGCTCCAACGAAGAAGCGATTAAAGTCATTCTGGAAGCAATCGATAAAGCAGGTTATAAAGCAGGTGACGATATCTTTATTGCCCTTGACCCGGCATCATCGGAATACTATTTACCTGAAGAAAATGTGTACCACCTCAAATGGTCAACAGGTGAAAAACTTACTCCAGCCGAAATGGTTGACTATTGGGACAATTGGGCTAAAAAGTATCCCATTATTTCCATTGAAGATGGTATGGCAGAAGATGATTGGGATGGTTGGAAACTGATGACCGATAAAATGGGAAGCAGGATACAGTTGGTTGGCGATGATCTTTTCGTAACCAATACTGCTCGTCTAAAAGAAGGTATTAATAAAGGAGTGGCCAACTCAATTCTTATCAAGGTAAACCAAATAGGTACACTAACCGAAACTATTGAGGCTGTTAATCTGGCTACCAAAAACAGCTATACTTCTGTAATGAGTCACCGATCGGGCGAAACCGAAGATGTTACGATCGCCGATTTGGCAGTTGCGCTTAATACTGGTCAAATCAAAACCGGGTCAGCTAGCAGAACGGATAGAATTGCAAAATACAACCAGTTGTTAAGGATTGAAGAAATATTAGGTGATTCTGCTTACTTTCCAGGGAAAAGTTTTAAGTACAACCGTTAATTTTTGATATTATTTAAGCAAAAGACCTTGTCGTTGCAAAGCGATGAGGTCTTTTTTTTTGGGGGTCAAACAGGTCACTTGGCCAAGAAACGACGAATAATATTCTCGAATTGGAGAAGAATAGAATGCAATCAGGTATAAAGCCTGGAAATTTTGATTTGTAAATATCAGAAAATTAAAGTATTAAAAAATCATCAATAAATTTACAATTTTTTTCAATAAAAGTACTTGTCAGATTAAAAAACATGTTTACTTTTGCACTCCCAAAACGGAACAACGG